>JAEEGI010013354.1_pt1 | contig 17432 bp, 9 predicted proteins | sample 8958751 | NCBI WGS metagenome assembly JAEEGI01 (sample SAMN16246545, study PRJNA631951) | gut metagenome | biome: gut microbiome; feature: rumen; material: KS-attached | host: Bos | place: Iran: Karaj | collected 2018-10
TGCCGACTGCATAGACGCGACCAAACTGCTTGTAGGGGAACAGTCCCTGCGAACGGCTCTCAGACTTGACGATACGGTGCCCGACGGGTGTATCCTTGGGTGTGAGGGGACCTGGCTTATAGTAGTTGTTGATGAAGTTCGACATCGTTGAGAACTCACCGCCGTCAGCAGTACGGTGCACCCAGTTATAAACAATGTTGTTGACGAAGTTGAACACACCGCCCCAGCCAATACTTGGGTTACGACCCGTATTGTCGGCCCAGAGGTTACGCATGAACGTGGTGTTCTCGCCACCAATGGTAGAGCCAAAGGCATGGTTCCAAGTATCGAGGGCTTTGGCACTGATGGTATTCTGAATCGTCACGTTGACGGTAGGCTCCTTGCGGTTCGGCTTGCCATCGTGCATATCGAACATGTGGCGATAGAACGAGATGTTTTCATCCAACCCCCACTCGCACGAACAGTGATCAATCATGATGTTACCTACGGGATTACCACCAAACGAGTCCTCACGGTTGGTTACCAGCGTCTCGCCACGACGGAAGCGCATGTGACGAACAATGACGTCGTGCGTATCTACTTGGAACGATTCCCCAGCAATAATTACGCCCTCGCCAGGAGCTGTCTGTCCAGCAATCGTGATATATGGAGCACGCACATAGATGGGCGACTTCAGGCGGATGATACCGCTGACGTTGAACACCACAATACGCGCACCACCTTGTTCGCAGGCCCAACGGAACGAGCCAGGGCCGTCATCGTTTAGGTTGGTCACGGTAAGCACCTTACCACCACGTCCGCCAAAGGTAAACATACCACCACCTTCGGCACCAGGGAATGCGGGTATCTTGGCTTGGCGCAGGTCGTAAGGACGAAAGGCCCAGGGCACGTAGGGACGCCCCTCTTTAGCCTCTTTTACAACTATTGGGAATGCCACCTCCCAAGCGGAGTCAGCATGAGCCTTCCACTGTTCTTTCTGTTCGGCGATGAGTTTCTTAGCCTCATCAGTCAGGTCAGGATACTGTGCGCTGGCACTCAAACTCATCAGGCCGGCCATTGTCATCAACAATACTTTCTTCATTTCGAAATGTTTTAGTTCTGCTTAGTTTTTTTAATTTATAATATGACGTTTTTACTTGCAGTTTGTCATCATGCCTATGGTTTGCGAGGGATATACCAATCAGACAATTCGGCCTTGGCCTCTATCCTTGTTTCAGTCTTATCGTCAAGTTCTGGAAAGAAGTCCATCTTTGTCAGACGCTCTATCTCGTCCACGCTGCGAACGGCATTTGCCATAGCCTGCTTCTTGCCTACATTCTGATAGACGAAGCCAATGGCTTTTGGCGAGCCTTGACGACAGAGCACAACCTTGAAGAATGCATCAGGCACCCAGACCTTGTTTTGCCCGATGGTCTTCTGTTCGCCACTTGTGGTAAACAGCGGACCACAGACAATATCGACGGCTCCGTACTTCCGTGCCCATTCGCGACAGAGCATTTCCAGGTCGTTCCATTCGTATTTGTTCAGACCATGATTCTGCGGACAGATGTTAGTAAAGAGGAACGACTGCGTCATGGCCTGCTGGTCCCATTTGTTGTCGCCAGCAGGACACATGTGTCCTCTATCGTAGCGTGAGTTATAGTAGTCGTTGTCAGTGGCACGCTGTCCTTTTGCAACATCCTCGTCCTCCGTGAATACCTCCTGTTCACGATTGATGCGCCCCTTTGTATGGGCAGCTGTCAGGTGCCACGCCACCCAGTTGGGCGTCTTCGTCGTCTGATTATACGATGTGGTATAGCCTCTCCGATGCAGTATCTGTTCAGGTCGGTCTTTGAGTGGTGCTGGAATCTCAAACAACCTGACAACCTGCGCTTTCTTTCCTTGCTGTCTGGCTTCCGCCTGCTGACTATTTGCCAGAACGGCACTATACAGACCATTTACTTGTTCCGTCTGTGTATCATTCGCCTTGCCCTTGCATGATAACACCGCAATCGCCAAGGCACATATCCCAATATAATTCTTCATATTATTCATAACTGCAGCAAAGATAGTGCAAAGCAAACGAAAAACCAAATTTTTGAGCAGCGAATGCACAAATAAGCTTGCTTTTTTAGCACAATAGACAGTACTGCGTGACAAAGGAAACGGAGGTTTTGACAAAAGGGGCGTGATGCCATAAAGTAAAACAATTGTTTTACATGCGTAGAAAGGCCTTTTATGATCGTAAAGTATGGCATTTTCGATAGTAAAACAACTTGTTTTACTGTATGAAATAGCTATGATATTAAATCTTTCAATATCATTCTTGTAACAAACAGCTGTTCAGTAGTTTACAGAGATAATGATATTGAACCCCAAAAATGACATTTTAAAATGTTGGAGAAGGTAAGGAGAGGATAGGGGATAGGCTATACCTCGGAAAAATCCAAATAAATTTGGTGTTTCGCTCGATTTGCACTACCTTTGCAGGCATGAATAGACTAAACATGCTATTGGTGGCCTTGCTGACGACAACATTTGCTGTCGCCCAAACCGATACTACGACGGTGAAAGGCGAGCAATTGGAGGAGATTGTTGTCAATGCCAACAATGCACAACGTCGTCTGAGTACTGTGCAGATTGGTGCCGAGCAGATTCAGGTCAAGGAACTTACCAGCAAACCCGTATTGTTTGGCGAGGCAGATATTATGCGTTCTGTGCAGTTGCTGCCAGGCGTGAAAGCAGAGAGCGATGCCTCCAGCAGTTTCCAGGTGCGAGGCGGTACATCAGCACAGAACACAATTCTTTATGATGACGCTCCCGTCTATAATGTCGGCCATTTGGCAGGACTCTTTTCTGCTTTCAATGACGATGCTTTGGCAACAGCCACACTCTACAAGGGACTGATTCCTGCCCAATATGGTGGTGCTTCATCAGCCGTTTTCGATATTGCTACCCGTACAGGTAATCGCCAGCAGTGGCATGGTTCTGCAACAGTGGGATTATTGGCTGCCAAGGCTTCTGTTGAGGGTCCAATCGTAAAAAATAAATTAGGTGTATTGTTTAATGTCCGTCGTTCGTATGCCGATATGTTCCTGAAACTGAGCGACGACTTTAGGGGCAACACTTTGTATTTCTACGATACCAATCTGAAACTCGACTATCAGGTAAACGACCGCAACCAGTTATTCCTCTCCTTCTTTGCCAGTCACGACCGTACGGCTATCGAGGATATGGTGGACATCCGTTGGACAAATATTGCAGGGTCGTTGTCGTGGTTGAGTTACTTAGGACAGCGTTCTACCAGTCAGACGACATTGTTGGCATCATCGTATGATACGGATAACGGTATCTGGCTATTGGGTACCAATATTGCTTATTTAGGTCATATCCGTCACGCAGGTCTGCGCCAGAACTTCCGTATTCTGACGGGTCGTCACGAAATCAATGCTGGTTTGCAGACTATGTTGACTGATGTGAAGTCTGCCGAGTGGCAACGTGTTACCAATCATGAGAAGGAACAACGTAAGGCTTGGGACAATGCCTTGTGGGCCAACTGGCAATACGAGGTGTCAGACCGTCTGGCTTTCTCTGCAGGTCTGCGACTGACAGCTTTCTCTGCCTTAGGTGGTCCGTTCTATTATGATATTAACGAGGCAGGACAGATAACGTGGATGTACCGTCGTAAGGAGAATCGTCCCGTCAAGACACATGTCACGTTGGAGCCCCGTCTCAGTATGGTGTGGAAGGCCTCGCCAATTCTTAGCATCAAGGCAGGCTATAGCCGTACCAGTCAGAATTTGCATGCCCTGCGCAATCAGAGCACATCAACACCCTTTGACCGCTATACGATGAGTTCAAATATCGTGAAGCCAGAGATAGCCGATCAGGTCAGCTTGGGTTTCTTTGCGATGACACCGTCACAAGACTATGATTTCTCGCTTGAGGGTTATTATCGCCATGTAGACAATGTGCTCGATTATCGCGACGGTATCAGCTTTTCGTCTGCTATCGAGATTGAGCGACTGGTGTTGGCTGGTAAGGGACGAGGCTATGGTGCTGAGTTGTGTGCCAGAAAGAATAAAGGTCGGCTGACGGGTTGGCTCAGCTATACGCTGTCGTGGAGTCAGACGCAGATTGAAGGTATTAACCAAGGTCGTTGGTACGATGCCAATAACGACCGTCGGCATGATATTAATATCGTGGCCAGCTATCAGTTGTCGCCTCGTTGGTTGCTGAGTGCAGTCTGGGTGTATAATTCTGGTCAAGCCTTTACGGCACCCAGTGCAAAATACGAGATTATCGACAACTACATCTATTATTATGCAGAGCGCAATGGCTATCGTGCGCCTGACTATCATCACCTGGACGTCAGTGCCACGTGGACCAAGAAAATCAAAGGTGGACGAATGACGCGTGAGTGGGTGTTTGGCATCTATAACCTCTACAATCGCTACAATCCCTACTTGATTAATTTCGAGGACTCGAAGAGCGGACATCGTACTAAAGCCAAACAGTACAGCCTCTTTGGCATAGTACCTTCAGTATCATTCAACATTAAATTCTGAGTGTTATGAAACAGAATATATATAAGGTATTCTTTTACCTCTTACCTCTTACCTCTTACCTCTTACTTCTTGCTTCTTGCGAGAAAGAGATAGATATCGACTACCATCAGGTGGATCAGCTCTATGTGGCTGAAGGTCTTGTGACGCAGAGTGGTTCGACGAATCGTACCAACAAGCCCACTTATGTCCGCCTGACCACCACACAGGATATGACAGACAATGTCTCGAACAGTCACAATCTGACAGGCGCTACCGTTGTATTGTCTGAAGACGGCTATGTGCTTGATACGCTGCGTTATTGGCGCAATGGCTATTATATCTCCGATTGTCAGGGATATGAGGGCAGTCAATATACCATTGACATCTATCTTGATGGCAACCATTTTCAGTCATCGTCAGTGATGCAGGCAGAACCGCAGTTCTCGTCCTTCCGTTTTGTGTGGAAGGATGTGTTAACTGAGCGTATGCTCTTTGCAGACTTGAAACTTGAGGATATCAAGGGTCAGAACAACTATTACTTTATGCACATCTATCGTAATGGGATAGGGTATCGTTGGGCTGTGATGGACGACTCGCACAATCCTGGTGGTGAGTTGCAACAGTTGTTTAGCTGTACCACAGAGCGTGAACTCGACAAAGATAACGATAATGGATTGAAAGACGGCGACAAGATACATCTGGAGATACGTTCAATAGATCGTCGTACGTACGACTACTTCTATTCTATGCAGGTCATGCAGAATTCTGGTACCAATCCTGTCCAGAACTATACGGGGGGATGCTTGGGCTATTTCTCTGCTTGTAACATCATTACTTACGACACCACGTTCCGTCGTGCTGATGTTGAAACGGAATAATTATTCCAGGTCGTCTGTGCGGTCGAGTGTAACCAAAGCCGTTACGGACTGTTCGTTGAATTCGAATTTGTATTCAGCCTTGATTTGTTTGTTGGAGAAGGTCTGGATAATCCAGTGCATCAAGCGGTCCTGACCGTCAGCCAGCTTACCCTCTATACGTATCTCAGCACTACCCGCACGATATTTGCCGTCCAGTTGTCCACCAGGATAAGTTATAGTGACAGTACTATCCGTTCGGAATATCACGTGGTCGTAGTTGAAACTAAGCCCAGTCTCCTCTTCACTTTGTAATTCGTAGCTGAAGGTCCAGGTGCCTGGTAGTAATTCTGCTACAGCATCGTCATCATCACTTAACTTGTCACATCCTGTTAATAAACTTGCCATGAAGGCAATGGAAGTCAGTATGAATATGTATCTTAATGCTTTTATCATGTTGCAAAGGTATGCGTATTTTCCGAAATGGCAAAAAAAATAGACGTTTTTCTTTCGTTATTAAAGAAATAAGTTGTATATTTGCACCATAATTCGAATAACTTAGTAACATTATTAACTAAAAAAACAAAAATGATTATGAAGAAAACTAATTTCTTTTATGCTGCTGCCATTGCCTTGGTAAGCACTTTCGGTATGACATCGTGTTCAGTAGAAGACAACCCCAATCCTGATCCTATACAGTACGTTGTCGAACAGGTTTCTTTGCAGGACATTCCTTTCTATGATTGTGAGGGAACTTATGGAAAAGATGCAAAAAAGGACAAGACAGCTGGTTTCGCATGGGCTCTTAACGAATCAACAGGTCTGCCTTATGGTGACGGAAACGTTATTAATTTTGCAGATCTTTCTAAGTATTCAAAACTGTTGGTTGTTGCAACAGAGGGTACACCTCGCTTCTTGTTAAATCGTGATATTGAGAATGGTCAGTGGAATGCAGACGAGTCTCAGTCTCACTTGATTGAATATCCTAAGGGTGATGATGTTTGGTCTGCTAAGTATTTCTCTGTTGAGGATGTTGAAGGTGGTAAGCTCTATACTGTTGACTTAGCTCAGATTGTTAAGGATAAGGGCTTTGCTCACCTGCACTCTATCAAGGGTGCTAACTGGGCAAATACCACTGTTACCAGCATGGTTGTTGAAAAGTAAAAGAAGTATTGATACTTAATTTATATAAGGTGACTTCGCAACGATGCGGGGTCACCTTATTATATTATAACCTACTGTGAGGCCAGAAAAAACTTTCCAGGCGTATTGATGACATCTTGAATGCTAAATCGTCTTAAAGGATGTAAAACTATGTAGTCTACAAAACAAAAATGAACTGGATGACATGCCGAAAAAGCCTCGCAATAGGGGTGATAGCGATGCTCACCGCATGGCCAATAGATTTAATGGCACAGCGCTATCGTGTGGCTGCCTGTGACTGGATGATGCTGAAACGCCAGAAGATTGGCGAATTCAAGTTGGCCAGAGAGATAGGTGCCGACGGCATTGAGATGGATATGGGACCGCTGGGACAGCGCGTCCTGTTCGAGAACAAACTGCGTGATGAGCATTTCCAACAGTTGTTCCGCCATACGGCCGATTCCATAGGGGTCAAAGTACCGTCGCTGGCTATGTCAGGTTTCTTTGCACAGAACTTTTTGAAGCGCGACAACTATCGTGACTTGATTAACGACTGCCTACAGTCGATGGATGTGATGGGCTCGAAGATAGCCTTCCTGCCCTTAGGTGGCAGCGGACACGAATGGAAAGAAAATGGCATAGCTCGTACAGAGTTGGTGCGTCGTCTGCATGAAGTGGGCGAAATGGCCCGTCTTGCTGGCAAAATTATCGCTATCCGTACACAGTTGGATGCCAAGGGCGACAAGAAGCTGTTGAAGGAAATCGATAGTGAAGGCATCAAGATATACTATAATCTACAAGATGCTGTCGATAACGGACGCGATCCCGCCAAGGAACTGAAGAAGTTGGGAGCAAAGCGAGTAGCCCAGATTCATGCCTCGCTGACAGACAGTGTCACCCTTGACGAAGACCCACGTATAGATATGTATCGCGTGAAGAAGACACTCGATGATATGAACTGGAGCGGCTGGCTTGTGGTAGAGCGTTCGCGCAATACCAAGGACGTGCGTAATGTCAAAGGTAACTACAGCCGCAACGTGGCCTACCTGAAGAAGATATTTCAAGAGAACAAATAATATAAACTACAAACTAATAGCTTATGAAACAGAAACAATTATTAGCGACAATCCAAAGCCACACTTTGACTAATGGTCAAAGTAGAAAGTGGTGCCCACTGGTTGTAGTGGCCTGCGGCTTTTTTTTCTTAGGGTCGTGCGCTGATCATTACGACGATGACGAATCGTGGAGTTCACCAGTTCGCAATGTGACGCTGTCATCGCCTGATTCAATTAAGATTGAGCCCAATGCAGATGGCAGTGAGATGACTATTTCATGGCCAGTGGTCTATGGATCGGGTGGTTATGAGGTTCAGGTCTTCGATGTCAGTGATGATGCTGAGGCACTTCTTTCAATGAAAGTGGATGGCTGTAGCGTGAAAATGGCTCGTGAGGAAGATATGAATTATAAGATTATGGTGCGCTCGCTGGGCAACACTTCCTTGAACAATAAGGAGGCTGCAATAGCTAAAGACACCGTGTATTCAACTTTTTCAAAAACTTTTGACAAGATTCCGTCAGGAGACTTATACGAATATTTCCAAAGCAAGCCTATTCCTGAGGACGCAACATATGAACTGAATTTCGACTTGGAAAGCAACGGACACTATACCTTGTCGAAACCTTTGGAGTTTAATTACCATAAGGTAGTAATTCGTACAGCAGACAAGAATAACCATGCTACCATCACACTTGGTGAGGGTGCCAATTTTGTTGTGTCTAATAACTTCACATTGAAGTATGTCGATGTAGATGCCAGTGCCACCACCAAACCCTTGATGGAGGCTTTCAACTATTCTGATGCTCCTGACAGCATATTAGAAAAGCCGAAAAACTACTATCTTATAGAATTCGTCCGTATTTTGAACTGTCATATTACAGGTGTAGTGGGCAGCTTGTTCTATGATAACAATAAGGCTTATGGCATTACTAACTTCATCATTAAAGAGTCTGTCATTCAAATGACCACCACGACAGATAAGGTTAAGAACGAGTCCTGGATTAGTTTCCAGGGTGGTGGTATCAAGGACTTCTCTGTTTCCAATTCTACCATTTATCAGGCAGGCGAAGGTAATTCGAAGTACTTCTTGCGTTATAACAATGCTATTCGTGTAGATCGTCTGGGATGGGACAACACCGTAGACCATACCACCATTACTTATGTCAATAGTACATTTTATAAGGTAGCAACAGGTCAATGGTCTAACTATTCGGGAATCAGTAATTATTCTATCTATACCCTGCAAAATACTATTTGGTATGAATGTACTGACGGGCAGATTGCACGGCGTATCATGGGTAATGGACGACTGGGTACTAATAGCCAGTTCATCTCCGTCAACAATACGTATTGGAATAATGGTGCAAAGACCGATCAAGGAAACTATGATACTAGTGATACGCAACTGGAGACCGATCCGGGTTTTGCCGATCCTGAAAATGGCGACTTTACGCCTACAGGTGCCGATCAGGTAGCCAAAAAGACAGGTGACCCGCGTTGGTTTATCACTACTGAGTAAGCAATTATTTAAGAACCAAGAAAACCGAATATGAAAAAATATATCAAGACAATAGTCGCAGTCGTAGCTCTAACTTGTGCTATGCCTGCCTCGGCCCAGAACAAGGTAGTTCAGGGTACGGTCTATGACGAGTTGGGTGAACCAGTCATTGGAGCATCTGTGCAGATTCCAGGTACAAAAATAGGTACTGTTACTGATTTGGACGGAAACTACAAGGTAGAAATACCTGATGGCAAGAAATTGACCGTCAGCTATATTGGTTATGTCAGCCAGCAGACTACGGGAGGCGTTGTTAAATTGCAGGAAGACCGTCAGTCATTGGAGGAAGTGGTTGTCGTGGGTTATGGTACGCAGAAGATGAAGAATGTAACTGGTGCCGTCGAGGCTATCTCTGCCGATGACCTGAAAGACCTTTCTGTTGGAAGTCTTGCCGACGCGTTGGTAGGTCAGATGAATGGTGTAAGTGTGCTGTCCAATGGGTCGCGTCCAGGTGAGGCTCCCAGTCTTCAGATACGTCAGTCATCCGTCAATGCTGCTCTGACCCCAAGCGCAACAAACGGTGGTGACCCTGATCCCAAACCGTTGTATGTTATCGATGACTTTATTTCTACAGAGGATGCATTCAACAACCTTGACATTAACGAAGTAGAAAGCGTGACCGTGCTGAAGGATGCTTCCGCTGCCGTCTATGGTTCACGTGCTGCTTATGGTGTTGTGTTGGTTAAGACCAAGCGTGGAAAGATGGGTGCTCCCAAGATTTCATACACAGGACAGTTGGGATGGACAGATGCTCTCTATACTCCCAAAATGCTGTCAGCTTATGAGTACGGACGCATGTGGAATGCCATCACAGCAGCAAATACTACCACACAGGACAATGTGGATATCGCTACCCGTTTATTTCAGAAGGATGAACTGGAAGCCCTAAAGGGCGTCGGCTACGATTTGTTGGATGATAACTGGAAAGCTGCCTTTACCCAGCGCCATAGTCTGAACATTAGTGGCGGCACGGAGAAGTCAACCTATTTTGCTAATGTGTCATACTATGACCAGGATGGTAATATGGGACGTCTGAGCTATGACCGATGGAACTTCCGCGCCGGCATGACCAGCAAGATAGGTAAGTATGTCAATGCTGCCGTACAGGTCAGCGGTGACTATGGAAAAAAGGATAATGCCATTCAGGTACAGGGTGGTGGTACCGATGGTGACTATATGAACTTGATGGCCCATCTGCCTTTTGTTCCTTCTTCAGTCAATGGCTATCCTATTATTTATACTGGTATGACGAATACTACCAGCAATCTCTCGGCTACCCAACTGTATAACTTTGAGGCTATTCAGAACAGTTCGGACTATACCCGCAATCGTACCAATAATTTCAATATCAATGGCAGTCTGGACTTCGACTTCGGATTTATCAAGGTTTTGCAGGGTTTGCATGCCAAGGTGTCTTACCAGAAAACTTTCTCCAACTCGCGCACTAATAGTCTAAAGAGTGAAATGAACGTCTATGGACTAGGCAATCGTGGCGGTTCGTCACAGCATCTTTATAGTTGGGCAGGTATGAATCCTGAAACAGACTATGCTTATGGCAATTTAAATGTGTTTACGCTGAACAATGGTAACATCATTAGTGCCGATATGGGACAGAGTGAAAGCTACCAATTCAACTTCACCATCAACTATGCACGCACCTTTGGCAAGCACGACGTCAGTGCTCTGTTCTCGTATGAACGCAGCGAGTCAGAAAGCTATGGTTTAGAAGGTTCCCGTACCAGTCCCTATTCTTTTGCTGATGGTACTTTTGCGTCGGCTTCAGGTACAAAGGATACAGGCAATAGTATTTCAGAGAGTGGTATAGCTTCTTATATCGGCCGTTTCAATTATGCCTTTGCTAGTAAGTATCTGTTTGAATTCCTGATTCGCTCTGATGCCTCTACCAAGTTTGCACCCGATAACTTCTGGGGTGTGTTCCCTTCATTTAGTGCTGGTTGGGTTATCAGCGAGGAATCTTGGTTCCAGAAAGCAGTACCTTGGGTCGATTTCTTGAAGGTTCGCGGTTCATGGGGTGTCTTGGGTCGTGATAATATCCAAGCTTGGCTGTGGACTCAGAAGTATGGCTATAAAGCTGAGGCTGCTAAGTTAGGTACTGACCCGACGGCTTCCGTTGGCGATGCTTTCACACTGCCTGCCAAGGGTGTGAATCATGACGTACATTGGGATAAGAACTATAAGACCAATATTGGTATCGATGCCCGTTTCCTGAAAGGTCGTCTTTCGGTGGATTTCAACTACTACTATGACCGCGGCCGCGATATGTTCATGACATATACAGGTACCTCTATGTATCCTACTACTGTCGGTACACAGGCAACCCCAGAGAACTATGGTAAGGTTGATACCTGGGGATGGGAGCTTAATTTAGGCTGGCGCGACAAGATAGGAAAGGACATCAATTACTGGGTGAAATTATCTACCGGCTATAGCGACAACAAGATTCTAAAAGCGAACTTTCCTGCCACTCCTGAGTTTGATAGCATTGTGGAAGATGAGCGTCAAGACCGTGGCGTCTGGGGATATAAATGCCTTGGTATGTTCACCAGCTATCAGCAGATTCAGGAGTATTTCACGCAGAATGGCATTACTTCTTATTTGGGCAAGTCCATCAACGATGTACATCCAGGTATGCTGATTTATGCCGATACACATGGTGACAACGACGGCAAGGGTAACTATGGAGGTCCCAACGGAAAGGTTGACAGGAACGATATGATTAGACTGTCCAAGTATTCCAATAACCCTTATGGATGTACGCTTAATCTGGGTGGTTCGTATAAGGATTTCTCTATTTCTGCCCAGTTCAGTGCTTCTTGGGGCTCCTATGCACTGGTTAATGGTGACTTCCGTCAGTCGTTCAACCGCAACGGCTATGGTGTGGAGTACTTCAACCAACCATCTTGCTGGAGCGATATGTTTGTCTATCAGGACATTTACGACAAGGAAGGCAACGTGACGGTTGAACGCAACATCAATGCCGCTTACCCGAACATGGCCTACGCAGATGTTAACTCACAGTCATCTTCATTCTGGCTTAAGAATGCAGCCCAAATTACCTTACGCAACGTTTCTATAGCTTGGACTATGCCAAAGGCTTGGGTGAAGTATGTCGGTCTGAGCAATGTGCGTTGGAATCTGACAATTCAGAATGCTCTCTACTTGCTCAATCCGTATCCTGACAAGTCGTGGGCTCCTTACGCAGGTGCTTATGGTCGCTATCCCAACCTCCGCAAAGTAACGCTTGGTGTTAATGTTTCATTCTAATCACTTTTATTCTTACAACAATGAATAGATTATATATCATAGGCTCACTTGCACTTCTGGCAGCATCAGTACTGACCAGCTGTAGCGACTCTTTTCTGGAAAAAAAGAAGCCTTACGGACAATTTGACCAAAGTCAGGTATATGGCAACTATACAGCGGCAAAGTCGCGTGTCAATGCCCTTTATATGAATATGATGCCTCAGTCTAATTCCGGAGGCGGTAACGGTTCATCAGGAGTCAATGACTATACCAGTGTCGGAGGTGCCGATGCATGGCAGAAATCTACAATGGAATATGGCGGTCTGTCTGCATGGGTAGATCCTGAAAATAATCTGGATTATCAGAGCGTAACAGACTACTTCTACGTTATTAATAAAGAAACTTCACCTTGGGGTAATATTCGTGACTGTAATGACATCATTGAAAACATCGAGGCAAGTAGTGGGCTGAGCCAAGCTGAAAAGGATGAACTGTTAGGTCAAGCCTACTTCTTCCGTGCGTTCCGTTATTGGTCAATGGTGAAGATATACGGTGGTGTTTGTATCATCGACCATGTGCAAAATCCCATTATTGGCGATGGTGATGGCTCTGACAAGATTGTGCCACGCTCGTCAGCAAAAGAGTGCATTAAGTTTATCTGCGATGACCTACAAAAGGCTGCCGACAGGTTGCCTGCCCGTTGGGAGAACCAGGGTGCTGACTTTGGTCGTATTACTTCAGGTGCTGCCTTGGCTTTGAAAGGTCGCGTAGAACTGTTCTATGCCAGTCCCCTCTTTAATCGTAATGATAAAGCAGAGCGCTGGGAGACTGCTTACCAGACCAACAAGGCTGCTCTTGAGAAGTTACAGGAGGGTCACTTTGGACTAGCCTTTGATGGTGATGCTGGTAATAATGGTGCCAAATGGGCCAGCATCTTCAACAACTATACGGCTACCGACAATTCAGGTATTTGTGAGGCTGTGCTCATCTCGCAGTTTAACAACCACGATTTTGTTGACCATTACAAATACGACCATTGGAATAATTGGGAGCAAAGCATCCGTCCTCAGAACACCAATGCCGTTGGTTCATGGCAGCCCACAGCAGAAATGGTCGATCTCTTCCCGATGTCTGATGGTTTGAAGCCAGGTGTCAGCCCGCTGCCATACGACAAGAACCTGTTCTGGTTGAACCGCGATCCGCGTTTCTATCGTACCTTTGCTTTTCCTGGTACGGAGTGGCGTTTCGCCGCTGATGCGGCTCTATGTAGCAGTGAGGGTTTAAAGACTATATTCCCTAAGGACAAGTATGCTACAGGTGATAGTTATCAGTTGTGGAACTATACTTGGTATGATACAGACAATGGTGGCAAAGCCCCCAGCGATGTGACAACAGGAACTAGTAACGGCTTCAGTCCTGACCTCCTGAATACTCGAAATGCAGGTGTCTATATTCGTAAGAAGTCTGACGATAAGGCATTAGGCAACAATCCCCTTTACATCTTTACGGCTTCTGCTAATACGCCACGCGGTTTCCAACAGAATGCTGCTCCCATCATCTTTATGCGTTATGCCGAGGTCTTGCTTGACTTTGCTGAGGCTGCCTGCGGTGCTGGACACTATGCTGAGGCTGTTGACGCACTCAAGAAAATTCGTGCCCGTGTAGGTTATACTGAAGCCAATAATTATGGTCTGCCTACAGATATTGGTGGTGATCGTGGTAAGTTGTTTGGTGCTATTCTTTATGAGCGTCAGATAGAGCTGGCTTACGAAGGTAAGACCTTTGATGATATTCGCCGCTGGATGCTTTTTGACGGTGGTGTAGGTCAGTCAACTCTTAAGAGTGAGTGGGCAGTTACAGGTTTTGGTGGTAACACTTGTACCTATACGGGTATGGCACAGCTTAATGGTCAGTCACGTCATAACATCGTAGTCTATACTGAACTGCGTGCCGATGAGAAAGAGCGTGAAGAGTTAAAGGATGCTGAAGGTAACATTACCTATAAGTACTATGATCCTCTGAATGACCTTCGTCCTACCGACTTAAATGGTAAGAACGACTGGGCATTGAGTCTTACTGAAGACTTTACGTGTAATGCAACGGGTGCCTTAGTTAATCCTGATGCTGCTGGCAGAGTACAGGCTATGCGTGACTTCTATACCAATTATTTGAAGCGTAAGGATGTCACAGCCGATGGTAATACTACTAACAGTGTTATTCTGTTCCGTCCAGAATACTATTTTATTGGATTGAAGAAGAGTGCTCAGCAAACCAATTCAACCTTGTTGCAGACCATAGGATGGCACGACTTCAGTCATGGTACTGATGGTACCTTCGACCCATTGGCTGAGTAATACGGCATTGCAACGATACTCGCTCATGAGAGTGATGTAGTTACAATTCATATTAAAGTTCGTCTTATATATAAATATACGTATATGAGACGAACTTTTCTTTTGGCATTGCTTGGACTTGCTTTTTCGGCAGTGCAAGCCCAGTCATGGTATGAAACCCAGCGGCAGTATCTAAGTGGTCATGGTTGTGACGATATGGTCCAGTGGGACTTTTTATGCTCAGATGGTCGTAATAGTGGTAGTTGGACGAAGATAGGCGTTCCCTCATGCTGGGAACTACAGGGCTTTGGCAATTATCAATATGGTATGCGCTTTTATGGCAAGGCCACACCAGAGGGCATAGCTGACGAGAAGGGCCAATATAAGACGGAGTTTAGCTTGCCTAAAGAGTGGGCTGGCCGTCAGATACAACTTGTGTTCGAGGCTGCTTTTACGGAGATTAATGTCCAGATTAATGGACGTAAAGCAGGCAACGGCACTTATCAGGGTGGTTTTACCCGTCATACCATTGATGTTAGTGATCGCGTATTCTTTGGCTCAAAGAAGAATCGTCTGGAAGTCGAGGTGTTAAAAGAAAGCACGAATCCGCAAGTGAATCTCGCTGAGCGTCGTGCTGACTACTGGAACTTTGGAGGCATCTGGCGTCCAGTATTTATCATTGCCAAGCCTGTACATAATATTCAGCGTGTAGCGATTGACGCTAAGGCAGATGGTCGTTTTATGGCTGATGTCTATTTGAATCAGGCGGTGCCAGGTTATAGTGTAAGTGTCGATGTCATTGACACTAAAGGCAAGAAGGTGGTAACCAGCCCATCTTTCCCTATTTCCAGTGACCAAGCCAAGGTCGACTTTAGTGCCAAGAATGTTAAGACTTGGAATGCTGAACAGCCCCATCTTTATACTGCTGTCTTTACGTTGAAGGACGCCAGTGGGAAACCCCTCCATGTAGAACGTCAGAGGTTTGGCTTCCGTACCATCGAGTATCGTCACACATATGCAGGCGACAAGGAAGATGGTGTATTCATCAATGGTCAGAAGGTCATCTTTAAGGGTGTGAATCGTCATTCTTTCCGTCCTGAGACTGGTCGCACGCTATCAAAGCAGAAGAATATTGAGGATGTGTTGCTCATCAAGAGCATGAATATGAATGCAGTCCGCTTGAGCCACTATCCTGCCGACCCGGAGTTCTTGGATGCTTGTGACTCTTTAGGTCTTTATGTGGAGTGTGAACAGCCTGGTTGGCACAATGCCCATGAGACGATTACGGGTTCGCAGATTGTCGAGGAGATGGTGACGCGCGACGTCAACCATCCCAGCATCATTTTCTGGAGTAATGGCAACGAGGGAGGCTTTAACTACGAATTGGAGCCTGTCTTCAAGAAACTGGACCCCCAGCAGCGTGTGGTGCTTTATCCTTGGGCAAACCGTAATGGTTTCGAGACCAAGCATTATCGTTCATGGGGCGAGACGGCTGACTATATGCGCCAGAAGGAAATCTTTATGCCTACGGAATTCCTGCATGGATTATATGACGGAGGACACGGAGCTGGCTTGAAGGACTATTGGAAGTTGATGATGTCGAATCCGCGTTGTGCGGGTGGCTTCCTGTGGGACTTGATGGATCAGGGCGTTGTACGTACAGACAAGAATAATGTCATTGACTGTATGGGTAACTTTGGCAGCGATGGTATCGTTGGGCCTCACATGGAGAAGGAAGGCTCGTTCTATACCATCCGTGAGGTGTGGAGTCCTGTGCAGTTTTCACGAAGCCTGACAGGTATAAGTGTCAGGAATTGTTATGACTTCATCAATCTTAGGGACTGTCAGTTCAGCTACAAACTGTTGGATATGCCTGCCTATGGCGAGAAGGATGTCAAAGTTGTCAGGAAAGGCAAGCTCGCTTCGCCTGATGTTGCACCAAGCCAAACCGGTAAGTTGAACATTGATCTAAATAATAAAAAGTTGGATGCTGACGTGGTAGAAGTGACAGCCATAGACCCATACGGGCATGAGATAATTACATGGAGCTACAAGTTACGGACAGTCAATAACCTACAGGGAAAACGTCTGCTTGATAAAGTTCTGAAGTTTTCGTATACAGATGATGCCAACCAAGTGCTGGTCCAGAATGGCAGTCGCCAATTTTCTTTCAGCAAGAAGACAGGCCGGTTAGAGGGTGTTACCATAGATGGCAGAAAGATATCGTTTGGCAATGGTCCTCGTTTCATTGCTGCCAAGCGTGCTGACCGTTCGCAGGATGGATTCTATAACCACGACGACAAGCAGGCCTTCCAGAAGAAGACGCAATATACTGAGTATGCTGATCAAGGCAAGTTTGCAGGCTTTACGTTTAGTGACAGTACGTTAGTTGCCACCTATCAGCATGGCTCGATAGAGAAGGTTACTTGGCGTTTCCTTGCTGACGGTGGTGTATATATGAACGTTGATTACTACTTTAACGGTGTCGTTGACTTGATGGGCATCAATTTCGACTATCCTGAGCTGTTGGTCAAGTCGAAGCAGTGGGTAGGCAAGGGCCCCTATCGTGTCTGGCAGAATCGTATGGAGGGTCCTCAGTATGGATTGTGGCAGAACGACTATAACGACCCCATTCCTGGCGAGACATTCGAGTATCCGGAATTCAAGGGCTATTTCGCTAATGTTTCATGGATGCAAT
>JAEEGI010013356.1_pt1 | contig 17431 bp, 14 predicted proteins | sample 8958751 | NCBI WGS metagenome assembly JAEEGI01 (sample SAMN16246545, study PRJNA631951) | gut metagenome | biome: gut microbiome; feature: rumen; material: KS-attached | host: Bos | place: Iran: Karaj | collected 2018-10
GCGCAGAAACAACAAGAACAGGATATACATTTGTAGAGTGGACATGAGATGAGAGAATGCCATTGAATGGAACAACGTTAACAGCAGTATGGACACCAAATACTGGAACGACATACTATGTAGAACACGTGTATACAGGAACAAATGATGGAGTTGCAAGTGAAACAGTAACAGCAACACATAGTGGAACAACAGATACACGAGTGACAGCACAATTGGCACCAAGATCATGATTCGTAACACCAGAAGCAAAACAAATATTTATCCAACCAGATGGAAGTGGAAAGATAACATACATATACGAGAGAACAGGATATACATTGAATTATAATACAAGTGGATGAACATATGTAGCACCAAGAACAATAACATATGGAGCGTTGAATGATAAGAGCGCAGAAACAACAAGAACAGGATATACATTTGTAGAGTGGACATGAGATGAGAGAATGCCATTGAATGGAACAACGTTAACAGCAGTATGGACACCAAATACTGGAACGACATACTATGTAGAACATTACCAAGAGAATATACCATGAGATGGATATGATTTAATAGAAGTGGAAACCTTATCTGGAACTACTGATACATCAGTTACTCCTGATAGAAAATCGTATGAAGGATTTACTTCTCCATCATGAGAAACTATTAATATTGATACAGATGGAAAAGCTACTGTAAGATATTATTACTCTAGAAATTCATATAATCTAAAGATTAGAGATAGAGATGGTGTGTTGGTAGATGAAGAAGTGAAATATGGAGATGTAATCCAATTACCAGCTGATCCAACATGGACATGACATACATTCATTAGATGGAGTGGGGTGCCAGAAGATGGAAAAATGCCAGCTAATGCAGTAGAAATTGTAGCAGTATGGGATATTAATCAATATACAATTACGTTCGATATGGATGGATGAAGTGGTGTTGTATCAATTACTGCTAATTATGGAGATCCAATTACTCCACCAGCTACTCCAACGAGAGATGGATATCATTTCGTAAGATGGGAGCCAGAGATTCCTGAAACAATGCCAGATCATGATATGACAATTAAGGCTATATGGGAAAGAAATGGACGAAGTTGAGGAGGATGAAGATGAAATGGATGATCATCAGATGAGCATTGATCTGCAGATGATCAACCACAATGATGAACATGATCACTTCAACCAGATGTAGATCCAGAAGTATTGGCAGCATATGAGTGGGCATATAAGTATGGAATTACAACAATTGAATGATTTGAAAATGCAAATCCAGATGGATTGATTCCAAGATGACATATGGCTAAGATGGTAACTAACTTTGCTGTAAATGTATTATGAAGAGAGATTCCATCAGAGATACCAGCAGAATGTAGTTGGTGAGATACAGATTGGGAGTCTGAAGAAATAAAGGATTATGCAGAGAAGGCGTGTGCATTATGAGTGATGTGAATCTATATGGAAGATTTCTTACCAAATAAGATACTTGATAGAGCAGAACTATGAACAATTATATCAAGATTATTATGGTGAGATACATACAATGTTATAGACACAAATAATAGACCATATTATGTAGAACATCTAAATGAATTGAAGAGAGAATGAGTTATGACACAGATACAGAATCCAGAAGCTAGAAAAGAATTAAGAAAATGGGCTTGGGTAATGCTTATGAGAGTACAACAATAATCCTTAAAAGAGTCTGCAATTTAGCAGACTCTTTTTTGTTATGTTATTCAGATTTAATTTTAGTTTGAAAAATTTAAGGATAAAATTATATAGTTATTGTTGATTTTGTTTTTTTGAAATATATGGCAAAAAATCAATTAAAATCAGAATTTTCTATTAATCCTTATTTGAGTGTGAAGGGGGATAATATCCTTCTAGTTTGAAATCGATGATATAGAAATTTGTGAGATGAGCTAATCTTGCTTTGAAATGTAAAATTACTTTTGCAGCAAGGTAAAAAGGTAACAATAGTTTGCTACGAACCAGAGTGGTTGCGTAGTTTTTTTACGCAATTTATAGATGTTGGTAAGGTTGAGTTTATTCCAGAGTTGCCTAAATGATTTCATTCATTTTTTAGGTATGTTTTCAGATACTGAATGAGGTGATTTTTAAGATTTTTGAAAACTGATACTATAATACTTTGATGAGGAGAGATATTAACAGATGAAAATCCATGATCCTATTGGTATCGAAAAGCAAGCATTCGACCATTTTTACAAAAGAAACGATTGCAAGCTAATTATAGGGTAAAAAAAGAATCAAATTTGTATATTATGTGAGGGGTGCAAATTCCTAGATTTAAACGTAAGAGAAAATCACTTAGGTCATTATTAAAATATGCTACAATATGTTATTTAAGAGATTTTGAAGCAATTAAAGAGCTTTCTCCATATACACAGAGGTGTGAATTTTTTATGGATACGAGCTATTTTGCCTATGACTGGAATAGTGTATCTTTGGATAAAGAGAAAAAGATTGAAAATCCTTATATTGTGGTAAATTTGAATAAGAATGCTGAACAATTTTTTGATGAACTTGTTAAAGATATTAAACGTTATAGCGAAAAAGGTTATCGTATATATTATGTGCCAGTAGCAAAATGAAGGAATACATATTATGATGATTTACAGTATTCTCAGCGTTTAGAAAAAGCTTTATGAGAAGATGTTGATTTTGCGTTATTGGATTGGGAAACAGATTTTGATAATTTTGTGAAAGTTTTAAAGTGAGCTAAAAAGGTTTTTAGTTCTAGGTTGCATTTGTATTTAATAGCATCATTTTTGTGATGTGACACAAAAGTATATCCATATCAGAGAAAAATACTTAAGATGCAGAAAGTAATAGATGAATTATGTTCTATTACATAAATAATTCAATATAATTGAAAATTGCATATATAGTGATACTTCCTTTTTTTATGGTCTTTCTTCTGTAAGCTAATTACTACAACAGTGATAAAATTCGATATTTTATTGTTGACTTTTTCTTTATTTTGTTTATTCTTCTCATTATAAGAATAAAACCTTTTTCTATTATAAATAAAAACTTTAAAAAATGGATAAAGCAGAACAGTTAGCCTTAGAAGCCTATCCACAAAAGATGGAATTTAAGGAAGAAATTGACCTATGTACTCCATATGGTCGTCCGTATAGTACCTATAAAAGGGAATATGATGCCAATCGTGATAAAAGAGAAGCGTTTATCGCCGGTTATGAACTATCCCATAAAAATACGATAGAACGTGTCTGTGAGTGGTTAGAGAAAAACGGTGTCCTAGTAAATCTAGATGACTTACGAGAGGCTATGAACAATGGGCATTAGAAGTGTATCTTTATTGTACTAATTAGGTCGTGCGGACTTACACCAAAGAAGGGAAAATCCTTTCTAATTTATGAGGAACCTGAGCCTAAGCTCAGGTTTTATCGTTTCTTACTTCTGGGTTACACTTATATTTAATTGTATCATTTTTGTGATGCGACACAAAAATATATCCATATCAGAGAAAAATAATTAAGATGCAGAAAGTAATAGATGAATTACTTTAAATAAAAAAACAGGCGGTGAGGGGATCGAACCCCCGACAGCGGTTCCGAAGACCGATGTGTTACCACTACACCAACCACCCGTAGTTAAATTTTTTGTAATAATTTTACACAAGAATTATTTATTTTCGTTATTAACTCATTTTCTCATTCGTTTGATAAGAAAACTTTTAAGGCTTCAATTGCTTCTTGTGTCTGCTCTCTTTTAGTGATTTGAGAGAAATTTTCAACAGGAAGGTAAAGCTTGGAAAAGATTTCTAGCAATTCGTAATCATTAGAAGTTATTTCATAAGTGCATTTATCTCATTGGGTATTCTCTGAGGTTTGAATGAAAATTCATTCATTTTGTAGATTCCTTTGGATATCTTTGATTTTATCTCAGATAGATAAAAATTGTCCAAAAAGTGGAAGTTGAATTTTGATTGCAGATAACTTTTCTCATTTATTTTCAAACTTTCAGTAAAGGAGGGTCAATCCAAACAAGAATCAGATTTGTCATTGGATATTCAAATCTTCAACCATAAATTTACTATGTGATTCATTGTTTTTAATCAAAACTCATTTTGGGCTGTTTGATAAGGATATGTTTAGTCATAATTTTTGAAATAATGTTTTTTTTTCTTCTACTAATTTAGTTGGAAAATATGGTAGAAAGTTATAAAATCATCAATTTTCTTCATCAAATGAAGAAAAAATCTGACAAGCTGTTAGAATTCATGATTTAATGTCGTATGTTAATTCGTTTAAATTCAAAAATCAATCTTTGATACAAAATACATTCATAGTAGATCATAAGTTTTTAGATTCAATCAGTTTTATTTCTTTTTTGTGCCATACATAAAATATACAATTTTCTTGATCAAAAGAAAATCATTGAAAATTGTGGCGATAAGTTTTTCAAGTATTTAATTTTTCATCTTGTTTGGTTAAGAATTTCATAATTATTTATTATCTTACAGGTAAAACTTTATTTTCTGTTTGTAATATCTTATATAGTAATAATAGTTCAATACAGTTTACCATTAGAGAACTTCATCAGGCACTGATAAATGGTAATGTAATTCATGTAGTTGGGATAATCTGAACATTAACTCACATATTTACGAAAGTTTGCACAATAATAATTGAAATAATTCAGATTCAGATTAGTTTTAATTGTGGGTCATTAACTTTTTGTATGTGTTTTAGTACATACCAGAACATTCGGATATATAAAGCAATTAATAACATATTTCAGAAGAATAAGATTTCTTCAGAGAATGCTGCAAAAATAAAGTCACAGTATGATTCTGGTAAGTTGGAGTATTTTTGTAATCCATTACCATAACCATTTCAAAAAAATCCTCATCATCAAATTGCGATTAGAGCTTGTGTAGTTTGATATCAGGTTCTCTGCCTTTCTTCTTCAAGCTTAGATTTATCTACAGTAAAATAGTACTGAAAACGTTTCGTTATGTAGTCAAATTTATCGTTAACTAATCCTAATGTTAATCATGCGAATAGTCCTGCTCATAATCATATTCACAGAATTATTAGTGTTTTTTTTAGATTTAGTCATGAAAATCGCACCATTATTAAGGCTGTACCTCAGATGATAAGTATGGTTCAGAAGTCTGGGATTAATAAGAATATGGCGTATAATAGAGCACTGAGTACAAGAAAAGTTAGCAAGAACTTGGGCTCGTTCATGTTCTCTTTTTTCCTTGTTAATCGGCTTGCTAAGAATATTACATATGCTAATTTGAAAAATTCTGAAGGCTGAATACTCGGCATGTGTGGGATATCTAGCCATCATGTGGCTCAGTTATACCCTTTTCATCGTTTAGAAAATACGAGGCATTGTAAGATAAATGCTCAAATCATGATGATTGAGGCGAATTTGTGGTTTTTGAGAGTTTTTATTGGAAACTTCCACAATATTACAATGGCAATAACTATATATATGAGAGCTTTTAGTTGCTGGTAGAAATAATAGTAATTTGTTGGTTCGGCAAAATTAACTGATTTAGCAGTCATTATAAAAGATTCATAGACGCTTGTGGAATAAACGGCTAGTAATCAAAATATTAATAATAAAATTCAGTTAATTAGTAGTGGCATATTCAACAATATTAATTAAACCGTGCCGAAATTTAGTGTATTTAAAAGCATATTTTTTGCAATTCTTTATTCTTTGATTTGGTTTGGTGGTAAATATAAACATTCTCGTCAATTCAATTTATGGTCTGTAGCAATGTAAACATCTTGCATATTGCAATCACTTTTTTCTATTTCTTTACCATTTTTATCTAAAATATCTGTGATTTCTAATATTCACATATCGTCTGGTGATATGAAATTTAATTTCATTCAACGACGAATTTCTTCTTTTGGATCAATATGATGATAAATAACTCAATCTTTTTCTTTTGTATCTTTTGAGAATATTCCAAAGAAATTTCTATTGAATAATGGTCATGCTGTTCATTTTGTGGTTGTAACAAATTCTTCAGTAGTAGTTTTTCTTTCTTCTGGAGAAATTTCTCAGTCAGGGAATTCTTGTAAATTATGAAATAAGAATCCATCTCGATATGTTCTATGTGGAATCATTTCTACTAAATTTCTAATATTTTCATCAATAGGCTTTCAATCAACAATACAATCACGTACATGTTTATAAGCTTTAACTACAGCTGCAACATAGAATTCTGATTTACTTCTTCACTCAATTTTCATTGAATCTAAGATAGGTATTAATTCGTTTAGACGGTCAATTGTACATAAATCACGAGAAGAAAATATATGTTCACCATTTTCGTCTTCTGTAACTTCTAGCATTTTTCATTCTCTTCTGGCTTCTTGAATGAAGACTCTATATTGAAATCTACATGAATGATTACATTCTCATTTATTTGCTGGGCGTCCTCATAGATAATCTCAAAGTAAGCAACGTCCAGAATATGTCATACACATTGCACCATGAATAAAGGCTTCTAATTCTATTTCTGGCACAGCCTTTTTGATTTCTTCTATTTCTGATATATGTAATTCTCTAGCTAAGATTATTCTTTTTACTCATAAATCCGCCCAAAATTTTACACTATCAGAATTTAATGTGGTAGTTTGAGTAGATAAATGAAGAGGTATATTTGGTAAATATTTTCTAATTATTCTAAATGTTCATGGATCAGAAAATATGATACTATCGGCACCACAATCTGCAATTTTTTCTGTAATAGATTCAAAAATCTGAATATCTTTATTTCTTGGAAATATGTTCATGGTAAGGAAAGCCTTACTTCATTGTTCGTGTAATTGGTTAATCGTATCTTTTAAGTCATCAAAATTATAGAGTTTATTTTGTCTCATTCTAAGGGATGTAAAAGGCACTCATAGATATACTTCTTCTGCTCAATATGCAGAAGCTACTACAGCTTTTTGATGAGATCATCCTGGAGCAACAATTGATGGAACGTTCATTTTTACAAAAACTTATCATAAAATTTTACGATTTTTATTATAATTTATTGCTTATTTTTCTCAATGAATTTTTATCTTCTTTGAATAATTTCTAATATCGTATTGAGAGAATCTTCAGTTTGATTTGTGATAATATATCTATCATATACGTGGTCTAAATTATTATTCAATACAATTACCGTATTTTCATCTTGTCCAAATGTTCGAGTTCATTCTCCAGCATCCCAGCTTCACTCAGCTTTGAAGGTTCAATTTGAACCAAAATATATAGTGTTTCTTCAGTTATTCTCTGATACATAATTAAATACTAATTCATTACCTTTTCAGTCTTCATTTTCTAGTGGTTCATAATATCGTAATTTATCACAGAATTTACATTCAAAATTATTTTCAGATTCAGGAATGATAGTTACTCCAAAATATTCTTCAGCCATTTCTAGAAGTGATCTACCATCTATAAATCTATAATTTCAATTGTAAAGTCTATCAACAGCCTCTTCAGAGAACATTTCCCTTATTGATTCATCATAATCACTTCAGTCTCTTGCTTGAGCAACATTTGTTATTACATAATTAGCTCAATCTATTGTGGAAATAGTGACTTTCATTGGAATACCAAATCCACAACTATTGTTTAAGTTTCATCTTTCATCAATATAAAATCATTCACCAATTGCATTGATGTAGAAATCAGCATTGTTTTGTCACAATTCTGCATAATTAACAAATAGCTTAGATCAATCATCACAAGAATAATTATCTTCAATATAATTAAAAATAGCATCTTCAAGAGTAACAGATTGACCTATTTCAACTCAAGTTTCATTTTCAATATTGATAGTTTCTTGTTTAATAGCTGGGTTATTTCCACATCATGCTAATAAAAATACACTTAACAAACAGATACTAAATAGTCATTTTTTCATTTAATTTAAAGTTAGGAAATAAAATTATTTACTACTGAGTAGACTATATTTTATAGTCAGAGTTTCTATTTCTTCTTTTGTTTTTGCATATTCTTCTTCTGTTTTTGTGCGCTGTTCTCATTCTGGTAACATCTGTAAACGCTCTTTGAGTAAGTCTAATCTGTCTTCCAAATTTTTGATATCTCTTTCGATGGTTTCGATAGAATCTTTTTTGGATTGAGGGCCAGTATTTTCTGGCTGAAGTCAGATTGTTAATGTTTCATATGTAAAAGTTTCGTATCATAAAGGTGTTTGTTCATGGAGTCTTAGATATGTAATTTCTGATATATGGAAATAGTTCTTAAAAATTTGTTCATGTTCGCTAAGTGTATCTAATATGGAAGGATTTCATTTTACAAACATTTTGCATGATTCGTGTTGCTTTATATTAAATTCAATCTTTAGGTCTTTAACTTTGGTGAACATATTGAACATAATATTCATAGTATAGTCGCTAGATTGACAAGACTCTACTGGTTTAACTGGTAGTAGAAAGTCTCTTTTGGAGACATATTGTAGTGCATCAATGAATTCTGGAGTAATTGGGTATAGTATCGTGAACAAAAAATTAAAAAAGTACGCACAGACAAATTGTACATTTTTTGTAGGCTGTACTTTTTGTATTTCTATATATCGTGAGAAAAATACATCTTGTATCTCTTTTTTGAATGTAAGGAAGAATGCTGCATATTCTTCGTATGTTTCGATGTAGAGCCACTGTTTATATAGCTCTCATATTTTGTATAGAGCTGTTATATCAAAATCTTCGAAATCTTCTGGTTCTTGATTTAGGCATTCTTCTATATTTTCAGGTAAGAAATTTTTTTGTAGGCATAATCTGACCGCATTTCGAATTTGTTTGAGAAAGATGCTATTTAGCAATATTTCTTTTTGGTCATATGTTTGATTGATTAAAAAATTTAATCTGATTGGATTCTCTCAAAATGTCATAAACGAATCTCGTTGAGATTGTTCAATCTGGATCTTGCTCAATTGTTTACCTCATAAGAATTCACAATTTGTGCATGAAGATTCTGAAAATCGGTTGAAAATAGTTTTTCAGAGGAATAATTCTTGAATTAGTAGGGTTTCAAAAGCTTTATTTCTTTTATCGGCATCTATTACTATGTGTTTATCTATTTGAATAGTATCGTTTAGGTAACAAGGAACACACATATGAATAAATTCTGGATTGATAACATCTTCAGATATTCATTCGATGTTTATTTTTATGGATTCTCATTCTTGTTCTATAAATTTACAGTTTTTTATTAATTTTTGGCAATCACTGGTTGTAGGAGATGTTTCATCAGAGAGATTTTGTACGATTTGTAAAAAATCTTCATATTCAGATTTATTTCATGTTATATCTGATAAATGTTGTACGAAATGTTGTATTTTCTTTTCATTCTGCGAGAGTAATGAAAAAAACTTATCATATTCGTATGATTTATTTTCGATAGTTCCTTCACGGATTAGTGATAATAGGACAAAATTGAAACAGAATTGTAGTGGTTTATCTTTCCGGCTTAGACATTCTTTTTCTATATCACAGAAAGAAAATTCTGAATTTTTGTCTTTGATGATTGGTAATCTCCATCAATATGGTAATTGGCTATTACAGATTATAGAATCTGGTAAATATGGTTCGATTCAATCGATTATTTGTTGTTTTAATTTTGATATTTTTTGTTTTAATTCGTCGTATTCACTCAAAGTTTCAGAGTTGGCTTCTCCGCCATTTTCTATTTCATCTTGTTGATTATCTTCACTGTCATTGTTTTGAATTTGTTCATTTTCTAGCTTATCTAGTTCGTTTTGCATATTTGATATTTCTTCAAAGATTTCTCAGAAATCTTTTTCTAGGAAAGAAAATTTTAAGCTTCATTCAAAAATCTGATTTAATATTTTTTGTTTTTCTTCTTTTAGTTCAATTATGAATTGTTCTATTTTATATGGGACAAGGCGTTCTTTTGTGTAGTTTAGATATGGAATTTTTGTAAGTTTTTCTCCTTTTTCGTCTAGATTACCTATATCTTCAATAAATCATACAATGTTATCGTAGTATTTTTCTCTTTCTTGTCATATAAATGCTGGTTCGTGAATATAATCTGTATATAATCACTTCTGATCGAAAACGTAGATGTCTGTAGGCAATCAATATTTCTTCGCTAACTCAATGCTTTCTTCGTTTGCGCAAGGTGTAATTCTTTTTATTCAATTATCTACGGCGATATTTACATTCTCATCTCATATAATTGGAATTTGACGATTACATAATGGAATGATTGCATTTTTTCATATATATTTGTTGTATCTTTTATCTTTTGGATGTACTAATAAAGCTACATCTCCACAGCATAAATCGATATCTTCTACACATACGGGTAAAGCTTCACATTTTGCTCATACAAAATATTTTAGTGTGTAGCAAGGGATTTTTTCTTCTTTTCGTAAGATGTTTTGTGGTGGTATAGAAGTATGTAAATTGAAAGATCGATATCAGATTTTTGTTTTGTTAGTAATTTTTCACTGATCTCGCAGTGTATGAAATTTATCAAGTATGTATAGATAAGTATTTGAATCTGCAATGTAAATTTTATGTGGACTAGATAAATAACTGTCCAATATTTTTTTGTTTGCGTTGAAATTCTTTTTATTACGTGAAGTGATATGTCTTTCTAGTTTGTTTGTTCATATTTGTAATAGCGTTTGTCATTTTTTATTAAAAAATTCGTAACTAGTGCATATACTTTGAAGCTGGTCTCAGTAAATTACAAAAAGTTGCTGAGATACATTAATTCCAGAATGATAGATTTGTTTATCTTCTATGGCTTTTTTATAACTAAAAAAGTCACTCATATATATAGGAAAGAATTCGTTATATGATATTTTTTGAGATATTGGCAAAGTATTTATGAAAAAATGAGAGGATTTATCGTCGTTTATATTCTGATTTGTTCATTTATCTCTATAAATTTTAGCTCGATTGCGTAAATCTTGTGTTTTGTATTTTTTAGGAAATGAACTCATTTTACATTTTATTTATAAAGAAATTTGAATGTTGTTATGGTTATTCTGTCGTATAATTGATTATTCTTCAGTTTGTCTGAATAGTTTTATTCAGAAGTAGATTAAGAATGTCATGCATAATAATAGGAAAAAGTTTTCGGCTGGTCAGACTTGAACTTTTGTGGCTCCAGTTAATTCAAGTTCTTGTCCATCATCGCATATTCATACAATCCAGAAATATGCAAACTTATCTTCTTCTGATGTTCTATCGAATGGATATTGGTAACTAGTATCTGTAGTCTCATAAACTTTCATTTTGTCAGATCCGTCTGGAAGTGTAGAACTGTATACTATGTATTTTGATACATTTTCTACTTTATCCCAGATTAAGTAATAGTTATCTCAGATTTTTTTTGTACGTGTGGAAATGTTTTCTACTATACATCTAGGCTGATTATCAAGTCAAGTTAAAGATGCTCCACCTGGATTTTCTGAATCTCATGGCTGTCATTTTGTTATAACGAACTTAATAGTTTCAGATGCTGCTCAATGTTTAGTAGCTTCTTTTCGATATGGAGTAATTATTACATTAAGAGTTGTGTCGTATGGCACATCTGTAAATTTAAATGATTTTTTATCAGTTCGCTCATCTAGAGTATTAGTTTGTCCCTCTCATAATCGATAAGTGATAAGATATGATGAAGATTCGTTTTCATTTGAGACATCTCGAGAGATGGTTGCTATTTGTGTTTCTGAATCTGCTCATGTTATGATATTAGTAATTGCTGGAGCGTCTAGTACCGTAAATTGTTTTATGTTGTCAAATTTTTGAGTAATATCTCCGTTAGAAGCTGATGTCTCAAGAGAAATATTTATAATTCATGTATTAAATAAAAATACATCTTTACTAAATTCTCAATTCCCAACTTTAGGCAAAACTTCGGCTTCATTATCTTGTCTATCTGATAATTTTATTTTTACTGATTCGATCATCTCATCAGTATATGCAGTGATTTTTACAGTTTCTCCAATCAATCCAACTTCTGGGTCCACTGTTACATTAACTCATTCTGCTGAGCTTTGTTTGGTAGTAAAGTATATTTTATCAGAAGATCATAAAGCTGTAACTCAATCCATATCTAATACTTCAATTTTTAATGAATGTCTTCATTCGCTTACTCATCTCATGACATAATTTATCATTCATTGAGAATCTGTGAGTGTTGTGTCTAATATTTCGTCATCAAGATATATTATAGCATTAGAATTTTTTAATTCAGGTACTTTTGCAAAGATTTCCACTTTTTGGTTAGGGATTGTCATGTTTTGAGTAGGGGATAGTATTTCTATGTGAAAATCTCATGGAGTGGCATCGTTTCTAATTACTTTAATCTGTTGTCTTCAAAGTGTCCTTTCATCAGGATCATTAAAATCTTCAACTTCAATATAAAAAGTTCATATTTTTTTAATTTCTAATCATTTTTCAAAAGTTGCAGATCATAAATCAATGTCTGAAAAATCGTATAATCACTGTTGTGGTACTGTATAATCATTTTTATTTAATGGACCTCAGTTTTCATCGGTTATAGTGATATATACGGTTCCTCTATAAGAAGACATTTTTGATCAGTTTTTGAGCATTGTAATCGTTAAATTTGTTGCTTCTCATTGGATGATAGGGCTTTTTACTTCAATTTGAGCTTCGTCAGGTAGGATGTTTTGAGCGAAAATAGCTCAAAATCCTAGTCATAGAAATGTTAGAACTCCAAGGATAAACTTTCTCATATTTAGAGTAAGAAGAATAAAAAGTTAATGAGTCTGATTTTCTGGATCGATATTGTCTAAATTTCAGATGGAGAAATCTAGATTTTCAGATTTAATGTATTCTAAGGTTAATTCTTTAGAATCTCAACTATAAGGTAATTGGAATATTCATTGTGTAAAATTTCATTCTTCGTATCAATCTATATTAAATGTAATATTTCCATCGTTTTGTTGTAAATTTTTTACTGAATATGGAGTTTCCAACTGATCAATAAACCATTCAGTTTCAGGTGATGATAAAATAGATACCGTTAAAATTCACTCGTTTCTAACTTGTTCAGCTAAAAATACTTCGAAAATCTGATTTTCTTTCTTGTATCATGCGTCCCGTTTTGTAGATTCAAAAAAATCCTGTTCTGTGAGTGATAAAACGCTTGCTGATAAATCTGTGGTATCATACTGCATTCGAGCGATGAAAACAGCGAGCGAGACTCCGACAATGATTATAAGAATGTATTTTCAAATTCCTTTTACAGTACTCATTTTTTTTGAATCGTAAAAATCCACAAAATACTTGTATTAAAATACATTCAAAAGTCAAATCGAACTTGACAATATTTTGCGTTTTTGGTTTAAGTTCTGACTGAAAAATTTTTATTAAGATTTTTTATAATTTATCAAAGAAATTAGCTTTAACTCACTGATTTTTCTTTTCTTCTTTTATGGCAAAATAACTTTTTCTAACTAATTCACGAATATCTGCGTAATACATTAATCATAAAACTTCTTCAATTGTGGCTCGTTTATATACTCAGATGTATCATTCTCATTCAATTAATTTTACAGAATTTGGATCTCATGTAAATTTCATCAAAAAATATGTCACATCTTTATCCAGGTGTCATGCTTTCGTTTCGCTACTTCTAAGAGAAGTAGTTCACAACAATTGTTTCACAATTAATTCTTCCTTTTTTAATCAGGCCTCTTCCCAAATTTCTCTTATTGCAGCTTTCTTTTCATCTTCTCAAATTTGAATTTTTCATTTTGGGGCGACTCGTTCTATTTTTCCGGATAGGGCATGACGTTTTATCAAAAGATATCTAGGTTCTCATTCTTTATCTAGATAATATACTATTCATCATGCACTTTGTACTATTTCTTTCATTTGTTATGAATTTAATAAAATATTATGAATGTGCCCGTTCTAATGCTGGGCCAACAACTTCACGTACAAATCGATTTTTATCATTTTTAGCGGCCGCAATAAGTTCTGGTATTTTCTCCCCAGATTCATCAATTCATTCTTGGACTTCAGCAGGACGTTCAGGGTTTTGCCACTGTTTATTTTGTTGGTTTTGAATTCATCTCATTAAATCTGCTAAATCCTTTTTAGTTAAAGTTTCGAGTAACTTCACTATTTCAACCAATTCATCTTTTAATGTATTTTCATCTATGTTTTTTTCTAATTTTATCAATTTCTCAAAAGCTTTTCAAATTTCTTTTTTGTCATGTGTTTCTAATTTAGTTCACTGTATCCATTCATTTATTTTCTTTAGTTCAGATTTTGCATCATCAACTGTTATACTCTGTTCCTCTAAATTTTTTTGAATCGGAATTAAATCTTCTTTGATTTTTTCAAAAATTTGGCTTTCGGTCAGCTCTACATAGTTTTGGGAATTTTCTGTATTATCTGATCCACTTACCATATTCTAAACTTTACATTAAAATAAATAATTCATAATTTTTATTCAAATTTATTTTTATTGGTCTAATTTTTGTAAAACCTGTGATAATATTGCCACATTCTTTTTATAATTTACTCTAAGTGGTCAAACTATAGCTAAAATACAATCATATCATTCTAATACAACTTTTGCATAAACTGCAGAAATAGTTGTGTTATCGTCTTCCATAAATGTATAATAAATCTGATTTTTTTTCAAGATTTTTCAATCAATATGTTTTACAATTCTTTTCTCTTCGATGAATGAAATAATCGATTTAGTTTCATCTAAGTGGTCTTTATCTGTTTCTTTTAGAAGATTATTCACTCCTAAATAGTAATATTCATCATTTCTAAGGAATCCGATTATTACTCAATCTACTAAGCTTCAAAGCATTTCTACCATTTCTTTCATGTTTTGTCTAGCACTATCGACTTCTAGGCTTTGCATATCTTCCATTTGTTGGAGATAGTTTTCTATGTATAGTTTTAGTCAGTCTACAGTTGGAATTCTTCAGCTTGAATTATAAGGCTGATAAACCATTCACTGTTTTTCTAGTTGATTTAGGTGCTTTCTAAGAGTGGAAGGAGCATCTTCTATTCATTCTAGTGAATTCAAAAACTTTGAACCCACGGGCTCTCATTTGTTAATGTATGTATCGATTACAACGTCCAATAGGGCAAGTAGTTTATTGTCCCCACTTTTTTTGGTCATAGAAAAACATCAATTTAAAAATCATCTCACTATTAAATATATAAATTATAAACCAGAAATCAAATAAAAAAGCACCTCATTTTGTGAGGTGCTTTATAATAAACTTTGAGACTATTCTAGGATGTCTATAATTTGTTCAATATCATTCTTTTCAGCGTCAGTAAATACTTCAACGTTCTTCTGTTCTTCAACTACTTCACTTGGTTCTTCATTATTTGTAACTTCTACATCAACATCTATGATATTGTTTTCATCATCATTTGCATCAATTTCAGGAAGTTCGTTATTGTAGTATTTTTCCAATGAATTGTCTAGAGTTTCTTTAAGAGCATCAAAGAATAAGTATGATCATTTTTCTATAGCATTTGATCATGTAGCATTTTTATAAGCTTCTTCTCGTTCTGCTTCTGTTTTTGAATTGATTATGTCGTTAGCCTCTTTTTGCAGGATTAACTCAAATTTATCATCATCGAAATCTTGTTCATCAAGTTGTTCAAATCTAACTGAAGCCCAATCTTTAAATTCACGAGCAGGAGTTTTGATAGAAGATCGTAAATGACATATCAAAGCTGCAATAGCGATGAATACAACTAGGGGAATGCAAACGGCTACTCGAGCCTTTCCTCTTGGTTTGTAGAATAATCAAATTATTCAAAGTATAAATCAGATACAAAGTAGGATGAATCCGAACCAAGTTCCAATAATTGTAAATAGTAGAACGAGTCAAACAATACTGAAAATCATTCCTACAAGAGCGACTGTATTTTTTTGTTCAGTCTGATTTTGGTTTTCTTCTGGCATTTTGAAAGAATGTATTAAATAAAAATTGTTTAATGGAGATTAATTTTAACGAAGGAAAAATCAAGTAAAAATTCAGATTTTAGAAATTTTATCTTGTTTTTGATTGGTGTTTTGTTATAATTGATCTGTTAAGATTTTGTGATGTCCCGGTCGTTCAATGGATAGGACACAGTCCTGCGAAGACTGTAATCTCGGTTCGACTCCGCGTCGGGGCAAATGGAATTAAATTCTGAAATATTTCGATCCTTATTCGCTAGTGAATGGGGATTTTTATTCAGGTTTTTATCCAAAGATTTTTATAAAAATTCTGGGTAAAAATTTGCAATATTAAAAAAAAGGTATATACTTTATGTATGAGATTTTATTTACAAAAAACAAAAATAAAAATGGCAGAATCTAGTAAAGCAGCATCTAAAGCTGTAAAACCAACACTTAAAAAAACAGAATCAATAGATCCTGAAGTAATGAAGAAACATCAACAAATGATTAATTTTCTTCGTAATGAAATCGCAAATGTTGAGGTTGAACTTAAAAAAATGAAGGTAATCCTTGATCAATTAGTAAATTTTGATCCAATGGATATTAAGTCTTTGAGTTCAGCTGAATGAGATGATACAATTGGAAGTCAAGAACTTAATACTTATTCTGAAGAGGGAGTAGAGGTGATTGAAGGACTTTTTGATGGATATTTTATGATTGGAGCGGATCAAAAGAAATATCCAGTTCCAATGAACTATTCCTCAAAAACAAAACTTATTCCATGAGATACTCTCAAATTAAAGGTTATGCCTGATGGAAAATTTATTTATAAGCTTATTAAGCCAGCAGATAGAAAGCATTTAAGAGCTATCCTTTCTCGTACTGATGATAATAAATTTACTGCAGTTACAGATGAAGGAACAGTTTATTTCCTTAATCAAGCAGCTGTAACATTCTTTAAGGGAACACCTGGAGATGAGCTTTATATTATCATTAATGAAAAAGATAAAGGTTCATTTGCTGCTATTGAAGCAATTATTAAAAAATAGTATTTACTTAATGCTTAAATAGTGAAGTAGGACGGATGTCCTACTTTTTTCAAACAATTAAGTCTCATGTATGAACTCATTTGTCATTCATTGGAATGATATCTACATCAAAAAATGATTCTTTCATAATTTTTTCGATTTCTTCAGTTGAACGTTTGTATTGCTGTATTTTGAATTTTTTTTGATTTGCGGATCGTTCAAATTCTCTTCTTTGAAAGAAATGTCCTATAAAAATCTGACCATTATTTGAAAGTATACGATATGTTTCATTGAAAAAGTTTTGTATGTTTTCGATATGCTCGAGAGTAAAAAAGCAGAAAGCTAAATCAAATGAATTATCTTCAAACGGAAATTTTTCTTCCAGATTTACTATCTTTTTTTTAGCTTCTTTTGGATATTTTTCGAGCATTTTTTCAG
>JAEEGI010013359.1_pt1 | contig 17430 bp, 13 predicted proteins | sample 8958751 | NCBI WGS metagenome assembly JAEEGI01 (sample SAMN16246545, study PRJNA631951) | gut metagenome | biome: gut microbiome; feature: rumen; material: KS-attached | host: Bos | place: Iran: Karaj | collected 2018-10
ATCCGACCTCCAACGCCGTTGAGCGGGCTCTCCGGCAGTACGTCTGCCGCCGCAAGATAAGCTTCGGCCAGACGTCGCGGCACGGCGAGGTCGACATCGCGAGGCTTCTGACCCTGCACGAGACCTGCCGGCGGAACGGAAGGTCAACCTACGAGGTGCTGAAGAAGGCTCTTGAGTGCCACGCGCGGGACAGGCCCCCCAGCCTCTACTGGATCCGGAAGGCCGGCATGAAGTCAGGATCCAGGTCCCCGAAGAACTACGCGCCCAGCCGGCTGGCCCGGCCAGCTGGATGGTACGAATAACTGCGCCCCCCGTGAGCGGATACCTTCGAGGTGTACAGCGAGCTCGGAGGCAACGGAAAGGTCGCCAAGGGAACAAGGCTGCTTTCCGCCCTGATAGATCGGTTGCATGCGCAAGGCGTATAGCAGATTGCTTCAGCTGGCTGAGGTTCCGCTTTTTGCGGACTCTGCCGGCGTTACCTTCCGTGGCGCATGGTGCTATGCTGGCTCATCGGCAGGGCTAGCAAGCCATGCCCTGCCAGGGAGGAAAGCCATGTCAGTCAAGGCAGCCTTGTGGGACAGTCTGGACGGGGGCCGGGTCCGGTGCCGGCTGTGCTTCCGGCACTGCGCGCTGGAGCCGGGCCAGAAGGGCTTCTGCGGCGTGCGCGTCAACGAAGCCGGGGAACTGAGGACGCTGGTCGGCGATCGCATTGCGAGCGTTAATCTGGATCCGGTGGAAAAGAAGCCCCTCTACCACTTCCTGCCGTCGACGAGGACGCTTTCCATCGGCACGCTTGGCTGCAACTTCGCCTGCCTCTTCTGCCAGAATTCGAGCATTTCCAGGCGCCCAGCGGAAACGGGCGACTGCTCGGGCCAGCGTCCGGTGCGCCCCCAGGACATCGTGGACAGCGCCAGGACGCACGGCATACCCAGCATTTCCTTCACCTACAACGAGCCGACGGTCTTCTTCGAGCTCATGGCCAAGACGGCGGACCTTGCCCTGGCCGACGGCGTGCGCACGGTCATGGTCTCCAACGGCTGCATGTCGGAAGACTGCCTGCGCGAGCTTGGACCCCGCATCACGGCAGCCAACATCGACCTCAAGACCTTCAATGCCGAGGTCTACCGCAAGGTCTGCTCCGGCAGTCTCGACGCTGTGAAGCGCAACCTCGTGGCCATGAAGCGCCTTGGCTGGTGGGTCGAGGTGACGACGCTCGCCATACCGGGGCTCAACGACAGCGACGGAGAGTTCAAGGCCATTGCGGACTTCATTGCTGCTGATCTTGGGCGCGACACGCCCTGGCACGTCTCCGCCTTCTTCCCCTGCTACCGCATGCAGGACCGTCCGCCCACGCCCGAGGCCACGGTGCTCAGGGCCTGCAGCATAGGCGAGGCAGAAGGCCTCCGCTACCCCTATGCCGGCAATCTCCGCTCGACCAGAGGCTCGTCCACGCGCTGCCCTGGCTGCGGAGCCGTGCTCATCGAGCGCAGGGGCTTTGCCGTGACCAAGCTCGTGAAGGGCACCTGCCCTGCCTGCGGACAGCATCTTGCCGGCGTGTGGGAGTAGCCCCCTTGAACGCAAGACGGCGCCGGAGGGCTTTCCCCCGGCGCCGCGCGCAAAAGGCTTTCCGGTCCGCTAGATGTCGCGGCCGCGGATGTCGCCACCCTCAGGCAGAGGCGAATCCGGGATTGGGGGCACGCCGGCATCGTGCCCAGGCGTCTTGGGGACGGGTTCAGGCGTGATCTCCGGCACGCCGCCGGAAGCCGCCTCGTGGTGCGAGCGCTCGCCCGGGAAATCCTTGTGGGTTTCCGTGTAGGTGCCGGGATAGGTCTCCTCCGAGGGCGTGAAGCCAAGCTCGCTGCCCTGCTTGGACTCGAAGAGGTAGCTGGTCACGCTCTTGACGTACTGGACGTTCTGGGCGGCCTTGATGGCGATCTGCTTCTCCCTCTCGCTGGCCACGACGCCGAGCAGGACAACGCGGCAGGCATTGGTCTCGGTGTCCACGCGGGTGGAGCTGAGATCCTTGGCGCCGATGAGGGCGAAGCGCACGTTGGAACCGACCTTGAAGTCGCCGGCGCCGGAAGGAACCTTCTGGGCCGGCTTTTCGAACCAGTGCGCCGTGACGGAGCGGACGCGGTTGTCGCGTCTGGCTATCTCCACCATTTTAGCTCGCAGATTTTCTGGACATTCGCCGACCAGGAAGACGTGGCCGTAGTAGGTGTAGACGTTGATGTCCCACCCGTCGCCGATTTTCTCGGCCATGAGGTTGTTCTTGGTGATCAGGGAGACGGCCTTGTCGGAGGCCATGGTGTCCATGAGGCGTTCGTCCTCGATGCCGCCCCAGACGGCGCATCCCTGCAGGATGCCGGCCAGGCAGACAGCGGCGAGAGCTTGGAAAAGTCTGGTCATAGGCGCTGCGGGGAGCTTCCCCGCCCTCCTTGCGTGGTTGTGCTGTTGAAGGTCTAGTCTATCTCGTGCTCGCGGCGGATCTTGGCGCCCACCTTGCAAAGCTTGTTCTCGATGCGTTCGTAGCCCCTGTCGAGGTGGTAGATGCGGCGCACCTGGGTGGTACCTTCGGCTGCCAGGCCCGCCAGCACCAGCGAGGCGGAGGCCCGCAGATCAGATGCCATGACTTCGGCGCCGATGAGCTTGGGCACGCCGCGCACCACGGCGGAGTGGCCGGTGATGGAAATGCGCGCGCCCATCCTGACGAGCTCCGAGGCGTGCATGAAGCGGTTTTCGAAGATGCGCTCGTCCACCATGCTGGTGCCGCTGGCCAGGCACATCATGGCCATGAGCTGGGCCTGCATGTCCGTGGGGAAGCCGGGGTAGGGCTGGGTCTTGAGGTCGCAGGGCTGGATGGGGCCGTCGATGGAGGCCCACACGCCGTCCTCCTCCTCTTGGAAGGCCATGCCCATGGCCTGCAGCTTGAGGATCACGGCCTCGAGGGACTGCACGGGGCAGTTCTTCACGAAGAGCCGTCCGCCCGTGATGCCGGCAGCCACGAGGAAGGTGCCCGCCTCGATGCGGTCCGGCATGACGGCGTAGTCGGCGCCGATGAGCTTCGGCACGCCGCGGACGGTGACGGTGCTTGAGCCCTGCCCTTGGATGTCGGCGCCGCAGCTGTTGAGGAAGTTGGCCAGATCGACGATTTCAGGCTCCCGGGCTGCGTTGTGCAGGATGGTTTCGCCCTCGGCGATGGAGGCGGCCATGATGATGTTTTCCGTGCCTCCCACCGTGGGCATGTCGAGGGTGATTTCGGCGCCCTTGAGGCCGTCGCAGCGGCCGACGATGTAGCCCTGCTCCAGATCGAAGCTCGCGCCCATCTTTTCAAAGCCCTTGAGGTGCTGGTCCACGGGACGGGCGCCGATGGCGCAGCCGCCGGGCAGGGCGACCTTGGCTTGGCCGAGGCGGGCGAGCAGGGGGCCGAGGCAGAGCACCGAAGCGCGCATGGTGCGCACCAGCTCGTAGGGGGCTTCGGCAACCAGCGGGCCCGGCTCCATGCGCATTTCGTGGCGCTCGCGGTCGTAGGCGCAGTGCAGGCCGAGCAGCTCCAGCAGCTTGCGGGTGGTGTGGATATCGCGCAGATCCGGCACGTTGCGGAAGGTCTGCGGGCTTTCCAGAAGAATGGAGGAAAGGAGAATGGGCAGGGCCGCGTTCTTGGAGCCGTTGACCTCAATCGCTCCTTCGAGGGGCGTACCGCCTTCGATGATCAGTTTGTCCATGCAGAGTCCTTGGCAGAGTCCTTAGGATGGTTTCCCGGGCTTTCGCTGCATGCCGCAGGCTAGGGCGCGGCCTGCGGCATGCCGGGCGTGGGGGCAAGTATAGCTGCAAGGCGGCAAAAAAACCAGAGATTGGCAAGACTCTCCTCGATGCGCATGTGGCCGGAAAATGCGCCCTGCCTGCAGAAAAAGCTTGCCAAGGCCTGCGATGGCGTGTAATTAGCTCTCCTGCACGGCGGATGTAGCTCAGTTGGCCAGAGCACCTGGTTGTGGCCCAGGGGGCCGAGAGTTCAAGTCTCTCCATTCGCCCCAGACAAGCTAGAAAAGCCCTGCAGCGGTCACGTTGTGGGGCGTTTTCATATCGCCGGGATGTGGCGCAGCATGGTAGCGCATCTGGTTTGGGACCAGAGGGCCGCCCGTTCAAATCGGGCCATCCCGACCATCATCTTTTTCAGACCTCCGGTACGCTCTGTGCCGGAGGTTCTTGCTTTTCCGCCCCCTCTCCTCGGCAGGCCCCGGACTCTGCTTCCTGTCGCGCGGAGCTATCCTGTTGCCGGTTCAGAGATAATGGGGCATAAAGATAAGGGATACGCTGATAAAGGGGCTTTTCGACGGCATAGCTCAGTTCTCTCACTGAATGGTCACAAGGGGGGGCTGATGCCGAGGCATTCAGCGTGCTCTTAGCGTTGCTGCGCCGCTCGCGATGAAACTCTGCCAGGGCCGAGGCCCTAGCCAAAGCCCCTGTTCCTGGGACTACACTTCTTCCTTACACGACGACAGCACAAGGACCTGCGCCATGGCCTTTGATTTCTCACAGTTCATCAATCGGCTGCTGCCAGTTCTGCACATCCTCGCCTCTTGCTGGCTGCTCTGCGCCCAGGCGGTGCCAGCCCAGGCGGAGGGCGCGTTTGTCCGCGTAGGCTATTACGAAAACGAGGTTTTCCAGGAAGGCGCGGCGCCTGGCGCCGTCAGAAAGGGCTATGCCTACGAGTACTACCGCAAGCTCGCCGAATATACGGGCTGGAAGTACAAGTACGTGTACGGCACGTTCGGCGAACTCTACGAGAAGCTGCTGAAGGGAGAGATCGACCTGCTGGCAGGGCTTGCCTGGAGGGAGGACCGCAAAGGGCGCGTCGGCTATCCCGAAACGCCCATGGGCAGCGAAATCTACAGCCTTGTGAAGCACGAAAACGACGAGAGCATCTCCGCCGAGCCCTCCACGCTGTCCGGCCGGAAGATCGGCGTTCTGGACAGCGCCGTAGCCGGTTCGCTGGCCAAGTATCTGGCGTTGCACGGCGTCAAGGCCAAGATTGTGACGTTCAAGGACTACACCGCGCTCTACGAAGCCTTTGACGGCGGCCTCGTGGACGTTCTCGCGGCCGAGGGCGACGGCGCCTACGGAAGGAAGCAGGCTGAAGTCCTCTGCGCCTTTGGTGCATCGGACTACTACCTGTGCACCAGCATTGCGCGGCCGGAACTGCTGGACGAACTGAACTCGGCCCAGACGCGCCTCCAAGCCGACGAGCCGCACTACCTGCACAGCCTGCGCATGAAGTACTATCCCATCAGCATTTCGAGCCGAGCCTTCTCCGTTGGGGAGGTGGCGTGGGTGCGGTCCTGCAAATCGCTGAAGGTCGGCTACCTGGACAACTACATGCCGTTCAGCGACACGGACGAGAGAGGTCGTGCGACCGGCGTCGTTGCCGACATTGTTCCCAAGATTCTGCAGGAACTTGGCGTCGAGAGCATCAAGGTGACCTTCCAAGGCTACGACAGCTACGACAAGATGGTGGAGGACATAGGCAGGGGCGCTATTGATATCGCCTTTCCCGTCGGTGGCGGAGAGTACTATGCCGAGGAAAGCGGCATCTACCAGTCGAGGCCGGTCACCTCCTCGACGTTAGACGTCATCTACAGGGGCGAATTCAGCAAAGCCAAGCTGGAGAGCTTTGCGCTGAACTCCAACAACCTCATGCAGCTCTACTATGTCAAGACCCATTTTCCGAAGGCCCAGCTGGAATTCTATCCCTCCACCGAGGACTGCCTGGAAGCCGTCATCGCCGGCAAGGTGGGCGCGACGACGCTTAATAGCATGCGGTCCAAGGAGATTCTGAGGCGGAGCATGTTCAGACAGCTTTCGGCCTGGCAGATGAAGGACCCCGCCCCGCGGTGCTTCGGCGTGCGGATCGGCAACGAGGGCCTTCTCAAGTTCCTGAATCGAGGCCTCGGGGTGCTGGGCGATAGCTATCTCCAGGAACTGACCATCCGTCATGCGAACGCGCTCTATACCGTTACGCTGGCCGAGCTGTTCAACAACTACAAGGAAGAGATCGCGGGTGCGGTGCTGGCCGTTGTGCTGCTTGTGATAGGCTTCCTTGTCCGCGATGTCCGGCGGTCGAGAGAGGAGGCTCTCGCCAAGGAACTCGCCCGCAAGGAGCTGGAGGAAAAGAACAGGATGCTGGCCGAAAGCCAGGACGCCCTGTCCGAGGCGCTCAACAAGGCCGAGGCCGCCAACCGGGCCAAGACGGTCTTCCTCAACAACATGTCCCACGACATGCGCACGCCGATGAACGCCATTGTCGGCTTTACGGCGCTGGCGATCGAACGCCTCGACAGCACGGCGCTGGTGAAGGACTATCTTTCCAAGATCGCCCTCTCGAGCCAGCATCTGCTTTCCCTTATCAACGACGTTCTCGACATGAGCCGTATCGAGAGCGGAAAGGTGACGCTTGAGGAAACCGAAATTCATCTGCCGGCGCTCGTCCGCGAGCTGCAGGCCATCATCCAGGCCAACGTCAGCGCCAAGCGCCTGGAGTTCACCGTCGATGTGCAGGACATCGCTCACGAAGACATCGTCGCCGACAAGCTTCGCCTGAACCAGGTGCTGCTCAACATCCTCTCCAACGCCATCAAGTTTACGCCCGAGGGCGGAGCCGTCAGCTTCCGCATCACCGAGCTGCCGTCCGATGCCGAGGGCAGAGCCGTCTTTGAATTCCGCATCAAGGACAACGGCATTGGCATGAGCGAAGAGTTCAAGAAGACCATATTCCAGGCCTTCACCCGGGAGAAGACGTCGACTGTCAGCGGCATCCAGGGTACGGGCCTCGGCATGGCCATCACGAAGAACATCATCGACATGATGGGTGGCGAGATAGCGGTGCAAAGCGAGGAGGGCAAGGGCTCCGAGTTCGTAGTCACCATTCACTGCAAGTGCGGTTGCTCCCAGGTCGATCCCCAGCCTCTGCCTGCATTGCAGGGCCGGCGTGCCCTCGTGGCCGGAGCCGAAAAGAGTTGTGCCGCCATCTGCGCCATGCTGCGCAAGCTCGGCATGCGGGCCGACTCGGCTGGTTGCGGCGAGGCCTCCGCTCTTGCGGCGCTGGCCATTGAGCAGGGCGACTCCTTCAGCGTCTACGTTGTCGATGCCGGAAGGTCTGGCGCGGACGGCGTCGAGGCGGTCCGAGGCATCCGCAAGGCCGCAGGGATCAGTGCATCTATCGTCCTCGTGGCCGACCAAGGGAGCGTCATGGAGTCTGAGGCGAAGGAAGCCGGAGCGACGGCGCTCTGCCCCAGACCCGTTTTCCTGTCCGAACTGCGCGGGGCGCTGCACAGCGATGCTGGGACCGAGCCCGCAGAATCCTGCGGAGGGCCGGCTCCGGACTTCACAGGCAAGCGCATCCTGCTTGCCGAGGACAACGAGCTCAACCAGATGATCGCCGAGGAGATACTCGAGGGGGTCGGCTTCGATGTCGACATCGCAGGCGACGGCACGGTGGCTGTGGAGAAAATGGAGAGCGCTCCGGCAGGCACTTACGACATCGTTCTGATGGACATCCAGATGCCGTGCATGGACGGCATAGAGGCCACCAGGCGCATACGTGCCCTCGGCGATCCCCGCAAGGCGGGTGTGCCCATCGTTGCGGTGACGGCCAACGCCTTCCTGGAAGACCAGAAGACGGCCATGGAGGCCGGCATGGATGGCCATCTGGCCAAGCCCTACGACGTGCCTGCAATGATGGAGACGCTGGCCAGACTGCTCGGCAAGTAGGGCTGGAGGACACGTGCGAACTGTCTTTCGCCTTGCCGTCTGCGGGGCCGTCTGCGGGGGCTTGCTGGCGGCGTGCCCTGCGTCAGGTTCTGCGGCCGGCAACGAGGCCAACGGGAGCCTGTCCCAGGCCAAGCGCTGGCTTGAGCGCGAGGTCTATGCCGACCACCGCGTCACCGTCTACTGCGGCTACGCCTTCGACGGGCGCAAGCGCATTGCCGTGGGCAGGGGCTTCCAGGCGCCGAAGCATGCAGACCGGGCCCTGCGCATGGAGTGGGAGCATTCCGTGCCTGCGGAGAACTTCGGCCGGGCCTTCATCGAATGGCGCGAGGGCGCGCCCCAGTGCATCGACTCCCAGGGCCGGGCCTTCCGGGGACGGCGTTGCGCGCAGACCAACCCCGAGTTCCGCCGCATGGAGGCGGACATGTACAACCTCTATCCTTCGGTGGGCGCCGTGAACGCGCTGCGCAGCAACTTCCGCTACGACGAGCTGCCGAGCGGGGACTGGACTTTCGGCAGCTGCCCCATGAAGGTGGACGTCCGGGGACGGCGCGCGGAGCCGCCGGACGCGGCCAAGGGCACCCTTGCCCGCAGCGCCCTCTACATGGCGGAGAGCTATCCGGCCTTGCACCTCAGCCGCGCCCAGCGCCGGCTCATGGAGGCCTGGGACAGGATGCACCCCGTCGACCAGTGGGAATGCACCCGGGCCCTGCGCATCGAGGCCCTGCAGGGCAATCCCAACCGCTTCGTCAAGAATCCCTGCCTCGAGGCCGGCCTGTGGCGCGATGTCCCCGTTCCCGTGCCGGAGCTGGAGGCCGATCCCCAGTGGCAGGCACGGCAGGCGGACGGGCGTGCCCAGACGGGGCAGGGCCGGCAGGCGGCTGACCGGCCAAGGCCGGCCGCCGTCCTGCGCTACACGCGGATGCTGCGCTCCTTCCTGGGGCGGGCGCTCTCCTGGTAGCGGGCCATGCGGCGGCGGGTCCGTTCCGCCAGCCTAGAAAACGTGGCAGCCGGCGTAGCCCACCACGTGCGCGCGGTCGCGGGAAACCCGGCCGGAGCTGTCGTGGACCACGATGGCGGGCTTCGGGACGGCTTCGCCTTCTCTGCGCAGCGCGTGGACGCACCAGAGGGCAAGCGCCATGGGACCGCAGCCGCACATGGAGATGCGGTGCCGGCGGCAGGCATCCAGCAGACCCCGGGGATTTTCGGCAGCCACCTGGGCGAGGGCGATCTTGTCCTTTTCCAGCGTCGTCTCCTCGCTCTCGTAGTGGTTCATGTCGCTGCTCACAATGATGCCTATGCCCTCGGGATCCGTGCCGGCAATGGCCTTGGCGAGGGCCTGGCCCGCCTGTTCGAGGGCCTGGGGATCCTGGCTGCCGACGCACACCGGCGTGATCTGGGGAATCTCGGGCCGTGCGCGGTAAAGCAGGAAGGGCAGGAGCACCTCAATGGAGTGCTCCCCGCGGTGGCAGGCCAGATCTTCCTGGAAGGGCGCCTGCCGGCAGAGGGCTTGGGCCAGTTCGGCGTCCACGGGGACCTTGCCGAGGGGCGTGTGCCAGCTGCCCTCGGGCCAGACGCCAAGAGGACGCCCCTGGCCGGTGTGGTTGGGGCACAGGACAACGAGGCGCTTCTTCAGGCCGACGCCGGCAAGGGCCGCCATGGTGGCGAGGCCGGAAAAGATCCAGCCGGCGTGGGGCAGCATGACAATGCGGGGGCTTTTGGCAGGCGGATTCCAGGGACCTATCCTGTCGGCCAGACGGCCTGCCTGCGAGGCCAGGCTTTCGATGGCCGCCAGGGCTTCCTCGGCGCCTGCGGGATAGAATCTGCCGGCAACGGCGGGGGTGCGTTCGGGCATGGCTGCCTCCTTGAGGACGGGGGGAAAGGCGTTGAATGCACGAAGCCGCGCGGATCCGCAGGCCCAGGCTTGGCAGGGCGGGGGATCCGCGCGAAGGCTTGGCAGGGCAGGGACGGCCTAGAAGAGCTTCACGCCGCCTATCCAGTTGTGGACGCAACGGCCCTGGAGGGTCTTGCCGCGGTGCGGCGTGTTGCAGCTCTTCGAGTAGACGGTCTCGGGAGAGACCACCCACTCGAGGCTGGGATCGAAGAGGATGAAGTCCGCCGGATCGCCGGGATTGAAGCGGTTGACGGGCAGGCTGAAGATCTCGGCAGGCTTCTCTGCCATGAGGCGCACGACGTCGGCTTCGTCGAGGGCTCCGTCGCGCACGAGGCTCCAGATCAGGGAGAGGGAGAGGTCGAGGCCGGTGTGGCCGTTGGGCGCCTCGTCCAGGGTCTGGTCCTTGTCGAGGTCGGCGTGCGGGGCGTGGTCGGTGACGATGATGTCGATGGTGCCGTCCTTGACGGCCTTGACCATGGCCTCGCGGTCGGCCGGGGTGCGCAGGGGCGGGTTCACCTTGGCCCAGGCGTTGTAGCCGGCCATGAGGGTCTCGTCGAGGAGCAGGTAGTGGGGGCAGGTTTCGGCCGTGACCTTGGCGCCGCGCGACTTGAACCAGGCGATGACGTCGGCCGCCAGCTTGCAGGAGACGTGGGCGATGTGCACGGGGATGCCGAGGTATTCGGCGAGCATGCAGTCGCGGGCCACCTGCAGGGCTTCGCCGACCACGGGCTGGCCCATGACGCCGAGCTCGCCGCTGACGGCGCCCTCGTTCATGAGGTAGCCCGGGGCGAGCTGGAGGTCTTCGCAGTGGTCGGTGAAGACGAGCCCGAGGTCGTGGGCGTATTCCATGGTGCGGCGCATGAGCTCGGTGTTGGTCATGGGGCGGCCGTCGTTGGAAACGGCAACGCAGCCCGCTTCCTTGAGCTCGCCCAGGGGCGCCATGGTCTGGCTCTTGAGGCCGAGGGATGCCGCGGCCACGGGGCAGAGCCTGGGGCCGTGGGGATGGCTTTTCTGGGCCTTGGCCAGCATGAGGTAGGTGACGCCGGCCGTGTCGTTGCAGGGATTGGTGTTGGGCATGCACATGACCTGGCAGAAGCCGCCGTGCGCGGCGGCCTCGAGGCCCGAGGCGATGTCTTCCTTCCATTCGAAGCCGGGTTCGCGCAGGTGCACGTGGCAGTCGGTAAGGCCGGGCAGGAGCACCAGGCCCTGGGCGTCCTCGACGGCTTCGTCCCCGGCGGGCGGGATCCTGCCGGCTGGCGTCATGGTGACGACCTTGCCGTCTTCGATGTGCAGGTCGACGTCGCATCCCAGGTGCCGGGCGTTGGTGAGGCAGAATTTCATTATGTCACTCCAGAAGGATGTTCCTTGCAGTAGGGTGCCGGGGACGGACTAGCGCGTGGCCAGCAGGTAGAGCACGGCCATGCGCACGGCCACGCCGGCGGAGACCTGGTCGAGGACGAGGGAGTCCGGGCAGTCCGCGATCTCGTCAGCGATTTCAAGGCCGCGGTTCATGGGGCCGGGATGGAGCACCTTGGCGCCTGGCTTGGCCAGGTTCAGGCGTTCGCGCGTGAGGCAGTAGCGGCGGGAGTACTCGAGCAGATCCGGCAGGAGGCCGGCTTCCTGGCGCTCCAGCTGGAGCCGCAGGCACATGCAGGCGTCGACGCCCTTGAGCGCTTCCTCGATGTCGGTGTAGACCTCGCAGTTCCAGCCGTCTATGCCTGGCGGAAGCAGGGTGCTGGGGCCGCAGAAGCGCACTTTGCAGCCGAGGAGGTTGAGCAGGTAGAGGTTGGAGCGGGCCACGCGGCTGTGGGCGATGTCGCCGAGGATGAGCAGCGTTTTGCCCTCGAAGCTGGGGCCCCAGACCTGGCGCAGGGAGAAGCTGTCGAGCAGGGCCTGCGTGGGATGGGCGTGCCAGCCGTCGCCGGCGTTGACGATGGAGCAGGGCAGGAGCTTGGCCAGGTACTCCGCCGCGCCGCTGGAGGAGTGTCGGATGACGATGACGTCGGGGTTCATGGCCATGAGGGTCTGGCCGGTGTCCTTGAGGCTCTCGCCCTTGTTGATGCTGGACCCCGACTTGGAGAGGGCGTGGGTGTCTGCCGAGAGGCGCTTGCCGGCGATGTCGAAGCTCGTCTTGGTGCGCGTGCTGTTCTCGGCGAAGAAGAGGATGATGGACTTGCCCTTGAGGGTGGGAACCTTCTTGACCGGACGCCTGTTGATTTCCTGGAAGCTGGCCGCGAGGTCGAGCAGATGGTCGGCGTCCTCCCTGCTCAGCTGGGTGACGTCGAGAAGGTCCTTGTGCTTCCAGAGGTAGCGGTTGTCTTTTTCCACAGTGTGCGCCTCCAGCCCGGCACGTTGGGCATGGCCGGGTGTGTCTGGTGTTTCCTAGCGCCTGCGCTCAGGCAAAAAAAAACCGCCTTGATGGCGGATGGAAAAACGGGGGAAGAGCTGCCGTACGGCAGTGCCGTTGTCGGGTCCGAGGGCCGCAAGCCTTGTGCAGACGCAGTGCTTCATGGCCCAAAGAGATACTGCCCGCGGGGCGATTTGTAAAGGCTCGCGGCGCTGGACAGCGGTGCCGTCTGTCCGTACAAGAGCGGGCAGCTTTCGAACAGCAGGGAGGTTTTTTATGGATGCAGTCGCTGCCTATCTTCAGGCCATGTGGATTCCCATCGTCACCTTCATGGGCTGCGGTGCCGTCGCCGGCGTGCTCGCGGGGCTGCTGGGCGTTGGCGGAGGCATCGTCATCGTGCCCATGCTCGACATTGTCTTCGAGATGCTGGGCTACCCCGAAGCCCAGATCCACCAGCTCGCCCTCGGCACCTCCCTGGCCAGCATCATGGTGACCTCCGTCTCCAGCTCCCGCGCCCACTGGAAGCGCGGCGCCGTCCACTTCGACATCCTGAGGAACATCACTCCCGGCATCCTGCTCGGCACCTTCTGCGGCGGCCTCGTGGCCACGCGCATGCCGACCTTCTTCCTGCGGGCCTTCTTTATCGTTTTCCTGCTCTTTGTTGCCGCCCAGATGCTCTCCGGCTACAAGCCCAAGGCCTCCCGCGAGATGCCGGGCTTTGCCGGCACCTGCGCGGCCGGCGGCGTCATCGGCCTCGTCTCCAGCTTCGTCGGCATCGGCGGCGGCACCCTCTCCGTGCCTTTCATGACCTTCTGCAACGTGCCCATGCACCACGCCGTCGGCACCTCGGCGGCCATAGGCTTCCCCATTGCCGTGGCCGGCACCGTCAGCTACGTCGTCGGCGGCTGGCAGGCCCCGGGGCTTCCGGAAGGCTGCTTTGGCTACGTCAGCGTCCTGGCCTTTCTCGGCATCGCCTGCGTGAGCTTCTTCTTCGCCCCCGTGGGCGCCAGGCTCTCCCACGCCCTGCCCACGGCCAAGCTCAAGAAGGCCTTTGCCTGCTTCCTCATCATCGTGGCCCTGAAGATGCTCTGGTCCCTCAACGTGATCCAGCCCCTGCTCGGCTAGCAGACACCGGGGCGCCCATGCTCAAGCGCACCTACAATCCGAGGCTTGCCGAGGCCGTCTGGTGGAACCTTCTCCAGCTCACGGCAGGGGGCCTTCTCACCGCCCTGTGCCTGCAGTGCATCGCCGCCCAGCACGGCTTCCTCTCCGGCGGCGTCATGGGCATGGCCCTGCTCGCCCAGTACTGGACCGGCCTGCTCGACGCCCCGACCTGGTACCTCGTGCTGTCGGCTCCGCTCTTCGTCTGGGGCTGGTGCCACGTCGGCCGGCGCTTTCTGCTCTACACGGCCTACGGCACGGCCGTGACTACGGCGGCCGGCCTTGCCTACGCCCATCTGGGGGTCGCCGTCCCCCTGCAGAACGAGCTCTACGCTGCCGTCTTCGGCGGTGTGGTCCACGGCGCAGGCTGCGGCCTCATGCTCCGCAGCCTCGGCTCGTCCGGCGGCACGGACATCGTGGGCATCGTGCTGCAAAGGCGCTGGAACATCCCCATCGGCCAGTTCTCCTTTGGCTTCAACGTGGCGCTCTTTACCGTGGCGACGGCCTGCGGGACCAGCCTCGACAAGATAGTCGCCACCCTGATAATGCTCTTCCTCTCCTCCGCCGTCCTCGAATACGTGCTCGGCCTCTTCAACAACCGCAAGCTCGTGCTCGTCGTCTCGGATCGCGGGGAGGAGATAGCCGAGGCCGTGCTCGTCCAGGAGCGCTTCGGGGTCACGCTCCTGCGTGGCAAGGGCGCCTACTCGGGCACAGACAGGGAGATCCTGCTCACCGTCACGAGCAACGTCGCCGTGAAGCGGCTGGAGCACCTCGTCTATGGCATCGACCCCCACGCCCTCTTCATCGTTGAGAACACCTTCTACGTCTCGGGCGGGCAGTTCGCCCGGCCCTGACGAGGCCGCATCCCCGCGCAGCCCGGCTTTCTTCGCGCCGGAGGTCGCAACCCTCTAGACAAGCCCTGTCCTCTAGGACATAAGGCTAACCTGAGCGGGCCTTGGGTCCGCGCGCAAGCCCAATCCCCCCGACAAGCAACTCAACGCAGGAGCGCCATCATGGACGGTATGCTGGACTGGAAGCAGGGACTCGAAAAGGCCGGCGGCGACGCCCGTGTCTACGCGCAGAAGCTGCGCGCCTTCATGCAGCTGGCCGATGCCAGCCCAGCCGTGGTCTTTGCCGCCATTGACCGGGGCGATCTCCAGACGGCACGGGAGTCCGTCCACGAGGTCCGCGTCCTGGCCGAAGAGCTTGGCTGCAGCGAACTGGCGGCCAGGGGCCGGGATCTGGAGCTTGCCGTCAGGGCTGGCGCCGACGCCCAGGTGCTCTACGGCCGCTACGCCTCGGCCGTGCCGGACACGCTCTGCGCCATCGCCGGCTACCTGGCGGGATAGGGCGGCGAGGACGTCGCTGGTCCAGCGCTGATCAGGCCGTGCCGGCGCAGGCGGGCGCTCAGCGCTCCAAAGCGTTTTTTGGCCTTTTTTTTTACGTGAAACAGGTGTAGCATCCCTCGTTCCAGACATGCGTCCGGCGAGAGGCAGGCCTTCTGCCGTCGCCAGCCGGCCGCGCTCACCAACGGGGGGTCCCTATGAAACGTGTTTCGCTGCTCCTTGCGTGCCTCGCAATGGTTCTCGCACTGCCTGTGCAGAGCGCCAGCGCCGCAGAAGCATATAAAATTGGTTTAATGTGTCCGTTAACTGGCAAATGGGCTTCTGAGGGCATCGACATGAAAAACATCGTCGAGCTGCTCGTCAACAAGACCAACAAGGCCGGCGGCGTCAACGGCATGCAGATCGATCTCGTCGTGGAAGACGATGCCGGCGATCCCCGCTCCGCCGCCCTGGCCGCCCAGAAGCTCGCCTCGGCCGGCGTGAAGGCCGTCATCGGCACCTACGGCTCTGCCGTGACCGAGGCCACCCAGAACATCTACGACGAGGCGGGCATTCTCCAGATAGGCACGGGTTCCACCAGCATACGCCTGACTGAGAAGAACCTGCCCCTCTTCTTCAGGACCTGCCCCCGCGACGATGCCCAGGGCAAGTTCGCGGCCGAAGCCGTCCTGAAGACCGGAGCGAAGAAGCTCGCCATCCTGCACGACAACTCCTCCTACGCCAAGGGCCTGGCCGACGAGATCAAGTCCTATGTGAACGGCAAGGTCGAGGTCGTCTTCTTCGACGCCCTGACTCCCGGCGAGCGCGACTACACCGCGACTCTCACCAAGATCAAGGCGACCGGTCCCGAGTTCATCTTCTTCACGGGCTACTATCCCGAAGCCGGCATGCTCCTGCGCCAGATGAAGGAGATGGGCTGGTCCGTGCCCATGATGGGCGGCGATGCCGCCAACCACGCCGACCTCGTCAAGATCGCCGGCGCCGAGGCTGCCAAGGGCTTCTCCTTCGTGAGCCCGCCCCTCCCCCAGGACATGGACGCTCCTGAAGCCAAGGCCTTCCTGGCCGACTTTAAGGCCGCCTACCAGAGCGTGCCCGTCTCCGTGTGGGCCGTGCTGGCCGGCGACGCCTACAAGGCCATCGAAGCAGCCCTCAAGGCCGGCAAGACTGAGCCCGAGGCCATGGCTGCCTTCCTGAAGGCCCTCAAGAACGAGCCCGCCCTCTCCGGCAAGATGGGCTTCAACGCCAAGGGCGACCGCGTGGGCGACTTCTACCGCGTCTACGCCGTGGACGAGCAGGGCGCCTTCATCCTCCAGCCCAAGAACTAGTCAAGCAAAGCTCTCTCTCCGCGCAGGGGGCTCCGGACCTTCCTGGGCCCCCTGCGCCTTGATCGTCATGGAATTCTTCGTTCAGCAGCTTCTCAACGGACTCGCCGTCGGCGGCATCTACGCGCTGGTGGCCTTGGGCTACACCATGGTCTACGGCGTGCTCAAGCTCATCAACTTCGCCCACGGCGACCTTTTCGCCATAGGCGCCTACCTTGGCCTGACGCTCCTCGTCAGCTGCAACATCGCAGGCGTCCTCCAGCCCTTTTCCGCGGTCCTGCTCGTTTTCGTCATGGTCGCGCTTCTGGTTGCCCTGGTCGGCTACCTGCTCGAGCGCGTCGCCTACCGCCCCCTGCGCTCCGCCGGCCGCCTCAGCGCCGTGGTCAGCGCTCTGGGCGCATCGATTTTCTTCGAAAACGCGCTCATGCTCATCTACGGCGCGCGCGTCTACGTCTATCCCGACTTCCTGCGCCCCGACTTCACGGTTACCGTCTTCGGCACCTCTATCCCGGGCATGCGCCTGCTCGTCATCGCGGGCAGCATCGTGCTGATGGTCGCCCTGCAGCTCTTCATGCAGCGCACCAAGACGGGCGCGGCCATCCGCGCCGTCGCCATTGACCAGGGCGCTGCCAGGCTCATGGGCATCAACGTCAACCGCGTCATCTCGCTGGTCTTCCTCATCGGTCCCGGCCTCGGCGGCGTTGCCGGCATCATGGTCGGCATCTACTACGGCCAGATCGACTTCCTCATGGGCTGGTCCTACGGCCTCAAGGCCTTCACGGCGGCCATCCTCGGCGGCATTGGCAACATCCCCGGCGCCATGGTCGGAGGACTCCTCCTCGGTCTCATCGAGGCCATGGCCTCCGCCTACCTCGCCGTGGCCTGGAAGGACGCGGTCGCCTTCCTCGTGCTCATCCTCATCCTCATCATCCGCCCGACCGGCCTTCTGGGCGAACGCACGGCGGACAAGCTATGAGCCAGAGCGCCTTTCTCGACTTTTCGGACAAGCGGACCTACGGCGCCGTCGCCATGGGCCTGCTTATCGCCGTTCTGCCCCTCTTCCTCAACGCCTACTGGATCGACGTGTGCGTGAGCATAGGCCTCTACGCCATCCTTTCGCTCTCCCTCAACGTCATCCTCGGGCATGCGGGCATCTTCCACATGGGCCACGCGGCCTTCTACGCCGTCGGGGCCTACGTCACCGCCATCCTCAACACCATGTACCAGTGGTCCATCTTCGCGACCATGCCCCTAGCCGGCCTTGCGGCCGCCCTCGTGGCCCTGCTGGTGGCGAGGCCCATCATCCACCTGCGCGGCGACTACCTGCTCATCGTCACCGTCGGCATCGTCGAGATCGTGCGCATCGCGCTGACCAACGACGTTTTCGGCATCACTGGCGGCTCCAACGGCATCTTCGGCATCGCCAGACCCCGCTTCTTCGGCTTCCGCATCGTCAAGAGCGTGCACTTCTACTACCTCGTCTGGGGCATGTGCGCGGCCACGCTCCTCCTCTTCCACTGGCTCTGGCGCTCGCGCATCGGTCGCGCGCTCAACTACATCAAGGAAGACGACGTGGCGGCCGAGGGCTGCGGCGTC
>JAEEGI010013360.1_pt1 | contig 17429 bp, 7 predicted proteins | sample 8958751 | NCBI WGS metagenome assembly JAEEGI01 (sample SAMN16246545, study PRJNA631951) | gut metagenome | biome: gut microbiome; feature: rumen; material: KS-attached | host: Bos | place: Iran: Karaj | collected 2018-10
CAGCGGAGCAAGGAGTCGGCACCTGTTGGGTATGTAACTTCGATGCCAAGCTCTGCAAGTCTCTTTTCGAACTTTCAGACAACGAGGAAGCTGCTGTCCTCATCCCTCTTGGCTATCCGGCAGACGAACTGAGGGAGAAGAATCGTAAGCCTATCAGTGAGATCATAAAGTGAAAAGGATTACAAGGTTGTCACTCTCTGCGGAAGCAGTTTCAAGAACCAATCTCATCCTTCTGATTTAGACGAGCTTGAATAACCATAAACAAAGAACGTGCCCTTGTCGCCAGAAGGACACGTCTTTTGTTATTTTATGCCTTACGAGGAATGATTAGGTAAGCGAGGCACGTTTACTTTTTGAAGTCAATGTCAATTCCGATATAATTATCGTTGATTGGTGCCCACGACCAGGGGTTACCTACCCATGATTGGAAGTTATTTACCGTAAAGGTATTCTCCCCTTCTGTAGTGTATTTGGCTTGCCAATAACCATGATCAGAATATGTGCCAGTACAGGGTACGCTGGTTGCCGTCACTTCTAATATTTCAGGCGTGGGATACTGTGGATCACTTCTTGTATCTATTACTTTTACGCTCAAATTAGTAATTTCAGAGAACTCGTTTCCTGTAAGATCTGGGATGGTGAAGGAAATAGTTTGGTTGATTTCCTCTGTAGAATTAGTAAGAGTCCTAACGGCAGAGACATGAATACCTTTTCCCACATGTTCCGTAGTGATTTTTCCTTTGATGTAATAGTAATTATCTTCCCGTGGGCCATCTTCTCCATCTCGAACGTAAATCATGAGATTTTCATAGGCATTACCCCTTCCTCTTTCTGTGATTTGTCCCTGCTCATTTATGAAGCGCAGTTTATTATGGAAGTAGATAAAGTCCACATTTTCTGTGTTCCTTTTAACTCCTTTCTGTCGGATGAGTACCTTCACCTCTTCATAAATATCCTTTTCTAAATCCAAATCATAGAAAGGTTTGTTTGCTGCCCGGATGATGAGATTGGTGGTGCGTTCCTGGGTAGATGTGTTCTCTGGAATGGATACGATTATTGTGGTGTCGTTATCGTAATAGGCACTCATGATTCTGTGGACATAGGGCCACTCTTCTTCGAGACTGCAGTTACAATACTGGAAATATCCCTTCTTTACCGTAATGCTCTGCTCTCCGCCCTCGGCCTCGAACTCCAGGAGCTTTGGCGACACCTCGAGCTGCGCAGGCGTCTCGCCCTTCAGCACGTTGATCTCGATGCGGTTGGTGCCTGGGTTGGACACATACTGATTGCAGACGGTCTTGTAGTTCTCGCGGCAAGTGAGGTTGGTCACCCTCATGTTTCCCTTGCTTTCCTCTGCCAGCCAGACGGCTTTCTCCTGATCGTCCTGATCGAGCGGGATGACAGGTGAGAAGACGCCCCACCAGTTCAGCGATTTTCCGTTCTTATCGTATTCGGTGTAAGAGTAGCTGAAGCGCTGGGCATTTGAGAGGTCGAAGATGTTGTTGTTCTCGAGCAGGAACTCAATCTTGTGGCGGATGGTGGTGCCGCTTGAGGTCACGAAGTCCTTCGCGCCGCGGACCCACAGGCCGTCACCGTAGTAGTAGGTGGAGATGTCGTCCTTGCCGAAGACTGCTCCGTTGCTCTTCGTGGCGCGTAGCACCTCCGTTTCCGATCCGTCCTTCATCTTGCCCGTAACGAACATGTTCAGCGTCAGTTCGTCGAAGAGCGCCTCGGTGAGTTCGTCGTTCATGATGGTGAAGAACTTCGACTTGGGATTGTTGCTTCTCCACCACAGTGCGAGCGTGGACTCGCTCACTATATTATAGGGTATCGTCACGACGCCATGCGTCGGCCCCTCGCTTGGCAGGAGGTCGCAGCTGCGGTCGAGGCTCGTCTCGTCAACACTGACGGAGATGTACTTGTTGTCCACAGCACACTTTCCCTCCATCAGCACGTTGCCGTGACGGTCGGTGTAGATGAACTCGTAGGCATGTCCCTGCGTGGCCTCGATGGTGAGCTGCGACATGTCGTCGGAGCAGAAGTAGGCCTGGTTCAGGAAGGTCGGCTCCCTCTTGACACCGACGATGTCCTGCACCTGCGAGACGAACCAAGTGACGTCCTCGGGGCTGAGCGTGGCGCCGTATGCTCTGTCGATGGCCTCCTGCACAGCCTTGTTGAAGGCCTTGATCTGGTCGGTAGTGAAGTCAGCCAGCACGCCTGCCAGATCGCCTGCTTGGAAGAAGTCTTCCTCCAGCCCGTTGATAAGAAGTTTCAGGTTGGTATTCATGGCATCGACGTATGCCTCCGACGTCAGGTTCCACTTGCATGCCTGCAGCACCACCTTGCCGTTCTTCTCGGTGAAGTCGTAGGCCGTCTGTCCCCAGCTGACCAGGTCATCGCCTGCGGCAAAGACCACGTTGCATCCCTCCTTTATGATGGGTGCGGCAGCCGTGAGCATGAGGTCAATCTCGCGCTGGTTGTTGTTGTACAGATATTCAGCCACCACCTGGGTGGACGTCTTATGGCTGTCGGCGAAGTGGCTCGTCACGGCGGTGTAGATGAAGACTGCGGCATCGTCGAACTCGCCGAGCGAGAAGGATTTCCAGAAATCATCGCAGCCGACGCGGTACTCGTTGGGCAGGAACTGTTTGCGGAGACCCTCACCGTATGGAGGTGCATCCATGATGTCGCGCCAGATGGTCCGTCGGGCTTCCGGTCCGTACTGGTTCGAATTCACCATTCCCCCCAGCAAGGCGGCACGATAGAGCACGCGGGAATTGTCGAGGGCCTGCTTGAACTTGAATGTGCTGATGGCTCCCGACCACACGCCGCGCGTCTCGGGCTGGTGGTAGATGGTCTCCATCAGTTCCCATAAGCGGTCGAAGTCGTTGCACTCAGCCTTGGGGTCGGCGCCAAGCACCATGCAGCGCACCATGAGTTCTGCAAGACTGACACTGGCCTCTTCCTCCGTGAGCTTGGGTATGTCTGGATTGGTTGGTGTTGGGGTGGGGCCATCGGGCCCGTCGGGCTCGTCGTTCTTACTCTCGCTGCACGCACCCAGACAGAGGGCCATGCACAGAGCCATCATGATGGACTGGAACTTGCTAATCGTTTTCATAGTCGTTCTATCATTCATTTGTTTAAAATTTGGTGCAAATATACATATTTTTTATTGAAATTTACTTGCAAATCGTAAAAATCGACTTGCAAATGATCAATTGCAAGTCTTTTTCCATACCTGAGTTCACTTGAAAAATTGATTTTGACTAATGACTAAAATGACTATCATGACTGATTTCAGTAATTAACGTGAGTTCGATGAAAATAGGATAAAAAAATAATTGTCTGATTATTAGGAAATTAGTGATATTTTTAGTAAGTTTGCAGTTGCTACACAACAAGTTACACTAAAAAGTATCGCTAATGTTTACCAAGGACAAAGTTACTGAAATTTTTTGTATGGCGAATGATTTTTGCCATTTTTTTGATGCAATGATGGAAAAATATACTCTCAGAGCATGTTTCCAAGCATCTGCGTCACCTGTTTCCAGAGTTGGTTTCCTACAATCGTTTCGTGGAACTGGAGAAAGAGGTGGCCATTCCTCTTGCCCTGTTCATCAAGAGGGTGCTGTTGGGCAAGTGTACAGGCATCAGTTTCGTTGACAGCACTCCGCTGAGGGTCTGCAAGAACCAGCGCATCCACATACACAAGACGTTTGTTGTACCTTTGCTAGCCAGATTGGCAAAGAGGGACGTCATTACTGCTGACACCCCTACCCCGGAACCAATACGGAACAGTTGTGATGCAGTCGATGACGTATGTCGACGAGGCTAACCTCTACCATGAGAAATGAATGCAAAAAAAGAGAGTTGCGATTTCTCGCAACTCCTTGTTCCTTAGGCGCTTCAGGATGGGCTTGAACCAACGACCCCCTGATTAACAGTCAGGTGCTCTAACCAACTGAGCTACTGAAGCAGGATGTTTTGCTCGTCATTTCTGATTTGCGGGTGCAAAGGTACAACGTTTTTTTGAATTGTGCAAACTTTTTCCTGTTTTTTTTACTCAGATCCTATAATTTGTGTTAAATGAACACCGCTGACTATGGTTTGGAGCCATAGCCAGCGGCATTCTTAGTGGTTTTTGTTAGACAAAGCTCGGTTCGTCGCTCACTTAATCACGACCTTGAGCTTCGCTCGAGCTCGTTCACGTTGACTTCGTCTTCGTTTGTCACGACTCGGCCATTCAAGCAAGCTTGATGGCTCTCGCTGCTCCAAACGTTCGGAAATGAGAGCGAGCTCTCATTTCACTCACTTAATCACGACCTTGAGCTTCGCTCGAGCTCGTTCACGTTCGGACGACCTCGAGCAAGCTCGGTTCGTCGCTCACTTAATCACGACCTTCTTGCCATTGATGATGTAGAGACCCTTCGACGGGTTCTGCACCTGCTGGCCACGGAGGTTGAAGATGTTCTTGCCGGCAGCATCATTGCTGATGGTGCGGATGCCAGTGTCGTACCAAGACTTCTCGACCATGAACTTGATGTTGTCGAAGAAGAACTTCACAGCATTGGCCTTGTCCTTCGAGAGGTTGAAGGCGATGGACTGGAACTTGTTGCCATTGGGCACACCATCGGTCTTAGCCTCAGCCTGGTCGGCAGTGATCACGCCGCTGGCCTCGTAGTGCTGCCAGTCGGTGGTGAAGTTGGGAGAGCCGATCATCTGATAGTGGATATAGTTGCCGGGAGCGGCGTGAGCCTGCGTATCGGCAGAGCCGGCAACGTCGGAACGATAGTCGAACTCAACCTTATACTTCGTGCCTTCGGGCAGCGTGGTGGGCAGGTAGATCCAGAACTGTGTATCCCAGTCCTGACTTGCGCCGGCTGCGGACTCAACCTTGATACCGCGGCTGCCGTCCTTACCCATGCCGTCGAAGATGCGTGAGGGCAGTACCTCAGCGGAGGGAGCCTCCTTCGAGAAGAAGTTGGCCACCTCAGTGCCTTCCAGGCTGCCGTTGACGATGATGTCAGTCCACTCTACCTCAGCCTGCTTCTCAGCCCAGAACACGACGTTGTCGAATACATAGTCGGCGGCTTCCTTCAGCTCGGCGAGGTTGAAGGCGATGGTCTGTACGTTGCCGGTGATGGTGAAGTCCTTGCTCAGGCGCTGCCATTCAGAGGTGGCGTTGAGGTCGCCCACACCGTCGTTATTGACATACTGAGTAGGCTCGCTATGACCCTGTGAGGAGATCTTTGCATCCTTGCTGGCCATGTAGTCGAACTCCATGTGCACCTTAGTGCCGGGGGCAAGCATCTTGCTGGAGCGGATGAAGAACTGGGTATCCCAGGCGTTGGCTGGATTGTCCTGCGACTGAACCAGTATACCACGGCTGCCATTCTTGCCGACGCCATCGGTAATCGTGGCAGGCTGCAGGCCGGTGCCCGGCTCTACCTTGAAGAAGCTGCTTACGTCGTCGCCGGCCATGTTGCCGTTAGCAATCAGATTCTCCCAGCCCTCGGGAACGGCGGGCTCGGGATCGTCAGCAGCAGCGCCCTTCTCGAACTTCACGTTCTTGAACGACAACCAGCTGATGTTATTGTCAGCAGCCACGTTGAACTTAATCTTCAGCACACCATCGGCACCCACAACGCCACTGGCCTTGAAGGTATCGAGGAAGAACTGAGAGGTGCCAACCTGCTGACCGGCAGCCACGTTCACCTCAGCACCATCATTGACCTGCAGGTTGATACCATAGGCAGGAGCGGTGAAGCCGTCCTTAGCGCGAACACGTGCCCAAACGGTCACATCGTAGTTACCCTCAGGAATATTGTTCATTGTAGCGGTCAGCGTACGCTCGCCGAGTGAGTTAGCGTCGCCAGTCCAGTACTCGAAGAAGGGAACGCGGAAGTTGCTTCCGTCGTTGTCGCCCTCAACACTCCAGCTGTTGATGTAGTAAGGAGCATCGACAAAGTCAGGATTGGTATCCCAAGCAGAGAGCAGGAAGTTGTCGACGGTGATAGCCTCATGCCAACCCGTTACGACATCAGGATTCTGCAGTGCACCAGCCTCAGCCTTGGTCAGTGTGCCAGCAGCATACTTCTCAGCAGGTACGGTGTAGTACTGGTTCAGGGCCTCCTCAGTGTAAACGTTGGTGGCGTCAACGAGAGCCTTCATAGCGGGCAGCACATTCTGGGCAATGACATTAGCCTCAGCCTTATCGACAGCGTCAGCCAGCTTGTCAACGGCAGCCTTCACAGCAGCCTCGCCAGAGCTTGCATCGAGACCTGCAGCAGCATTGATGGCCTCCTGCAGAGCAGCCTTCACAGCGTCGTTGTCGACCTTATCAAGCAGTTCCTCAGCCTTATCCTGCAGATCATAGAGATCCTCCAGCAGGGCAGCGGCCTTAACCTCCTCGATGGTAGCATCGGGTCCGTAGTAGTTGAGCACGAAGTTATCCCAAATACACCACAGGTTGGTGTTGCCTTGCAGCTTAGCACCAAGGGTGATGGTGCCGTTCTCAACCTTCACGTAGATGGGCTCACAGGTATAGAGACCATTCTTGAACGAGACAGAGGCATTGGCCATGCTGTTCTCAGCACCGGTCTTCAGCGGGAAGGTAGAGGTAGCGTCGTTGATGAAGAACACGGGCAGGTTCTCGTTGTCCTCACCATCCTGACGATAGAATCCCTGAGCAGTCAGCTTATAGACACCGTTGGGAACGTTCTCCAGAGTCTGGCTCATAGTGAACTCAGAGTGGTAGGACTCCACGCAGAAGTTGGTGTTGTCACCAGCGTTGTTCTTGTTGGAGGCCTCGAAGGTCCAGTCGCCATAGTAACGGTTGTTACGGCCGAAGTTCGGATCGGAGATCAGGAAGGTCACGTTGATAGGATCCTCGGCAGTAGCGTACTTCAGGTTAGCCATCATTTCCTCCTCAGAAACAACGAGCCAAAGGGCATTCAAGAGACCCTCCTCAGTGGAGATGTCGATGTTCTTGCCCAGCACAGTGGACTGGCCATCGTAGCCATAGTACTGGCCGTCGGCGTTGGCGATGGTGTAACCCCAAACAGGCACGTCATCCATACCATCGCCAATAGGCTCCTCTTCGTATCTGGTGATGGTCAGAGGCATGGGAGTGCCATTGTCCATATAGTCACCATTGAAGTAGATCTGCTCGCCACCATTGTTCACCTGTGTCTCGAGGTGGAAGGTGCCGTCGGGCTGCTTCAGCAGCTTGAGGTACTCAGGATTCTCGACCAGAGAAGCACGTGTACCCCAGTCATTGCCTTCACCCCAGCACTTGCCAGTAGCAACATTCACGAGAATGTACTTGCCATCGGTAATTTCCTTCACAGGAGGAACATCACCGGGATCCTCACCCTGAATGATGGTGATCTGTCCATCGCATTCTGCACCACGTGCGCTAGTCACGGTGACAGTGGCTTTACGGCCCTTGACACCCTCTGGCAATGGCTCACAATCGAACCAAACCATATTCAGACCACGAACATTGGTGTGATCTGCATTCTCATAATATCCAGGATAAATCTGAAGCTGAGCCCACTCGGGAACACCCTCAAAATCGTAATTATAGCTCCACTCAGCTTCCTCACCGTCAACATCGAAGATAGGATAGTTGGTGAACAGATAAGCAGGAGAATTGTTCTCTTCGCCATCCTCTGCACCAGACTCACCACCTTCAACAGGAGCAATCTGCTCACCATAGCTGTCGACCATCAGGCCGTCCATCTCGCCTTCCATGAAAATGATGGCACAATAACCATAAGGCTCTGCGGCATCAGGATTGTAGTAAGAAAGCGTACCTCCGGTATACTCTGTTCCATCAAGATTGTTGAGCACAATACGGGTGGCGCGAGTACGCTTGGTATAGAACTCGTTCTCGTCCTGATGCAGGAATGCGCCAAAGAGCTCAATGTCGGTATCCTCATTATCAAAGCCCAGGATATCGATAGCAAACATATCGTCTATGATGACGGGAACAGCGGTCTGAGTACCAAACTCATCTTCCTCATAGTTGGCAAAGACGGCATAGAACTCATAAAGATTATCGCCAAAAGCACCACCTTCTTCAAGGTCATCGGCAGTAACCTCCATAGTTGCAATCTCATCGCCCAGAGCGAAATAACCATCGTCATCAACATACACCTTTCGGAGTATGCACTTTAAGGACTGGCCTTCCTTCAGAGGAGCCTCAAGCTTAGAATAGAATGGAACATACAGGTCATGGAGAACCAGCGGCTGCATCGGTTTCTCAGTGATAAACTGACGAATACCAGCGCACTTGTAATCCTCGGCTGTTCCATCCCCATCCATATCAAAGGCGATATCCTCAGTCATGAAAGGAGAACCATTGCTGAAATAGTAATAACCAGTCTTGACTGTGTTCAGATAGTTAAATGTATACAGCGTTGAATCAATAGGCTGTACGAAGTCAACGAGCTGATCGGTATCATCACCCACCTGAATGCTTGGTGCATAGTAGAGTGAATATTGTGATGAACCCTTCGGCATCATATACTCGAGGTCATTGTCTTCGTTACCTTCTTGAACCTCATCACTATTCATCCAAACTGCCGAAGCAGGTTCGTCACAATAATTGTTGAATTTGAAATTGGTAAACGGAGGCACCAAAACAGAAGTGAAAGATCCACCACCTTCTAGCGTGCCACGGTTGTAGAACGAGCCTTCAGGACGGCCCATCATCACACCATTGGCATGAGTCTTGCGCGGAGCAGACTTCAAGTCACTACGCTTAGCTACTGAAGCATTGTGAGAGAGCTTTGCAGGCCGTGCGCTACGGAAGACGTCCGCAACCTGAGCCTTGGCACTAACATTCTGCACAGTCTTGGCTGCTACTGTTGGCACTGCCTTTTTTTGAATAGGCTTAGCCTTCGTAGTCGACAGGAACTGCGCGGAACAAACAGCAACTCCAAAAATGGTCATTGCCGCAACAATTAGATGTCTTTTCATACGCTAAATAATTAGTTAATATTAAGAAGTTAGTAATTTACAACAAACCACAGGTCAGGATCATTGACCGCCGTAAACAGTAGCTTCGAAAGATTGAAAGTCGTTTCAAACTTCGTTACGACAAATTGCTGCGATAGCGTCTGCTCAAGCAGATTACTGATTGCTTCAACACGACTCTTGATGTTTTCACCATTGACCTGATCTGCCTTCTGGTAGCCGAAGCCGATCTTATCGCCATCAACCTGGCAGGTGTAGATATAATCAATATCACGAGCGGACTTACCCGTCTGGTAACGGTACGACCAGCGTGCTCCATTTTCAGCATCTATCTTCAACGATACTTCGTTCAAGAAGTAGTTCTTGTTAACAGCCTTAATACCATTATGGGCAGCATTAAGCACCTCACGCATCTTTTCTGAGAGTTCATTCTCAGCTGCTGTGCGAACAATCTTGAACACATGGCTATTGTTAAAGTTGTCGAAGAAGAAATCAGGGGCAGGTGTACTCCTAATGATAAACTCAGGATTATCTGTTCCTATGAACCGATCCTGAATGGAATCATAACGCAGTTCCTGCAGCGTTCCCTCAATGAAATCACGCTTGAAGGCATCACGGAAGCGGAGATAATAGTCTTGTCCACGCTTAGTGATAAGGAACGGATTAAAACTCTCATTGGCAATAGCATCAGTACCAAAAGGATAAATATTGGGGAGTCCTTCAGTAGCATCATCCATGTGATAAATGCTGTCTGGCCCGAAGCATATAAAGTTACCAATAGGAGCCGACGCAGAGAAGATTTTGTTGTGGAACGCCTTCACATCAGCCAGATACTCCTGATAATCTACACCCTCCTCAATCGGAGTGAGCAGATTGTAGGTATTACGCTTCTTACCCTTGAGCATCATATAGCTGGCATCCTCAGGAGCATCGACAATGATAAACTCATAGTCGCCACCACAACCCTCGCTCTGCTCACTTTCTTCCGTCCAGGGAATGTCCTCGGGATCAGAGAAGGCATGCATGCACTGGTTGTAAGAATTGAACGACAATACCGGACCATTGTCCTTGATGACCTCCCATGCAGATGTGGCAGTAGCATAGGTATTGTTAGAGAAACGGTTGTCCATCGACACATCGACGGAGAAATCGGGGTTGAAACGCATCAGGATCAGGTAGCCACTACCATACGGATACTCATCCTGATAGGTGGGATAATACTGCATGGCCCACCCGTTAGGTTGTGCTTCTAGACGTGCGGAGTATTTGGCACTCGACTCGTTGAGTCGCTCGGCAGCTGAGGCCGAGAAGATGTCGTCCTCTTCACCTGCACAGCTTGTGAATGCAAGTGCGACGACAGCTGTTAAAACTAGGGGAACAAATATCTTTTTCATACGAATGGGCCTCCTTAGTTATTAGTTTGCAATTTCTTATACTCCTCTACCTCCTGCTCCAATTTCTCAATGAGTGTGGGCTCATCGGGATTGGCAGGATCAACATAAGTCAGACGGTTGACAAATCCACCGCGACTGTTACGCAGGAAGTTGCCTTCCTCATCTGTCACATACTGACGGGTCTGCACTTCGCGACGCAGCTCATCGAGGTCTACACCCCAATTCTCCTTCAACCAAGTGCGCACGAGATCAAGTTTCTGAAGGATGGTCTCACGTCCGTCGATATTATCCACATCAGTTTGGACTACATAGTTTCCGTCAGCATCCAAAGCCACAAATCCGTCGGCATTGCGTGGCACTACCTTTCGAACCAATTTATATTCATAGTTGGCCGTCTGGCGGAGATAGCCGATAGTGTCGTAGTTACAGGTCTGGCGGGCATAGCCTCCCAGATATTCCTGATAGGCACGGGGATAGTACTTCTGATAGTCCTCTACCTGATAGTCGATTTCCTCCCAGTCATAACGCGCTGTATTAAGCAGCTTCTCCCAACGATCCTGGTCGTAGGTGACATAGCAAGCCAGTGTCTCTACCCAGTCCTCGCCAGCCTGTGACGAGCCGTAAGGAGTGACGAAACCAAGACCAGCCTGGATGGTATCGCTCTTCTCTGCCCATCCCATGGCGTCATAAAGACCAGCGCTGATGGTGTTGAACGCTGTCGGGCGTAGAGAAGTCTGGTCGAGGATATGACCGAACTCATGGTGCATGGTGTGGAAGAAGAGCTCATTGAGTCCGCGCTGCCCCTCAATCTGATTGACATCGAGGCGGTTCACTTCCATCAGCGTCACCTTGATACCACCTTCGGCCACACCTACGGTACGTGAGCCGTCGCTATTGTAACCCGGCGAACCAATGACATGGATGATGCGTGGCGAATACTTCTTGAGGAAGATCTCCTTCTCACCAGCCAACTTGGCATAGACATCGAGCCAGAGGAACTTGGTCAGCACGGCCAGGTCGACACTCTTCTCATAAGTGGCAGGTACGAGATTCTTCTGCATATCGGTGCCCACATCCTCCATCTTGTAGATAAACTTCAGGTTATAAGGCTCCAGGAAGTTCTTCTTCACAAAGGTGTCGAGGGGGAACGTGTACAATGAGCGGTCGAGCGGATACTCGGTGGTATCATAGATGCTAGGACCCAGATCGTCCTCACTACATGATGAGAAGAGGAACGTGGAGAGTGGAAGGAGAAGCGCGAATGCTCCTGCGACCACCTTATTATTTAGCTTTGTCTTCATAATTCTCATGATTCAATCATCCATTTACTTCTTACGCAGTTCATCGAGTTTGACAGAAGCCGTGAAAGGCTTGGCATGCGAGGTGCTGTCGCTGGGAGCCTGATTAGCCTTCTGGCTAGGCTCCATACCGGCAGCAATAGCGTCTTGCGGGATCTCAAGTGCACGACGTGGGTCGTTCCACCTCATCCAGATGGTATCATTCTTCACACCGGTGCTGGTGTTATCACCATAGACGTGATAGTACTCCATACCCCAACGCTTCAGGTCGAAGAAACGTTTTCCGGTGAAGTTCGTCTCGAAGCGACGCCAGTAGTTCACGCAGTTCATATAGGGCACTGCCTCCTCAGGAATGTTCCAGTTGGGATCCATGTTTTTAAGGAACTCCCAGTCGTCGAAGCAGTTGTAGTTCGATGATGTATTCTTGGCGAACCAGTCCTTAATCATGTCGTCTGTAAGAGGAGCCATTCCATTGTTTGCCACATAGGTCATCTTGGTCTTCTCCGAGAAGTTCATCGTGCTGGCATGATAGGTGCAGAGGTCTTCGCTAGCCCCAGTCAGGTCGCCAAGGTTCACCTTGGCCTCAGCGCGCTCGAGCAGCAGCTCCATCAGCGTGAACTCACGACGAATGGTGTGTGCATAGCCGATGCCTGCCACCTTGTCGGAATACTGGAACTGCTCGCCGATCCAGCTGGGTTCGAATCCATAGTCACGACTACCAAACAGTCCGCTGACAAAGATAGTGGGGTTGCCTACCCATCTTCTCCACATCGGAGCATTATGGTAGTAGATGGCACGGGCCACCAAGCTGCCCTGCTCATAGCGATAACGCGACTTACGGAAGATGGTCGAATAGGTATCGATGAGCATGATATTGTTATAGTCGTAGGGAGTCTGCCACACGTTGGCAAAGTCGTCAAGGTACGAACAGTCATCAAGCGGAGCATAATCAAACAGCTTCGGCATGAGCTGGGCATTGTCAGTGCCCAATACGAAGTTGGCATGCTCTACCACCTTATCCCACTGATGTAGGAAAAGATACACGCGTGCAGCAAAAGCATGGGCGGCATCCTCGTTGAAGTGCCACTTAGGCATCTCGTAATTGATATTGCTGATGTTCTTCAGGCCTTCCTCGAGGTCGGCAACAATCTTCTTGTAGGTATCTGTCACATTGCTTCTGGAATAAGTGCCGTCAACAGTATTGATGACCTCGGTGATATAGGGGACACCGATATCTGCCTTACTCAGCTCATCATTCTTATAGGCCTGTGAGAAAATGTTCACCAGTATGAAGTGGCAGTAGGCACGGATGAGCAGTGCTTCACCCTTGGCAGCAGACAGCTGCGGAGTCATGGCTCGTCCATTATCAGTGAGACGGTCGATAGCCTCCAACACCTCATTTACGCTGTTGATCGTGATATAGGTGCTGGTCCATGTACCACCAGGAGTGTCACTGCTTGTCGACGACTTCACAGGTTCGAAGCGGTAAGCCTCGTCATCCTGTCGACCAGATGATCCCAGGTTATAGTGGGTAAGAGTCTGCTCGGCATCATCACTGATAGGATAATGCTCGGAGTTGAGGTCCATGATGTTGTCGCTCGACAATTCGCAGAACCATCCATAGTTGTTGTCGGGATAGGATCCTGTGAGCAGCATCACCACCTGGTTCTCGGTGACCAGCTCCACACGGTCGTCGGGCTCCTTGTCCAGGAAATCATTACAGGAAACGAAGAGCAATGATGACATGGTCAGCACGCCAGCCTTCTTCACCTTATTATATATATATGCTTTTTTCATCATAATTATCAATGGTCAATGTTCAATGTTCAATCAATCAGATTCCCAGACGCACAGTAAAGGTGAACTGCTTCGAGAGGGGTGTAGCCACACCACCAGAGTTCACAAACTCAGGATCCTGTCCGTTCAGCTTCTTGTCGGCATAGATCAGGAAGAGGTTTGTGGCATCAAGCTTCAGCGAAGCTGAGGTCAGGCCAATCTTGCTGATGAACTGTGGCAGGAAGTCATAGGTCAGCGAGATATCCTTCATACGGATAAATCCACCATCGGCCACACGGGCGGTCGAATAGTTGTAGGCATTGTAGGCATAGCCCAGGTAGTTGTCCTTGTAGTTCTGACGAACAGAGGCAATGGCGGGGATGTCGGTCAGCTTCTCATCACCAGGCTGCACCCAACGGTTCTTGAATTCCTTCGGCATAGCAGCAAGGTCGCTATAACTGGAGGAGAAGACGGGGTCGAGACGCAGCTTGTTGCCGAAGCTATAAGTGATGAAGACATTCAGGCGCCAGTTCTTCCAACGGAACATGTTATTCAGACCACCGGTATAGGTAGGCTCTGTTGGGCCTTCATACTTCAGGTGATCCAGTCGCTCATATTCCTGGAAGTAGATATCACTGGTGGTTACGTCGCCACTCTCGTTGATGACCTGTGGAATACCTTCATCGTTCAGGCCCTGGAACTGGAACGAGAACAAGGCGCGGTGAGGATAGCCTTCACGGGCATAACCACTCGAGGAAACCAGGTCGATAACTCGTGATACCGACATCAGGTCGGTAATCTCAGTATAGTTATAGGCGAATGTCAGGTCAGTATTCCACTGGAAGTCCTTTGCCTTGATATTCGTCGACGAGATTGTGGCCTCCACACCGTGTGACTTCATCGAGGCGACATTGGCATACTGACGTCCGATAACCTGACCGTAGAAGTAACCCATCAGGTCGAAGTTGTCGCGCCAGTAGGCATCTGTGACGATGTTAACACGGTTGTTGAGGAAACCGAGGTCGACACCCACGTTGAACTCATGCTTCTTCTCGTAGGTCAGGTCCTTATTACCCAGGCTCGACTGATAGAGCGCGAGCTCCTGCTGGTCGCCCTGCGGACGCCACATGTTAGTAGAGCGGAAGATAGGCTTGGCATTCGAGGCTGCCGTCTGCTCACCTACCAGCGAATAGCTCAGACGAAGCGTGGCGTGCGAGAAGACGTTGTTCGTGCTCTGTGCCCACTCTTTGAAGAAAGGCTCTTCATGGGCATTCCATGATGCAGATACGTTCCATGTAGGCAACCAGCGACTCTGACGACTCTTACCCAGCTGGTTAGAACCATCATAACGGGCTGTGAAGTTGGTGGAGTAACGTCCCTTGTAGCTATAGTTGACATTTCCAAAATAGGCCAGGCGGCGGTTCCATGAACGTCCGAAAGAAGTCAGTTCAGTACCTTCCTCCTTAGCCTGTTTGAAGAAATCGGGCGTGATGGTCACGATACGGTTCATGTTGTAGTTCACGCCGTAGTCCTGATGCTCGCGGGCATCATAGTCAGCACGGTTGGCCTCCATACCTGCCAATGCGCTGAAGATGTGTGCTTCCTCTCCACCCTGCGTCCAGATGTGGTTGTAGTTGATGGTTCCACGGAAGTCGAGCTGCTTCACCTGGTTCAGGTTCTCAATGAAGATACCACCTGAAGGCATCACCGATATAGGCAGTGAGTTGGGTTTATCAGGATCACTATAGAGATAGGGGTTCGAGTACATGATATTCGGGTTGCCAACACCTGCACGATAGGCCTCGGCCTGGTTAGAGTCGTCCTTGATGGAGTGGTCACGGGCCGAACGGTTGATACGGTATGAACCCAACACATTGACAGATAGTCCTAAGAAAGGTTTCCACTCAAGCTCACCCTGGAACTTCAAGTCCATCACGTTGATGTCGATGAAGTTGTTGTCCAGCTCATGGAAGATGCTGAAGGGTGCATAGTTACGGGTGTACATCTGATAGGGGTCAAGCGTACGGCTGGTATTCAACGCATAGCTGAATGGGTTGATATCAAACGAACGGCTGACAGCACCCGAGACAACGTCCGTGCTCTGGTTCAGCGTGCCAGGAGCCTGCTGGTCACGATAGCTGCCATTGGTACGCAGGGTTGCCGTGAGTTGCTTCGAGAGCTTGTACGAGGCATTGATGTTAGCGGTGTAACGCTGCACCTTCGAATCCTTCGTCCAACCTGGGTCAACCATAGCAGAAAGCGAGGCATACATACTCGACTTATCAGTACCGCTGCTCACGCTGATGGAATGGGTCTGCATGACATTGCTGTTGAAAAGCAGATCAAACCAGTCAGTGTTGCGGAACTCAGCCTCCTGCAGATACTTAGCCATTGCCGACTCAGTGAAAGGCAGTTCAAAATCACCTTTCGCCTCGTTATAGCGGTCCATCAGTCCATACATCTTTCCATAGAGTCCGGCCGACGAGGCGTTAGCCACCTGCGAGAACTCCAGCCATCCCTTGGCCTCCATCTCCTTGTAGATACCCATCTGCTCCTGCGAGTTCGAGATGTTATAGTCGCGGTAGCTGGGCTTCAGGCGGTGGGTGAACTCACCAGTATAGTTGATGGAGCTGTGGCCTGCACGACCCTTCTTCGTGGTGATGACCACCACACCCGACATGGCGCGTGCACCATAAATCGAAGTAGCCGAACCGTCCTTCAGCACTTGGAAAGACTCGATATCATCGGCATTCAGGCCAGCAATAGCATTGGAAATCAGCGTCGTGGCATCACCACTCGACAGGTCGTCGGCATCCACGTTCACAGCATCCTCCATGATAACGCCATCGACCACCCAGAGGGGCGACGATGAACCATAGATAGACGTAGCACCACGGACACGGATCTTAGGAGCCGTACCAAAGGTACTAGATACGTTCTGCACACTGACACCAGCTGCACGGCCTTCCAGCGAACGTGTTACGTCGGCAACACCATCGAGTTTGGTCTGCTCGGCATCAATCTTCGTCGTGGCACCAGTAAAGAGGCGCTTGTCCATCTTCTGGATACCCGTGACCACCACCTCACCCACGTTGTGGGCATCGGAATGGAGCGTGACCTTCATACCATTCTTTGGAGTGACCGTCTGCGACACCAATCCGATGTAGCTGATGACAATCTTCTTTCCCGCAGGGACACTGATGCTGAACTTTCCGTTCACATCAGTCTGAGTTCCTTGCTTGGTGCCCTGAACCATGACGGTTGCTCCAATCAGCGGCTCACCAGTCTCCTCAAGAACAGTACCAGAAATGGTGTTCTGGGCAAAGGCTACTCCCATCAACAGGAAGAAGCCCACCATAAGCATTGCTAATCTCTTCTTCATAAAATCGTTTATGTTCTACTTATTATTTGCCTGTATCACGAGTCAGGGCACAACACCCCATCTCAATTTTTTGAGCATCAGGGTGCAAAGTTACTGCTAAATTGCCAAAAAAACAAATAAAAATGTCAAAAACTAATGTTTTCTATGCAATTTTTCACATTTCGACTTCATTTTGGGCATGAAAGCGGCTCCGCAAAGCCGGCGCAAATAGTCCGCACAAGGCACACCTAAGTAAAGGGGCAGTACACAACGGCACTACCCCTCTCTTTTTTACATCAGGCATTAGTCTTCATGGATGCTCACGGAAAAAGTCTTCGACGTCAAGCCCGAATACTATTATTTGCTCCCGAAGTTGATGCACCCTTACTTCGCATTCTTCCATCTCATACTCGGTGCTCACGTTTTCCATTTGTTGCCGCACATAAGCCATATAGCCCTCAATTTCACTTGCCTCTTGCCAGAGTTCGGTCTGGGTATGATCGCCGTCATTTAATTCGAGTTGAGCCTTCACCTGTTCAAATCCGTTTTCAATGGCTTTCATCATATTTTGCAGATCTTTCATTTCCGATTCGAACACTCCCATATTCATGTTTCCGA
>JAEEGI010013361.1_pt1 | contig 17428 bp, 16 predicted proteins | sample 8958751 | NCBI WGS metagenome assembly JAEEGI01 (sample SAMN16246545, study PRJNA631951) | gut metagenome | biome: gut microbiome; feature: rumen; material: KS-attached | host: Bos | place: Iran: Karaj | collected 2018-10
TGCCGCCGGGGCAGCAGCCTACAAGCACTACACCGACTGCCAATTCGGGCGGCAATTGAAAGGTTTTGGCCAGAGCCCAGGCCAACAGCGGCATGATGGTGAATTGTGCAATACATCCGATGATGACATCCTTGGGGCGGGAGAAGACAATCTTGAAATCCTGAAGATTTAGCGTAAGGCCCATGCCGAACATCACTACGCCCAGCAGATAACTGATCCACGCAGTCTTGATGACGCCAAATGCTTCGGGCCAAAGGAGGGATCCTGCGGCTACGACGAGCACAATCAGGGCCATCCAGCGGCTTATGAAATCTACTATCTTCATCCTTCTACCACTGGGAAGTTGTTGATGTCATGACCGATGGGTGAACCGAGCCAAAGCGGGATGCCATAGGGCTCGACAATCATCTTGAAGTTGTCCCATAATTTGACAGGCATCAGTGGATCTTCTTCACAACCTGTAAACGACCCGTAAATGAGGCCCTTGACCTGATTGAGGATGCCGCAAAGACGAAGTTGCTGCATCATGCGGTCGATCTTGTATGGCGTCTCGGCAATGTCCTCGATAAAGAGTATCTTGTCGCGATAATCAAAGTCGTAGGGTGTGCCGTGGAGGCCGGTGAGTACGGCAAGATTTCCGCCCACGAACGGAACGGGATGTGCCATCAGTTCGTCGAGCAGTTCTTCAGTCGCTTCGGGATTGAGGTCTTCGTTGCTCCATCCCTGATGGGGAGCGACGAAGAGACGTGCCTTCTTCATGAAGAGCAGATTGTGCTTGGGAGGCCAACTGCGATGAGCGGCATAATATTCCAAAAGTTCACGTAGGGTCTGCGAGGTGCGATGACCGAATTCGTTGGCAAGATGCTTCATCATCGGGGCATGGAGGCTACGGACGCCGGCATGCTGCCAAAGTGCATGGAGCGCCGTGATGTCGCTATATCCGATGATGGGTTTGCCGGCTCGGCTGATGAGTTCGATGGGAATCATGTCGAGAATCTGCATACAGCCGTAGCCGCCACGCGAACACCAGATGATGTCCACGTCCTTGTCCTCGAGTGCGTCGAGGAGATCCTGGGCACGTTCTTGTGGAGTGCCGGAGAAACGACCGTAGCTGCCTTTTGCGTGGGCAGCTACTGTAACCTTGTGGCCCCATGACTTGAGCGTCTGGGCACCATTGTCTATAAGGCGAGGCTTGATGGAGCCTGCTGGAGAAACAATTCGAATGTGCATAGTGTATTATAATCTTGTAGTCACGGCTCGCAGCATCTCCTCCTTCCAGGGCTTGAAGTCGCCTTCGAGGATGTGCTTGCGGGCTTCGCCGACAAGCCAGAGATAGAATGCGAGGTTGTGAATGGATGCAATTTGAAGGGCGAGGTACTCTTCGGCGTGGAAGAGATGACGGACGTATGCCTTCGAATACACCTGATCGACGAACGATGGACCATCTTCCTGCAAAGGGGAGAAGTCGTGTGCCCACTTGGCATTCTTGATGTTGATGATGCCATGGCTGGTGAAGAGCATACCATTGCGTCCGTTGCGGGTAGGCATTACGCAGTCGAACATATCGATGCCGCGCTCAATGCCCTCAAGAAGGTTGGCAGGAGTGCCAACGCCCATCAGGTAACGTGGACGATTCTGGGGCAGAATCTCGTTGACTACCTCGATCATCTCGTACATCTTCTCGACAGGTTCACCCACGGCAAGTCCGCCGATGGCGTTGCCTTCGACATCCATGGCAGCAATCTTCTCGGCAGCACGACGGCGCAATTCGGGATAGGTGCAACCTTGAACGATGGGGAAGAGGGCCTGATGATAACCGTAAGGGCCGTTGCCTTGTTCGTCTTCAGTCTCCTTGTAGCGTTTGTAGCAACGATCGAGCCAACGCTCAGTGAGGCCTAATGACTTCTCGGCATACTTGAAGTCGGATTGTCCGGGAGGACATTCGTCGAACGCCATCATGATGTCGGCACCGATTGTGCGCTCGATGTCCATCACACGTTCGGGAGTAAACAGATGCTTTGAACCATCGATATGGCTGCGGAACATGACACCCTCTTCGGTGATCTTGCGGTTCTCGGCAAGCGAATAGACCTGGAACCCGCCCGAGTCGGTGAGGATAGGACGGTCCCAACTGTTGAACTTGTGGAGTCCGCCAGCCTCCTGCAGGACGTCAAGACCTGGACGAAGGTAAAGGTGATAGGTGTTGCCGAGGATGATTTGAGCCTTCACGTCTTCCTTGAGTTCGCGGAAGTGGAGACACTTCACTGAACCCACAGTACCCACGGGCATGAATATCGGCGTCTGTATCTTGCCGTGGTCGGTGGTTATCTCACCAGCACGGGCCCAGCTGTTGCGGTCGGTGGCTTGTAGTTCGAAAGTCATAGGTCGGAAATCACTGTTGTTTTCTGCGCGCAGTGGCACGGTTGGCGGCAATCACACGATAGACGTAATAGGCAAAGCCGATGATGAAGATGACTGCCAGGGCAATCTTCACGTAACTGCTGTAATGCTGCACCTTGGCGATGAGCACCTCCTCGCTTACGGTCTGACCGATGAAATAGCCCAGATAGGCAAGGAAGGTGTTCCAGACGCCAGCACCGATGCATGTGCAAAGCAAGAAGACCGACATGTTCATGCGAGCAAGGCCGGCAGGGATGGAGATGAGCTGACGGATGGCAGGAATAAGGCGACCGATGAGAGTGCCAACAGCGCCATGGTCGGCGAAGTACTTCTCGGCCTTTTCAACACCCGGCAGGTCGATGAGGAGCATATGGGCTATCTTGGTGTCGGCAAAACGGTGGATGATGGGACGGCCCAGCCAAACAGAGAGACCGTAGTTGACAAGGGCGCCGATGAGAGCGCCAATTGTGCCGAAAAGGATAATAAGTGGGAGCGAGAGTATGCCCTGATGATAGGCAATATATGCAGCAGGAATGATGATAATCTCGCTTGGGAAAGGGATAAAGGAGCTCTCGATAGCCATGAACAGGGTGATGACACCATAACTCATGTTCTGGGCTATCCAGTTATAAATTTCTTCCATTTTTACTTGTTAAGTTTCTTGAGCGCCTCATTGTCGCCGATGGCCTCAAAATAGGCGCGCATCAGTTCGCGGGACGTAGAGTCTTTGGGTTTGAGTTTGAGCAATGTGCGGTAAGCCCTGTCAGCCTCGTCGTATCGCTTGAGGCTGAGTGACAATTCTGCCTTTGCCAGCAGATAGGTCTTGGACTTCGGCTCGAGTTCGATAAGTTCGTCCAGCACTTGCAGCGCTTCGTTGAACTTGCGAAGTTCGGTCAGCAAGGTGACATAAAAGCCGAGATAGGTGGTGTTGTCGGGCTCGATTTGAATGGCTTCACGGATATATTCGACAGCCTTTGGGGTGTCTCCCTTGTCCATCGCCAAAGATGAAAGCCGGTAATAGCCTTCTGCGAACTTAGGAATGCGCTGCACGAGCATCTCGTAGCATTCACGCGCCTTGTCGAATTCGTCAAGAGCCATGTATGCCGAGCCAAGCAGTTCGTAAGTGACGCTGGTCTGCTGCTCGACTTCCTGACGGTCGAGGTGTGGCGCCTCGTGCTGGAGTTTGCCTTCAGCATACTGACGTGCCACTTCGAGGTGCTCAACGGCTTCGGTGTGCTCTCCCTTCTGGTAAAGGATGAAGCCCAGGGCGAAGTTGAAGAGCGGATTCTTGGGATCGATGGCAATGCCCATCTCACAAGAGTTGCGGCATTCGTCGAACATCTGTAGCTCGAACTGACAACGCGAAAGGTCCTGCCATGAATAGACATCGTAGGCATCCATGTCGAGGGCATGTTCGAGCACAGGGATGGCATCGCGATGGCAATTGCAGTCCATCAGCAATGCACCCATTCGGCCCAATGCCTCGGCATCCTGCTCTTCGGCTTTCGAAGGCTTGCCTACTACAACATCGGCAGCCTTGGTGATGTATTCGGCTGTAAGATGATGGGGTAGGTGGTCGAAGAGTTCATCGATAATTTCCACAAACTCGAGTCCTGTAAGATCGCCTTTCTGCAGATGTCTGAAAAGGTTCTCGTAAGCCTCTTCCTGGTCTTTAGTCTTCACATCGATACCAAAATGAATGCCAATGCCGAATGGAGACTGTTCGTCAGGATTGCCCTTGACCATCTTCTCGGCCTCGTCGTATCGATTCATGTGCAAAAGGATCTTTGCCTCGATAAGTTCGAGAAACTCATCCTCGGGGTGTTGGTCAAGACCTTTTTGGCATGCTGCCATAGCTTCTTCAGCATCGCCGTCATCCAGCAGATCGTAGATAATCTGCGAGATGTCGTCGGTGCTGTAGTAGCTGACCTTATCGTCGGCCAGGTCGAGCATGTATTGATAGTAGGCGCGGCTTTTCTTTTGTTGCACTTTATAAACTTGTCGAACGAATAATAAAATTACTTGGATGCCTTGAGCGAAACGGTGCGGTTGAACACGATCTTCTCGGGCGTGGTATCCTTGTCGATGCAGAAATAACCGATGCGCTGGAACTGGAACTTCTTGCCGACCTCGGGATCCTCGGCAGCAAAGGGTTCAACGTAAGCGGTAACCACGACCTCGCTTTCGGGATTGCGCTCCGACTCGGTCGTTGCCTCCTCGTCGAGGAAGAGGTTGTTGTAGAGACGTGCCTCAACCGGAACAGCGTGCTTCGCGCTTACCCAGTGGAGGGTGCCCTTCACCTTGCGGTCTGCTCCTGGCATGCCGCTCTTGGAGTCGGGATCATAGGTGCAGAGGATGTTGGTGATGTTGCCCTCGGCATCCTTTTCGACGCCAGTACACTTGATGATGTAGGCACTCTTGAGGCGCACTTCCTTGTCGATGGTCAGACGGAAGAACTTCTTTTGAGCCACCTCCTGGAAGTCCTCGCGCTCGATGTAGAGCTCACGGGAGAAAGGCATCTGATGTACTCCACTGCCTTCCTGCTCGGGATTGTTCTCCATTTCGCACAGTTCAACCTGGTCCTCGGGATAATTGGTGATGGTGAGCTTGACGGGATCGACCACGCCCATCACACGGGTGGCAATCTTGTTGAGGTCGTTGCGGCCGGCGTTCTCGAGAAGCTTGATGTCGTTGAGGGCATCGTACTTGGTGTAACCGATGGTGGTGATGAAGTCGCGAACGCCCTGAGCTGTGTATCCACGACGACGCAGACCGCAGAGGGTTGGCATGCGAGGATCGTCCCAACCGCGTACTACGCCAGTTTCCACCATGTTGCGGAGATAGCGCTTCGACATCACGGTGTTGGTGAGGTTGAGTCGATTGAACTCAATCTGACGAGGCTTGTACTCCGTACCCCTGATGTCGGCCATGATCTGGGCAAAATAGTTGTAGAGAGGACGGTGTACTTCGAACTCTAGGGTGCAGATGGAGTGGGTGATACCCTCGATGAAGTCGGACTGACCGTGTGCAAAGTCGTACATCGGGTAAGCCTGCCACTTCGTTCCTGTGCGGTGATGCGGGTACTTGATGATGCGATACATGATGGGGTCGCGGAAGTGCATGTTGGGGTTCGCCATGTCAATCTTGGCGCGCAGCGTCATGGTGCCTTCGTCGAACTCACCTTTGTTCATGCGACGGAAAAGGTCGAGGCTCTCTTCCCAAGGACGATTGCGGAAGGGGCTTTCGACACCAGGCTGGGTAGGAGTGCCCTTCTGCTGGGCAATCACTTCGGAACTCTGCTCATCGACGTAAGCCAAGCCGCGACGAATCATCTCTTCGGCCAGATCCCAGAGCTCCTGGAAATAGTCGGAGGCATAATAGAGGCGATCACCCCAGTCGAATCCGAGCCAATGGATATCCTCCATGATGGCTTCAACGTATTCGGTATCCTCACGGCTGGGATTGGTATCGTCGAAACGAAGGTTGCACTGTCCGCCATATTTCTCGGCGGCACCGAAGTCCATGCAGATGGCCTTGGCATGTCCGATGTGGAGATAGCCGTTGGGTTCTGGTGGGAAACGTGTGTGAACGATATGTGTGGGTGATGCAGCAACCTTGCCGGCTGCAATGTCTTCTTCGATGAATTCTTCTACGAAGTTCGATGCTTTCTTTTCAACAGCAACTTCTAAACTATCCATACTTTTTGTCTGTTTTGATTAGGTAGTATATATATTTATTTGGGCGCAAAGATAAGTAAATTATTTCATAATTGCAAATTTGGACCTGAAAATGCACGGTTTTTGCCCTGATATGTCGGACGAAATGATGAAAATGTAATTTCTATTAACGAAATGGAAAACAAAAAAAGAAAGGGAACGCGCATCGGCCGTAGCCTTGTCGTCGTTCCCTTTCCGAAATGAATGGTTTGAAAATTTGGTTAGAGGTATGCAAGTAGAAGCTTGGCATTAGGTGATTTGCGGATCTTCAAGAGGGCACGTTCGCGAATCTGGCGAACACGCTCGCGGGTAAGACCAAGCTCCTGGCTCACTTCTTCTTGTGACTTCTCTGGACAATCAATTCCGAAGGTCTCCTTGATGATGAGCGCCTCGCGGTCCTTGAGCATAGACTTGAGGAGATTGTCGAGTTCGATGTGGAGCGACTCGTTGTTGAGTGTGGAGTCGGTGGCATCGAGTTTTGTGTCGGGTGTGATGTCGAGCAACGTTCCGTCCTCATCGTCCTGAAGAGGGGAGTCGAGGCTGACACCGCGGTTGTTGGCTGCCATGGTCTCGCGCACCTTTTCGGGGGCTACATCCAGTTCCTCGGCAATCTCTTCAATCGTGGCAGGTCGGTTCTGTTCTTGTTCGAAACGGTTCTGAATGACACGAATCTGACGAATGAGGTTGTTCTGGTTGCCAGGCAGACGGACCATTCTGGCTTGCTCGGAAAGTGCCTGCATAATGGACTGACGAATCCACCACACGGCATAGGAGATGAATTTGAAACCACGGGTTTCGTCAAACTTCTCAGCGGCCTTTACAAGACCGACGTTACCTTCCGAGATGAGGTCCGAGAGTGAAAGCCCCTGGTTCTGGTAGAGTTTTGCGACAGACACCACGAAACGAAGATTGGCGCGTACGAGTTTGTCGAGTGCTTGTTGATCGCCTTTGTGAATTCTTTGGGCCAGGTCCACTTCTTCGTCTGGGGTAACCATGTGCTCCTTGCTGATGGCGGTAAGGTACGACTCGATCGACTCTTCAGTGCGTCGGGTGATGTTCTGCGTAATTTTAATTTGGCGCATATCTGTTTCTTTCTTCTTTTTAAGATTGGGACATAGTTATCCCTTTCGAAAAATAGTGTGCAAAAATACTAAAAAAGTATCGAGAAAACAAATTATTTCTTGGAAAAAATAAAAATATTCATAAAAATATCGCGAAATGTAATGTAAGCGTGACAAATGTGGCGCTTTGGCATATGGTTCGATATTTTCTTGTATCAAGATTTCTCTATATAAAATATAATATGTATCTTTGTACGAAATTTGGTTGGGATTAACTTCCGCATTAAAATCTAACATTGATATGAAACGCTTATTTCCCTTCGTTCTTTTCTGGTTTTCGATGACCATACTTTCGGCACAGACTGTAATGGAACGTGTGATCGAAATACGTCGTGCCTACGCAGAGGCTCAAACGATGATGCTCAATGCTATTGAAGAACCAAACCTGGACAATTCATTGCATATCAAGATGCGTCGTATGTTCGGGGGAAGCGGTATGCAGGAATATACCGTTGACTACTTTTGCGGAGATTTCTCGGAAGAGGAGTCTTATAATGGAATTTCAATCTGGTCTCCGTATTTCATTCGTGTGAAATACAACTGGGGTGCACGTGTCACTGTGTCGGAATATCTGATCGAACCTCATACAAACTCACTGATGTTCGTTTTTACGAAAAGTGATGACCATCCACTCAATATTTCACTGGAAGCAGAGGGCGAATATGAATTGCGCAAATACTATTATTCCGATGGCACCTATTGTACGGGTTCGATGAAGGTGACATTGCCTGATGGTTCGGAAAAGACGCTGGATGAGGAACTCAATGCCAATATCCATCCCTTCGATTCAGATACTGACGAAATTAATTTTATGCGTTACTTGATAACGATTCAAAACCAGATGATGAATTTCGAGTAAGAAACTTCATTCAATGAGATTTCTTTAAAATGGGGCATCTTTAGTTAACAAAGTGTCCTTTTTTAGTTAATTATGTTAAATCAAATGTATTTTTCTCACTTTTTCCTTGGTGGTTTTAACGAATTAAGTTAATTTTGCAGCGATTTTAACAGATAAATCGATGAGAAAACAGACAATTTGGTTGATTGGAATTGTGCTTTTGATAGCATTCGCCGGTTTGCTGGTCATGCAGTTTACTTACCTGAGTGAGATAGTCAGCACTCGTGAGGAACAGTTTGACGAGGCTGCCAAGCGTGCATTGTTTGGCACCATGCGTCAACTGGAGCGTCAGGAGACTCGCAAATATCTCGACGAGTACTACGACGATGCCGAGAAACAGGCATTAAGCCAATTGAATCAGGAGAATTCCACATCAAGTGTGACCACTAGCGGAAGCATTTCGGTACAGGGACCTGACGGCTCGGTCAGTACGTTCAAGTTCCAGAGCAACGTCGGCGGAGATACACTGAGCCAGCATCATTTTGAGATGCAGCCGAGAAACAACCGAAATATCCTGAGTCGTCAGCGAGCAATGCAGGACATGCTGCTCGGACAGTACATGTATCAGCGTAATCTGTTGGACGATGTGGTGTTCCGCATTATCAGCCAGACCAACGACAAGCCCATCATGGAACGTCTTGATTTGGAACAGTTGCGACGCACATTGACCGAAGAGATGCAGTCGGCAGGATATAATCTGGATTATGAGTTCTGCATCGTTGAACGCGATGGTTCGGTGGCCTATCGTTCGGCCGGCTATAAGGCTGAAGAAGCGGAGAAGGAGGGCAGTTATATGCAGATGCTGTTCCCAAGGTCGCAGATGGCACAAGACTATGGCAAAGCGCCTTCGCGCGTCAGCTACATGGAAGTGTATTTCCCGGGACGACACAGGTTGCTTATGAATAATGGCCTACATTTCATGATCCCTTCGTTTGTGTTCACCCTGGTAATGCTGATGCTCTTCATTTTTGTCATCTATGTGGTGTTCCGACAGAAGAAGTTGAGCGAGATCAAGAACGACTTCATCAACAATATGACGCATGAGTTCAAGACTCCTATCTCGAGTATTTCGCTTGCTTCGCAGATGCTCAATGACCCTGCTGTCTCGAAGTCGCCCGACATGGTGAAGCATATCACTGGAGTGATAGCTGACGAAACCAAACGACTGCGTTTCCAGGTTGAGAAGGTTCTGCAAATGTCGATGTTCGATCGTCAGAAGACCAACTTGAAACTTCAAGACATACCTGTGAATGCCATCGTGGAGAGCGCTTGCTCTACATTCCGCCTCAAAGTAGAGAAGGCAGGAGGACAAATCGAGACGCATCTTGATGCAGAAGACGACATCTGTATGGTCGATGAAATGCATTTTGGCAACGTCATCTTCAACTTGATGGACAATGCCTACAAGTATTCGCGCGAAGACGTCCCCTTGCATCTCACCATCAGTACCCGGAATGTCGGTAAGGACAAGCTGGAACTGCGAGTGCAGGACAATGGCATAGGCATTAAGAAAGAGGATCTGAAGCGCATCTTCGAGAAGTTCTATCGTGTCCCCACTGGAAATGTTCACAACGTGAAGGGCTTTGGTTTAGGACTTGCTTATGTTTGGAAAATTGTGAAAGATCATGGAGGTGACATCAAGGCCGAATCCACCTACGGACAGGGGACAGCTTTCATCATCACCATTCCACTTATGAGAGAAGATAATTAATATGTGTAACTTATAAACTTTTGAATTATGACACAACAACCAGAAAAGCTTCGCATCCTGCTTTGCGAAGATGACGAGAACCTCGGAATGCTCTTGCGCGAGTACGTACAGGCCAAAGGCTATCTCTGCGATCTTTACGGAGATGGAGATGCCGGATACAAAGCCTATCTGAAGGGTCGTTATGACTTCTGCATCCTCGACGTGATGATGCCCAAGAAAGATGGTTTCACCATGGCTCAGGAGATTCGTACACTCAATGCCGACATCCCTATCATCTTCCTTACTGCAAAGAGCCTGAAGGAAGATATCCTCGAAGGATTCAAGATTGGTGGCGACGACTATATCACCAAGCCTTTCTCGATGGAGGAGTTGCTGTTCCGTATCGAAGCTATCCTGCGCCGTGTAAAGGGTAAGAAGGGCAAGGATGTGGTAGCATATCATATGAGCCGCTATACGTTCGACGTACAGAAGCAGTTGCTCACATTCCGTGGTGACGAGGGCGAAAAGTCAATCAAGTTGACCACAAAGGAAAGTGATCTCCTCGGTCTCCTTTGCGCTCATGCCAACGAAATCCTGGAGCGTAATTTCGCCTTGAAGACGATCTGGATCGACGACAATTACTTCAACGCACGATCAATGGACGTTTATATCACCAAGTTGCGTAAGCACTTGAAGGATGATCCAAGTATCGAAATCATCAATATTCATGGCAAGGGTTATAAGCTGATTGCCTCTGATATTGAGGTGGAAACGAAGTAAAAATTGTAAGATTCATTTTATAAAATTGCAGTTTTTTGCAAAAAAAATCCACTTTATGAATAAAAAATTAGTTTTTTTTGCAAAGTTTTTTATAAAATGAGTACCTTTGCACCGCTTTTTTAAGCAATGTGTTATTTATTTAAGGTAAAAATTTATAATTATGAACAACGAAACAATTGGCACAAACGCCGGCCTCGTCTGGAGTGCGCTCAACGAAAAGAACGGCCAGACTGTAAAGGAGCTTAAGAAGACCACTAAGATCAAGACTGATAAAGTTCTCTTCTCTGCTATCGGTTGGTTGGCACGCGAAGGCAAGGTAGTCCTCGAGGATACTGAGGATGACGTTAAGGTTACCCTCCTGTAATTTTAGCAGGTTCTAATAAAAAAATCCGTGGCAGTTTAGATTGTCACGGATTTTTTCGTATCATTATCTTTCCTCCTTGAATTATTAGGCCATTAGTTCTCTCGTCTATTGGTTGCCCATTAAGATTATAGGATAGTTCATCTTCTTGGTCGGCGGATATCTCGCGAATACTATCGGGTGCTTCTTCTTCTTCCACTTCTTCTTCCACTTTGATTTCAGCCTCTCGCAGTTTGACGTCGAGTTTCAGGTCGTTGGCGCGATTCTGATTTTCTTCTCCATAGAACGAATAGTCATCAAGCATACTGTTCATGATCACCCACCCTTCGGGATAGAAAATGAAGGCCAAAAAGGGAATGGAGTCTATCAGACTTACGCCGTCGGCTTCGTTCTCGTTGCCTTCGCAGTGGAGGAAGGTTGCTTGGCATGCAACCGAGGACATGAACGACACACCTTTGCTTTCCAGTTTCGCATTGATGTTCTTTTCAATCCTCTTTTTGGCTACGTCGACAATTTCCGGATGCCCTTCGATGGAATCGGTTACAAATGTATTGATTTCCATCCTGCTAAGGTTTTCGCTGAGAGTTACCCATCGATGATGCATCGGGTAGGATATCATTGAGCCGGTGGTGATGTCGAAGATCGAATCTGTATGATTCTCGTTGTAGGCCATAGCCACGTCGGTTGTGTGGAAATGACCGGTGAAGACCGTATGAATACCTGCTTCCATAAAGCGCGATCGTACGTTTTCGTCATCTTTGATGATAGCATCCGACTTCATTTCGATTTGACCGTTGAAGTGTTCCATAATGGGATGATGCACCATGGCGACGATCTGCTTGTCTTGTTCGCGTGCGTTTGAAGCCTGCTCACAAATCCAGTCCAACGTCTTTTTGCCAATCTTGCGCGAATGAGAGTCGATGCCGATGATAACGAGTCCATCAAAAGGTTCGGCAGCATAGCTCAGCGAGTTCTCGTCTCTTACTGAACCCTCATAACCGAACGACGAATACATTTCGGCAAATTCATCTTCCGTAATATTTTCGGCCTTGTATCGTTTGCTCCCGTCGAAATATTGGGCATTCTCGATATTTCCGATATCGTGATTGCCGGGGACGACAAACACCTTGATACCTGCGTCGGTCAGTCTTGACAGTTCATGTGCGATATATTCGTGAGAAAGCTTTTCTCCATCTTTTGAGATGTCGCCGGGTATCATGACGATGTCGGGCATCTGCAACAAGATGGAGTCAATCATATTCTGGAACAAGCCTACGCTATAATCTTCCAGTTTGTGCGATGAATTGATGTAGTCATCCCAAGCCGATCCTTCGTTGACAAGAAGCTCTGGCCCCATCACGTGCAGGTCAGTAGCTACAAATATGGATATATTCCTGGCTGCAGTCGAGCTGCAACCAAGAATAATCAATAATGTCCAAACAGATCGTTTTAAGATAAAAAGCTTTTTCAACGACGTATATTATTTTTGTTCAGTCGTATCGGCTGTGGTCTTGCGACGACGGCCTCCACGGCGGGTGCGCTTCTTTTCGCTTGATGAGGGACCCATAAGTTCCATCATCTCGGGCGAAAGGGGAGGAAGTTCGATAACGGGAGCTTCTTCAACGGGTGATTCTACGGGAGCGACATCTTGCAAGGGAGCCTCTGCGGGAGTTTCGGCCACGGAATCATTTTCAACCTGAGCAGATTGATCGGCAGCAGTCTGGAGTGCCTGCTGCTTGCGTGCTTCCTCTTCGGCAGCAAGGCGAGCAGCCTTTTCGGCTGCAGCACGTTCGCGGTCAGCACGACGCTGTTCTTCACGACGCTGCTGTTCTAGACGGGCTTGTTCCTTGCGCTCGCGATTTTCCTGCTCACGACGTTCTTGCTCTTCACGACGAGCCTGTTTTTCAGCTTCGCGACGTTCCTGTTCGAGCCTGGCTTGTTCCCTGCGTTCCTGCTCCTTGCGCTCCTGTTCTTTACGTTCTTGCTCTACGCGTTGCTTCTCGTACTCCTTCTTTTGTTGCTCGAGCTTGTCGCTGCGACGCTCTCGACGATCACCAGGACGGAATCCTTCGATCCACAGGGAAAGTGGTTTCTCGATTTGTGCAGGTTGGCGCATCTGAACGTCTTGCATCCACTGACGTCCTGCAGCAAGGGTCAGGAAATGATACTGACGTGTGTATTGGTCAAGGAGTTTGAGATCGTCCATAGTAAGCACCATCGGACGCTGGGGTTCATATACCTCTCGCCATTCGGCATCGCCAATTTCATTGGTGCGCTGAAGATCGTCGCACATGCCCAGTGAACGGATAGCCACCGAAGCATCGTTGGTGAGGAGCAGTACCTTCTTGCCTTGTGCGAAGAGTTCAACGGTGCGGCGAATGATGGCAGGGTCCGCAAACGACGAATGATGACTTTCGGAACCGATGCCTTCAATGCGCAGACGATTCTCCTTCTGCTGATACAGCATCAAACGTTTAGCTAAGCGTGCTGCCACGTTCAAGCAGAGTGCTGGATCCTTCCAGTCAGCCAATTTGTAGTCGGTGGGCTCCTGCATAGTCGCAAACCTGTCGACTTCCTCGTACGTCTCGCTCATGATAGTGAACTTGCCACCGATCTTCTTGCACATCTTGGAGATGAACTCCAATTGGCGTTCAAACATCAGACGTGCGTTGACGCGTGGGTCGGAATGGCTTGAAGTGTGACCGACGAGAAGTTCCAGCCAGATGTTGGTATCCGAGAGAACGATGTCATAATCGAGCACGTTCGAGATGATGGCCTCGAAAATGAGGTCGCGCTCGTAGGCTTCCTCGTAAGTGAGCTGCTGAATCTGTTGGTCGCTAAGCAAAGGAATGTATCCGCCAGAATTGGCAAGGTCACAGAAGTCGCGTATCACCAGATTCTTTGGCATCTTCGGGATAGGCTTCACGGCTGGTTTCTCTACCGGCTTTTCAACTTCTTTTACGGTTTCCTTTTTGCTGGCCTTTTCAGGTTTCTTTTCTGCCGTTTTGTTTTCTACTGCGGGCTCCTCAATCTTTTCTTCTGGAGCAGCCTCATTTTTAGTCTCTTCTTTTGCCTCCGGGGCAACTACCTTCTTGCGGGAGCGGGTGACCTTCTTTTTCTTGGGGGCCGCATCGACCGCTGGCTGAACATTAGCAGCATCTACGGGTGCTTCAACGGAGGCGATTGTATTGTTTTGTTCTTCCATTAATATATTGTAAAAAAGTGCAATCAACACTGAATCGCGGCGCAAAGATATTTATTTTTTTGTTCATAAGCAACAATGAAAGTCAATTTTGCTTTCAATTGGCTCAAAAATCTTTAGTAGAATTGACAATTGGGTGCCAAATATTACAAAATCCTTTAATTTTTGGATGAAATACCTCTATCTGTTTCCATAAATGCATTTAATTATGTAAATTTGCGCACAAATTTTATTATATTCGGGAAACAAGTGTGTAAATATGTTAGATAAAACTTGCAATATCAAACAAAGAAAAAGAAACACAATTATAAATCAATCATTTACGGGTGTTAAGGTGTAAGTCAAAGATTGCATTTTTGTTATTCTTTGACTTTTTTTGTTATTTGTTTGTTACTTTTTTGTTACTCGATTTGCAAAAGTCGGGCAAATAGTCTATACTTGCGGTGTGAATAATTCAAAACCTAAAGACATGGCACGAACAAAAAAGAACACAGCAAAGGAACCCGTAAGACTACGGACAAAGGATTTGGCCAACGGCAACAAGAGCCTCTATTTGGATATCTACGTGAATGGGGCGCGGAGCTATGAATTTCTAAAGCTTTATCTTGTGCCCGAAACGTCGGCAGCGGCAAAGGTGGCCAACAAAAACACGATGCAGGCGGCAAACGCCATCAAGGCGCGCAGGATCCTGGATATCGCCAACGGCATGGCAGGGATAAAGAAAGCAGCCGACACGGATTTAACCCTTATTTCGTGGATGGAGCAAATGAGGGATGCAGCCAAGGCCAAGGAAACGGGCAAGGCGATGGAGGTCGCAGCCCAACACGTTCAAAGGTACAAGCCAAACGTCAAGCTTGTGCACGTCGATAAGGCATTTATCAAGGGCTTTATTTCCTATCTGGAAAAGTGCACAAGCAAATGGGGCAAACCTATTTCAAACAACACCCGGGTGTGCTATCTTCGCAACCTCACGACAGCGATAAGGGCAGCGATGAGGCAGGGACTAATCACCGGTGACCCCCTGGCAGGTATCGCGGCAGCAGACAAGCCACACATTAAGGACACGGGGCGTGACTACCTCACGGTCGAGGAGGTAAAGGCGATGGCAGAGGGCAAGTGCGGAAATGAGCAGGTAAAGCGCGCTTTTATGTTCGGGTGTTTCTGCGGCCTTCGCTTGAGCGATATCCGGAACCTGACATGGGGGCAGATAAGCAAGGATGGGCAGATGTGGCACGCAGACGTGACGATGCAGAAAACGGGCGGGCGTATCATCTTACCTTTGTCCCAGGAGGCCATCAAATGGCTACCAACGAGAGCCGGGGCGATGGACTATGAAAACGTCTTCGACCTCCCATATACTTCGAGTGTGGAAAGAACCATTAACAAATGGGCACAAGTTAGCGGCATAAAGAAACACGTTACATTCCACGTGAGCCGGCACACCTTCGCAACCTTGAGCCTCACGGCGGGTGCAGATCTTTACACGACTTCCAAGCTTTTGGGGCATACCAACGTATCAACGACGCAGATTTATGCGAAGATAATCGACAGCAAGAAAAATGAGGCCGTAAACGCCGTTTCTTCGCTGTTTGGATAATTGCCCACCGAGAGAGGGAAAACGCAGCAGAGGGCAAGGAAACGGCCTTATCGGAGGCCACACGAAAGAATTTAGTAACAATCAGCCAAGCCCCCGAAATGGGGGCAAGGCATAAAACCCAAAACGATATGAAAGAACCGATTATTATCCTTCGTGGTGTGAAGCTTGTTGCACTACATGACGCGGTGATCCGTGAGGGGTGGAGAATCACCCAGGAATACCAGGAACACCCAAATAAAAGGACGTGGGCGCGTCTCAATGCCTCAAACGTCCTATTGCGTGCCGTGCGTGACGCGATGGCGAAATACGAACACCCAGGACGATGCAAAACGATTGTCGGGCTTAATGACCTGGCAGCGATGAGGGCGGCGGCAAGCTGTCTTTATAGGGTGTGCGAACTATCCACGACCTTACGGATAGAAAAGGCGCTTTGTGATGCAATGACGGGCTTTGACATTCCTTTGCCATCCACTTATGTGGAGTGTTGAGGCGATAACCAGGAACAAGGACAAAACAAGCTGCAGCGATGGAAAACAAAAATCAAAATAGGCCGATTGGGCCAACGCGTGGCGCGTCCCCTTTGCGGTGGCGCTTTATGGATCAGAGCGACGCGCGGCTGTCTGAATGGGGCAGCGGTGAAGAAATAGACGTGTCCCCGATAGATGGGGAGATCCTGGAACGTCTGAACATAAGACCCCAGGCATGGCGATATTACGAAAGGTTGAGAGCGCAGGGCGTTTGCCCACCTTTGGGCCAAGACGGTGCGCGGCTGTGCTTCATGGACGAAGCGGCCACCGTGGCCGTTATTATGGGCGTGTCGCTCACTTTGGGTGTAATCGCGGGAGAGGTGCAAAGCAGATGGGAGACCAAGACCCAGGCGATAGAGTTTTATGATTTCTTTTTGCTATCTACGGCATCGAGGTGCAAGATGTTCCCGGGCGTGATAATGTCGGCACTATATTTGGAGGGATTGCTTGAGACGATAGACGCGGGACACCCTTTGCATGCCTACGTCTTTGAGCTTTTGATGCACCGAGCAAAAGGAGTAGCAGCCACACGACCCACACCTGAAGAACTTGCAGAACTGACCCCGTTTCTTGACTTCCTGGCAGAGACCGAGGCGGGCAAGGCGGTGCAATCCGAATTGATGGCGGGGAAAGAGGCTGCAAGGGCAGACCAGAAACGCCCAGGGAGACCAAAAGATCATCTTATAGACTTTATTGCCGATGGAGAGGATAAGGATAAAACGTTCGAGGTGCTAAAGCGCATTTTTAAGGGCAAGGGCGGTGTGGATTTGAGCAAATATGCAGCACTTGCGGAAGGTGCAAAGAAGTTGAAAGGTCGGCCATCTTTTGCCGCACTTAAACAAATCGGAGCTGTAGGCACCCGGCAAGGATATGAAAGCGCGAACACCTTCAAAAATCTTCCCATAGATGAAATTAATCAATTCTTGGCAGAATATGCGACCCAGGAGCGCAGCCTTTTGCAACGTGAGAACTAAAAAAATAGGTTGCTAAAATTGCAGAAACTTGCACAAATTATTTGTGCAGGTTTTTTTGTTTTGTTTATTCGATGGCGCGGCATATCTTTGCAGCGCAATATTGCCCAAACTCGCGATTGCGGTGCAGACAAGAACGAATAAAACAAATGGAAGAACAAAGCA
>JAEEGI010013362.1_pt1 | contig 17428 bp, 28 predicted proteins | sample 8958751 | NCBI WGS metagenome assembly JAEEGI01 (sample SAMN16246545, study PRJNA631951) | gut metagenome | biome: gut microbiome; feature: rumen; material: KS-attached | host: Bos | place: Iran: Karaj | collected 2018-10
CGTTGGCCCAAAGGAACTCTTCAAAGTCCAGCGGATACATTTCAATGATATCTTCAGAGCCGACTGGCACAGAATTGATGCCTGGATCTTTCGTTTTTGACAACTTGCGATGTTGTTTCTTTAGTTCATCACCATACCCCTGCACTCCAAGTAGTGAACCTGTTGCAATCACATCGAAGCGGCCGTCCTCCTTGAAGAACTTCAGTGAAGTGCGTGCCTCAGGGCATTCTTGTATTTCATCAAAGATAAAACACGTCTCTCCAGGAGTGAAAGTCACTCCAGAAATCTGTGCGGACAAGTTCAATAAGATGGTGTTCACATCTTTTGCGCCAAGAAACGCGGTAATACGCTCAGGCTGCTTTATGAAATTAATATAGACAACAGTCTTGTAGTTTGTTTTTGCGAAGTGCTGTGCTATGAATGTCTTACCACACTGACGAATGCCCATTATCACCAAAGGCTTGTGCCCAGTAGAGTCTTTCCACAGGGTAAGAGAGTCTTCTATTTTCCTTTTCAGCATTTTTTAAAACGATTTTATGCTGCAAAGATACACTTTTTCAAACGAATAACCATTATTTCAACGCACTTTTTTCAATGAATATTATATATTTTAGCGCATTTTTTCAAGTGAATGGGTAAAATTCTATCCTTTTTGAACTTTTTTTGTTTTTTCGTGTGTCCCATTGATTCTTGACACAATATTTCTATGATTAAACACAAATTCAGTTAAATAATAGTTAATTATCATCTATTATTTGTCGTTTTTCGACAAATAACACTACCTTTGCAGCCAGAATAACAATTAAATTGATTTACGCTATGAATGAGAAATTGACTATGACGCTGAAATGGCTCAGTTATGTGGCATTGTTCTTTTGTGCCGCATGGTTTGTATTTCTGTGTTATCAGAGTTATCATCAGGTCTTTGATACTACAGGCAGCCACATCCATTGGGAGGCGAAACAAAATCAAGTCCTGTTTGTTTCAACTGTATTCCTATTATATATAGCACTGACGTTGGCTGTCATAGGTCTATGTGTGGCTTTCTTTATCAATCTCATCAAAGGAATCCAACATGAGGAACTGTTCCCTAAAAAGAACATCAGGCTTATCTTCATTGCTGCCATTCTGCTGTTCCTTCAAACAGTAGCATCAGACAATCTTAATCAAGCATTCATTTCTGAAGGCCCTGCAGCAATAGCCCTTACTTCAAATCCATTTGTGCAGTCTCTTATTCTACTCGTTTTTGGCATCTTGTACAAAATGAGCTATCAGGTTGCAGCAGAACACGACTTAACGGTATAAGGAGGGCAGTAGATGATTGTCGTAAACTTAGACGTGATGATGGCCAAAAGGAAAATCTCGCTTAATGAATTATCTGAGCGAGTTGGCATCACTATCACAAACCTTTCGAAATTGAAAACGGGTAAGGCCAAGGCCATACGCTTTACAACACTTGATGCTATTTGCAAGGCGTTGGATTGTACTCCAGCAGATATATTGGACTATAGTAGCGAAAAGTAAATAGATGAAAAAGACCATTATTTTTGCGATGCTAATTGCCATCATGATAGTAGCATCGCCAGTATCGGCACAGACCATAGTCAAGGGCAACGTTGTCAACGAACGAGGTGAGGGCATCGAATACGTTAGCATCGGATTCGAGAATGATAGTGTTGGCGTCATCTCAGACGCAAAAGGACACTTTGAGCTTACGATTCCAGCTGGACGGAAAGATGAACTATCATTCAGCCATGTATCGTATCTCAACGCAGAGGTTTCCTACGAGGAATATGCCAAAAAAGACAAGCTCACCGTAGTTTTGAAAGACAAAGTGGTAGAACTGGCTGAGGTGGTGATTAGCAAGAAGAATAAGCCCAAGACCATCGTAGGCAAAGGCATACCTGCCCCAGGACTCGTTGGCACTTCAGGACAAGGATCGAACTTAGGGCCTGAAGGCGGTGTAGCTTTTTCGTGTAAAAGGAGTTATGTCATCAGCGATATCCTGGTGAAGATATCCAGCTGTACCTTCAAGCAATGTAAAGTAAGTATTAACATTTATGAAAGGAAAGGCAAGCAATTCGTGAATATTCACCAGAAGCCGATATACGAAACACTCACCAACGATAAGAGCAAGTACATCTTAGACATCCGCCCAGAAGAGAACATTGTACTAAAGCCCAAGACAGACTATTATGTTAGCATTCGCGTGGTGGATGGCTTTGGTAAGAAGGGGTTCTTATACCTGAATGCTTACATGAAGAATGGGCTGTATCGCAATGCTGTGAAAGGAAAGACCAAAAAACTCCCCGTCTGTCCAGCAATTCAGGTGAAAGGGTATGAAATAGAACAATAACTCAAAGCAATAAGATTGTACTTCGACATCCTCTCAAATGAGATATTAAAAAGAGACCTGCCCAAGTGGACAGGTCCCTTTCATTATGTTAGAGTGATAATTACTCCTCAACAGCAGCCTGTGCGGCAGCAATGTTTCCTTTGTAAATGGGCGCTTCGAGCGATTAACAACAACAAATTCGCAACAAAATGTACTTATTTTCAATGATCTTCATTACCTTTTCTTTTGTTTAACCGGTAATCTTGGATGTATTGATATGGCGAACATAACGCCATGTACTGAGAGGGCACCGCACTCCATCAGTTTGTCACCTACGTGATGGAATGTTGTGCCAGAGCATATCACATCGTCGATGACAACGACGTTTCTTTTATAAATGTCGTTGACCATATAGACAAAGCTCCTGTAGTGAGTTATATTGTCTGTCAGATGTGAAGGCTCGGCGTCTACACTATTAAATATAGCCTTCAAGGTAACCGGACACGGCAACACCTGGGCCAGATATGCCGATAATCTCCCGTACCTGGCCTCAGTTCTCTCCTTGGATGCTGCAGGCATGAAGCAGACTATCCATTTCTTTGGATTGTCTTTAACAATATTCAGAATGATATTTGTCAGCTTCTCCTGGTTCTCATGGTTGATGATACCCTTGGAGAACTGAAGGACAGACCTTTGTTCTGCCCTCTGCCAGTGTTCCAGATTATCGTACCTGAGAGGTATATATTTGATAAGTGGCGTAAATGGGTAACCTACCGTTGCCAGTTTCATTATTTCTTCGCGTTTAAGAAGTCCTGATATTGTTTTTGGGATATCATTGTGCCGATCAAGGCACTTTTCCAGCCCTTTTGAGGAGGCCATTCAACTCCAAGGATTTCCAGCTGCTTTTTATTATAGCCTCCTTTAGACGAAAGACCGTTTTCTATCATTTGCTTCGTTAGAAGCACTTTTGAAGAGCACTGCATAGCAAATCTCCTGAAGTTGAACTTGATTATCCTACACTTACCTTGTCTTTTTTATTTTCTTGATCGAAATGTTGGTGATAATTAGATACTACCTGTTTCCAAACATCTGCATCCTTGCTTTTTTCTTCCAACATTTCTATTTGTCTGTTCAAAGACTCAATTAACTGAAACTGCAAGTTAATCTTTGCCTTTGCTTCTCTAAGTTCAGCTTCAAGGTTTTCAATATAACGTTGATCACCCAGTTTTAAATTTTTGTTTTCAGAATTTGTCTTCACAAGATCTCCGACTCCGTCCAACAGATATTCTTCATTAAAGACACCTTCAAATCCTGCTAAGACTTTCTTTATAAAGTTAGTTGTCATTGCCTTGACACTACCTTTTTTAGCCTTTGATACTTGTGTCGGGGTGCATTCTACTGCCTCGGCGAAATCTTTTTGAGTTTTGATACGGCCAATACTTATGAGGTAGTTTATTGCCTCCTCCAGTCTTTTACCGCGTTCAATACTTATCTTATCCATAATGGTTGTATTCAAAAATGGTTATAATATCTATAAATTACACAGCAATTTAGTTAAATATGGTTAAAATAACCATTTTTTTATCCAAAAATGGGTATAATACCAATTTTTCTTGCTATCTTTGCACAAAATCCGATGCAACTATAGATACAAACGGACGTACAAATTCGAGTGCAAAGGTACTAAAAACAATGTAAACATCCAAGAATATGACAAAAATTAACGCTTTCGAAACAGATTATGAGCGTTTCCTGCGCGAGAGGGCTGAAAATGTCGAGCGTGAGTATTTGAATTACGCTACGGAGATCCTTGCAAAGAAGGTTTCACCCAACCGTATCATCAAGTATCTTGCAGACCGTTTCAGTATGTCTGGTGAAGGCATCAAGACTATCCTAAAACGTCGCGGCATCTATAAGAGTGCCGACCAACCAGTGTTTATCAAGAAGACTACTGCCCGTCAGGCTACCATTCCGTTTGTAGCCGGTACTGTTAAACCTGAAGTGAAACTATAATATAATAATAAGGTATATGACGTTAAAGCAAGCATTTACCCAATGGGCCGCAATTCCAGACAACAAAGTTCTGGCTGCCAAGAACCGCATGAACATGCAGAAGGTTATGCTGGAGAAGCATGGATCTATGGATGTGACGCTCATCGACCGCCACTTCATGGACATTATCCTGAAGGACTGTAAGGCCGACCATCGTGCCCAGGTTAACGCTTGTTCCGTTCTCTGTCATGTCTTGACATGGCTTCATGGCAATGACCCGAAAACCTATCCTGCTCCCGATTTCGACTACAATATAGCTTCCACCAAGCCTACAGAACAGCCCGCAAAGGTTGCTAAACCTAAAGCAAAGTCCGTTGAAAAGCCCAAGGTGGAAGTTTCTGAATCAAAATCCCAAGCACCTGCACAGGATGACACAGAAGATCCCCTGCAAGGTATTGACTTTTCTGATGAAAAAGAAAATCTAAATCATAAATCCGTTATGCAAGAAAACAATACTACTGTCAAGAAGCCAGGGAAGGCACCTATTCCTGTTGCCCAGCTTGACCCGAAAACCCTTGCGGTTATTAAGATTTGGACGTCGCGCAGTGAGGCAGAGAGAGAGACTGGTGCCTGCAATCTTGACCGTGCCGTCAAGAATGCCCGTCTCGCTGCCGGTTTCTTCTGGTGTTCTCCAGAGAATGCCGAGACATTCAAGCCAAATCCAAAAGCCAAGGTTGTCAAGAGAGAAAAGAAGACGGTCACTGACGGCCAGTATCTTCGCCGCCCCGTCGTTCAGATCGACACGACCACCCTGAAGGAGGTCGCCCGTTTCGACACCGCCAAGGCTGCCGAGAAAGCCCTTGGCATTAAGAATGTCCTTCGTGCTATTGACCGTTGTGGTATCTCTGGTGGATTCCATTGGGCATTTGCCGACGAGTTCAATGCCGACTGGCATCCCGTTAAGAGAGAAAGAGGCTATCGCCGTGTCGTTCCTCAGACGGTCATCAATGCTCATAAGGCAACAGCACAGAAAAAGATCAGAGTTATCAAGAAGCAGACTGTATCTGCCGTCCCGTCGCCTACTCTCCCTGAGAAGCAGAGAGAGTTTCTGTCTCAGATTTCCGACGAAATCCTTCTTGAAGAGATCCGCAGTCGTGCCAACTGGCATGGTACTGTAAGTATTGATGTCACTACTACTATCAATGAAACCCTCTAAAGTTCAGGTCTATGGAAAAGTTTATGATACTGCTAACCCCGGAGGACGCGAATGAGAAGCTTATGATGTGGGAGGCCAACTGTACCAATGTCGAAGCTGCCCAGCAGCAGGCCACCGCCTATCTTGCCATGGCCGGACCTAAGTACAAGTATGCCGATGTCCTATCAAATTTCAAGTCTCCGTTGGCATGGCGTCAGGCTACTAACCGCATTGTGAACAACTTCAACTTATAGCCTATGATGCTGCAGTTCGCTGATAAGATGGTACCTTACAAGGTCTTTCTTCATGACCTTGCCCTTGAGCTGGCTCCCATGCTCAAACAGGCCATGTCCGATCCCAGCGAGGTGATATCCCAGAACAAGGCTTATAAGATGTTCGGTCAGGCCAATGTCATGCGTTGGGTCAAGAACGGTAAGCTGGTGCCCGTCGCCAAGCGTCCGGGAAAGGTAGAATACCGCATTTCAGACCTCCGCTGCTGCCAGGGCATCATGCAGGACTACCTCTAAGAAATAATTAATAAATATATAACTGCCACTCTTATGATTTTCGTTGTTGATAACATATATGTCGCCTCTTCCTGCCCCAAGCGCCTTGAACCGCTTGCCGCTGAGGTTCGCAAGTCCATCCACCATGCTTTTGTGGATAAGGAGGAGATGGAACGGTTTTTCGATACCGTCCAGCAGAACCTTCAGCAGGAAGTGCCAGGTAAGAGCATGAAGATTTCCGTCTTCCATACCCGTTATGAGGAAGCCGGTACACTATGTATTCGACGTGCCGATGCTGATAACGGTGACTTTATCCGCCTGCACTATTTCCGTTTGCAGGGTCACATCCATGTTTCAAAGGATGGAACCTCGCTCCATCAGGAAGAGTTCATAGAGGAAGGAGGTGCCCATTATGTATAAGGTATCGAAAAGTGAGTACCTGGAGCGACGGCCTGCCTGGATGATTACCCTCCTGCTACGGCTACAGCCCAAGCTTTACGGCAATCTCTCTTCTGAGCATAAGGCCAAGGTGATTCTCCGTTATATCAGAATGATGATTCACAAGAGCCGTATCATCAAGCAGAAAGGCCGTTTACAGTTGGAGAGCAGTTCAGACAAGCTCGTTATCAAGAATAATTTCGGCAGGCCCTACCTGTCCTTTAACATAGAAAAGGCAAAGTAATTAAAAACCCATGATGGAGAAAGAGAAGATACTTGACAAGACCAATAGGGGGTATGACATCTTTACCCACTATCTCGGAAAGGACGTTCAGCGCAAGTTGTTCGTCAATCCTTTCCGTGGTGACAAGTCTCCATCGTGTCGTTTGTACTATAACAAGAGGAATGGTGGCATCTGGATCATGAAGGACTACGGAGCCAGTGAATGGTCTGGTGACTGCTTCAGCGTCGTCGCCAAGAGCATGAACATAAATCCCATGACTGACTTCCGTGAGCTGCTGCGCACCATCGATAAGGATTTGGATCTTTTTGTGATGGAAGAAGCTCCTGCCGACTATCATCCGGTTAAGAAGGTTGCGCCCAAGCCAGATGAGGAAGGTCCGATATCCTTCAAGGCCACCTATCAGATTTTCAAGCCCCGTGAGTTAGCCTATTGGCAGCGTTACGGTATCACTCAGGACATCCTTCAGAAGTACGAGGTGAAGAGTGTACGTAGTTGCCGTTTCTTCCCCAAGGATAAAGAGTCCTACTGTTATACAGGCTCTTTCATGGAACCGATGTACGGCTACACCTTCAACGGTTGTACCGGTATCAAGGTCTATCGACCTTTCTCTAAAACCCGATTCCTTTATGGTGGTAACCTCCCCAAGCCTTATGTGTTCGGATGGAACCAGCTTCCAGAGAAGGGTGACACCGTCATTATCACCGGAGGTGAGAAAGACGTGATGACTCTTGCCGCTCACGGTTTCACTGCCCTTGCCTTCAATAGCGAGTCAGCCAGGATTACCGACAGTCAGATGACTGCTTTGGCTGAGCGTTTTCATCATATTGTCTTCATGTTTGACTGCGATACAACCGGCAAGCGCGAGAGCGCTGCCCGTATGGCAGAGTTCTCAGGACGTTTCAACGTCTCTCAGCTTATTCTTCCTCTCAGCGGTACCAAGCGCGAGAAAGACATCAGCGACTACTTCCAGATGGGTCACACCCCAGTCGATTTAATGCTACTGATTGAGAAATCATTGACTAATTTAAACTAATAACGTATGACAACCTCATTGATTATCCCCTGTTCCAATCAAGGTACGAACATCAAGAGCATTTCGCCTCTTGATGCTGCAGGCAGGAACCAGCTTGCCGACATCGGTATCAATTATGCCGTCGTACCTCATGATACCAAGTCCATTCAGCTGCTGATCCTTAACAAGGTCTATACCGGTGTCGGGTTGCAGAACCAGAATGGCGGTTTGGAGTTCTATTGCAGCCAGCTCATCAACGACCTGTGCAATATGAATAACTCCCATCGTATTAACAGTGCCCTGAAGGAGCAACAGGAGTTTATCCGCTCCTTGAAGGTGATGCGCCGCTCCAAGCGCAAGCTGGCCAAGCAAGCCTTGAAGGAAGGCAAAGGCTCTTCCAGGATGGACACCGTTACGGATGATACTGAGGCTATTGTTCCCCAGACTATCACCTTCAAGTCACCTGGCATTTCCTTCTATCCTTTCCGTAAAGGCCAGAAGTCAGTCAACTGCTGTGTATTCTCCAGCTTCCTGGATTATATGTCCTACCTCACCCTCTTAAAGGAGAATGTCGAAACAGGCTTGCCGTCCATGTGTGACTGTATTGTCGTGAACAATGTCAGCAACTTTCCCAATGCCCTTTTGGACTGTGAGGACTACAAGCACATCTATTGTCTGTTTCCTACCACCGACGTAGGTAAGATGATGACCCTGACGATCCGCGACCGTAACAAAGGCCGCTGTTCTGACACCTCCAAGGTGTATAGCGGTTATCTTGATCTTCATGAGTATATGACAAAACAAAAACAATGATATTATGAACGAAAAATGCAAGCATTGTGCCGCCCGTACTGGCACCTACTGTGGTTATCTCGAAATGGAGATTCTATATGGTCATGAGGACAAGCCACCTTGTGAGGGTGTGGATCATCATTCTCAAACATAGTGACTATGAGTTCCTGGGTTATCTTCTCTATCTGTTTTGTACTGTTAGGCCTTCTGGCCGCTGTACTCTACGAAATTTTTCATTCACCTACAGACATCCGATAGATTATGAGTTTCATGGAAATTTTATCATACTTACAGGAAGTGATGCTTACACTGTTCCTTTCAGGCCTTGCCCTGATAGTATGGGCTTTCATTGCCGTCGCTTTTTGGATAGTATGCTCTTCAAATAAAGAAAAGAAATAGTGTTATGATCCAGCAAGTATTTGAAATAAAGCCCCGTCAGCGCGACCTCCACCCTACCAAGGAGTTTTGGGTCAGTGACACCTATGATGTCAGGCAAGAAAAGATCATTGCTGCCAATGGTTCAGTTCCGCATGCCAACATGAAGTTTATCCGTGAGGTTATCTTCGAGATCAAGAAGTCTACGACTTTAGACGAGCTGAAGAGTCTTGCACGTAGCATCAAGGAAGAGTGTGTGATTGAGTGCTTCCAGATCAGCATCAACCGCCAGAAGAATGTCGCTCACATGCTCTTCGACTGGTACGACTATAAGGCCAAGCAATGTTTCTACTTGTACGAGTCCTATCAGATGGCTATGAGTGCCATGATAGTCCGTAAGCTCCGTTTGCCGTTTCCTCAGAAGCTCAACTCCAAATGGCTGCGTTATTTCCTCACACGAGAATACAAGGAAAATAACAGTATCTATAAGGAGCTTCTGGAAGAGTTAAAGCACAAGAAGCTGACAAAGAAAACCTTCCGGCTCCTGCGTCAGATGACGGAATATGTAGAGGATGTCTGTGAGACGTCAGCGAGATAATTAAAGAAAGTCATGTTATGGATGGTAAGACGTTCAAGGAGTTTGTCAGCCGGATTCCAGATGATGCGGAAGTCGTTCATCTGTGGGATGGTGGCTATGCCTGGCGCAAGGCAGGCGGCACCCTCCATTGTTTCTCTTTCAAGCCCGATTTTCTTCCTGGTATAGATAACAAATAATTACTATATGTCAGAAAATAACTTATAATATTATCAGTTATGACTACTAATCACATATCAAAATTCAAGGAATTTATGACAGACCTTGGCATGTGGGAGCAGTTTATGAGCGACCACCAGAATTGTCAAGGGGCCTATAATGGTGAGGTTCTTACCATTGATGATTTCCTGGCCACAGTGGAACCTTCTGCCATCTTTGATGCCAGTCCTTATGCCAACAATGAGGAATGGCAGACTGTCAAGGAGCTTTGGAACATTGAGTTTGCCAAGGGTAAGAATGATAATGTTCCTGCTGAAGAGATGGACGATAAGCAGCTTGCTTACACCTCCACGCTCAGCGGTTACAAGTTCTGTACGCGCTGCTATCAGCTAAAGCCACTTCATCAGTTCAATAACGAGAAGTCTCGTATTGACGGCTATAGTCCTTACTGCAAGGATTGTAACAGTTCTACTGACAATCATGCGCCTGTCAAGGTCTTGACCCTTCATGAAGGAGTCTATAGTCAGAACAGGGTTTTTCTGAGCAAGGATCTCTCCACCCTTATCAAGGATAAGGATTTGAAGTCCTGCAAGGTCATGTCACGTAAAGGTCATATCTTTCTGGTTTTCTCGAAGTCCGGGAAGTCCAAGAACCTTAAATACTACAAGTATGCTGATGCCTATTCCGTCTCGGATATAGAGATTTCAAAGTCTCTGACCCGTTTCTTCCGGAAGACTGTTGAGGATGCTTTCTATCTGCACCTCTCCAAGAATACCTCCAAGAAAGATTATGTCATCACCATCGAGGTGTTGAAGGTATATTCTCCAGAAGATTATAAGAGCATCCGTTTCATTCGTAAGGAAGAGCATCCGATGGTTCAGAAAAAGGAAGAAGCCCCTATTGATGCTACCCATGTTGTTGATGACCCAGGGAAGAAATGGAACGACATGACCTCTAACGAGAAAATTGACTATCTTAATTCATGTATAAGTGATCCTAATAAAATCATACCAGAGGGTAAGTTTGATATGATGTCCCTTTTGTGTGATTATCTCATTGAAAACTATGACCATTCTACTGGCGATATGACCAATGGAGAGAAGGTCATGGCAACAACCTTGACCAAGCTGGGCTGGAAGCTCCAGAAGCCAGTTCGTGTCATCAAGTATGAAGAGTTTAGAATTTAATATGATCCGCTATGACTAACCAAGAGAAATTAGAGGCCTTGAAGGCCGTCCTGAAGCAGACCAATACCGAGTATTGGGAGAATGTCGCCGTAGGTGACAGCGGCGTTGTCATTCCGCTGTTTCTCCCTAATCAGCGTATTGCCGTCCGTATTGGCGACGATGACATCTGGTATCACAAGCTCCGTCGGTTTGTCCACCCTGTCATCATCCGTGATCTTGATACCGCTCAGTTCGTTATCGAGAAGGTGAACAATACCATCGAGCAGAAGTGTACCTATCGTCGTGACAAGTCCCCTCGTCATTATCTGACCCCTGAACAGCAGAAGCGCAAGCGTAGTATTTTCAAGTTCCGCAAGCGCCTTCATGCCGAGCACAAGTTCTGCGTTCCTCAGAGCGCATCTTCCAACAAGAACATTAAATCAGAATGATTATGCCAGACAGTCCCTATTTATTGTGTGAAGGCGTGGGCTGCGTGCTCCGTTGCCGTTGTTCCCGTTTCGTCTATGGCGAAAATGTGGATCGCCATGCTGAGGGTTACTCATGGATTCCATGTTGTCATGACGAGTCTCGTGAAGCATACATTCCCGTTGCCCAAGTCACTAAGCCATGAACAAGCGTAACCCAGTTAATAACCATCACTCGCGCATCATGAACCTTCTGAGGGTTCTGCGAAGAGTACTGCGCATCACGCGCTTTGTGTCGAGTTTATCAAAATTTATAAGATAAGAAGATATGAAATTAACGAAAGTAACATTTACAGGTGTTGATGAGCGTACAGACGTGAAGCGTTTGGTGCAGCTCCAGAAGAGATTTCCCTTTGTGGAGTTCGGTGTGCTGTTGTCTTATGACTGGCAGTTTAATGGTAACAGATTTGTGGATCCGTTAATTATCTCTGTTCTGAGAGACAGGGAGCTGAGTCTTTCTGCCCATTTCTGCGGTCAGGCAGCTTTGGATGTCGCCGCCGGTAAGAAGTTCAAGATAGAGAAGCTGCTTGGTAACAATGCGAGAATCTTCAAGCGTTGTCAGTTAAACCTTAAAGCAGCCGGTCTTTTCTCAGAGCTGCGCCGTCTGGCACCCATTCCCTTCATCGATGAGGTGATTATCCAGATGCACACCCCTGAGTTGTGCAAGCAGTTCTTGGCTGGTCAGCGTCCCCGTTTTGCATCTTACTTGTTAGATGCCTCTTGTGGTGCCGGTATCGACACCCCTATTGAGATTGTCACCTCTCCAGGCGTTCATATCGGCTATGCCGGTGGCATCGGCCCGGATAATGTAGAAGGAAAGCTCCGTACCTTGTTGGAGTATTCCACTGATGATAAGTTCTGGATCGACATGGAAACCCGTGTCCGTACTGAGGACTGGTTTGACCTGGATAAAGTAGAGCAGGTTCTTGAAATCTGCGCCTCTTTAAATAAAGAATATAATAAGTAGAAGTTTTATGAAAGAGATATTTGAAAACGTTGTTTATGAATCTGAAATGATCAATAAGATTCTTTCTTTAATTCCTGAAGGAAGTCAGTTTGTTTTTCTATTTGGAGATGACAATGAAGATGCAGAACTTATAGCTAAAAATCTTCTTATTGGCCTTGACAAATTCCGAAGAGAAACGCCAAAAGGTCGTTATCTCCTTCATATTAATGGTGTGAAAATTGAGCAGATTGATTTTAAAAACTGTTCAGGAGAAATTATAATGAATTTAAATTCAGTTGATACAAATAAAGGCCAGGCAGAAACTCATATAGATTTCTTAGCTTATCTGTCAAGGTTTTTAAGTGAAGAAGATATTCTGCACCTTCTGTATTTACATTGTAAAGGAAAAAAGAAAGAGTTATCTCTTGGAAGTTTTAAGAAACTTGGAAAGGAACTCCACATAGATGAAGACTTAGATAAAATTTGGGGATTTTTTAATAAATTCTATAAATAACCGCTTATGTCAAGAATATATATCGCCAGCAGCTGGAGAAACGGTTTCCAGCAGCAGTTAGTTAAAGAGTTACGCAAGCGGGGTCATAAGGTCTATGACTTCAGACACCCCTACGGACGTAACGATGCTCCCGTTTGGGAGTCTGTCTCTATTACGCAGAACCTCCGTAGTGCCTATAAGGAGAAATGTCTGAATGGCAAGGATTTTAAGCGTATGCTGATGGATCGTCTTAGCGTTGAGCGTTTCAATGAGCATTTCTCTGCCATGCAGGATGCAGACACTTGCATCTTGTTGCTTCCTGCCGGACGTTCCTCGCATATCGAGGCCGGTCACATGAACGGCATGGGCAAGCGCGTCTTCGTGATGGACACCAGCAAGGAGGTTACTCCTGAGCTGATGTATCTTGCCCTGGATGACTATTTCTCAGATTTTGAAGAGCTGTATAAGGCTGTAGACAAACCCATTCCAGGCGTCTGCCGCGTCTGCGGATGTACCATGGAGAATCCCTGTTACCATCCCGATCATGGTAATTGTTGGTGGGATGACAGCAGCCACACTATTTGCAGCCATTGTGCAGAGACTCTGGTTGATGGCAAAAAGGTATTTCCTTCCATCAAGGATGATCCTGAGACAGAGCATTGTATCAATGACCATTCCAAGGCCTTTAAATAAGTTCTGCTATGGAGAAAGAGACTGTCATTCAGAAAATCCGCAAGCTTCTGAAGCTCCAGTATGGTGCTGAGAAGATAGGCAATAGCGGCGAGGCGTACCAAGCTGCTAAGATGGTTCGTAAGCTTTTGCTGGAGTATAATCTCTCCATGAGTGATATCCATGCTGCCGACCAGCAGGAGCAGTCACGTATTGTCGAGTCAGATCCGTTGAGTTATGCCGACCAGTACGGTGTCAGCTGGAAGCAGAACCTGTTGATGATTATCTGCCGTTACAATCTCTGTTCTGTGATTGTATGTCCTCGTACCAAGCAGATGAACATTGTCGGCTTAGATGCTAATGTCATCATTGTAAAAGAGTTCTACGAATACCTTTTACAGGTTTTCCGTCGCCTCTCCATGGAGCGTTTGAACGAGGCCCAGAACGAGTATCTTGGCACAGGTCGTTTTATGACTGAGCCAAAGAAGAAAGACTTCCTCCGTTCCTACCTGGAAGGTGTCAGCCGAGGTCTGCAGGAAAACTACGAGTCCCAGCAGCCCACTTCTCAGGAAACGTGTCTGATGGTATGCCATAAGGAACTTATAAAGGACTATCTGGCCTCTAAGTCCATCGGTAAGGCTCGTCGTAGTTCTGCCACCAAGGTACGTCCTGACGGCTTTAATGCCGGCTTTGACGATGGAAGAAATGTTAATCTTAGTAAGCAGCTCAACACCTCTGGTAGAGCTGCCGGTCAACTTAAATAATGATGAAGATGGTAAAGAAGATGAAGACATACGTTTTGATGCTCTCGCGTGAGTTTCCAAAGACTCACCCCAGAGCCGGTGAGCCTACCGATTTCAAGACCAAGAAAGAGGAAGGTGTAAAGAAACACACCATCCGTGGAAATGCCGAGTTGTGGGAACACAGAGCGGAAGAGATTAACGCTGGCAGGGCTGTTCTCTCTGTCAGGCAGTGGAGTGGCAAGCCCTACGAGCCAGGCAGTCACCAGATAGAGATTGCCCGTCACACCAAATTAGGTACCCAGCGTGTCACCTTGGATTTCCGTGCTCCTTGGGACAAGTTTATCGGTGTTCGTCAGGCCAGTGGTGATTTCCATTATCCCACTTTTCTTGATGTCGCCCAGAATGACGGTCTTTCTGCAGATGATTTTGTTTCCTGGTTTATGAAGACCAGGAAGAAAAAAGTTATGAATGGAGTTATTCTCCATTTCACGGATCTACGTTATTGAATGTATCATCGATAAAGAATATAAGATATGATGAACTGTTTGATTTTTATATTAGGCTCTGGCATCCTTGACCATCCTGCAAGGTGGTGGATCCTGGGTATGGCCTTCAGTGGCGCTGCCTTGGTTACCGTGTTATTATGGACGGTACTTATAACGCTCTGTATTGAATATCGTAAGATTGAGCATAGAAATCTGAAATCCATATTAGGTGTCATTGCCGTCATCTTGTTATTCGTTCTTTTCAGTTTTTTTGAGTCGCGCTATAATGAAGTTATGCAAGACCAGGAAAAAACCTCTACTGAGCTTTCTTCGCCCGTCTGCGACTGGGTTTACGAGGTTGGCTCGAATGGTCATATTTATATATATGAATATCAATATAAAAAGTAATACGATAATACTTAAATATTTATTTAAACATATACTGTTATGGATAAGCAAGAAATTCAACAGAACACTCCCAACTACTACAGCAGCTATCTGAGGGGAGTTTTACGCCAGCAGCGTAACGAGAAGCTGTTTGACCAGCAGTTTATTAACGAGCGTGCCGAGAAAGCTTCTGAAGAGTTTGAGAACCAGCGCCGATCCGGCGTCAGTGTTATCTCTGCTCAGGAGTTAGCCATGAAGGTACTCCTGGATGGTCTTGATCTGGCGTAAGCCGAGTTATTAACTTATAAATATATTATTATGATTGAATCTTTAACAGCCGAAGCAATCCACCTTTCCAGGGGTTTCTTCAAACATCCGTTTGTGAGAGCCATCGAGAAAGAGTTTGGCTTCAAGGGGTCTAAGTTGGTTCTCGACATTCTGATCGAGACTACTGAGACGGGTTTTGAGACTCCCTATTGCAAGGAGTTCAGGGATAAGGTCGCTGGACGTAACAACGTTTCAGAGCGTCTTGTAGATATGGTCGTGCATCGTATGGTCAAGAACGGTTTTCTGGACCAGGCTAAGTATGCCGACCGTCATGTGCTGGCTATTCCTTCAGGGAATATCGTTGATAATGAAGATAATACTGGCAATAATCTGCCTTATTTCTTCATTAACTCTCATGATAAATATATTTCCTCTGAAAAAACTATAGTTTCCTCGGAGGAAACTATAATTAATACCGAGGAAATAAGAGTAAATACGTGTTTACACGGTAATAATCTGATAAAATAGCAATTATGGCACGACCTATCAAGAAAGGACTCGACTATTTCTCCCTTGATGTGAATTTCTATAATGACATCAAGATTAGGAAGATTGTTCGTCGCAAGGGCGGTGAAGCTCTCAGTGTTTATACAGTTCTGTTATGTAATATTTATGAGAAGGGTTATTACCTTGAATGGAGTGATGATGTTCCATTTTTAATCAGTGAAGCCACTGGTTTTGAGGAAGATAAGGTCAAGTCTTTCATTCTTTATTGTATAGAGATTGGTTTGTTCGACAAGGAAATGTTCGATGCACACCACGTCATCACCTCTTTAAGTATTCAGAAGCGTTATTCCGCTATCTGTGCGCTAACAAAGCGTAAGTTCGACCCCTCTTCTCCTTATCTTTTGACCTGTAGTGCTTCAAATAATGTTTCCTCGGAGGAAACTACAGTTAAGTCGGAGGAAACAGATGATAACTCCGAGAAAAACGGAGGAAACAATGTTTCTAACGTAGTAAACTCCGGAAAAAGTACACAAAGAAAAGAAAATAAAAAGGAAAGGAAAGAAAATAAAGGAGGTACTGACGTACCTTCGTCGTCGCCGGAGCCGACGACCTCTAAGAACGACGATATCAACCTCCTTGCTTTCATGGATTTTTTCAATAGGACTATGCAGGAGCATGGTGCTCAGATACCGACCATTACACAGATTTCCGGTAAGCGCAAGCAGGCTCTTCTTGCTCGTTTAAAGCAGCACGGTAAGGAAGCCTTACGCAAGGCCGTTATAAATGCTGCTACCTCTACCTTTCTGAACGGAGGTGGAAGTAAACCGTTCGTCGCCAGTTTTGACTGGATAATGAGACCGAACAACTTCCCGAAGGTTCTTGAAGGAAACTATAGTTACGATTTATCATCTAATAACAATTCATCACATGGAACAGGTCAACAACTTACAGCTCAGCAGCGTATTGACGCAGAGCTTGAGAGAGCAGCAGAGTATGCCAAAGGAATGCTTGCAAGAAATGAAGCCAGCATACGTGACGGAGTACAGGCAAAAGTATGGTAGTCTTGAAAGAGTCTGCAAGCTGATGTCTTTTACGGACATCGGAAAAGTAGCAGCTGACAGAGACTCTGCCATTTCTGCCGACATTCCCTCATTTGTACGTCTCAACCAGACTTTCGGAGAGCATGCCAGTGCCATCTGGCTCTATACTCATCTAAAGAGTCTTCTTGTCCGTTTTTTGGTTGACGAGAAGAAGATGTCAGATGAGCAGGTGGAATTTCTTGCCAATATCATTGTAACCAACTTTCCTTCTATGAAGCTGACTGAGTTTATGCTCTTCGAGAGTTATTTTCTGGGTGGTCGCTATCAGGAGTTCTATGGTGAGACCAGTTATATTCTGGCTATTACCCGTTCTCTGCAGCAGTTCAAGAAGGATTTAAATGATATTTATTGGCAGATTGAGCGTGATAAGGAGCATGCTAAGAATGCATCTTTTTCTCCTGGTATGTCGTGGGCTGAATATTGTAAACTTAATGGTATAGTAGGAAGACCCTCCCCCTGCACACCTCAGAATAAACCTATTAAGGTTCAGACTGTTCGTAAAAAGCCATCCGTCTTGACGGAGGTTCAGGCAGGAGT
>JAEEGI010013366.1_pt1 | contig 17425 bp, 11 predicted proteins | sample 8958751 | NCBI WGS metagenome assembly JAEEGI01 (sample SAMN16246545, study PRJNA631951) | gut metagenome | biome: gut microbiome; feature: rumen; material: KS-attached | host: Bos | place: Iran: Karaj | collected 2018-10
GGCGTAGTCATATTCTTTCGCATCAGCGAAACCCTTTTCTTTCAGCTCAACGATACGAGCCATAAGGGGATGGTTCAAGTAGAACCCGATCTCAGGATGATCGCTATAATAGTTTGCCATATTATTCCTTTTTATTGTTATAAAACTTGACTGACCATTTGAATAGTACTGCGGCAAGAATAATATCAATCGCACTCATCCACCATTTGTTGAATTGATGATTGATAGCGTAATAGTTCTTTGCCCATAATACTAAAAATAACAATACCCATATTACAATGAGAATGATTATTTTGCCAGTCTTGCTCATATTACTTCGAATTCTGCTTATAGTACTTAATCAACTTTGGTACAACTTCCTCCACAGTTCCAACAATCACATAGTCAGCGATGCGGTTGATAGGAGCATCTGGATCACAATTGATGCTGATGATGATGCCAGAGTCCTGCATACCAGCGATGTGCTGAATCTGTCCAGAGATACCACAGGCGATGTACACCTTGGGATGAACGGTCACACCAGTCTGACCAATCTGACGGTCGTGATCGAGCCAGCCAGCATCAACAGCAGCACGAGAACCACCAACCTCACCATGCAGCACCTTAGCCAACTGGAAGAGCATGTCGAAGTTCTCCTTGCAGCCCATACCGTAACCACCGGCAACAACGATAGGTGCACCCTTCAGGTTGTGCTTGGCAGCCTCTACGTGGTGGTCCAGAACCTTCACGACGAAAGCCTCGGGGCTTACATACTTAGAAACCTCGGGATATACAACCTCCTTGCGGCACTCGCCATCGTAGATAGCCTTCTGCATCACGCCAGAGCGGACAGTAGCCATCTGGGGACGGTGGTCGGGGTTCACGATGGTAGCCACGATGTTACCACCGAAAGCGGGGCGAATCTGATAGAGCAGATTCTCGTAAACCTTCTCGTTCTTTTTATCCTCATACGGACCAATCTCCAGCTCTGTGCAGTCTGCCGTCAGACCAGAGGTCAGAGACGACGATACACGAGGACCGAGGTCGCGACCAATCACGGTAGCACCCATCAGACAGATCTGCGGCTGCTCCTCCTTGAAGAGGTTCACGAGGATGTCGGTGTGGGGAGCTGAGGTGTAGGGGAACAGGTCCTTAGCGTCGAACACAAACAGTTTGTCGACACCGTAGGGGAGAATCTGGTCTTCCACCTTACCCTTGATGTCAGTACCGGCAACAATGGCGTGGAGCTCAACCTTCAGTTCATTGGCGAGCTTGCGACCCTTGGTCAGGAGTTCCTGGGAAACTTCTTGCACTTGTGTGCCTTCTATTTCGCAATATACAAATACATTGTTCATAATCTATTCTTTTTTAAGGAAACGAACTTTTCTTTTTTCTTTTGAAACGAATTAGAATAATTGGAACGAATTAGAACGAATAATATTTTTATTCTCATTCGTGGATTTAATAATTCTCATTATTCTCATTCGTTTCTTAAAAACTCCATTCGTTTCTATTAACCAATTATTTTCTCTTCCAGCAACTCCTTGATCATTCCTTCAATGTCTGCATCAGAGGCAGTGAGCGTCTTGCTTTCCTTAGCCTGGAACACGATGTTCTTGATGGCCTTCACCTTCGTGGGTGAGCCACTCAGACCACACTGGTTTACATCGCCATCCACGTCGGCCACGCTCCACTGGTTCAGTGTGAGATAGGGACGCTCCTCATAAAGATTGTCGTAGGGCGTGCCTTCGGCAGGACGCTCCATAGGACAGGTGGCGCGCTTGTACTTCATCACCAGCTTGGCATTCTGGGGACGACAGGGAGCAGCGCTTCCGTTAACAGTGATGACTACGGGCAGCGGAGCTTTCACCGTTTCTACGCCTCCGTCGATGACGCGTTTGATGGTGGCAAAACCACCATCCACACTCAAAACCTCCTCAGCGTAAGTCACCTGGTTCAGGCCCAGCTTCTGAGCTACCTGAGGACCTACCTGAGCGGTATCACCATCGATAGCCTGACGACCACCAATCACGATGTCAACGTCGCCAATCTTCTTGATGGCAGTAGCCAGCGCATAAGAGGTAGCGAGGGTGTCAGCACCAGCGAAGAGACGGTCGGTCAACAACCAACCTGTATCAGCGCCACGATAAAGTCCCTGACGGATAATCTCACCTGCACGTGGAGGACCCATCGTGAGGATTCCTACTGTTGAGCCAGGATTCTGCTCTTTTAAACGAAGAGCCTGCTCCAAGGCGTTCAAATCTTCTGGATTGAAGATGGCGGGTAGGGCAGCACGGTTGACAGTACCTTCGGCTGTCATGGCATCCTTACCCACATTACGGGTGTCTGGCACTTGCTTGGCCAGCACAACAATTTTTAAAGCCATGTGTTATAAAAAAATGTTATTCTGTTATTCAGTCTAAAAATGATATTCTGTCTGAAATCGGCTGCAAAGGTACTACTTTTTGCGCACACAGCCAAATAAAATGCACAAAATAACCTCAAACGTGCACATTTCGTCTTTTTTGTGCAATAATTATTTGGCTAATTTGCAACAAAATGCTATCTCTGAGCCAAAAGCTCGAAGATAGGCGGCATCTCAAAAAACTCAAATAAAATTTGGTTTTCTCCTCGCTTATTCGTATCTTTGCAGCTGACTACAAAACCCAACGACGTATGAAACATTATCAACTATTCTTAACAGTGGTTCTTTGCTGGGCAACTCAGCTGACAGCCAGTGCGCAACCCTATGATTTTCAGAATACGAAACTCAGCGACGAGAAACGTGTCGATCTGTTTGTGAAACATCTCACGCTTGACGAGAAGATGATGTGGATGTCGCCGATGCTGGGCACACCACGGCTCGGCGTACCTATCTATGGTTGCTACGAAGGTCTGCATGGGCTGGCCTTAGGCGGTCCGTCACGTCATAATGGCGTAAAGACCGTAGATGGCAAGGAGGTACCCAACGATCTGCCTACCACCATCTTTCCCCAGGCCTACGGCATGGGTGCCACGTGGGATCCGCAACTCATTCAGCGTATCGGCGAGATAGAGGCCGAGGAGGTGCGCTGGTATGCCCAGGGCAACATAGCCAAGCGTAAGGGTCTGGTGGTGTTTGCGCCTAATGCCGATTTGGCTCGCGACCCCCGCTGGGGACGTACGGAGGAGAGTTTTGGTGAGGATCCTTATCTGACGGCTCAACTCTCTGTGGCGATGGTGAAGGGCCTGCAGGGCAACGATGCACGCTACTGGAAGACGGCAGCCCTGATGAAGCACTTCCTGGCCAACAGCAATGAGGATGGTCGCGACTCGACATCGAGCAACTTCGACGAGCGGTTGTTCCGCGAATATTATTCCTATCCTTTTTACAAGGGTATCACCGAGGGCGGCAGTCGTGCATTCATGGCATCGTATAACAGTTGGAATGGCACACCGATGTGCGTGCATCCGTGTCTTGACGAGATCACCCGTAAGGAGTGGGGCAACAATGGTATTATCTGTACTGATGGCGGTGCCTTTGGGTTGCTGGTCAGCGCCCATCACTATTACCCCGACCTGACTACGGCGGCGGCAGGTGTGGTGAAGGCCGGTACGAGTCAGTTCCTTGACCGTTTCCAGCCTTACCTGAAGGAGGCCGTAGAGAAGGGTTTGGTGACTGAGACTGAAATCGAACAGGTGATCAAGGGTAATATCTATGTGGCCCTGAAGCTTGGTCTGCTCGACGATAAGTGTCCATACGCTGCAATCGGCAAGGATTCCACAGCCATGCCTCCCTATGAGCGTGCTGAGGTCAGGCAGTTTGTGCGTGAGGTGACGGCCAAGAGCGTTGTACTGCTCAAGAATAATGGTATCCTGCCCATCAAGGGTGTCAAGAAGATTGCTGTGGTGGGTCCTTATGCCGATAAGATAGTGTACGACTGGTATAGCGGAACGGCACCTTACGAGAACACCATCCTGAAAGCGATGCAGGAGGTAGGGAGCGAGTATGACATCGAGATTCTGTATGCGCCTGATAACCAGTTCGGACGTGCAGAGGCGTTGGCCCGCCAGGCTGATATGGTACTGGTGTGCACAGGTAATCACCCCTATGGCACTGATCGTACCTGGAAGGTTTGTCCTGTACCCAGCGATGGTCGTGAGGCTAACGATCGCCACTCGTTGCAGTTGCCCGATGAGGATGAGATCCGCCGTTTGCAGGCCATCAATCCCAATACGGTCCTGGTGCTCGTGAGCAGTTTTCCATACGCCATTAACTGGAGCAATGAGCACCTGCCGGCTATTCTGCAGGTCACCCACTGTTCTCAGGAACAGGGTCATGGCGTGGTTGACGTGCTGTTTGGTAAGGTGAACCCAGCCGGTCGCACCACACAGACGTGGGTGAAGGATATCCTGGACCTGCCAGAGATGATGGATTACGATATCCGTCATGGGCGTACCTATATGTATTTTAAAGGCACCCCGCTGTATCCTTTCGGCTACGGACTGAGTTATACCCGTTTCGAGTATGGCGATGCTAAGGTGGTGAAGCAGGACAAGCAGAACATCTATGTGACAGTACTCGTCAAGAATGTCGGTGCAGTGGATGGTGACGAGGTCGTGCAACTTTATGCCAGTTATCCTGATGCACAGGTTGAGCACCCCAAGCGCCAGCTCAAGGCCTTCAAACGTGTGAATATTCCTGCGGGTCAGACTTGTGAGGTTGTGCTCGAAGTGGCCAAGAGCGACTTGACTTACTGGGATGCGTCACAACATGCCTTTATGCCTGAAAAAGGAAAGATATGCTTCGAAATCGGCGCTTCTTCGGCTGATATCAGAACCCGATGCTATCGATAGTCTTCGTTTTGTGCAAAGAAATATAGGGATTTTCTTTGGCTTTTTGCCAATAAATGCTTAATTTTGCACGCATGATTGACCGGGCGACTGTCGATAAGATAATGGAAGCCGTCAACATCGTGGATGTCGTCGGCGAATTTGTTAACCTGCGCAAGGCGGGGGTTAACTACAAGGGACTATGTCCGTTCCATGACGACAAGACGCCGTCGTTCATGGTGTCCCCGGCCCGTCAAATCTGTAAGTGCTTTGCTTGTGGCGAGGGTGGCAATGCCGTCAATTTCCTCATGAAGCACGAGCAGATTACCTATCCCGAGGCTTTGCGCTGGTTGGCCAAGAAATACAACATTGAGATTCAGGAACGTGAGCTGACCGACGACGAGAAACGTGAACAGTCAGACCGTGAGTCGATGTTTGTCGTCAATGAATGGGCGTGTCAGTATTTTCATGAAATCCTGAAGAACGACGTCGACGGCATGGCTATCGGCAAACAGTATTTCCGCAGCCGTGGCATCCGCGACGATATCATCGAGAAGTTCCAGTTAGGCTTTGCGCTCTCTAAGCGCGACGCTCTGGCCAACGAAGCCAAACGTAAGGGTTTTAAGGAAGAGTTCCTGATAAAGACGGGACTCTGCTATGAAAGGAATGTAGAAAATGCCAACAGCCAAGAGCCAAATGCCAAAAGCCAGTTAATAGACCGCTTTGCCGGCCGTGCCATCTTTCCGTGGCTGAATGTCAGTGGCAAGGTGGTGGCTTTCGGTGGTCGTAAGCTCGATGCTGCCACGAAGGGCGTGCAGCAGAAGTATGTCAACTCGCCCGATTCGGAAATATACCATAAGGATCACGAACTCTACGGTATCTATCAGGCCAAGAAGGCTATCAGCAAGGAGGACTGTGTCTACATGGTGGAGGGCTACACCGACGTCATCGCCATGCACCAGTGCGGTCTGGAGAATGTCGTGGCCAACAGCGGTACGGCACTCAGCGTCTACCAGATCAAACTGTTGCGCCGCTTCACACAGAACATCGTCCTGCTTTACGACGGTGACGAAGCCGGTATCCATGCTGCTATGCGTGGTACCGATATGCTGCTGCAAGAGGGTATGAATGTCAAGGTGTTGCTGTTGCCCGATGGCGATGACCCCGACTCCTTTGCCCGCAAACATACCGTCCAGCAGCTGAAGGAGTATATCGAACAGCACCAGACGGACTTCATCCAGTTCAAGACCGACCTGCTGCTGAAGAATGTCAAGGATCCCATCAAGCGTGCTGAGGCCATCAACAATATCGTCCATTCCGTAGCCGTCATCCCTGACCCCATTGTCCGTGCCACGTATATCGGTGAGTGTGCCCGCCGACTGGGTGTCGATGAGCGTACCCTCATCACGCAGACCAATAAGTTCATTGCCGGCGAGAGGGAAGAACAGCGCAAGACTGCCGAGCGCGAAGAGCGCCAGCAGGGTGCAGAGATTTCTGTCCCAGATCCTGTCGGTCTGCATACGCAACTGGAGCAGAGTACCGAAGTGGAGCGACTCATCATCCAGAACATTATCCGTCATGGTGATGCCATCATTTTCGATGACCTTGAGGCCGAGGACGGTTCGGTGGTCAGCATGAATCTGGCACAGTATGTGGACTTCGATTTCTCGCAAGACCAGCTGTCGTTCAGCAACCCTATATATAATAAGGTATTGCGCGAGGCTGTGGAGCAGTCGGAGATACCTGGTTTCAAGGCCGACCGCTATTTCATGCAGCATCCAGACCCTGACGTCAGCCGTCTGGCAACGATGCTGGGTATTGCCAATCACCAGCTGAGTCGCAGCTTCGACCGTGAGGAGACGATAAAGGACCTGCGGCAGCGCATCCAGCACCTTATCCTCGACTTCCGCATGGACATCCTGAATCAGCACTTGAAGCACCTGCAGCGTCAGTTGAAGGATGCGGGCTCGGCGATGGAACGTATCAAGGAACTGATGGATGACTACAAACAGACGCAGGAATTGCGTAATGCGTTGGCGCGGCAGCGAGGAACGGACGTCATTGTGTAGCTAATTGATAATTGACAATTGAGAATTGACAATTGAGAATTGAGAATGGAAGGGTGGTTGTACATATTGAGCATGACGCTGCTGTGGGTGGTGGTTATTATCACCCTCATCCATGTCATCATGGACAACCGCCAGCCCGCCAAGACGATGGCGTGGGCATTGATTATCCTCACGCTGCCACTGGTAGGCATCGTGCTCTACCTGTTCTTCGGCGTCAACCACCGTCGTGAGCGCTTTGTCAACCAGCATCAGCTCGACCAGCTCACCAAGCGGTCGATGCTCAGCTTCGTAGAACAGCACGACCTGCGCGTGCCTGACAGTCACAAGCAGATGGTCGACCTCTTCGTCAACCAGAATATGTCGCTGCCCTTCAAGGATAACTGCGTCGACATCATGACCGATGGTTATGCCTTCTTCCCGGAGTTGCTGGCCGACATTGGCCGTGCCCGTCATCATATCCATATCGATATGTACATCATCGAGGACGACGCCCTAGGCAATCTCATAGTCGATGCCCTCATCGACAAGGCCCGCGAGGGTGTCATGGTGCGTGTCATCTACGATGATGTGGGCTGTTGGAATGTCAGTCACAGCTTCTTCGAACGTATGCGCGAGGAGGGCATCGAGGTGCATGCCTTCCTGCCCGTCCGTTTCCCCACGTTCACCAGTAAGGTCAACTACCGTAACCACCGCAAGCTGGTGGTGATTGACGGTCAGGTGGGGTACGTCGGTGGCATGAACATTGCCCTGCGTTACGTGAAGGGAATCGGAGGTCAGGAGTCAGGAGACGGGAAGAGTGTCTGGCGCGACACGATGCTCCGACTCACCGGTGGTATCGTATACTCCCTGCAGCGAGCTTTCCTTGTCGACTGGTATTTCGTTGACCGCACGCTCATCACCGACCGTGTATATTATCCGGCCACCCTCTTATCCCCCCTTGGAGGAAAGACTGAGGGGACCCTCCTTCATGGGGGTAGTCGGGTAGGGGCCCTCGCCCAACTCGTCACCAGCGGTCCCACGATGCCCTATCCTGAGATTATGCAGGGCTATGTGCGGGCTATCACGGCAGCCCGTCGCTACATCTATATCGAGACGCCCTACTTCCTGCCCAACGAACCTGTACTCTTCGCCCTGAAGACGGCAGCAGTGGGAGGTGTCGACGTCTGTCTGCTCTGTCCCCGACGTTCTGATGCCCGTTTCATTGAGTGGGCCTCACGCTCCTATTTGCGCGAACTCCTTGAGGCTGGAGCCCGCGTTCACCTTTACGATGCCGGTTTCTTGCATTCCAAACTGATGATTATCGACGATGCCCTCTCTACCTGTGGTTCTACGAATGTCGACTTCCGCTCCTTCGAGAACAATTTTGAGTCCAACATCTTTCTATACGACCAAGGTACGGCCCTGCGCCTGAAGAAAGTCTTCCAGAACGACCTCGCCCTGAGCATTCCCTTCAACGACGTTCCCTCCTTGGCTCATCCTCGCTTCTTCCAGCGTCTCTGGGAAAGCCTCACCCGTCTGCTCTCTCCCCTGCTGTAATTCGAAAGATTTGGTTATTACTGGAAGATGGTGAAGTTGACGCTGCCGTATTGGCGGTGCTCCACATAGTGGGGATGCTGCGAGAAGTCGTAGTCTTTGCCATGCTCAAAGACGAAGATGCCGCCCTCCTTCAGGAGTCGCTTTTCGAAAACAAGGTCGGGAATGGTGGGCAGCTCCTTTAGGGCGTATGGCGGGTCGGCAAAGATGAAGTCGAACTGCAGCTTGCACGACTTGAGGAAGCGGAAGACATCGCCCCTGAGAATTGAGAATTGAGAATTAGGAATTGAGAGTTTTTTTGAGCACTCCAAGATAAATCGGTGGTGGTCGCGGTCCATTTCTACGCTTACCACATGTTCGCATCCGCGAGAAAGCAACTCTAATGATATGCTGCCCGTGCCAGAAAAGAGGTCAAGGGCTTCGGCACCGTCGAAGTCAATGTACTGCGTCAGCACATTAAAGATGTTCTCCTTGGCAAAATCCGTCGTGGGCCGCGCCTTGAACGAGCGTGGAATGTCAAAATGGCGTCCCTTGTATTTTCCCGTGATAATCCGCATATATTCCTTCTTACCTCTTCCTTCTTCCTTCTTCCTTCTTACCTCTTAATATATCCCAACATCATGTCATACGGCATGCCTTCAATCTGCGTGACGGCGGCACGGTTGAACTCTCCCGGCGGATTGATGGCAAGTACCCGCTTAATGAATTTCCGGGCCTCTTCCGTCAGCTGCTCGCGGTCGGCAAAGTCGCCTGCAAGGTATAGCTCATCCTCGCGAGCCTCCATACCCAGCTGTTTCCATGCCGACAGGATATAGTACAGGGCGTCGTTCGTGTTGGCACCTACGGCATAGCTGTTATAGAACTTGAAACGGTTCTGTGTGAAGCTGATGACTTCCAGCTGGCGGTCGTGGAAATAGGCATAGAGCTTCTGGCGTGGACCAGTGAAGCTGCGCTTGTAGAAGTGGTTCCAGACGGAAACCATGAGGGGCCGGAAATGAACGGTGCCGAAGAAGTCGGTGAACACCAGTCGCAGGTCCTTGTGGATGCTGAAGACGGCCACGGCATTCAGGTCGGGCAGCACATGACTCAGCACGGCCTGCTGGTCCTGCTGGCTGAAGGTGTAGTTGTATAGCTCGGTCTGTTGTTCGGCATCATACAGGTCGGTAGGCGCCAGCATAACCGGCGAGTCGACCATCACCGTCACCCGCTCATAGTCCTGTTTCAGCATGGGTACGGTGCGTAACGCTTCACGCATGTTAGCAGCCAGCGAGATGCTGGTTTTCAGCGGATAGCGCTCGAAGGTGATCTCCATGCCGTCGGATGCCGAGAAGAGTATGCTGCCGCGACTTACGCGGACTGTCAGTCGTTGCCTGTTCATTGCTATTGGTCAAGAATGCTCAGCACGCAGAGCATGCCCAGTACGGCTGCCACGAGTGCCAAAAGTATATTCGTCTTTTGTATCTTTGTCATTTCAGGGTCCAAAGTTACGAAAAAAAAGACAATTGACAATTGATAATGGATAAATATTTTACTGCGGAAGCAAATTTTTCACTTTTCACTATTCACTTTTCATTTTATTTACTATCTTTGCACCATCAATGATTACCGACGAGCTGACATACCGCATACGTAATGCCTTCGGGCATGTGCCGACACAAGAACAGGAAGAGGCCATTCAGACCTTTGGGCGCTTCATGACCGACCGTCTGGAACATGCCGTTATGATACTGCGCGGTTCAGCAGGTACGGGAAAGACGTCGCTTGCCGCTGCCATCGTCAAGGCGCTGTTGTCGCTGCAGCAGAAAATCGTGCTCCTGGCTCCCACGGGGCGTGCCGCCAAGGTGTTCTCACTCTATGCCGACTATTCAGCCTACACCATTCACCGTCGCATCTACCGTCAGAAGTCACTTGAGGGCGGCTTCGAGCTGAACTATAACATGGCGCAGGATACGCTGTTCATCGTCGACGAGGCCTCGATGGTGGCCAACAGCTCGTCGATGAGTGACAGCATCTTTGCCGGCGGACAGCTCATGGACGATCTCATCCGCTTTGTATACAACGAACGCAACTGCCGCATGCTGCTCATCGGTGACCGTGCCCAGCTGCCCCCTGTCGGTGAACAGGATAGTCCCGCTCTGCGGTCGGACGTGCTGCGCAGCTATGGCTTGCACGTCCATGAGTGCAATCTCAACGAGGTGCTGCGCCAGGCCGAGGACTCCGGCATCCTGTATAATGCGACGCGCATCCGAAGCCTGATGAATGAGGATTGTGGAATGATGAATGAGGAATGGTCGTCTTCGGCGATGGCCAATGAAAAATGCTCAATTCATCATTCAGACATCGAGCGTAGCGAGACCATTCAACATTCAACATTCGTCACTCAACATTCTCCCAAGGTGCGATTTGACGGCTTCTCTGACATCAAGGTGGTGCCTGGCGACGAACTCGTCGAGGAACTGGCGTCGAGCTATTCCCGTGTGGGACTCGACGACACGCTGGTTATCACGCGCAGCAACAAACGCGCCAACATCTATAACCAGGGCATCCGCAACTCCGTGCTCGACCGCGAGGATGAGTTGTGTTCGAGCGACCGGCTCATGATTGTGAAAAATAACTACTACTGGATGAAGACCCCCTCTAACTCCCCCTGTTTAGGGGGAGAACAAGGAGCCCCCCTAAACAGGGGGGATGGGGGGTCTGCTGGCTTCATCGCTAACGGCGATATTGCCGTGGTGCAGCGAGTACGTAACGTCCACGAACAGCATGGCTTCCGCTTTGCAGAGGTTACCATGACGTTCCCCGACTACGACGATTATGAGTTGACAGCGATGGTGATCCTCGACACGCTGACCAGTGAGGCGCCTGCCCTGACGCGTGAACAGCAGACCCTATTATATAATAAGGTATTAGAGGACTATGCCGACATCCGCTTCAAGACCGACCGTATGAAGAAGGTGAAGGAAGACAAATACTACAATGCCCTGCAGGTGAAGTTCGCCTATGCCGCCACGTGTCACAAGGCGCAGGGTGGTCAGTGGGCACATGTCTACGTCGACCAGGGCTACATGACCGACGATATGCTAGGCAGCGACTACCTGCACTGGCTCTATACCGCCTTTACGCGTGCAACGGAAAAGCTCTTCCTGGTCAACTGGCCGGAGAGACAAGTGGAAGGGGGTTAATGTTCAATGTTCAATGGTCAATGGTCAATGTTCAATGTTCAATGTTTAATGATTAAATAAAAACAAACTACAATGATGAAAAAACTGATAACAATGCTGCTGGCCATGACGACGACGCTCGTCATGACAGCCCAGGGTGTGCAACACCCCGACTATGCGAAGTATTACCAGAATCTGCCTGTAGCGGTGAAGGCCGTCGAGCGTCCCGTCATTCCCGCCAACGAGGTGAACCTGAAGGACGTCGGTGGCGTGGCTGACGGCGTGACGCTGAACACCGAAGCCTTTGCCAAGGGCATCAGTGAACTGACAAAGAAGGGTGGGGGACGCCTGACGGTACCTGAGGGCCTGTGGCTTACGGGTCCCATCATGCTCAAGGACAATATTGAGCTGCACCTCGACCGCAACGCCATCGTGGTATTCTCGGCAGACAAGACGCTGTACGTTGACACCAAGAATGCCAATGCCAAGCGTGTGCTGCCCGCCATCCGTGCTGCCAAGCGTAAGAATATCGCCATCACCGGCTCGGGCATCCTCGACGGCAACGGCGAATACTGGCGTCCCGTCAAGCGCGACAAGGTGAGCAATGTGGAGTGGAACCAGTACCGCCACGTCGTGGGCGGCGTCGAGCGCGACAACGGTAAGCTGTGGTATCCGTGGCAGGGCAAGGCCGGTTATGCCGACGTGGCCGAGACCCCTGAGGCTCAGGACAAGATGCGCAACGACATGCTGCGCTTCACCGACTGTGAGAACGTGCTCATCGAGGGTGTCACTGTGCAGAACTCTCCTAAGTTCCACGTCCATCCGCTGAATTGTCGTAATGTCATCGTCGACGGTGTCACCGTGCGCTGTCCGTGGAATGCCCAGAATGGCGACGCCATCGACTTCTCCGATGTCAACGTGGGTCTCATCGTCAACTGCGTGGTTGATGCTGGCGACGACGGCCTGTGCATGAAGAGCGGCAACTTCAAGGCGAAGTCACCCGCCAACGGCTGCGAGGACATCGTCATCCAGGACAACAGGGTCTATCATGCCCACGGCGCCTTTGTGCTGGGTAGCGAGACCATCAGCGGCATGCGTCGCATCGTGGTGCGCCACAACGTCTTTGCAGGCACCGATACCGGTCTGCGCTTCAAGAGCGGCGTGGGTCGTGGCGGCAAGACCGAGCAGCTCTACATCTCCGACATCCAGATGACCGACATCAAGGACCAGGCCATCGTCTTCCAGTGTGACTACATCGACCGCCCTGCCGGCAGTGAGGGTGCCTCTCAGCCCTCAGCCCCCAGTGCTCAGCCCTCCGAAAAAGTTCCCGACTTCCAGGACATCCATATCAGTCGAGTCACCTGTCACGGCACGCATACCGGCATCAAGGCCTCTGGCATTTCCGGCATGAACTGCGTCCACGACATCGACATCTCCGACTGTACCATTGTCTATCACAACGAAGGCCAGCAGATTGACGAGACGACGACCAAGCTCCGTCTCACCAACGTCACCTTGCTACCGCTCAAAAAGTGATCCCGACCTTTAGTTTTTTTTTATCAAGAATTTGAGAATTAGAGAATTAGAAATTATTCGAATGTTTGAAAACGAACACGGATAATTTATGAACAACGAATTAAAACGAATGACACGAATAAAAATTCTCTAATTCTCAAATTCTTGATAATAAAATCAAATAGGATTCTCTGATTCTTGATGTGAACTGCTGGTTTGTTCCTTTTTTGTTCTATTTTGTGCAATTTGTTGATAATCTGCAAGTTTTTCCCGAAAAAATTTGGAGAATTAAAAATTAATAACTAAATTTGCCGCGGAGTTATGCCATACTGTGCTCTCCTTTCTCACCTTGAGTGAGACAGATGGGTCAGGATTGGCTGCGAACCAGAGGGTTCGTATGCTCTGTTTTTGTGGAAAAAGAGAAGCGCATGCTTCGTCTTGTTGATAGAAATCTGGAAAATTTCGAATGATGACAGGATGGACATGGTGACTGCTCTCTCACGCTATGGCGTGGGATGATGGTATCACTATATCTTTCATCATAGGTATTCCAGAACCTCTATCAAGAGATGTAGAGTTGCGATTGTTCTGCGTCTTTTTTGTGCTTTCAATTAGTGCTTGACAGATGCTTCCACATTGGGAATGAAGCTAACGTGAGTAGATAAATAAATAGCTATTAACTAATTGAATAAAAAGGTATGAAAAAGAAAATTTTCTTATTTGCAGTGGCCGCCCTCGCGCTCGCCGCTTGCAGCAATGATGAGACCGTCACCGTCAATCAGAGTGACGCAATCAGTTTCCGACCGCTGATGAGTAATGTTACTCGTGCGGCAGATGCTACTTTGGGAACAACGGGTTCATTTAAGGCTACAGCATTTAAAACTGGAGAAACGACATCGCCATATTTTGACGAAGTGGTATTTACAGGAACTGGAGGAACTTATACTTCTGCGCAAAAGTATTATTGGCCAGCAGGAGATGGAAAGTTAGATTTCTATGCTTGGTCTCCTTCAAATTTGAATGCAGGTGCAAATGATTATAATAATTTTACAATTACACCCAGCACTACCGTCGCAAATCAAATCGATTTTGTCTATGCAGTAACCAAAGGTTGGGGTAAGACAACAAGAAGTGGCGGTAATGGTGTTGCAATTAACTTCCGCCATGCAGAATCTAAAATTAAGTTTAATGTGCAGAACACCAATAATAATTTGAAAATTACTGTTGGTACTGTCACTATTAAAAACCTTCGTGGTTCAGAGACTTTCTCGTGGAATGGTGTAACAAATGGAACTACGCCTACGGCTGCTGCTGCTGCAAATACCGACGGACAATACACATCAGGTGTATTGACTTACTTAAATGGAACCTGGACAAAATCATCAGCACAGACAGCCGAATACACAACTCCTGCTATGTATGCAACTAGTAACTACAATGTTTTAACTGGGATAGTTGCTGCTAAAGATATTGTCGGTTCTGGAGCGGCATCTGATTATGATATGATTCTGATACCGCAAGCTCTTAAAATAGAAACGACATATGCAAGTGGAGATGAAAATGCAGCTTTTGAAGGAGCATGCATCCTTGTTCAGTTGAAGATTCAGAATAAAGAAGACGGTTCATACATCATTGGTTCTTCTGAAGCTTTTGTTACTGCAATGTGGCCTTTGACAGCTCTTACTTGGTTACCGGGTCATCAGTATACATATACTATCGATCTTGCTGGTGGTGGTTTTAACCCAACTAATACAGCTGATAATAATGATGATCTTGACCCAATCCTCGAAGGTTCTGAAATTAAATTTGTAACCGTAACAGTGGATAACTGGGAAACCACTGGAGTTGGTGGCGTTTATGTCACTGGTTTGTAAGCTCCCTAATTGACTAAACTCTATCCCACACGGTATCCATCCCGTGTGGGATTTAGATAAGGTACATGACCTTTGTTGCTCTTCGGAGCCGAGGTTTTTGTTAATTTTATTTTATTATACTCATCCCCCGCTACTTGTGAAAGCAGCGGGGGTTTTGTTCAATTACTGATAATGTCAATTATGGTCAAATTATGGTTATTACGGCAATTTCTTTCTAATAACCCATTTAGGATAATTTACATTCATGTTTAATTCTCTGCAAGCAGAGTGTGGCGTTGCAATCATGGCAATTCATGTAGAGTAAAAAACAACCTGGACAACTGAGGACAATAGAAAAAGTAAAGATACGAACTTTTTACCTGACGGAAAAATTTCAGCTTCCGTTTTGAAAAGTGTTTCTAGCCTAGAAACACTGTGTTTCTGGCTTATGAACATTGTGTTTATAGCCTAGAAACACTTTTAACATTTGCCAACATTGTATCACGATTGTACGCTTTTATTACCTAAGAGTCATGGGGATGGTTCAACAGAAACCCGATTAATAGTCTAATGACAAATTTGTGATAATGTTAAAATTACCTAATTCTTAGTGCTTGCGGCAGGGTAGCTTTGAGCTTGCTGCCTGTTCTCTTTGAGTTTACAGCCTGCTCTCTTTGAGTTTGCTGCCTGCTCTCTTTGAGCTCGCTGCCAATACGTTTTTATGTTATTATGTTACTATGTCTAAAATAATAATCTTACGTTACTATTAAGTAAAAGATGCTTAAAATTACCTAAATTCGCCATACTTTCTATTGAAATGGCCGTCTAATCATTAACTTTGCACCCGATTTTATTTACTTAATCAATTATTGAATATGAAGAAAATTGTTTTCATGATGTCACTGGTTGCAGCCATGCTGATGACCAGTTGCGCCTCCAAGAAGGACTTGGTGGCATGCCAGGAAGAGAATAAAGCCCTGCAGGCAAATTATCAGAATACCAAGGAGCAGTTGGCTGCATCTACAACGCGTGTGGCCAGCCTTGAGGAACAGATTGCAGAATTGCGCAAAACCAACGCTACCCTGCAGGCTTCTCTCGAACAGAGTTTGTCGAATGCCAGCCAGAACAATGTCAGCATTGAGAAACTTGTCGACCAGATCAACGAGTCTAACCAGTACATCCGTCATCTCGTAGAGGTGAAGTCGAAGAGCGACTCACTGAACATGGTGCTCACCAACAACCTGACGCGTTCGCTGTCTAAGGAAGAACTCAAGGATGTGGACGTACAGGTGCTGAAGGGCGTGGTCTATATCTCACTGAATGACAATATGCTCTATAAGAGTGGCTCGTATGAGATTAGTGATCGCGCTGGCGAGACGCTTTCTAAGATTGCCAAGATTATTACGGACTACAAGGACTACGATGTGCTCATCGAGGGTAATACGGACGACGTACCCATCAAGCGTGAGAATATCCGTAACAACTGGGACCTCTCATGTCTGCGTGCTTCGTCAGTGGTTCAGGCCCTGCAGAACGACTATGGCGTAGACCCGAAGCGTCTGACCGCTGGTGGCCGTGGTGAGTACAATCCTCTCCAGTCAAATGCTACCGAGCAGGGTAAGCAGCGTAACCGTCGTACCCAGATTATCATCACTCCGAAGCTTGACGAGTTCATGGAACTGATAGGTCAGGCACCGGATAATGAGTGATCTCTATATTATATATAATAAGGTGTAACGCTTTTGAGGCTTGATTTATGTCAAGCCTCAAAATTTTTTTTCGCTTTTTATGCATTTTTTTCTTCAAAAAGTTTTGGTGATTCGAAAAATAGTTGTACCTTTGCACCCGCTTTCAGGAAATGTCCTGGTAAGCAATCCCAAAAGAGTTCTTTGAAAGAGTTACATAGACAGAGAAAGAAGTAGTACGAGAAGCGAGTGCTTATTAATATATTTAATATGTACTTGGGTAACGAAGTCAAACCGTTTCAATTCTTAAATCTACCGGATAGAGCGTTCTGAGACAGAGACAAGATCGATTGAAGGATTTACAAGGTTCCTAGGAGCGAGTGCAGAGCCAAGCTTGCTTGAGCTATGCCGAGCGACGACGGAAGCTGTAAAATTTTTCTTTCGGAGAAATAAAGATTTTACAATGTAGAGTTTGATCCTGGCTCAGGATGAACGCTAGCTACAGGCTTAACACATGCAAGTCGAGGGGCAGCAGGATTCTAGCTTGCTAGAATTGCTGGCGACCGGCGCACGGGTGAGTAACGCGTATCCAACCTGGCCCTTAGTAGAGGATAGCCCGGCGAAAGTCGGATTAATACTCTATGTTCTCCAATGCGGGCATCTAATTTGGAGCAAAGATTTATCGCTATGGGATGGGGATGCGTCTGATTAGCTTGTCGGCGGGGTAACGGCCCACCGAGGCAACGATCAGTAGGGGTTCTGAGAGGAAGGTCCCCCACATTGGTACTGAGACACGGACCAAACTCCTACGGGAGGCA
>JAEEGI010013370.1_pt1 | contig 17422 bp, 20 predicted proteins | sample 8958751 | NCBI WGS metagenome assembly JAEEGI01 (sample SAMN16246545, study PRJNA631951) | gut metagenome | biome: gut microbiome; feature: rumen; material: KS-attached | host: Bos | place: Iran: Karaj | collected 2018-10
CTTAATTGCTTTGTCGTGGTGATTAAAAGTACATATCATGAAAATTTTGCGGTTTAAGTTTTCACTCTAGAGTGAAGATGCCGGCATGGCGGAACTGGCAGACGCACAGGACTTAAAATCCTGCGGGAGTAAAATCTCGTACCGGTTCGATTCCGGTTGCCGGCAGTGTCTCGATCGAGGCATTGTATGTGTGTGTAGCTCAGCTGGATAGAGCACTTGGCTACGGACCAAGGTGTCGGGGGTTCGAATCCTCTCACACACGTTTCATAACAAAAGGACCAAGGTGTTTAACCTTGGTCCTTTTGCTATGGACCGGAGCGGACTCTTCAAACCCGGGGTTCGGTCTCCGCTCCGCTCCGGTCGGCGCTGAGCACATGCCACCGGCATGTAGCGCCCTCTCACACACGTTACTTTAAGAACGCTGCAGTTGTTGATTTTCAATGCCTGCAGCGTTTTTCTTATTTCTAAGATCGTGAGTATTAGTGAGTATCATATAGGGAAGGAGGATGTGTTCATGTCTCTGCGCCCATGATCGAGAGAAAATGTAACGTGATCCGAAGGAGTCATTGTCTTATGTTAAAGGATAATGACTCTTTGTTGTTTATTTTTCATTGACATCCTGAAAAATATGTGTTATAGAATAATTGTCTGCGATATTATTTTCGATATAATATCTCGATATATTATAATATAATAATTCAATCAGGAGGTGCTTATGACACAGAAAAAAACAGAACCCATTCGTCCAATAACCGTTGACGAACACAGAACCTTGGATAATTTAAACAGGAAAGCCGGGCAAAATGCCGTTAGCGAAGCGCTGGGATTTCCGTTCGGAGAAGCCTTTGAAAAGGACCTGACGGAGATTTTAAACGGAAACTTCGAAGAAATGGGCGAGAATGTGATCATTGCCCTCATCGACTTTGACAATTTCCTTCATATCAATGATGATTTTGGAAGAGAAAACGGGGATAAGGTGCTGATCGCAACGGGAAGATATATTGAAAAAAGCCTCCCCCGTGATGCAAAGATCTACCGTATAGGCGGTGATGAATTCGGCATCATATTTAAGGGTGAGGCCGAGCGCGAGGATATTTTCCTCTTCTTGAATGAACTAAAGAATAATTTTGATGTGAAGACTCCCGACGGCGCGTCGCAGACCCTCACTATCGGTATGGCAACAGCGGGAGTTGATGCGTCAAGATATGCCGAACTGGTGAGAAAGGCAGACAGCGCCCTGTATCGCGCAAAGATGGCCGGAAGGAACAAGATCGCCATGGCAAAAGAAGAAAAGATGGTTCCCAAGACAAGCCACTACACCCAGGAGCAGTTGCAGCGTCTTGCAAAGCTTTCAAAGCAAGAAGGCGTGGGCGAAGCCATACTTCTGAGGGAAGGTCTGGATCTGCTTTTAAAAAAATATGATGTTTAAACAGACATGCCAACCAGTGCAACCCTAACAACGAGACATAAAGAAATTTTAAACATGTTGAAAATGAACAATCCTGCGTGTATAATATAATCGAATAAGTGGATTGAGTTTTCCGGAGGCCTTTCCCTGTTTATATAGAAATATAAAGGCTTTTAAACAGAAGAAAGGATAAAGAGAAATGCAAAATGAAGAAAAATCAAAAAGATTCAGGAGTTACATCCTATTGACGATGTGTTCTTTGAAGCTTTAGCAAGTAATCCGCACTTTGATGAAGAACTTCTGAGAATCATTTTGGACGACGATAAACTTGTTGTTCAAAGCGTCATAGTTCAGTCAGATCATAAAAATCTTTATGGCAGGTCAGTCAGACTTGATGCGTTATGTACTCTTGGAAACGGAGTCAAATGTAACATCGAGGTGCAGCGTTCTGATAATGATGATCATATCAGGCGAGTTAGGTATAATGCCTCAATGGTTACTGTTAAGGATTCCAACACCGGGGATCACTTTTCGGAGATACCGGAAGTATATGTTGTTTACATCTCCAAATTCGACGTCTTCGATAAAGGACTTACTGCTTATCATATAGAAAAAACAATACGTGAGACCAAAGATGTTATAGACGACGGTTTGCATGAGATATTTGTAAACACAAAAGTTAATGATGGATCTGATCTGGCAGCTCTTATGGAATGCTTTAACCAGACCAGAATAACTAATGAGAAATTCCCTTGGTTTAAGACAGCTGTTGATTATTTAAAGGATACGGAAGGAGGCAGGAAAAGTATGTGTAAGATTATGGATGAATATGCCAGAGATGAGGCAATTGATGCAACTATTGATACATTGTTAGATTATACCAATAAGGGTATTGAAGAAATAGCTGAAATACTTGTGGAAAAATATGGTCTTGAGAAAACTGTCGCTTTAGACCGTGTTAAGAATTATAAAAAATCCGCATAAAAACGTCTGAAGTAATGTACCCCCTGACAACGTGGTCAGGGGTATTTTTATATCATTGTTGCATTGTCGAATATGAGTAACTTTTATAGCATGAACATTGCTTCGGTTTAAGGTAAGACTCTGTCAGCTGGCTAAAGGACCTCGGGGTTGAGGTCCTTTTTGAGTGTGTGAAAGTTTTTCTGTAAATAAGATATCCTAAGATAATTGACGAGCTGTATGGCGGTAAGATTACCGTTGTCCAGCTCGTTTTGACTATACCTAATCCCATTGATTTCGTCAAGAATTATGATAAAATTGGTATATAGTTATATTACAGTTTAATCGATTTCTTAGTTTATAAATTGGAAAAACGAGAAAGGCTAAGAGGCATGTGCAATGAGTAAAGAAAGCAAACAGTTTCTGATATATACATTTATTATAATGGCAATATGCTGGGGAACCTGTATGATTTGCAGTTTAAATGGTCTTTCGTTAGATAAGGACTATCTGTTATATGTTCCGTATCTGATCGGGGGTTGGTCGCCGACTATTGCGTCATACTTTGTCTTAAAGAAAAATGACAGGGTGAAGAATCTTAAAGAATGGATAAAAAATGTGTTAGATTTCAAGCATGGTTTGGCATCATATATACTTGTGATAGTCTTGTCCGTCTTGTATGTATTACCGCAATGCATAGCAGCCGGTTATGAGAAGGGTGCTCCATTATATGCGCTGATAGTTTTGATTCCGATGATGATATTTATGGGTGGTTTAGAGGAAACTGGATGGCGTTACATTCTTCAACCGGAACTGGAAGAAAAATATCCTTATATTGTAGCGACAATTATAGTATCCATAATATGGTGGTTATGGCATTTCCCTTTGTTTCATATAAATGGCGTAGGGCAGGAAGGCCATAGCTATATTGCCTTTGGAATTGGGGTGCTTGGAATGGCATTTGCTCTGGCATGCGTCAGAAAATGCACAAACAGTGTATGGTTATGTGTGCTGTTGCATTGTATAGTTAATGCTTCCGGTGCAGTTTACAAGATTCATGATGGTATTATAGGTAAAGCAGTGATGGCGGGTATTATGATTGTAATTACGCTGCTTATTGTATATCTGAATGATAAGAAGAAGATTATTAGATAGTCGAGAAAATCGGAATATATTTCAGGATAATAATACTATGAAGATCATTTTTATGGGAAAATACAATAATGATCCGACATCTCTACCTAAAAGAGAAATGGCACCGGAGTCGCATAAGATTAAAAAGATTGATAATCTCGTGATTCTTACTGTAGTAATGTCGTTTGTATCAATTCTTTTGCTATACATATTTGGTATATTTCTTATTAACTATTTTGGAAGAAAATTGTTGAGTATACCCAGTGTGATTGCCGTAATTATTTCAGTACTTTTTTATATTCCGCATGAATACATACATGCTATCTGCTTTAAAGAAGAAGCTTACATATATATTGCAAATGGGGCATTCTTCGCAATGTCTCCAGAACACATGACAAAAAGGCGTTATCTGTTCATGTTGATGCTTCCATTTCTTGTTCTTGGGATAATTCCGTTATGCATAGGGATTGTGCTGAGATACCCGCCATTAGCTGTTTTTGGTGTTATGAGCATCATTCCTTGTACAGGCGATTTATATATGGCGATTAGTGCTTTATTTCAAGTTCCGAAAAAAGGAAAGATTTATTTATATGATATGGTCAACTATTGGTATGTTTGATAACTTGTTTAAAAAGATAAACTGGAAGATAATCGCACAAAGGAGCTTCAGCCCAAGTAGGACTGAAGCTCATATTTTTATTCTGGAAGTCTTCCTTCATACATAATCTGAAGCTCGCCATAGACTCTTCCCCAGTTTCGGAGTGGCATGGTCCATTTCTTGGTCGCTTCAAAAGTGGATAGGTATAATGCTTTTAGAAGAGCCTGATCACTCGGAAAAACGCTTCTTGACGGTTCAGCTTGCGATAAATGGCATTGAGACTTTCGATGGCGTTGGTAGTATAGATGACAGTTCTTACCTCTGATGAGAACTTGAAAATCGGACAGATTGCATCCCAGTTATCGTACCAGCGTTTCATCGCGCGAGGATATTTTTCTTCCCATTTTTCTGTTACTTTATCTAGAGCCTTCCGTCCTTCTTCTTCGGTCGAAGCATTATAGATAGTCTTAAGATCTTTAGCGAAGGCCTTTCTATCCTTGTCAGGAACATATTTGAGAGTGTTACGAACTTGCTGAACCAGGCATCTCTGATATTCAGTATTAGGAAAGGCGGTAGCTATAGCCTCTTTGATTCCTGAAAGCCCATCAGCACAGACAATCATGATGTCTTTAACTCCTCGATTTTTTAACTCATTCAGTACAGAGAGCCAGTATTTAGCACTTTCATTTTCGCCAACCTGAATAGTAAGAACTTCCTTATGTCCCGTACAATTGATGCCAAGAATAACATAAGCAGCTAGTTTTCGGATTACTCCATTATCACGAACGGAATAATGAATCGCATCTATGAAGATAACCGGATAACCTTGCACGTATGAACATGTTGATGCATGGTATAGATTATCAGAACTTTGACATTTATAAAGGTGATACCCTAACCAGAGACCTTTACGGAGATAATCTTAAACTTACTGTTCAGGTCTGCAACCCGCCTTATTCACTTAAGTGGGATGCAAAAGAGGAATTTCTTGATGATCCGAGATACTCAGGTGTAGATAAACTTGCACCTAAGTCACATGCGGATTTCGCCTTTCTTCAGCACATGGTTTACCATATGGATGAAGATGACGGAAGAGTTGCGGTGCTGCTTCCTTACGGCGTTTTATTCAGAGGCGGAGCCGAGGAAGACATAAGAAAGTGGCTCATATGTACCATAAACAGACTTGATGCCGTAATAGGGCTTCCCGCCGATCTTTTTCATGGTACTTCGATACCGGTTGTTGTTCTTGTCCTGAAATCAAAACGTAACGGCAACAGCGATAACATTCTTTTCATTGATGCAAGCAGAGATTTTATAAAGGGCAAGAGTTATGCTTTTCTGGGCATAACTCTCTATATGAGCTGTCATTGCTTAACATTTTATGCCTAATGTTTTATGATTTGCCTCGAATTCGAGGCAATTAAAAATGAGGCCGGTGATAATGCTTCTATGATCAAAACAAATTCTTATGAGCTTTATATTTGTCCGGAATTATAATATATTTCAGGTTATTGGTTGAAAAATTGACCATATCATGATATACTACGCTAAATCGCATATAAAATATAAGATTTAGCGAGGTATATAAAATGCTGATATCCCGTAATAAAGAAAAGAAAACGCTTCTAGATGCTTTGAAGGCTGAAGAATCGCAGTTTATAGCGGTATATGGTAGACGGCGTGTTGGGAAAACATATTTGATACGTCAGACCTACGATAATATGCTTACTTTTGAACATTCCGGATTAGCGAACGGAGGTAGAAAAGAGCAGATACAGGCTTTTACGGCTTCAATTAAGAGGGCCGGGTTAAAAGTGGATGACATTCCAACGAATTGGTTGGACGCTTTTGAATTATTAAAGGATCTTGTAGAGAAATCGTCAGTCAATAAAAAAGTTTTGTTTATTGATGAGCTATCTTGGATGGACACTCAAAAGAGTGGGCTTTTGGTCGCACTGGAGAATTTTTGGAATGGGTGGGCAAGTGCACGTAACGATGTGGTTCTTGTTGTTTGTGCATCCGCTACTTCTTGGATGCTTGATAAGATAATTCATAACAAAGGTGGTCTATACAATCGATTAAGCTGTCAAATATATCTAAAGCCATTTAATCTGAGTGAGTGTGAGGAGTATCTGAAATCAAAGAGAATAAGTGTCAGCAGATGTGATATTTTGGAGATGTATATGGCTATTGGAGGAATACCATATTATTGGTCGCTTATAAAAAAAGGACTCAGTGTTGCACAAAACATCGATGCAATGTTTTTCGCTGACGATGCTCCGCTGAAGGATGAGTTCAAATATTTATATGCTTCCTTATTTAGGAATCCGCATAGTTATATAGATATAGTAAATGTTTTGGCAAAGAAAAAATATGGTTTACTACGGGATGAGATTGCTGAAGAGACCGGAATACCTAATTCGGGATTCCTGACCAAGATCCTTGATGAATTGATTAGTTGTGGCTTTATTAGAAAATACACGGTTTTGGGAAGGAAGACAAAAGGCGCAATATATCAACTGACGGATTTCTACACCTTGTTTTATTACCGGTTTTTACAAAAGAAAACGGTGGATGAGCACTATTGGACAATACAGACGGATACTTCTGTTAGAAACACATGGTGCGGACTTGCTTTTGAGAGAGTGTGTTTTGAACATGTTAATGAGATAAAGGCAGGATTGGGTATTTCCGGGGTAATAACGGAAGTTCATTCATGGTCTTGCAGGGCAGATAAAACATCCGGGACTAAAGGTGCTCAGATTGACATGCTGATAGTTAGAAATGATCGGATAATAAATCTCTGCGAAATGAAATATTCAATAAATGAGTTTTTGTATACCGGAAAGGATGATGAATCGCTTCGCAATAAAATAGTTTCATTAAAAAATGTTTCTAAAACAAAATATTCTATTCATCCTGTGTTGGTAACAACATATGGACTAAAGGAAGGAATCTATTCAGGAAGAATACAGGCTGTAATAACAGCAAACGATTTGTTCAAGCAAATTTAAAATGCGCTAAATCTTGACAAAATGATGAGTTATAGCGTGTTATAATACATGGATGATTAATTCGGAAGATGACTAAGGCAAATCGGAGCTTGTAGGGTTCTTTGAAGAGGTAACGAATGAGCAGAACGAAAGCTTTGACATTATATCTAGTCGGAACATTGGGACAAATTTTAATCGTATGCATAGCCGTCTTTGTACTAAGGTCATTTGGATTGACGGTAGGATACTCTACCCCCGTAGGGTGGATAGCAATAGCAATTGGCGGCATTTCATCAGCATTATGGGGAACTGTAATATCAATCAAATATCGTAATTCGAGTCTGAAAAATGTGGCATGCGATTTCTTTAGAGTTAGGCAAAATCCTGTAAGTTACCTTTGGTTGCTTGCATTTATAGTATTAGATTTTCTTCCCGTTGCATTTGGCGGAACAATAACTGTAAGTGCATGGTATCTTACGTTTATTATGTTCATTAAACATATAGCATTTGGCGGATTGGAAGAGATTGGATGGAGATATCTGTTTCAGCCACTACTGCAGGAAAGGATTCATTATATCTTTGCAACTATCATTACTTTTGTTGCATGGGCGGCATGGCATTTCTTATTCTTTTATTTGGACGAAACTAAGGCTGATGCAATCCCATTTTTGCTGGGACTTCTTATAAACAGTTTTATTTTTTCTGCGTTGTACGTAAAAACAAAGAATCTTTGGATATGCGCAATGACTCATTCTCTGATAAATGTTTTATCGCAAATTACATCAGGCGGTAACCGGTATTTGGGCATTGTCACAAGGGTCGCAATTATTATATTGGCTGTTTTACTGGTTGCTAGGACGAATAAACAAGACAATAATAGTTGAATATAACTACAATCAATAAATTGGAATTAATCGTGATGAGGGCATAGCCTTTTATCTCGCAATTAAAAGAACAAAATAATGAGAGAATGAATGAGCAAAATAAGAGTTCTTATTTTGCTCTTTTTATCATTTAAGGTATCAGTCATTTGTTTTACCATATAATCAGAAAGAAACATAAGGGGGTCAACAATATAGAACAATCAAATAGGAGGTAGGATATGGGAATAGCATTATTTATCATATTTTTACTGGGACTGATAACAACAATAGTATTTGCCATGGCGGTGATAGGCATAATCCTTCACTTGAAAACTGCCTTCATGGAGAAAAGAATACAGAATAAATAATCAGGAACTTAAGGGTATATCCCTTAATCTCTATACATGGGGACTGTCCTCCTGCCACGGACAGTCCCCGACTTTTATCTATACACATATATATGATCGCATTTATAATGTATTTATACCATAAAAAAGCCTATGGTCTTTCGTATCTTTAACAGAACGAAACAAACTTACACATGACGAGGGAAAGAATAATGATGACTAAATTAAATCTGATCATAGTATTATGCACTGTTATGCTGATGGGGTGCGGAGTGCAGGAAAGAACATATACTCCTGAGGAGATCGTTGAAACATGCGGTTTTAGTGAAAGGACCAGAGAGTTTAATATGAGAGGGTCTGACTCGATTAATGTCATGCCTTCAAAATCCACTGTCGACAAGCATTTCGAGTTCATGGATTTTTATATCTTTGAATCAAGTCATGATGCAAAAAAGGCCTTCAGGAATACCGAGAACTGGTTCAGAGAGATCGAAGAAGAAGGCGATGATTATCGTAAAGGCTGGCTTGCAGGTGTCTGTGATGCGGATATAGAGGAATATGAATACCTGACCGGAAACATGATCGTTATCGTACAGATGCAGTGTGTTTCAACCTGGGGTGAGGTTGTAGCGGAAGAAGGATCTGAACCTGAGCAAAAAAAAGAACCCGATCCTGAATCACTGAAAGCCTATGAGGAAGCAAAAAAGATCTGGTCCATGGAATATCGAAATGAAATAATCGATCTTATGAGAGAAACATTCAACTAATCTCTATACAGGGGTCTTCCATATCTGCCAATGGAAGGCCCCGCTTTTATTCTATAATCAAAATGTATATGAATCAGACCGCATTTGAATTATAATATACCCATATCAGGGGCATTGGCGCAGTTGGGAGCGCGCCTCCATGGCATGGAGGAGGCCACGGGTTCAAGTCCCGTATGCTCCATTTTTTTCTGGATTTTTTAAGGAGGTATCAATTGGTCATATTTGAAAAGGATGAACTTGTAATTAAGCCGATAGTAAAGGCTGCTTTCTGGAAGAATAAAAAGATTCCGTATAAAAATATAGAGAGTATCGAAGCAACAGGAGAGAGTGTATTCTTCCATATGAAAAACTCCAAGGTCATAAAGGTGGATGATCCTGCTATCACTGCTTTTTATACAAGGTTTGGAGATATCTTAAGAGACTACAGGATACCTTTTAAGACAAGTATCAATGAAGCAGGATATGAGTCGATAGAAACAGTAAGAGAAAGAGCAGCATCTGCAAAGGAAACAGCCTTGGCATATGCAAACCTCTCCATAAAGGAAAAGCTTGGTCCTGAATATGAGCTTACAGCCAATATCGCCGAGCGCATCATCGGGACAACACTTGAGTTTTTGCTTTTAAAGGATGGTGAGATAGTAAAAGAAGCCAATCTTGACGAAAGCATAGATGGTGTGGAAATTGTCGATGAGATGGATATCGCATTTCTAAACGAATGGGATCCTGATCTAAATAGAGGAACATATTATATAACTGAAGAGGCCTATGACAGGGATGCATGTGAAAGATATGTAAAGACATGTATACTGGACGAACTCTTTAACCTGTTTATCAAATAAATGGGAACGCCCACACCAAAGAGTGTGGGCTTAAAGGGGGAGTATATTTTTTTATGATCATGCAGTGCATGATTCATCTTGCAGTCTTATTATATAAGATCAACCGTAACAGATCTTGATATGAATAAAAAATGTACTTTTGTTACGTTACCATGATAAAATCATATATATATACTATCAGAGTAACAGTAAAGGCAGAGAACAAAAAGGAGACAGATAATACAACATGATAGATGCATTTTCGATCCAGATATCTTTTCTCATATATGAAGCTGTTTTCTGCCTGCTCGCTGCCCTTGTCTATGCTGCGAGCACAGACAAGCTCAAGCTGCGTAAAAGGATAGTAGTGGGACTAAACATCGCCTGCTCTGCAATGCTTGTGTGCGAATACTCATTCTATGCCTACAAGGGAAGCAAAACGCCTCTTGATGTGGCTATCATGTATATCGTCAATGCCGCAGTATATTATCTTATAATCATTCTGATGTTCTTTTATGCGATGCTCATATCCGTAAGACTGTTTGAGAGGTTTGACCTTAAAAAGGACATGCCCTGCAGAAAGCGTATAATCGCAGTCTATATTATCGCAATCGTAGGTATCGCTCTTGTTACGATCTCTCAGTTTAACGGTATCTACTATTATTTCGATGAAAACAATGTATATCAGAGAGGACCGCTCTTTTCACTGGCAACCCTTGTACCTACCCTTGGTACTATCCTTGTAGCAAGCATGGTAATCCAGTTCAGGGAAAAGATGAGCCTAAGCCAGCTCTTTGTCTTGATATCATATCTTATATTCCCGCTTGCGGGAGGAGTGATCCAGGTACTGTTCTACGGAAACTCCCTTTTAAATATCTGTATAGGTCTTTCCGTACTTTTAATGTTCTTTGAGAATGTCGTAAACAAGGAAAAAGAGGTAATAAAGGCATCAAAGACAGAGGTAAGGACAGGGCTTGCCAACGAACATGGATATATCGAATGGCTTAATTCCATGAAGGGCAAGCGTGATCTTATGGATTATGCCGTTGTATTCTTTGATCTTAGAAAGTTTTCCGATATCAACCGAAGCTACGGTATAGAAAACGGAAACAGGGTTTTGGCTGCTTTCGGAAATATAATGATCAAATACATCAACAAGGATGAGATACTGGGAAGACAGTTCGGAAACCAGTTTGTAGCCATAGTAAGAAAGCATAACCTTGATGCGTTCTTAAAGGTATTAAAACAGATCGATGTTTCCTTTACTGATATCTTAACCGGACAGGAAGCACAGGTCAGCCTCTCGGCAAGAGCCGGTGTATATATGATAGACAGAACAGATCTGGCCGGAGAGGATATCTTAGTATTTGCCGGTCAGGCATTAAGTACCGCAAAAGCAAAGAAGGCAGATGATGTCGTATGGCTTACACAGGAGATCATAGATTCGATAGCAGATCAGAAGAAGCTAGAGAGCGAGATAAGAAACGGACTTATCAATAACGAGTTTAGGCCTTTTTATCAGCCAAAGGTTAATTCATCGACCGGTATGATGTGCGGAGCGGAGGCGCTTAGCCGCTGGTATCATAACGGCGAAGTACTTGCTCCCGGAAGATATATCCCGATAATGGAGCCGACGGATGCCATATGCAAACTTGATTTCTGCATCTTAAAGGCTACCTGTGAAGATATAGCTAAGTGGCTTAAGGAAGGGATCAGAGTACCTCAGATATCGGTAAATATATCAAGAAGAAACCTCGATGATCCAAACATCGTAAAAAACATAGATGAGGTAGTAACAGGCGCAGGCATTCCCAAGGATCTTATCGAGATAGAGGTTACCGAGAACAAGGATGAAGCAGCAATCTCAGTTTTAAAGAACTTTGTCGATTCTCTTCATGAGCTTGGCTACAAGGCATCCATTGATGATTTCGGAAGCGCGAGCTCCTCGCTCATGCTCCTTAGAGAGATAAACTTTGATACGCTCAAGATCGACAAGGGCTTTGTAGATCTTGCAAAGCAGAAGGACCTTGCGATTCTTACTCATATAGCAAAGATAGGAAAAGAACTTCACGTTGATATAGTAGCTGAGGGCGTAGAGCATAAGGAACAGATAAAGACGCTTGATAACCTGGGCGTAAATGTTATCCAGGGATTCTACTTTGACAGGCCTCTGTCACACGATGACATGACAGAAAGACTTAAAAGCCCTGTCTATGATGTATAGCTAAAATTCATATCTGTCTTTACAGGACATAAATGGGGCACTATGCCCCATTGGTTTTAGACAGGAAAGGTAAAAAAGATGAAAAAAAGGATAATAAGAGTATTTGTCATCTTTGCGATCCTTCTTGCGATAACTGCCATCATATCCGTTCATGGCGTAAACAGATATATCGATACACATACATGGGCAACCATATCCATATCGGGGGAAAATCATTCCGACACATATGATGCCTTTAGTGAAGAACATGAATATATGAAAGGCGATCATATATCCACAGGTGATCTATCTCTTTTAATAACAAAGATAAGACATAACGGCGATGTCACTTTTAAGGTTGAAAGAGGCAGTCTCTATGATGGTAACGGTGAAAAGATAAAAAGTGATACCATATCAAAGAATAAAAAGATAACATACAGAACAGACAACGGAAACATACAGCTAAATGTGATAAGTGTGGGATACGAATAAAGAGGAGTATACAAGTGTTTTATCTGATCGATCAGACATTGACTGAAGTAAACAGGGAAAAAATAAAAGACAGTGACAAACAGTACGTTGCGGTGCTTTCTTTTGAAGAATGGAAAAAGGACAGGGAAAGCTTTGAACTGGGAATCGATATAGAACCTGAGCTATCTGAGATCTATACCACCAAGGCCGAAGTAAACTATGATTCTCTTACAGGCTCTTTTTCCATACCTCACAGAGACGATCTTAGCGCAGAGGACAGCAAGTTTGCCTTTGTCTTGGATGAAAAAGGCATCGTATTTATAGATGACAGCGGAAAGGCAAATGAGCTAATAGAAAGCATCAAAAAGGTCAAGAAATGGAAGTTTCCAAGCCTTGAGCGCTTCATATATGATTTTCTCGATCAGATAGTAATAGATGACCTTCGCCTAATGGAAAAGTATGAGAGAGAACTTGATACGATGGAACACACCATCATCGAGGGAGACGATGATGACTTTCCCACAGTAAGGCTTAATGATATCAGAAGCGATATAAGAGATCTAAGAATCCACTATGAACAGCTCATGGATCTTGGCCAGGAGCTTGAAGAGAATGAGAACAACTTCTTTAAGACGGAAAACCTGAGATACTTCAGACTATTTTTAAACAGGATGGCAAGACTTCATGATACATCCACATCACTTCGTGAATATACCATGCAGCTTCGCGACCAGTATAAGGCCCACCTTGATATAAAGCAGAACAGGATAATGACAGTCTTGACCGTTGTAACAACGATATTTATGCCGTTAACTCTTATCGTTGGCTGGTATGGAATGAACTTTAAATACATGCCCGAGCTTGAATCAAGATGGGGGTATCCTATAATAATCGCAGTGAGCCTGCTTGTCGCAGCCGGCAGCCTGCTGTTTTTCAAAAAGAAAAAGTGGCTTTGAACATATGAGTAATGAGATAAAGATGAGCGTATCAAGCATGACACGCACAAAGGATTCAAAAGCAGTATATGTGATGTTTTCGGATAATGAGAAAAGCGCAGAGTTTTCCCTGCCCGGATGCAGTCTTGTAAACAACAAGGGCTTTTCCGATGAAGAGATAGCTCAGCTAAAGGACTATGTAAGTAACGAGCAGGACTACATATATTCCCTTGCAAAACAGATAAATCCGATGAAGGCATTCATGGAAGGATGACACTATGGTAAATATGATCGCTGTTATGATAGCTTTCGGTGCGATACTGATGGTAACAAACATCGTCAGATACTGCATGTTCATAAAGAGTACAAAGGACGTTCTCTCATCAGGCGTATCGCAGGATAAGATATGGGAGCTAGTTGCTCTTGCACTTCTTATCTTCTTTCTTATCGGATATATACTCGTTGGATTATTTGGAAAACCCGATCTGATGGTCGCAGGCATTTTATTTGGCGGAAGCATCTTTGTAGCCATAGTCGAGACACTTCTTTTCAGACTGATAAAGACCGTAAAGGAAAACTGTCTGAGTATCGCAGAGACCCTTATCGGTGTTGTCGATGCAAGAGATCCAAACCTTAAAGGCCACTCCCGCTATGTAAGAAATGTGACCATGCTTTTGTATGACCACATCCCTAATGCACAGAGAGAAGGCATAAACAGGGTGAGTTTAGAGTTTGCATCCCTCATGCACGATGTGGGAAAACTGGGCATCCCCGAACAGATCCTGAATAAACCGGATAAACTGACCGATGATGAATGGATCATAATGAAAAACCATCCAAGACTCGGCGTAAACATACTTAAGCCTTTAGGTTCATTTAAGGAGATCCTTCCCTGGATAGAATTTCATCATGAGAAACTGACCGGAAAAGGCTACTACGGGATCCCCGATTCCCAGATACCCTATGCATCAAAGATAATAGCAGTCGCAGATACCTATGCGGCCATCACCATGCGAAGATCCTATAAGCCTCCGCGTGCCCATGAGGAAGCTCTAAAGATCATGAAGGAAGTTGCGGGAGAACAGCTTGATCAGGACCTTGTCGATATATTCTGCGAGATACCAAAGATCGATCTTGTCGCATGTGTTCCCGATACTGTAGAGGTATGAAATGAACAGGAAGATCATACTTATCACAGTAACGGCACTAATCGTGACCGCAGTCTTTGCTCTTTCAGTATACGGCCTTACACAGCTTTACTACTACAACAATCCTGAGGTTGAGATACATATCACAAAACTTAAAAGCGCCGAGATCGACAGGGTTACCATATCCTATAATGAACGAAGCAGATTCGGAATGAACCCGGCTAAGGAGATAGCCATCTTTGAATGCTCAGGCAGGCTAAGACAGGTCTATGAAAAGCTTGAGATAGGAATGGATGAACCAAGGTATTTAAAGGCCGAGGTATCAAAGCAGCCGGAAGCGGCAACGATCAGGCTTAACGGATACGGCACTAAGGATGGAATGAAACAGGAGATAGAAGAAGTCATCATCCTAAATGTCACCGTTACCGATGTGATCCTTGACTAGGCTATTCATCGATATAAAAAAATATTATAATGAAATAAATGAACTGACATACAGCTCATTTGATGATATTCAGGAAAAGAGGTGGAAACATGAACAATCAGCAACCCAGCATCGATATCGCTGCGATCATCAATGCGATAGATGATAACAAAGCCGTTGAGTTTTACGAGAAAAACAGCTCACAGGCAAAGGATATCCTTAAGGATGAAGCAAAGATGGAAGAGTTTATGGAAAACCTTAAGTCTACGCTTAAGAACGTTCCCACAAAGGATACAGCTCTTTCCTACATCCCGCTCATGATGTCTCTTGTAAGAAACTATGTTAAGAAGGAATATACCAAAGCCAACAAGGATTCAATGAGCCATATCGTTGTGGCCCTGCTTTACTTTGTCAGCGAACTCGATCTTATCCCGGATACCATTCCAAATGTGGGTTTTTCGGATGACATACTTGTTATCGCAGGATGCTTAAACCTTGTTAAAAAGGATATCGAGGATTACAGGGCATGGCTTAAGGATAACGGAGGAGAGGAGTTTAACTACATCCCCGATTACGACAACATAGCCGATGCCGCAAAGGACTACAGCAAATTTACGGATGCTTTCTTCAAGGGAAAGAAACCTGCAAAGAAATAAATAGATCAAATAAGACCATAAGCGTGGCTGCAGATATGCAGTCACGTTTTTTTAACCTCTTTTAACCATTTTTCTATGAATTGACATCCTTATAGATTATAATGAAACTAGCTGTTGCATGAAAGGAAAAGAAATGATCATATACGACGCAAGAAAGATCAAAGCCTATGAGTACCTTGAGACACTGTGTGAATTCTGTGGCAGGGACGATGAGTTTAAGGAAAGCCTGTGGGAAGAGCTCATCCTTGATGTTGAGCTGATGGGCGAGTTCATGTACTACCTGGATAATCACAGCATCTTAGACTCAATGAGATTTAAAGGATACGGCTTAACCGATCTATACTTTTTTAACATGCGTAAAACAGAAGTAAGACAGGATATCGGAAAAAACTATGCCGATAGCGATAAGGAAGCCATGGTCCTTGATACATTCATGCTGATGGCCGCATTTAAAAAGGACCCGGACAGATATATAAAAAAGCTAAACGACAGCCTCGGGATGGACATGTGATGATAAAACAAAGAGGTAATCTGATATATCTGAAGGACAGCGATATAAATGACGCAGAGTCCTTTATAAGAAAAGCGCTTGATCATGAACAGATACTTAAATGGGCATATATCCTTCATGACAAGGACTGCTATAACGAGCATGACTTAGAATCCAGAAGATACGGAGCTCAGTACTGCTGGGCTGACGGATTTGAGGGCATGGAAAAATATTCCTCAATGGATGAATACATTAAGGAGCAGATGAACATGCCGCCACATATCGGGGATAAGAAGGATGACATGTGGGTAGTGTTTTGCATCACTGATAAGGAATGCAAAAAAGACACCGTTGCAGGCTGGTTTAACAAGCTTGGCTGCGAGATACAAAGAAGTCTTGATGAAACGACCATACCTGATCAGATAAAGAACCTTACCCAGGAGGATAACGGATCAAGACTCATGGAAAAACATCTCTATACTGATGATGAAGTAAAGGCAAACTTTGATTTCCGCGCATACATAAACGATCCTCCGAAAGTAAACAAAAGATTTAAGAAACTAAAAGACATCTTCATACCGGGATATCTTTCAGAATGAAAACAAAGGATGAAAAAAATGAAAAGAATAACTTTAACGATTGTCTTAACCGTACTGATAATGATGACAGCCTGCGGCAAGAGCCGTCCCGATGACTGGCTTACCAAAAACGGCCTTGAGATAAGCAAAAAAAGCTCTGTAAAGAGCTTTACGAGTGCCACATATTATCAGGATATGAAAGACGAGTCCAAAAGCTATACAAACGGCGAAGTCGATATACCCGTAAAGGTGACAATAGAAGAGACAAAGGAAGACTGTGAAGAGGGACGCAAAAAGGTGATACTGACTACGAGTATGGATCTATCCGTATCCGGAGAGGATCAGCTTGTATGGTATGTCGGCGCTTTTGACAGATATACGGGTACTGAGTTTTACAGCCCCACACAGACAAAGAGAAGCTATGTGCTCACGATCTCAACAGATAAGGGTGACTATGACATAGAGGCAAAACTCGGAGGCAAGATAGATGACATGATCTTTAACCGTACGATAACCGTGGACTGCCCCGAGGATTATGACGGAGCTGTCTTTGAGATAGGATACGGTTCTATTGAACAGTTAAACGAGTATGAGACCTCCGAAGTCAGGGAAAGGAGTCACACGATAGA
>JAEEGI010013374.1_pt1 | contig 17415 bp, 15 predicted proteins | sample 8958751 | NCBI WGS metagenome assembly JAEEGI01 (sample SAMN16246545, study PRJNA631951) | gut metagenome | biome: gut microbiome; feature: rumen; material: KS-attached | host: Bos | place: Iran: Karaj | collected 2018-10
GTCATCCTTACTAAGTAAATTTTTTAATATATATTATCCAAAAATATGACAAAATCAATATTTAAACAAATATAATTTTAACTATAAATTAGAATGTTTTTAATTTTATTTTTATTTAAAAATAAAAATGAAACAAAAATCCGATCATCATAAAAGAAAATCGAAACATCACAAAAAAGAAAAAGAACATGTAAATTGTTTAAAATAACTCATTAATAGTCTAAAAAAGCTGAAAAACAAATTAATTTAGATAAACTTATTTTTTTTGAAATAAAAGATCATAGTTATCACGGTGAGACTCATTTAATGTATATCACAAAAAATTTATCTGGTCTTAAAAAGAAAGTGAAAGAAACTTTTGAATTAAAGAAAGATGTTAAAGTATTTTACTACTTTGAGAAGAATCGAAAATATAACAAAAAAATATATGTAAGAACTGAAGAAGATTATCAAATTATGATGATGTTGATGAATAATATAAAAATTATTAAATTAAATTTTTCCAAATCAGATTCAAATTCATTAAATTCATTTTCATCTTCCTATTCAGATTTAGATTTAGATTCATCTTCAGATTCAGATTCAAATTCAGATTTAGATTAACAAAGAAATTTTATAATAGTATCAATAAAACATAATAAATATCACTTCTTTTAAAAATTATTTATTTCTTATTAATACTTTTATACATTTTTAAATTATTTTTCAAATTATTTGACTAATAATTTCATAATATGAATGTTTTTTTTATTATTTGGTTTTATTCTTTTTATTGATTAAATTCATTTTATAAAGAAAAATTATTAAATTTATGTTATTTTTGAATATTAATTTAATTTGATTTTTAATTTTTATATTTAAATTTTAATCACAAGGTTTTATTTTATTTTTTATTATTTCTGATTTTCTTGAATATAAATTTTGAGAACGATTTGATATATCATTTAATTCTTTTTCATTTTTATTTAACTCTTTATAATCGGTTATTTTCTTCATATTTATTCTTAAATTTACTAGTTCATCATTAATATTATTTTCTCTTTCTTCAATTTTATTTTTTAATTCTAAAGAATTTAATTTTTCAAAAGTATCAAATTCTTCTTTTTCTAATTCATTTAAATCTTGTTCAAATAAATTTAATAATTCTTTTAATTTAATAAAATTTGGATTTTGATTTATTGTCACTTCTTCTTTATTTATTCCATTTCCCATTATATTTTATTGACATAAAATCATTATTTTTCCAACAAAAAAAATAAATTTAATCAAATAGATTAAATTAATAATAAATTAAATTCAAAATATAAAAAAAATTCAGTAAAATTCAAAAAAGAAGATTTCATTAATTTATTATTTATTATACAAAAACTATTCAATTAATATAAAATGATTTCAAATTTTTATAAAATTGTTGAAATAATTGTTTGTTTTATAAATTACATTTTTGTTTATTAAAAAACTATTAGAAATGATTAAAGATTTGAAATATAAACAATTAACTAATATAAAAAAAGACATAAAAATATAATTTAATATCATTAAAATAAAAGATTCTTTTTAAAATAATAAATAATTTAAAACAAAATTTAACTTCGATTGATTTAATGAGAACATAACTCAATCATTAAAGTCCTATAATCTCCACTAATATCATTTTTAATATCTTCAATCATATCCTTTCCATAAAGTTGTTTATAATATTGTTTAATTTGGGGCATATCAATTTCATCTCTAGTAACAAGAACTCTAATAAGTAAATGATCATTAGTACCAAATCCTTTAATAGCATCTTTAACTCTTGTAGCAAAATATTCACTTGGACTGATAGTTGCATAGACAATACTTCTTAAAGCTTTTTTTGTATTTCCTGAAAATTCCTTATTAATACCATCTAAAATAGTATGACCTGAAATTTTATGATATTCTCTAGCAATACATGCAATTTCTGCTGGTGAACTTCCTGTAAAAATTTTATTAAAAACTGCTGAATCAGTTCCCCATTTTGCTTCACCTGCGTCGAAAAGTTCTTTTGCTTGAGCAGCACACTCATTCATATTTGGGTTGTTATTCTCACTACGTTTACATTGTAAGATTGAAACTAAAAGACGTTCCAAATCACCACTTGTTTCTGATTTAATTGCACTTTCTAAATCTTTTTTATATTTTTCTTTGTATTTTTCCTTTATTTTCTTTAACATCCAATTTGGACGAGATGTTATTATTTCAATTAAAGAATCTTCATCTGTTCCTACTCCTTTCATTGCATTCTTTAATGAATCGCAATCATATTCTATTGGTTCTGTAAATAAAGCTACCATTGCGTCTTCTAATTTACCACGTAATTCACTTTTCAAATCTGATATTAAGTCACGTCCAAATGCGGTTTTATATGCTTCTTTTATTGCCATTCTTTGTTGGTTAGTACGATTTGCTACTATTTTTATTAAAGCTGCTTCGTCTGTTCCAAATCCTTTCATTGCATTACGAAGAGCTTGAGCATCGGCTTCTGTTGACATTTTTTTTATACGTTTTTTATTTTTTTCAGATTTTATAGAATTTTAGTTTGAGAAGTTGAAATCATTTATTTTGCTGTTTTAGAAGATATTTATGTAAATATTGGATTTTAGAGGAATTTGGGATATTTCATTTTTTTATATATGTTTATTAATTGAAGATTTTTTATTTTTTATAGATATTGAAAATAAATCTAAGCTAACTTTATTAAATTTTTTTGGATTATTTTATTCAGGAATTTATGTTTTTTTTTTTATTTATTAATTATATTTAATTTTTTAAATATTTTATTTTATTCGAAATGATGTTTTTATTTATTAAAAATTTTTATGATTTTACAAATTTAATTTTTAATCATTTATTTTAATTATTTTTCGTTTTATATTCAAAAATCAAAAATGATAACCTTCAGAGATCGTTTAAATAATGTAAATAAAATATATTTAAACATAGCTTTTATCATCAGAATTTGGTGGAAGAGAAAAATCAGAAAACTCATTTTCCCTTAATTCAAGCAACTATTATTTAAAAACAAATCCTTCAAAAAATAATTATTCATTGAATTCATCAAGAAATAATAATTTAACTTCAAATAATTATACAACAAAAGAATTTAATTTACGTTCAAATAGTTTAAAAAATAGAAAATTATCATCAAACATATTAGATCAAAGTATTGTTCCTTCAATTTATTCAGATAAATATTATTTTAAATATGGAACAAAAATAAATGATAATTTATTGAAATTTAGAGAAAATAATTCAAAAAAATATAAAGCAAGAATTAAAAAAGAAATCGATTATTTATCAAATTCTTTTAAAAATCCAATTTCTAAATTTACTTATACAAAAAATAATAAAAGTGTTGTTAATAATTTTGATAATTTTCCTCTTACTTATACAACAACTGTTTCTTCTTTAAAGAAATATAATAGAGATAAAAAATATGATATAAGATATCAAATGTTACCAAATAAAAATCAAAATGATGATGAAATATCCCTTCTTTATAAGCAAATAAGAGAAAAGCAAAATAACAGAAAATCCAATTATTAAAAAAAGTAATTTAAATAAAAATTAAATTATTTAAAATCAATTTTAAAAATTTAAATAAAATAAATCAAAAAAAAAAAATAAATGGATCTTCCAATAATTGAAGTTCCAGATAGTGAAAAAGAACAAGTGAAATTTAAGTTAATATTAATAGGTGAAATGAATGTAGGTAAGACAAGTTTAATTCAGAAATTTGTTTTTGATAATTTTGGCTCAGATTACGAAGCTACAATTGGAGTAGAATTTTTCAGTAAAACTTTTAAAATAAATGCAGACATAGTAAAAATCGAAATATGGGATACAGCAGGTTCAGAAAGATTTAAATCAATTACAAAAAATTATTATAAAGGAGCTAAAGGAGCTTTAATCGTATATGATATAACTAATAAAGAAAGTTTTGATAAAATTGAAGAGTGGATTTCTCAAATGAAGGAAAATTCAAATAAAACTAATATTAATATGTTAATTATTGGAAATAAAAGAGATTTAGATGATTTAAGAACTGTTCCTACTAATTTATTAAATAATATTGGGAAAAATATAGGTGTTGCTGTTATGGAAACTTCTGCTAAAGATGGTTATAATGTTAAAGAAGCTTTTTATATGCTTGTTAGAGAAATGTATAATGATGTTAAAAAAAAAGGATTTGAAAAATTTAATGATGAAATTGAACCTGGAATGACTTTGAATATTGGAGTTGAAAAACAAAAAAAAGGATGTTGTGGGAAAAAAGGAAATGATTAAATATTTTTTTATAGTTATTTATTTTTAATTAGTATTTATTTAAAAAAAATAAAAAAAATCCAAAAAAAACAAAAAAAAATAATATAAAATTTGAATAATTAAAAAAACTATAACTTCTAAAAAAAAAAATGGCAACAAAGGAAACAATAACAACAAAAACCCAAACAGCATCATTAGTTCCAAAGCATGTATTCGGAATAAGAACATCACTAACAAATTGTATTCAATATTTTTCTCCGGATAAATGTGCATATATAGCAGGATATTATGGAGTGATATCAATGATAAAAAGAAATGCTCAATATTTTTTTCCTGCTGTTGCAGAATATAGAGAAATAACATCTTTTGCTGTTGATGAATCAAATGATTCTATTGTTTTTTTCATGAGTCAAAAATTAAATGATAAAATATACTTTATTTTCAAATATATTAATAAAACTTATTTGACTGTTGAACCTGGAAGAACTAAAACTTTTTTTTTCCAAGGTGATAAATTACAAGTTGTTGCTTCTTCATTAAACTTATCTTCTGGATTATTAGCAAGTTTAATTGGTCCTGAAGCTCCTTCAATGGTTATTATTTATTCTTTGGAAAATAAATATAATCCCAAATTAATGCCAAAAATAAATTTAACTGCTTCTTTTAATTATACAAATATTTTAATTAATAAATATGATTCTGAAAAAATTTCTGTTTGGGGTGATGGTGGTTATGCTATAATAAATTTAAATTCTAAAGAAAATAAACCTCTTGAAATTACTGCTGCTACTTTTCAAGAATTTTCAAAAAGTTCATTTAATATTGTTTCTTGTGTTTGGTTAAGTGTTACTTGTGTTGCTTTTCTAAATGATTGTTGTGATATTATGATTATTGATTTTGTCTCCAGATATAAAGGTGATAATTTAGCTCATAGAAAATTAATTAAATGGAATTCCATTTTTGAAATGCCTCCTAAAGGTATTTCTATTTTTGAGAAAAATTCTAATATTTTTGTTACTAGAGATGATGGTTTTATAGTTAAATTAGAAAATAAATGTACAAAAGAAGAAATATTATATGAAAAATCATCATCATCATTTCGACCAGTAGCAAATATTCCTCAAATGGAAGTATTATGTTTGAGTTCAAGTAAAGTAAATGAAACATCACAAACATTTGGTTTATTAATAGCAACAGCAACAGGACAAATATATCATTTAGATATGAGTAATGATAATGCAATAACAGATGGTTCTAATTATAAATATTTATTATGTTCTTTCCATAGTGAAGATATTGTTTCTGTTGATGTTTCAAAATGGAAACAATTAGTTGCCACTTGTAGTAAAGATAAAAGTGTTCGTATTTGGAATTATGTTAATTTACAATTAGAAGCAATGACTACTTTCGATGATGAACCTTTAAAAGTTGCTTTTCATCCTAATGGATTACATTTAGGTATTCTATTTAAAAATTGTATTAAATGTGTTGATATTTTAGATAATACTTTAACTGAATTTAGAGAATTTAGAGTTTTTCAACCGTGTGATATTAAATTTTCCTCTTTTGGTACTATGATTGCTGTTTGCTTTAAAAACTTTTTCCGTGTTTTTAATTTCTTTACTGGAAAACAAATTATGGATTCAAAAGATATTGTTAATAAAAATAAAAATAAAGGTTTTATTCAACATTCTGAAGAAGTAAGAAGTTTAACTTGGGATTTTGATGATAGAGGATTATCAACTTGTGGAAAAGATGGAAGAGTTATTTATTGGAATGTAAATGATTTTTCACAACCTATTGTTTATCAGAAAGAAAATTCAAAATTTAAAACCTCTGAAATTATGACAATGGATGATCAAATTAGTAAAAAATTATTAGCTTTAACTGATAAAGAATTAGTAGAAATTTATCATTATGAAGAAAAGAAAGATGATGATGCAGTTAAATTAGATGATGAAACAGAAAAAATTGAATTGAAATGTGATGTTATTGAAGAAGGTAATTTTTCATCAATGATATTTGATCAAGAGTTAAAATTAATTATTTTATCTACTCCAAATGATCAAACTTGTTCTATTAAATTATTTGATTATGGTAAATATTTACAAATTCAACAAAAAGATATTTTTGAATTTCAAGCTAATTCAGAAGGAATAAGAGCAATTAAAGCTTCTTCAGATATGACTCATGTTTTTTCATGTGGAAATGATAGATGTTTATTTTTCTTTAATTTAGTTAATGTTTCTAAATCCGCTGATAAAAGAGATATTGAAATTCATGAACCTGAAAATTTAATTTTAATTCCTAAAGAATATTTAGATACTAATGCAAATAAATTAAGATTAGAATTAAAACAAAAAGATTTAGAAATTCAAAGAGAAGAAGAAGAATTTAAAGAAGATAATTTAAAATATAAAAATGAAATTGATGAACAAGATAGAATTTATGAAAGTACTATTAATGAATTTAATTTACAAAAAGAAGATTTGGAAAATAAAAAACAAGCAAAAATTGATTTTTTTGAAGGTGAATTAGCTAAAATAAGAGAAGAACATAGAGAAAAAATGGAAAAATTAAATGAAGAACAAGAAAGAAATTTAAAAGCAAAAGAAGAAGATATGAAAACAGAGGAAAAGAATTTAGAGAATGAGAAAAATAAGAATTTTGAAAATTTTTCTAAATTAGAAAATGAAATAAAATTAGATGAGCAAAGAATAAGAGAAGATCATTTAAGAATAATAGAAGATTTAAATGAGGATATAAAAGAATTAGAAGAGAAACAAAATGAATTATTAGAAAGTATAGAATTAGAAAAGAAAGAATCAATGGATAATAATGATAAAGATATAGCAGAAAAAAGAAGAGAATTAGATAAATTGAAAAAATATTATGAAACAACAAAAGAAGAACATAAAACTCAAGAAGATGCTTTAAAGAAAGAAATTGATGAAATAAGAAATGCAAATAAAAAAACAGAAACTAAGAGAACAAAACAAAAAACAGAATTAGAAACTTTACAACAAGAAAATCAGAAATTAGAAAAACAAATTAGAGATATGAATAATGATAAAATGGAGAAAGAAGAAACAATAAAAGATAAAAATGAATTAAAGAGAAAGTTAGATAAAGATAATCAGGAATTAGAGAAATTTAAATATGTATTACATTATAAAATAAAAGAATTAAAACATAATAAAGAACCAAAAGAGAGAAAAATTCAACAAATGGAAAAAAAAGCAAAAGATATGGAAAGAGAAATAAAATCATGTGAATTAGGTCAAGCAACAATTATTATTGAATTAAGTACAAATCATCAAATTATTAAAATTCATGAAGATCAAATATCAAAGACTGAAAAAAGAATTGAAGAATTAAGAAATTATAAAAAAATATTTCAAGAAAATTTATATAATTCTATGAAAAGAGCAAGAAATCATAAAGATTGCAAAAGAGAATTAGTTTTATTAAAAAGGAATTTTTTAGATAAGGAAAAAATTGATAATATTGAAAAGCCTTTTGAATCAAATTATGAATTACAAAGAGAATTTCTTGAAAAGAATGTAGATCACATAAAAAATAAAATTTCAAAAATGAATGATTTATTTGTAAATGATCATAATAAAGTAATGAAAGAAAAAAGACAATTAATAGAAATTGTAAATCAATTAGAAAAAGAAAAAAAAGAAATAAAAGAAAATGATACTAATGATAAAATTTCTAGTATTACTAAACCTAAAACTAAATTAAAAAGTGATGTTCCAAGATTTCCTCATCCAAAAAAGAAAAAAGGAGATGAAGATGATGAAGAAGAAGAAGATGAAAATACTTTAAAAGAATTAGCTGATGAATTAAAAGCTGTTGAAAAAGAAATTCAATGGTGTAAATATTTAGAAAGAAAACAAGAAAAAGAAAAAGATAAAGAAAAGAGAGATGAATATTAAAAATCATTTATACACTTTTTTATTTTTCATAAATTTAAAAAGTTAATAATAAACTTAATAAAAAATTAATTTTTTTTGTTTTTTTTAAAAATGAAAAATAAAAAAAAGAAATTATTTTGGCATATTGTTTTTTTAATCTTTTTAATTTTCAATTTTTTTGTTCAAATTGGAAATTATGTTTGTTTAAACTTGATTGATACTTATTATTTCAGTGAATTATTTAAAAATTGGGATAAAAAAATTTATAAAAATATTACATTAATAAATAAATGTGAGTATAATCCTTTTAAAGATATTTTATGGATAACTAAACCAATTAATAAAAATTATTTTAATATAAAAATCAGAGAATCATTTAAACCTAAGAAAATTGTTATTAAACAATTTAATAATTTTACTTTATGTGGAAATAATGAATATTTTTCAAATTACTTTAATTTAAATCCAACAAATAATTCTTCAATTAATATTATTGATTCATTAAATAATAATATTGAAATAGATATTTATTCTTTAACATCACCAAAATTCCAATATAATAATAATTCAAACGGTAAAAAATATATTTTTTCAGCATATACTTTATCTTATGAACATCCTTATTTTGATCCTAAATGTAATATTCTTCAATTAAAAAATGAAAGTTTAATTAGTTTAATTAATTGTAAAGATAAAAGAAAAGATCTTTTTTCTTTTCCAATTGAAAATATTAGTTTATCGACTTTTTTAAAAGAAAATAATATCACTGATAATTATTCTGGAAAAGAAAATATAACTTTATATGGAAAATTATATTATGGAACAAATATAGATTGTTATAAAAAAATAAAAGGGAATTATGATAATGAGAATTTTATAAATGATATTGAAAAAGGAATAAATTGGTTATCATTTGGTTTTATTATTCAGTTTTTTTTAATTTTATTATATTTTGAAAAATTTTTGGTTTCTATATTAAAAAATAAAGGAATTAGTGAAATTTTACCTAATTATGTTAAACCTGTTTTAATGATAAGTTCTCTTATTTATTTTATTATTTCTGGAATGGTTTTTGCAATGATTAATTTAAAAAAACCTAAAATTTTTAAAGAAATTTCTCAAGGTAATTGTATTGATGAAAATTATTTTATTTTCATTAAAAGTTCAATTGAATATTATAAAATTTCGGAAATTTTAAATTATATTTCTTTATTTCTTTCTTTTATATTTGGAATTAAATTAGGAATTATTAGAGCTATTAAATACGCAAATTAATTTATATTGTAATTATTTATTATTAGTTATTTTTGATTTAAGAATTAAATTAACATTTGAATATTTATTTTAAATAAAAAATAATATATAATTAAAATAAATATTTTTTACAATCATTCATTTTGATTTTCTAATTTATTTTCTAATTCTTCAATTTTATTTTTTAATTCATTAAGTTTAATTTCATATTTTTTTTGATTTTTTAAATTTTCTTTTCTTAAATTATTAATTTCATCTTTTAAATCACTTAATTCATTCCAATCATTTTTATCGTTGTTTTTAGGAATATCATTATATTTGTTTTTACTTTTTAAAATTTTTTTAACATTATTTAAATCAGGATAATCTTCATTTTCTTCTTCTTCATTATAATTATCACTTTTCATTTTATTTAAATTATCTTTCAAAGTAGAATTTTCAATTTTTAAATTAGTTAATTTTTTATAACCTTCTTTAAATAAATCTTCATATTTATCAAAAAGTAAATTTCTTTCTTGAACTCCTTTTTCTAAATCATTTTTACTTTGAATATCAGTAGATTTTATTTGATAAGGATAATTATTATTTAAAAGAGGATTATTTACATTATTTATATTATTATTATAATTATTCATATTTAAATTGTTTATTATATTATAATTATTATTTTGGTAATTATTATTTGGAAAATTATTTTCTTCATTATATCTCATTTGAGACGAAAAATTATCATTTGGATAAGTAAAAAAACTTTGAGATTGAGTATTATTAATTATTGTTGAATTTATTGAAAAATTTCCAAAAAATGATGCATTTAAAGTATCATTTAAACCTTTCACTTGCTTTTTCAAATATGAAAAATGATATTTCATTTCTGGTAATGTTGTATTTAAATTATCATATGCTTGATAATAATCGTTTAAAGAGGGCTTATTTTCCCTTTTGAAGAAATCTAATTTTTGATTTAAAATATATGGAGTGCTTTCAAAATATTCCATTTATTTATGTATTTATGAATATTTATTTATATTAATTTAAACAAAGAGAAATTACGCTTATTTATTTAAATAATATTTGATTCTATATATAAAATTTTTTATCTAATTCTATAATATATTAATTAAATAAACAATATTAAATAATATTCAGCAATAAAAAACTTATGTGAACAAAACATTTTTATTGCTTTCTGTTTTTTCTACATATAAAATGATTTACATTTGTTTTACATCAATTTCTTTATTTTCTTTAAGAATATAATCAGGAACTTTTGGCCTAAATATTGAAGTTCCTTCTAAAAGTTGTAATTTCTTAAGTTCTTTGATTCTTTCTTTTTGAATTTTAAATTTTACTAATTTCAATATACATATTCTATTTTCAATTCTTTCTTTTGCATTAGTGCAACCCATTTTTTTATTTATATATATAAATATTTTAAAATAGAACATTAAAAAATTGTAAAAAAGGATATTTTTCAAAAAATTGTCTTAAATAAAAAAGAAAAAAAAATTTATTTTTTCTGAGTTAAAGCGCCTAAAGTTTTTCCATAAGGTCCACTAGTATCTCCTGCAACATCATCTTTAATATCAACTTTTCTATCCATATAATAATAATCTCTAATAGCATCCATATCAATTTCAGCTCTTGGAATAATAGCTCTATTTAAAGTATTAGTATCAGTTCCTAAACCTTCAACAGCTCTAAAAGCTTTTTTTGCAAAATATTCAGCTGGAGTTATATTTGACCATAAAATTGCTTTTATTAATTTTCTACATGTTCCTGATACATTTTTATTCACACAATCATAGAAATCTATTTTATATAATTCATTATATACTCTTGCTATTAATATTAAATCTTCTCTACTCTTTTTTACAAAAATCGATGTGTAAAAATCAACATCTTTTCCCCAATTTTTTGGTCCTTTTTGGTTTAATTCTTTTGCAATTACTTCTGCTTTTTCAATAGAAATTGTTTGTCCTCCTTCTCTTTCATTATCCATTAAAGCTAAAAGATATTGTTGATATATTCCACTGGTTTCTTTCCTTAAATCTTCTCTTAAAGTAATTTTATAAAATTTATTATAAACTTGATCAATAAAATCAAGCATCCATTTTGGTCTTGATGCCATTATTTCACAAATGACATTATCATCATTCATGAAAGAATGAAGACTTCTATGTAATTCTCGAGCATCATATTCATATTGAGTGTCAAACATTGCTAAACATAAATCATGAAATTTTGATGATAAATTCTTCATGTCATCTTGAATTGGATGACCATATAATTTTTTGTAACATTGACGCATTATTTGTCTTTCTCTGTTTGTTGTATTGTTTAATATATATATTATATCATCTTCACGAATTGGTTTTGAATTAACTGCTGAATGGTATTTTTCTGCATATGAGGTAAGTTCATTTATTCTTTCTTGGTCATCTGACATTTTATCCTTTTATATATTTTTATTTTATGATTTTCATAATTTTATTTTTATACATATAACTTATATTTTTACAATAAATAATATAATAGCCTTTTTTAATGTTTTATTTTTAAAAATATAACTACAATGTCTGAATTTTCAAAATTAGCTTCATATCAAATATTAGATCCTCCAGGTACACAAATAACAGATCCTGTGGCTCAAATGAAGCAATTATTAACAAAGCCCTCGATTAATATGGATAACATGCAATTATTAAATTCTCCTCCAGAGAATGCTCCTCAAATATATAGAGGACATAGAAAAAAGTTTGGTAGAACATATATAAATATTTTACATGATCCTCGTGTTGTTCGTGGTAACACATATGCTGCTTTTGTAATTCCCTCATCACTTCAAATGGAATTTCTTCGAATGAAAGAAGAAGAAGAAAAAAGGAAAAAATTAGCTCGAATGCCAAAAAAAGTTCCTCGATGTGCATATATTGGTTTAAAAGGTGCAGGAAGGAGAGAAGATAAAAATAAGAAATTTGAAGAGGAGAAAAAAGAAGAAAGTCCTATTTTAAAACCAATTGAGAATACTGGAGAAATTGAAGATATTCCATATTTTTATGCTGATACTCCTGAAGATCCTTTATATGTTCCTTTACCTGCAGGAAAGAATGAATATACTCAAATTGTTGATGGGGAGTTATTCGATTTTGATTTGGAAGTTAAACCTATTTTGGAAGTTTTAGTTGGAAGAAGTGTTATTCAAGCACAATATGAATTAATTGAAGAATATGAAAGAAATGAATATTTAAAACATAAGAAAGCTTATGAAAGAAAAAGAGAATTTGAATTAAATAAATTACAAAGAACTGAAGCAAAATATGTTAGAAAAGAAGAAGAAAAACAAAGAAGATTTAAACAAAAAGAACAAAGAAAAATAAATGATATTATAATGCAAAAGAAATTAATGGCTAAAATATTTGGAAAACATGCATTAAAAGATTTGAAAAATAATTCATTCCGTCAATTACAAGAAAGAGGATTTTTAGCATCTCATGCAACATATCCTGTAGCATTTTATCTTAAAAATAATTATATGCCAAATACAGAGAAAAGTGAAAAAGAAGCAAAATATATAGAAGATAATTTAATGAAAAGAATAAAAAAAGAATCAGAAAATGATAAATTAAATGCTCATAAAAAAGCTCTTGAAAAAGAAAGGGATAGATTATATCAAATTGCATATCAAAAAGCACTTGATGAAAGAGCAGCTGAGAAAGCAGAAAGAAAAAGAAAGAAAGAACAATTAAAAAGAAGAGAAAAAAGAAGAGTTGAAAGAATTACTAAAACTATTATAGATAATATTGTTAATACAAAAACTGATAGAAAAGATATTATGACTCTTCCTTTAAGTGATATTGATGAATTAACATTAAAAAGTGAAAGTATACATTGTTTTGGTCAATTAGGTGAAATTACCTTTGTTCTTCAAGAAGTCATCAATTATGTTAATTCATTAGAACAGCAATTAAATCTAAATACTAAAGAATTAATAACAGACTTTTTAGAAGAATTTTTATTAAATATTGCTAAAGAAATAAATAATGATCAATATATTTTGGAATTAAAATATTTAGAAAGTCCAAAATATGATTTTGAAAATATTCCCGAAGAAAGAAAAGGAGAATTTTCTGATTTTGTAAAAGATAAAAGAAGATATATTTCAAAATCAGTTCATAAATTAATTGAATTAGGATGTTTAAATGAAGAATTAATAGATATATTTAATGAAGTAATAGGAAATATATATTTTAAAAATCCAGAACCAGAAAAAATAGAGATTGATCCAGAAAATCAAGATGAAAATTATATAAATGAAATGAAAAAAAAACAAGAAGAATCAGAAAAAAAAGCTCAAGATGAATTAGCTAAATTAGAATTACTAAGAAAAAAAATTAAATTTACTATGATTAAACCAGAAGTATTTAAAAATAAAAGAGAGAATATAGGAGGTTTTATAACAGTTGAACCAAATCAAATAGAGAAAGCAATAATAACAGAATCAGAAGAAATTCCAATTAAAGTAGAAGAAGAAAATAAAGCAGAAGGAGAAGAAAATAAAGAAGAAGGAGAAGAAAATAAAGAAGAAGGAGAAGAAGAAGGAGGAATAAATAAAGGAGAAGGAGAAGAAGGAGAAAAAAAAGAAGAAGAAGAGAAAAAAGAAGAAGAAGAGAAAAATGAAGAAGAGAAAAAAGAAGGAGAAGAAAAGAAAGAAGGAGAAGAAATTAAAGAAGGAGAAAATATACCACAACAACCATTAAGTAAGATTTATTTTAATATTTTTTAGCTGAAACAATAACAACTGATATGGAATATTTAACACAAATTCAAACATATAAAAATTCTACTGTTCCGATAGATAGTTTTATTTTTCATTATGGAATGACAGAATGGTTTCAATGCTTTATTATAAGAGCTTTGAGAAGAGTTTTAAAAAAAAATTATGGTATTGAAATTTCTTTGATTGATAGTTTTAATAAAATTAAAGAAAATTATAAAATTGCTGCTGATAAACTTGTTAATGATATTTTAACAAATGAAAAATATTTAGGAAAAAGTATTATTCCCATTCCTATATCTTGTGTTGTTGTTCCTCCTGAAAATGAAGGAGAAGAAGCTCAAGAAATACAAAATAATAATGATAATAATGTTGTTAAACAAGAAGAAAAACCTCCTGAAGAAGATAAAGAAGAACAAACTTAAATATAATATAAATTTCTATTTACAAATAATATAAAATATACAAGTTAAATAAAATTAAATTTAATAATTATTATAATTTCTTTCTTAAATAAATTTTTTTTCTGATAAATAATAAAATTTATGAGTGATAAAAAAAGAACTTTATTTACTTCCCTTTTAAATGAATCAGGAAATATAAAATGTTATATGAATAATTGTAATTTAATTCCTTTAATAAATATAAAAGAAAAGAATGGGAAATTTGTGATAACAATATGTAGAAATGGACATTCACTAAAAAATATTCCAATTAATGAATTTTTATTAAAATCAAAAAGTATTGAATTAGAAAATCAAAATTGTTATTTTTGTAAATTAAATGAAAAAAATAATAAAATTAAATTATTTTTTTGCCCTGAATATCAAAAATATGTTTGTAGAAATGAAGAATATGAATTTAAACATAAAAATTGTAAAAGATTAAAAAAAGAAAATTTAATTGATATGAAAAAATTTGATGATTATTGTATTAGACATGGAGAAAATTTAATAAATTTAACATAAAAAGCAAAAAATAAGTTCATTTATTAATATTGGATTTAATCAAAATGAAAAAAATATTGTAGATGATAATATTTCAAAAGCTTTTTTTGGATTAGAAAGAATGAGAACTTTATTTAATTTAACAATTGAACAATTTAAAAAAGAATTTGATAGTTATTATGAAATGAATAAAAATTTATTAATTTTAAATCAATTAATTCTTCGTAATTATAAAAAAGATAAAAATGGAGAAATAATTTTAAATGTGATTAATAATGTAAAATATTTAAAAAAGGATTTTTTTAATCATAGTTTTAAAGGAGAAAATATGTTAACAAAATTAAAGCATTTTCATCAATTAATTTATCAAAGTATTTATTTAATGAAAGAAAAAAAGAATATAAATAGGAAAATAAGTTATAATTTAGAAAATAATTTTAAAACATTAAAAGAACATTCAAGTTATGTTTATAATATTTTATTTTTAGAAGATGGAAGATTATCTTCTTGTTCTTCAGATTCAAATTTAATAATATATAATAAAACAAATTATACTCCAGATTTAATAATAAAAGAACATTCAAATTCAATTTTTTATCATACTCAATTAAGGAATAAAAATATTGTAACTTGTTCTTATGATAAATTAATAAAAATAATCAAATTACTTCCTGAAAATAAATATATAGTCATTCAAACTTTAAATGGACATGATAATTCTGTTTTAAAGATTTTAGAAACTTATGATAATAAATTAATTTCTTGTTCTTCAGATTTAACAATGAAAGTTTGGGAAGAAAATGAAAAAAATAAAAATTTCTATTGTATTCAAACTATATTTATTGGGAATATAGATAATAGTGATACTAATATTTTATTAATAAATGAAAATGAAATTGTTTCTTCTTCTTGTGAAGATAAATTTATTATATTTTGGAATTTGAAAAAAAATTTTTCTTTGATTCAAAAAATTGAAAATATTGATTGTAATTATAGTCAAAATTCAATGTATTTGATTAATGATAATTCATTGCTAATTGGAGGATATGAGAATAATAAAGGAATTTATTTAATCAATATTATTAATCATCAAATAATAAAAAATATAGTTCCAACTTTAAATTATGTATATTCTATCATTGAATTAATAAATGGAACAATTCTTATTGGAGCATTTGAAAATAATAAATATTGTTTAATAAATTATAAATTTGAAAATTATGATTTAATTAAAATTAAATCTAAAGAAAGTGCTCATAAAGGAGAAATATATGATATTATAGGATTGGATAATGTAATTATTATTTCTTGTTCAGATGATTCAACAATTAAATTTTGGAATTAAACATAACTTAAAAAATCAAGGTTTTACATATTAAATTTTATTAAAGTTCTTTTAAAAATAGAATATTATGTTTTTTATTTTTAATGTAATTATTTCAAAAATTCAGTTTATTTAAGAAAAGGAAATTCAGGTTTAAGAATCTCTTCTTTACCTTCTTTATCAGAAACTTTCAAAAATCCTTCATCAGTTAACTCAAGTTGTTTGTAATCTTCTCCATTTTCTTCTCCTCTTTTTTTAATTAAAATATCCATATTACCATATTTTTTCCATTGTTGAATAACATCTTCAGGATTAAAACTGCATAATTTTTTACAAATTTCATTGCAAACTTCAACTGAGAAATCAAAAGCTTTTGGAACATTTTTAGAGTGATTTCCTAAATGACAAGGAGCTCTTCCACCTTCTCTTATTTCTGTCATTGGAGGAGCATAAACTAAATTAACTCCAAAACTTAGCATATAAAAATCTTCAAATTTATCCACTAAAATTCCACAGACTTTTCCACCATCTTTACATAAAATATCATTTGGCCATTTTATACAAAATTTATCCTCTGAATATGAATTCAATTTTTCTACTATTGTTATTGCTATTATATATGGTGTTAATTTTAATATTTTTTCAGGAATATATTTTTTCCTTAAATTAAAAGTTGAATATACATTTCCTATTTGAGAACTTGACCATTTACGATCTCCACTTCCTCTTCCTTGTGTTTGCTCATCACAATTTAAAAGAAAATTTTCAATGTTAGAATCATTTTTTATCATTTCTTGAGATACTGGAATTGTTGATTCTATTTGTTCTTTATGAATTTTATTAAATGGGATTTCTTGTTCCATTTTTTACTGATTATAAGGGATTTTTATAATAATATAT
>JAEEGI010013377.1_pt1 | contig 17411 bp, 8 predicted proteins | sample 8958751 | NCBI WGS metagenome assembly JAEEGI01 (sample SAMN16246545, study PRJNA631951) | gut metagenome | biome: gut microbiome; feature: rumen; material: KS-attached | host: Bos | place: Iran: Karaj | collected 2018-10
TTAAAAGAAAATACAATAGAAAAAGAAAACTCAGAATTAATAGAATTAGATATAGAAAGAATGAAATTTATAATAAAAGATTATTTAAGAATAAGAATAATGAAAATCGAAAAATATTTATTTTATATTTTAAAAAATGACTTATCATCCTTATTATCAGAAAATGAAGTAGAATTTGTTATAAAATTAATAAATATGAAAAGTGTTTATTTTAATGAAGGATTAAAAAATATTCATCAATCTGCAAATAATTTTAGAGTTTTTACTGATAGATTTAAATTAATGAAAGATAAAATTTCTGCTTTAAATGATGCTATGATTGTTTCTCCTTCTGAAAATGAATTTGTTATTGTTCAAAGTATTACTGAAGAAAATATTATAATAAATATGAAAGATGTTTATGATAAATATCCTTATGATTTTCTTCAAATAGAAAAAAATGATATTTATATTCTTCCTTATAATGCAGTCAAAAAATTAATTAAAGAAAATAAAGTAAAATTAATTTAATTATTTTTATATTTATTTATTATATTAATAATTCTATATTAAATATAATTATTAATTTATTATAATATAAATGCAATTTCAAAATCAATATAAAAGACATTATACTTATGAAGTTGATTCTCGAGGTTCTAGTTTAGAAAAAAATAATGATATGTATGATTATAGAAATATTGAGAAACTTAATAATGAAAGAATTAATAAATTAAATTTTCAATTAAACCAAATAAATTTACCAATAAATAATTCAATTCAATCTATATCAAGTTCAAATTATTTGAATAAAAATAATAGACTAAATAATAATATAAATAATACTTTAAATGAAAATAATACTAATAATCAATATGAATCTTATAAAAGTTACTTAGATAATAAATATAATTCAGAAATTCCAAATAATAATTTAAATCAGTATTCACCTTTAAAAAAAAGTAAAAATCAAATTAGCAAAAATCAAGAAGAAGATTTTAATGAAAAATATGATGTCAAACCAAGAAGAAGAGGCTCAAGTAAAAGTGAAAATATGAGAGAATATAATAATATAGATAATGAAAATATTGATAATAATATTAAAAGAATAAGAAGCCATTCAATAGGTGATATACCTGATAAAAATGAAAATTTTAATTTAAATATAGATGATGAAAATAAGTTTATCAATGAAGGAAATATATACGAAAATAATAAAAAAGGAAATAATAATGAATTAAAAACATCAAATAATAAAAATGATGAAAATAATAATAAGAAAAACGTTATATCGGAAACATTATTAAATCCAGAGTATGCAGAAAAAGTAAATAATATTAAAATAACAGAAGGACAAATAAATCCAAATGATTATAGAAATGATCCAAGATATTCAAATAATTCAAATGCTTTAGCGAATATGATTGATAATGATAAGTATTCAAAAATCAATTATTTACCTCAAGATTCAATGAATTCAAATATAAGAAATAAATTCAATCCATATGATAATAATAACCAATATATAGATAATAATTATAATCCTTTATATAATTCACAAAAAAATAATGATTTATATCAAAGTAATTTTACTGAACCTTATCAAAGAAATGTTATAAATCCATTTATTAATAATAATAGGGATTTTAATAACAATATTCCTTATAACAGCCAAATAATTGGAAATAATCCTTATGATTCTTTTAATAAATATAATCAAAATTTCCCAAATTATTCAGCCCCAAGATTTAATAATAATAATTATCCATTCAATGAGCAAAATCAACAATTTAATAATTCAAATGATAATTTTAAACAAATGAATAATCCTTATTATGAAAATAATAATAATAATGAAGATAATGATAATGATAATATTTTATCTAAAATTGAATATATAAATCCAGATGATATTAGAAATAGACCTCCCAATGAACAATTATATTTACTTGCAAATAATAATAAATTATTATATAATGCATTAAAGAACCTTCAAGAAAAATATAATAATTTAAAAGCTGAATATTTAAAATTATTGAAAGTTCAAGAAAGTGTTAAAGATAATCCAACACTCAAAGATTTATTAATGAAAGATAATGATGATTTAAAAAGAGTAAACAACAATTATGAAAAAATGATAGAACCTTTAGTAGATTATGTAAATGATGTAAATTCATCCTTAGGGAAAAAAGAAATTGATTTATTAGATTTAAAGAAATTAGCCAAAAAATATAAAGAAAAAAAATATGGAGATGATGATGATGAAATGAATCCTTTAGATAAATTTATTAAATATATAAATAAAAGCAAAGATGGAATTGTTAATATTGTAGAAGGAGAACCAAATAAATTAAAAGGAAAAATTCCTAAAATAAAAGAAAAAAAAAGAAAAATAATTACTTTCTCAAATGGCATAAACGATGATTTTAATGATAATAATAATGATTTAAAAGGCCTTAAAAACCCAAATGAAATTTTAAAAAATGATAATAATAATGATAAAAATGGTAATTATAATATAAATAATTTAAAAGGAAATAATCCAAATTTAAATAAAATATTAAACAACAATTATAACAACAATAACTATGAAGATTCAGATGATAGTAGTGAAAAAAACAAAAGAACAAAATCAAATAAAAATAAAAAGGGTAAAAACAAAGATTTTTATTATTGGAAAAAAAATAAATTTACAAGAGGAAAAAGTGGAAGAATAATATCAGATTCGGATGAAGAAATACAAGAAGAAAAAAAAAGAATAAATAAATTTATGATTGGAGATGATAAAACTTATAATTATGATTATTATAATAATAGAGATTGGGAATGTCCTGCTTGTTATATTGGTATTAATAATACTTCAAGGGGATTTTCTCCTTTAATGTGTTCACCTCATAGAGAATATTATATTCAAAATTATGAAAATAATAATGAAGATAAAAATAAAGAAAATAATGAAATTGAAACAGAATAATTTTTTTTTTTTGTTTTTTTTTTAAACTATTTAAAAATATTAATTTATATTCAAATAAATTATATGGTATTATAAATGTAAATTTTGGAAATAAATAAATTTTTATTTTTATTAATATACCTAAAATACGTTTTAAAAAAATTTAAAAATAGAAAATTTAAATTTCATTTATTTTTTTTAATAAAATAAAATAAAATTTAATTTTCTTCATTGTTCTCAATAATAGACAACTTAGAGCAAGTGAAATTATTGTTATACATCCAATAACATAAATTTTGGATTAAATCAATACAATCATCTCTACTAAATCCAAAATCATTATAATTATCATCAGGATTAATAAATTCTAAAATAAAATCATTACTTAAATCAGGAATATCTTCTGCATTATTACAAGTAGTAAATTCTTCATTTCCTAATATTCTTTCTTGATAATATTGATTTATAAATTCTCTAAATAAAGTAACGAAAATTATAATTTTTTCAAAATAACTATTATTACAATAATTAGAAACTTTATTTAAATATTCTATAAAAATATCATCAATTGTAATTTTTTCATTTTTTTCATCATAAATTTCATTATTTTTTTTATGTGAATTATTATAATATTTAAATAAAAAATTATGAGATTCTAAAAAATCACAAAATTGAATTTTCCTTTTTAAATTTCTCAGTTGTTTATTTTCATCATTATTAATATCATAAATAAATAAAAAAGCATTTTTAATAGCATTATTATAATCATCAGTAATTCCATTTCTATAATCTTTTTTAAAATAACTTGCATCAATAGGATTATAATTCAATTTTTCAATTAAAGAAGGACTTAAATTTTTTTTTGGCCTTCCTCTTCCTTTTCCATTATTAAAATTAATATTATGTTTTTGTTTCCTATGAGTATATAAAGCTGCATATGATAAATATGATTTTCCACATATTTCACAATTGAAGATTCTACCTTCAAAATTTTTTTTTGATCTTCTGTGATTTTCTTCTTTTTTATTTTTATTTTCAATATCATTTATTTTTGTACTTGGAGTTTCTTTTTCTTCATAATTTACGTTTATTATTTTAAACTTATTATTTTCTGAATTTAATAAAGGGTTAAAATGAATTAATGGAACTTCTTCATTGCTTTCAATATTTTTGGATGATATAGTATTTTGATAATTGTCCATTTAATTATAATTATTATAAATGTATTTTGGATTTCATTGAAAATCAATGTTTATATCTTTAATTCGTTTAATATTTATTTTTTAACTTCTTATTAATTAATTAAAATTAATTTTTTTATTCTTTATTTTATTTAAATTAAAAATATTTTATTTTAACTAAACAATTAAAGCTATATTTGCCTTATATTTCCTTACCATTAAGTTTTAAGAATTCTTTTAAATTATTTCTATCTTCATTTTTAATATACTTAATAAGTCCTTTATCTTTAATTTCATTTAAATGAATAATTATATAAATAAGACAAGAACGATATAAATAAGTTAAATTATAATCTTTTCCAATTTCAATTAAACAAAGAATATTTTCAGAATCAATTATTTGTTCTAATTGAATTTCAATTAAAGAAATTATATTATCAATCATGAAAAAAGAAGATAAATCTAAAATATTTATTATTTCATTTTGATTTATATTAAATTTTGAAGTATGTAAAAACTCTATTAAACATCTAAAATTTTCTTCTGAAAAATTTAAATTTATATCTTTTAAATTTAATGTTTTTTCATTCATTAATTTTATTAAATTATAAAAATAAACACTTTTAAAAGAAAGAATATCTTTATTTATTGATATAATTTCATTATCATTTAATTTTATTTCAAAAGAAAAATTAGATTTAATATTTTTTTGAATATATTCAATTTTCTTATCCGAAAGAATTTTTCTAATTTCAGCAATTTTTTTATAAAAAGAATAACTATTTTCAATTTCTTCTTTGTATTTTTTATAATTTTCAATATTTAATTCTTGATTTACATTAGTATAACTTTCTCCAATTACCGTACCACCTTCTAAATTCTTTAAATTTTTTTTATTTTGTTGAGGTATAGGAAATAAATTATTAGGAGGAAAAGGATTTAATGGATCATTTCTATTATTATTATTATTATTATCACCTCTATTATTATTATTATTATTATTATTTTGAATATTCGTTAATTCTAACACTATTTTTTTATAAGTTGTATTCAACATTCCAGTTAAGATCGCAATATTTTTATTATTTTTTGAATTCATTGATGCATTATTTTGTTCTGATAAAAAGATTTTATTATATTTTTCTTTATATAAATCTATTAAATCTAATAATTGATTTTCGTGATTTTCAACTTTAACAGAAAATAAAAATTCTTTAATATGATTTAATTGTTCAATTAAAATTATAATACTTTCATAATCATATAAATTCCAATTTATATTATCAGTATAAATTAATTCAATCATAATTTCAATTTCATTTTCAGATAATTTTTCAACTATAAATTTCTTTCCGTTAATATTTTTTAATTTTGATAAATCAATAAATTGTTCAATGATATAAGAATGACAAGGATAAATAATAATAGAATTTTCATTTTTACATAAAAAAATATCAAAACTAGAATCATCATCTTTATTTTTTAAATAATTTTTAATAGTTTCATATAATAAATCACAATAATTAAAAGAATTTAATTTTGTCATTAAAAATAAATGATCATGTCCACTTGAAATATCATATATATTAGTCTTAATTTCTTTATTTAATAAATTTGTTTTATATTCATTTTTTATTTTAATATCAGTATAAAAACATTCATTTGAATTTGTTAAAGTTAAAATATAATTTAAGCCTACTTCAATTTTTTTAATTTTATCTTTTTCAACTTCAATAATATTTATATTTTCAATTAAATTTTCAATAGGAACTTTTTCATTATCTAAATCATTAGTATTTATTTTAAAAATACCATCTTTTTCAGTAAGAACAAATAAAAAATTACTCGTAGCAACAATTTGTTTTATGTCAATTTTATTAATTTCAAAATAATTTATTTTAATAGTTCTTTTATAATTATTTCCCATAATATAAATATCATTAGGAAATAATTGAGAAGTAAAAGCGGAAAACCAAGTTCCACAAGTAATTAAATTTACTTTCATTAAATCTTCAATATTAGTACTTAAATCATTAATATTTAAATTAATATTATGTTCATTATTTTCATCATTTTTCCTATTTAAAAACCTATATTCTTCAACTGTAAAATTATTATTTAATTCATATAAAGTTAATAAGTAAGGAATATCAACATCTTTAATCTTATTTAAACCTAATTGATTTTTTTCATTATTACCCCAACCTAATAAAAACCCATTTTCACAAACCGCAATAGTATGACAAGAACCACCCGTCATATTAATAATTTTTAAATTATTAATATTTAATTTTCTAGGATAAGTTTCATTATTTTTTACTCCATGACCTAATTGACCATAAATACCTTCTCCCCAGGTATATAAATCACCTCTATTTGTTAAAGCCATTGAATGATTATTTCCTGTTGAAATATATGTTATTATTTCATTAGCTAAACTTTCTATTAATTTAGGCTCTGAATAATCACCATATTCACTTTTATTCTTATCATTTTTATTATATGCTTTATATAATCTTCCCCAAGAATAAATTGTATTATTTTCACTTAATGCAATTGTATGACATATTCCACATGAAATTTGAATTATTTTTATTTTTCTTAATAAATTTAATCTTAATGGATGATTTGTTATTATATATGAATTTATTCCTAATTGACCATTTGTCCCATTTCCCATTGTAAATATTGAGGTTAAAGAATTTTCATCAAAATCAAATTTCTCATTTTTGTTGAGATTTAAAATATATTCTTTTACAGTCTTTTGAGTCACTGTTGATATAAATTGTTCTATTTTTTCTATTATTTCATTTGATGACATATTCTCTATATGTGGCATTGTTTTTAATAAGGAATTTATTAAAGATATTTGATCAAGGTTATTTTTATATTTTTCTAATAAATAATTTTTCGCTTCATTTATTTCTAATTGATGAGGTGGAATTAAATTTGAATTATCATTTATTAAATTATTATTATTTATATTATTATTTGTATTATTTATTTCATTATTCTTTGTTGATTGAATAAATTGAGGTTCTTTTGTTCTATTCATTAATAATTTTAAATTGTCTTTTGTTATATTTTGTTCTTTTAATGTTTTTTCAAAAGATAATTTTTTTCCTCGAAAAAGAAAACTCATGTTTGTTCCTAAATTTCCTTCTTTTATATTTATTTTTTCTATTAAGTCTAATGGAGTTAAATCAGGATTTATTTTAATTGTTATTTCATGCTTTATTTCTTCAAACATTATTGGTTTAATAATTAAAGTAATTTCTGACATATTTTTTTTGAATAATAAAAGTATATTAAATTTTGGAATAAATTTTAATTATTATTTAATTCAAAAATAATATATTATCTTATATAAAAAATGTCGAATTCAAAAGACAGAAAAAAATAATATTTGAAATGCTCCCAAATAAAAATAATATTAATATTTAAGAAAAAAAGATATTGAACAAGAAAAAAGATTTAGAAGATTAATAGAACAATATGAATAAATTTATTATAAAGAACTTAATTAAATATATTTATTTATAATTGCTTTCACATTAATTTCTTCCATAAAAATTAATTTTTTTTTCTCAAATTAAATTTAAAAAAAATTAATGGAAAAAAGTAAATCACTTTCAAAATTTGAATTAATAGGAAAATCAGGGAAAATTTCAAGAAAAAATGAATTGAAAAAAAAAGATTTAAATGAAATAACGTAAAATTATAAAACAATTTATAAAATAGTATATTAATAAATGATATATCAATAAGAGATTTATCCTATATTATAAAAGGAATAATAATAGTTTTCTATAAAATTTATAATTCCTTTTATTATTCAAATCAAGAATTTATTTTAATGTTTATAAGAAATAAAATTGATAGGAAAAAAAAAATGGGTGTTTTATTAAAAAAAAATTTAAAAGAAAGTAAAAAAAATGAAAGTAAATCTTCAATATCAATAAATCAAATGGGAATATTAAATTCATATAATATGTCTTTATTAAGTTCAAAATCAAAAGGAGAAAATTCGTTTTGGAAAACTTTTAATAAAAAAATAGAAAATAATAAGGAAGAAAAAATTAATGAAAATAAAATAGAAACTCCTAAACTTGGAATTAATAATCTTATTGATACTAAAATTATTTTATCTAATATGAAAACTTCAAAAAAAAAATTATTTGAAAATGTCAGTAAAATTGAAAATAATCAATCAAAAAATTCTTCTTTTATAAATAATTGTTCTAATAATATTAATCAAGAAATTTTATCTGATTTTGTTGATTTTAATATTGAAAGTAATAAAATAAATAGTTATAATAAAGAAAATAATAATAATAATTCAAATTTAAAAGAAAATATAACTTCAGAAAAAAAATCAATTAATGAAAATAAAGAATATACTTTAAAAAAAATAAAATTTGAAAATAAAGAACAAAACAAAACAAAAAATAAATTTAAAATATCATCAAAATTAAAATTAGAAAAAGATGAAATAATAGAAATGAACATAGAAGAAAAATATAAAAATGAAAAACTAAAAATTCACATAAAAGAAATAATAGAAAAATTTAAAGAAGAATATAAAATAAAAGAAGATTTAAATGAATATAAAAAATTAATAAATGAAGAAATAAAAAATAACATAATAATAACATTAAATGAAATGATATCTAATTCAAATATTTTTGGAAGTCAAATAATTTCTCATAAAAATATATCATCCTTATATGATAAAAGAAGAGGACTTGATTCATTTGAAAATTCTCAATCACAATCAATAACAATAATGTCTAATTTATCAATAAAAAATGTATTTGATGGAAAAAATATAATTAATAAAACTTCAAATATTATAAATTTCCCAGAGAATAATATTATTGTTGAAGAAGAAAGTAATTTAAATATTACAAGTGTTAATACTATTAATTTAAAATCTACTTTAAATGATATTGTTGATGGAGATTTATATTATAATAATATTCAATCTAATTTACATGATATTCAAGAAATTGTTGAAGAAAATAATAATGAATTAATTAATCAAAATTTATTTGAAGAAATTAATAAAATTAAATCTAATGAAGAAATTCCTATTCAATATTTAAGTGATAAAATATTTAATGATTGTCAAAAAATGAATAAAAAAGATAAAATTTCAAAAACTTTTTATGAATTATTATTTATTGTTCATGAAAATAATATTGATATTTATCAAGAAAGTTTATTTGGAAAAATAATAAAAAAATAAATTAAATAAATTAATAATATAAATCATATCTTAATATTATATAAGCATATATGAAATCCTTTTTTAAAATATTATACTTTTATTTAATTTATTATTTTGAAAGGTGTGGGGGTGGAAAAATTTTAAAAAAAATATATAAATAAATAAATATATAAACATTTTTTACTTTTTTTCAAGGATTATTTTATTTATTCAAATTTAAATAATAATAACAAATATATATAAAGAATCTAAATAAATTAAAACACCTTTTTTAATTTACAAAATAAATAGGTGCTATATTTCATATATATTAAACTCTCAATTTCATAATACATATTTAAAATATATATAAAAAGTTCTAAATTTAATTAAAAATAATTCAAATTATTGACTCTAAAAAACCAATAAATTTTTTATTCTTTAAAGAAAATTCAGTTAAGTTAATTTGATGAAAATTAAAATAATATTTTTTACTTAAATTTATAAATTTTTCTTTATTTTCACAAATATTAACATTATTTTTTAAATCACAATTGAAAATAAAGAATATTTTTTCACTTTTATTAACTGACTGAATTTCTCTTAATTGTTTTTCAATAAAATTAAAATTTGAATTTTCATTTACAATGATAATAAAAGCATGAGCAATTTGAAAATAAGTTTTAATCAAAATTGAATTTAAGAAATCTTCATTTGAATCCCAAAATTCAAGTTTATAATCTTTATTATTAATTTCACAATTAATTTTTTTAATATTTAAATATTCAGTATGAGTATAATTATTATTATCTTTAAAATTACCAAATATTTTACTTAAAAAAAAACTCTTTCCGACTTTATTATTTCCAATTAACATAATTTTAATTAACTTATTATAATTTTTTACATTATTTAAAATTATGTTTTTATATTCATCATCAGAAATAATTGAAGTATCAAAAGTATTAATTGAACTTCCGTTACTTGAATAACTTTTTTTACATAAATCATCATATTCATCTTCTGATAAATAATCATCTAAAAATAATTCTTTATTCTTATATTTAATATTTGATTCTTTTATTATATTTTCTAATTCTTTTTCTTCAATTTCTTCTTTTTCTCTTAAAGTTAATTCTCTCTTTTCAATTTTATATCCTGAATTTAAACCTAAATTTTCTAATTCTTCTTCATTTGAAAAAGAATCTTCTAAATTAAATTTTTGTTGATTAAAATTTCTTTCAATTGATGTTTCCTTAAATATTAAATTTTGGTTATATAAATATTTTACTTGTGATTTTTCTAGATCATCTTTATCATATATTGTATATGAACGACTTCTACGCATTATTTTTTTAAAATATTAAATAAATTAATTTTACATTATATAGATGATAAAAATTAAAAGCAGAATTAACAATTACAAAAATTATATTTTTTAATATTTTTTTTCTTATAAAAATAACAATTTTAAAAAAAAATAATTATTTATAATAATCATAAATATCTTCATTTTACCTTTTATCAATAATTAAATTAAAAAATAAATTATTTAAATAATAAAAAAAAATAATCAAAAATAACCTAAACCTTCAAAAAAAGAATAATTCAAAAATATATTAAAAAATTAAAAATTAATATTCAAACTTTTTACGAAGTATTTTAATTCAAAAAGAAAAATAAAAAAATTTTGTTTTAATGTTATTTTATTTATTAGTTTATTTTAACAAAAAAAAGGATTATTAATAATTAAAATATATAGAAAAATAAATAAATTCAAATGACACTTCTTTTTTATTTTTTCTTTTTAATTATTTCATAATAATTATTAATTTTCTTATATGGTTGATAAATATATTTATCATTTTTTTCAATAATTTTTTTTAATTTTTCTTGAAATTCTTCTTTAGCTTTAATTTTTGCAATTTTATTTGCTTTTTTCCTATTAGAAATATCAATATTTTTTTTAACAAAAATAAATTTATCATAATTATATCTTTCTTGTTTTCTTTTAAAATAAATTAAATCATTAATTTTATTTTCAATTTCTAATAATCTACTTAAAGTATTTACTTTTTCATTATATTTATAAATTTTTTCTTTAAATTCTTCTTTATTATTTATCTCATTATAAATTTCTAAAACTTTTAAATCAACTAAATTAAAATTATTTTTTTTATTTACTTTTGGTAAATTATATAAATATTTTTTTAAATATTCATTTCTTAATTTAACTTCTTTTAATTTATTTTCAGTAACATTCATTTCTTCTTCAAAAAATTTTTCTAATTCTTCTTCTTTTTCAATTAATTCTTTTTTTTCTTTTAAGTTTTCTCTTAAAGAAGTTAATTCATTTTGTTTTTCATTATAAATAATTAAACTATTTTTAATATTAAAAGAAATTAAATCTAATTTTTTTTTAAATTCTTCAGGTCCAGAAAAAATAATTTTAGGTTCTTTAATAATTTTAATTCCAGAAGAAAGATTTTCTTCTAAAATAGAATATCTTTTTTCTTTTCCTTTCATAGAAATAGTATTTTTTTTATTAAATTGACTTTGAACTGAATTAAAATTAGATAATATAAATAATGAATGAAGATCTTTTTTATAATCATTTTGATCTTCTTCATTAAATTTTTCAAATAATCCAGTTTTATTTTTAACACATAATAAAAAAAATTTATTGTTTAAATTATATTCAAATTGTCTTTGTAATCTTCCAAATCTATGTCTTAATAAATAAGTTTCATGTAAAATTTCATTTTTTTTTTCAAATAAAACTTCTCTTATTTCTTTTTCTTTTTCTATTTTCTTATATAAATCATTTAAATAATCATCTGTACTTTTTATATATATGTCTATTAAATTTATCATTTTTTCTAAATTTAATATTTCTAAATTCATTAAGTCTACTTCTATTTTTCTTTCTTCTTTTATATTTTTTATCTCATTTTCTTGAAGCAAATAACCATAATTTTCTAATAATATTTTTTTTGATTTTTTTGTAAAATCAATAATTGATTCAGTTCTAATTTTGTTATTTTGAATTTTATTAAAATTAAATTTTTGTAAAAATTTTATTTTAGTTTTGCTTCTTTTTTTTATTTTTTCTGTTTTTGATTGATTATTTTTTGTTGTATAATTATGAATAGTACTAATTGAACCAATTGATAAAGTTCTATTTTTTGAAATTGGTTTATTAAAACTATTATGTAAATCTATTGAAGGTAAAATTTTTAATTGAGGAATAATTGATGAATCTGAAGTTCTTAAATTCTTTGCTTCAATTTTTAAATATTTATAATTTTTATTAAAACAATTCCTTAAAAATATATGATGAAAAGAATCCAATTTTATTTTCTCTATTTGTTTTATAAAACTTAAGCTTTTTATAGATTTTATATCATGTTTCATTCTATTTGTTAAAGACTTTTGTAATAATGATATCTCTGTTTTATCATTTGAAGAAAATGTTCTTATTGTACTCATTTATTTTTTGAAGTTTAAAAACAATTAATTATTAATAATTTATATTTATCATTATTTTTATTTTTTAATATAAAAAACTTATGAATGATAATTTTGAGGATAATAATAATTTTTGGAATGATATTTATGATGATAAAGTTTATTTAGATAATACTCAAAATCTTTATTTATTGACTGAACGTATGAAAAAAGAAAAAAAAAGTAATAATGTAAACTATCAAAATTTAACCAATTTATATAATAAATATGATTATTTAATTAAAGAATTTTGCAATGAAAAAAATAAAAATATATCAACTCAAATATCTTTTAAAAATAATAAAAACAATTATTTTAATATATTATATAATAAAGGAATAGCAATGAATAAAAAATTAGAAAAAATAAGAAAAGAAAATGAGGAATTAAAATTATTAAATGAATTAAAAGAATGTACATTTCAACCTAATTTAAATTTACCGAATAAAACAATAAAAAAACATAATTTAAATAATTTATCATTATATGAAAGAAATAAAAATTGGTTAATAAATAAAAACGAAAATATAATTAAATCTAAAAGAAAAAATGCAGAAAAATTAAAAAAAATTTATAATCATAAACCAACAATTCATTATATTGATGATAAATACCTTGAAACAATTTTTAATGAAGAAAATAATATTGAAAATCAACCTGAAAATTTTTCTTATTTAATAAGGCAATATAATGTTAGAAATAAAAATAATAAAAAAAATAAATCTTTAGATAATTCTTTTTTTATTCAAACTTCACATTATATAGGAAAAGATTTTGGAAAAAAAATAACAAAAGATGATTTTGATTCTTTAAAAAATTATATACATAATGAAATACACAATATAAAATAAAAATTAATTAATTAATTATTATTTTTTATTTTTTTTTGCTCAACTTTTTTTAAAATTATTTTTTTTTTCCATATAAATAACTTATTCTTTTTTTTATTTAATATTAAATTTAATTAATCACAAATATGGATGTCAATGAAGGTATTTTTATTATACATTATATTTCATTTTTTTCAATAAATAGATGTAAAGATTAATAATACAATAAGAGAAGTAAAGGAAAAATTAGATAACAAAGGTACAATTTTATTTTTTAAAAATTTAGATTATCAAAATGCTTTATCAAATTTAAATAATCTAAGAATGTCCTTTGAAAGAATAAGAACACCAGAAAAGAAAGCTCAATATTATGAACAAATAATCACAATATTCAATGAGAATATGACTAAATTTTTAAAGTTACCAATGAAAAATAAAGAAGATTTAGATAAGAATATAATTCAAATTAAAAAAATAATGATAGAATTATATCCTAGAACAGCTTTTACCAATGATTCAAATAGAAATGATAGTTTAATCAGAGATATGTTTAATATTATGAAAGAAATTTTAGAAAAAGACATTGAAGAAATTGGTATTAAAGTAAAGGGATATTTAAATGAATCCTGCAGAGAAAAATCATTTCAACTTTATTCTTTTAAAAAAATATTAGAATATATAAATGATTCTTTAAGACATATTAAAGACATTTATAATAAAAATATGGAAAGAGATTCTTCAAAAGAAAATGTAATGTCAAATTGTTCTTTTAAAATTATTTCAGATTTAACTTCTTATTCTGCTTTTTTTTATCAAAATTCTATTTCATCAGAACAAAAAGGTCCACAAATAAATTTAAAAGATAATACAAGGAATGAAATAGAAGAATATAAAAAAAATGTTAAAAATTTATTAATTAATTTAATTCAAAAACCAAATTATACAAAAGAACAATCTCATTATTTTGAAGATTATTTAGTTTTACTTTGTAAAGGAATATGTAGTTATTTTTTCTTTAAAAGAATAAGACAAGATATTTTACCAGTTTCAGATTTAATAAAAACAATAAAATATATACTTGAAAATACTTCAATGAAAGAAACTACAAAAGATGTTTATAATTATTTTTTATTATTAAAAGATACAAATGAATTTTATGAAGAAAGAAATTATTTTTTAAATGAAAAAAATTTTTTAAAAAAAGGATTACAATATACTGATACTAATCAAAATGAAGTTTTTAAATTACTTTTAAGATATCAAGATTTAATTCTTCAAAAAAGAAATGGAAATACAAATGAAGAAAAATGGGAAACTTTAAAAAATTTATTAATATTGAAATTAAATGATTATCATTTAAATTTTGATTTGAAAGCTCAAATTTTACGTCATATAAAAGATTATTTAGCTTTTTTTTCGAAAAACAATGGTCAAAATGAATTAAAAAATATTATTTCACCTTTAGTTAATTTATTAATACAAGAATTAAGTTATTTCTATGAAAATTTATTAAAATTAACATATGAAAGAGATCAAGGAGTAAATATCTTAAAAGAAAGTAAAAAAAAGAGTAAAAAAGATTATTTATATAGAAATATGATTGATGTAGAATTTGAAGATACAAAACAAGAAAAAAATACACCTTCAATTTTATTTGATATTTTATTATCAAATGAACTTGATAAATATTCTATTGTTGATGAAGATAAAAGAATATTAAATGAAGTATTTAAATCTACAAATGAAATTTTACAAAATCTTTCAAAAATTTTTCAAAATGAGTTTCATTCAAGACAAAATATTCTTCCACTAAGAAATCAACAATTTCAACAAAATAATTTACAACAACATGAAATTTTTGAATTAGTTGAGCTTTACAACAACATAAATTCAAAAAGTAAATATTTATCAAAAATATTTTATAATTATTTATATATATATGAATTTTATTGTAAAAATCATAAACATCCAAAAGAAGAAAACAATGAAATTTCATATGATACAAATTTGATTGATATTTATCTTACTTTTCCTCCTTCTCTTTGTATATCAATTTTTAAAAATTCAATGCCAAAAATATTTAATTTAATATTATTAAATTCTCAAATTTGTAGTAATTTCAGTTGTATAAGTACAATATTAATAGATAATATATTTAAATTTAAGCAAAATCCAGAAGCAACAATAAGTAATTTAAAAAAAGAATTATTTGAAGTTTATTTTGATTATTTTAGTAGAAAAATTTATGATATTGGAAATTTTAAAGATATATATGATGTAAATTATTCATTAAATAATGCTTATTTATCATATACAATAACAACAATGAAACAATTATTTAAATATATTCTTTCTTATTCATCTGAAGATTATGTAAAAAGTAAAATAACAACATTATTAGTAAATTGTATTCTTTTATCAAAAAATTCTCAATATTTTGGAAATTACATTTATATAATAAGATGTTTATTTAAATATTTAAATTTAAATGATAGAAATAATTCTACTCAATATGAATTTCATAGAGAAGGATTACATATAGTTTATGGAGTTATGAAATATATGATTAATTTTAAAGAAGCTTATCCTTTTTTAAAAGAAATGATAACTGAAATAATAATGATTCTCCCACTTAAATTTAAATATTTAATTGATTTTACTCATTTAATTTTTCCTTCTATTATTGATTCTTTAAGTATGACTCCAGAAATAATTCCTATTGGATTACAATTTTTAGAACAATGGATGAATGCTTTATTTCATAAACCTGAAAATGTAAAACCTTATTTACAAAAAAATATTCTTCAATTAACTACTTTATTAACTAGTCATTTATATAAAAATTTAAGTATTTCTTTAAATTCACTTAAACTTTTATCTAAATTTGGAGGAAAAAGTAGAAATTATTTAGAAGATAAAGGAATAAATTCTAAAACATGTCCTACTCATATTATATTAATTAATTTAATGGAAAAAAACACAAATAAAAAGATTGACTTTATATTAGATTATTTAGTTGATATTTGTGTTAAAATTTCATCCAAAAAATTAAATATATTTACAGTTAAATTAAGTTTAGTAACATTAAAACATTGTTTTATGACATTTATTGATCCAATAATTGATTATAATTATATAATAAATGTTAAAAAAGATATTATTAATAATATAAAACCAAATGATGATATTTTTAATTCAAAAGGTTATTTCAAAAAAATAAATGAAAATGAAGAACAAGTAAAAATAAATACAATTCAAAGACAATGTGAACATTTTATTCTTGAAAAAATATTAAGAGGATTATTTATCTGTTTTACATTAAGAGATATAGAAAATGAAACAAAAGATTTAATTAAATTTATAGCAGATTATTTTGTTTTTGCAATGATAGCAAAAGATAAAAATAATAAGTACATGCATTGTTTTGAAATAGATCCAATGACAATTTTTGATACAACATTTGAATTTTTATTTACTTATAATCCAACAGTTTTAAGAAATCCAAATACAATTTGTAGAACATTATCACAAAAATTTCTAATAAGAATTTTAGACACAATAGAAACAATATTTGATAAAGATTATAAAGTAATTCAACATTTAGAAATTATAGATATAATGTTTCTTAAATTTTTAAATTCATGTTATAATAATGAATGGACTAAAAAAGGAGTTGGATTAAGATTAATTGAAATTTTGATTAATAGATTTCCTAAATATATTACTTATAAATATATTAAATATTTATTTAG
>JAEEGI010013378.1_pt1 | contig 17410 bp, 15 predicted proteins | sample 8958751 | NCBI WGS metagenome assembly JAEEGI01 (sample SAMN16246545, study PRJNA631951) | gut metagenome | biome: gut microbiome; feature: rumen; material: KS-attached | host: Bos | place: Iran: Karaj | collected 2018-10
GTTGATTCAAACGATGTTCTGGCAAATGTTCCGTTTGTAGAAGGCTGTGGCCTTTGGTTTGACCATCATTCAAGCGAGCACGAAAGACTTGCCCTTAAAGGAAAATACAAGGGTGAAAGCCGGCTTACTCCATCATGTGCAAGAATTATTTATGAATATTACGGCGGCAAGGAGCGTTTCCCAAATTTTGATGATATTATGGCCGCAGTTGATAAGGTTGATTCCGGTACTCTTACTTCAGAAGAGATTCTTCATCCTACAGGCTGGATTCTTGTTGGATTTTTAATGGACCCTCGAACAGGTCTTGGACGATGGCGCGAGTTTACTGTTCCTAACTACGCACTTATGGAAAAGCTTATGGTAGCCTGCCGTACAATGACAACAGAGCAAATCCTTGCGTTGCCTGATGTTCAGGAACGAATTGAAGTTTACAACGAGCAGACAACAAAGTTTATAGATATGGTTCAGGCTCACACTGTTACAGAAGGCAACGTAATTATTTCTGATTTGCGTGGCGTAGACCCAATCTATACCGGAAACCGCTTCTTAATTTACTGCCTCTATCCAAATCAGAACATTTCCTGCTGGATTGTAAGCGGAAAGGGTGGCAAAGGCTGTTCGGCTGCAGTTGGCTACAGTATTTTGAACAAAACCTGCAAGGTAAACGTAGGCAGCCTTATGCTTAAATACGGCGGCGGTGGTCACGAAAAGGTTGGAACCTGCCAGTTCACCGATGAAAACATGGAAGCCGACCTGCCAAAAATGCTCGAAGAACTCAAAAAGCTTGCAAACGGGTAAAAGAAAAAATGGTAAAGCATATAATTCTCTGGACACTTAAAGAAATGCCGGAAGCCGAAAAGCTTGCGGTAAAAAACAGCATAAAAGAAGGACTCGAAGGCCTCAAAGGTAAGATTCCCGGCTTGGTAGACATCAAAGTTATTACAGAAGTTCGTATAGCCAGCTCCACTGCCGACTTAATGCTTGATTCCACCTTTGAGTCTGCAGACGCACTTCAAGGTTATCTGAAAAATCCTACCCACGTAGAAGTTGCGCAGACCAGGGTTCGTCCATATACCGCATCCCGCAGTTCTTTTGATTTTGAGGTGGTGTAGGAGGGGGGGAAGTCTCCCCCTCGCTTCAAACCTGCGGTTTTCCGCTACCCCCTCTCCTAGGGGTTGCTCCCCTAAAACCCTGCAATCAATCGTGTGTAAAACTCAACAGTTTTAATCAGTACGTCAACTTTTATTGCCTCATTTATACCGTGAATCATTGCGCGGTCTTCCTTTGACATGTACATTGCGCTGAAACGGTAAACCTTGTCGGTAATGCGGCAATAATGGCGGGAATCGCTGCAGGCCATCATCAGATACGGGCTGATAATCACTTCGGGCCAGGTTTCGTTTATAACTTTGCTGAGCATTGTCCACTGCTCGCAATCTGTAGAAGAAACCCGCGAAGGATTTCCGTAACTGATAACGTTTACCTGAATATCTGCTTTTTTTCCGGCAACACATTTAGCAATTTTTTCAACTCTGGCAACAGCTTTTTCAACGGTGTCTTTTCCAAGCAGGCGGAAGTTCATGCCAACGGTTGTTTTCAGCGGCAGAACGTTATAGCTTTCGCTTCCGGTAAACTTTGTGATTGCGCAGGTTGTGTGGAGCAGGGCAAAAAGATCGCCGCGCAAAAGCTTGGAAATCAGATTGACGAGAGGTTTTGTAAGCCACAGGTTTGAGAATATAATCTTCATTGGCAGGCTGGAGTTATTTCTTCCCATTGTTTTTAAAAGCTGGGTAACTGTTGGCGTAAACTCTACCTGAGGTTCGCGTTTTTCAATTTCAGCTACAATCTGGGAGGCAATTCCAACCGAAGAATGTTTTGGCGGTGCCGAAGCGTGTCCTGTTGTTCCGCTTACAACTAAATCCAGGTAGGTTGAGCCTTTTTCTTCAGTGCCCACCATAGCACACGGCTTTTTCACGCCCGGGAACGCATTTTCAACAATTGCGCCGCCTTCATCAAGTACAAAATCCACCGTGATTTTATTCTGCTCAAACCAGCTGACAATATCTGCACAAGTCTGACCGTTTATTTCTTCTTCGCCGCTGAAACAAAGGTACAAATCCTGCTCGGGCCGCCAGCCTTTTTTTAAGCTGAGTTCAACCGCTTCCATACAGGCGCACAGGGTGCCTTTTGTGTCCATTGTGCCACGCCCGCGAATTGAACCGTCAACAAGGTCACCCGCAAAAGGATTAAACGCCCAGTCTGATTCAACTACAGGAACTACGTCGTAATGTGCCATAAGGACGATTGCATGCTTTTGGGAAGGATTTTGTGCCACGGAATCTGGTGATGCGCCGGAATCCTGTGTCGCTTTCCCGCTAATTTTATGAACTAATCCTGTCTTTCCAATCTTAAAGAACTCGCACGTAGAATAAATTGTTGGGAACGCGTCCCGCAGCAGACTTGCAAACTTATCAAACTCGCGTCTGTCAATTTTGCTTTCATCAAGATTAGAAACAGTTTTGCACTGAATCATGTGGCACATGTCAGCCACGATTTTGTTTTTATCATCTTCAGAAAAATCAAACATAACAATATCCTATTTTATTACATCATTCTCACGTTTTCTGTTCATAGTCAACACTGTATTCTGCAAGGTTTCTTGCCCTTCGAGTCAATGTTACGCAAGCCATCCCTTTTTATACATAATTCTTGCGGCACCAAGTGAAATCAATATTCCAACCGGAACCAGAACGCCAACAGAGCTTGCAAGGCTTGGCACACATATAAACAGAATCACCATAAACGTCACAGGCGCAATAGAAACCTTCCAGTTTTTGCTGATGTAAACAAGGCCAAGTGCACCAAACAGTGACGAAAGGATATTGTCAAAGGCCGGCTTAAGCTTTTCACTTGCGAGTAACGGCTGCAGCGGAACAAAACAGAAGACACCGACTGCAATTATAATTGTTGTTACGATTGATGCTGTTGCAATTGCGATTGTAGAAACAATTTCGCCTTCTTCTGTGTTCGGTTTGATTCCGGCACTTTCCATGGCGTTCAGGGCGGCAGGAACCTTGAGAGCTGTTACGTTTCCGGTAACAAAGCTTAAATATGTTCCAGAGGTGCCGAGCATTGGCGTAAAAGTGATTATTTCAATAATTCCAACTGTCCAGTAAATCGGAGCAACGCCCAAAAGTCCTTTCAAGACTGCCGTAAAGCTTGGCCAGGCGTTATAGTAAACGCAGATAGAAACCGGCACAAACAAAATAATGCAGAGCGCCGTCCAAATCCAAATCTGTCCCTTTTTGTGCGAATCCGCTGTATATTCTTCAAATGTCATAATTGTCTCCTAAATACCAAAGAGTGGGGCCAGTAAAACTGCTGCCACCATCGACAAAATCATAGAAAACGGCATGGCAAAGTTTTCAAGCCACGTGATTTTTGCCTTCTTTATCAAAAGACCGCAGATTGCCATAATCGCAGCCGAAATGAACAGAACTATAACCGGCAGCAATCCCTTCAAGCCTTCGCGCAGATGGCTGAAAACCATACCGCTAAAGGCCGAAATCATTCCCATAAAAAGCGAAGTCATAAAAATGTTGCCCCAGGCAGAATCTTTTGACTGAATCTTAATCACACCCTTCTGGATTTTTTTGATTAGAATTGGAGTGAGCAGGATACTTGGCAGGATTCCTAGCGTCATAACCCAGGCAATTGCTGTATATGTTTTAGGGTCGGTAATCATTTCTGAAAGGGAGATGTCCAGCGCCTTTGCCGTAGAGGTCGCCGCCGGAAGCTCATAAGTTATTGCCCCGATTACACTAAGTCGGATCCAGGGCAACGGTAGTCCCAAAAACTGCGACAAAGTTACAACGCCCAGCAGAATAGAAAATGCCGGTGCAATTGTAAAAATCGCCGTAGACGAAATGGTTTTCCACACCACGGACTTATCCATTCCGATTGCCTTAGCCCTTTTAGAAGCCCTTACCAAAAAATACACCGATTGTGCCAAAATAAAAATGATTGTAATTGCAGCCACAACGTACAAAAAAACGCTGTTTGTATTGAAAGTTTTTTCCATAAGATTAGTATACAGCGAACAGGCGACAAAAGCTATTGTTAAAAAAATCGGGCATCACGAACAATTTAATGCCGTAATGCCCGACCTTATTTCCGTATCAAGTACGGAAATGACATATTTCTATTCGCTATTATGCAAACGGATTCTCTGTTGCATAAAGTGTTCCAGCTGGCTGGTTGTAAGCGATGTCTTCGATTCCGAGGTACTGGAATACTGTCCACAAAGCTTTACCAACGTGGCCGAAAGCAACTGCGCCGTGGTGTGGGTACTGTTTTGCAACGAGTACGTGGCGGTAGAAGCGACCCATTTCTGGAATACCGAATACACCAATACCACCAAATGAGTGTGTAGCTGCTTCAAGAACTTCACCTTCAGCAACATAAGCCTGGAGCTTTGTATCTGGGCGTGTCTGCAAGCGGAAGAATGTGATTTCGCCGGCTGCAATGTCGCCTTCCAAAGTTCCACGTGTGAAATCTGGTTCGCTTCCTTTTGGTTCGAGCAAGCGGTGCTGGATGAGCTGATATTTTACGCCAGGTTTGCGGTTCTTGTCCAGGTGACAGAATGGAGTGTTTCCACAGTGGAAGCCCATGAATGTATCGTTGAGCTTGTATGGATACTTTGTTTTTCCCTTGATTTCGTCATCATACAAATCCTGTGGAACAGTATTGTTGATGTCAAGCAATGTAACAGGTTCGCCAGTTACACAAGTTCCAATGTATTCAGAAAGAGCACCAAAGATATCTACTTCGCAAGCTACCGGAATACCCTTAGAAGCAAGGCGGCTGTTTACATAGCAAGGTTCAAATCCGAATGCCTCTGGGAATGCAGGCCAACATTTGTCTGCGAATACAACGTAATCGCGGGCACCTTTGTGTGCTTCTGCCCAGTCAAGCAATGTAATTTCAAACTGTGCCATTCTTGGAAGAATACCAGGGTGATTGTTTCCACCAGCTCCAAGTTCAGCTTCCATTTCTTTAACAACAGCAGCAATACGAGCATCGTCTTTGTGTGCTTTGTAAGCAACAAGAAGATCAAGCTCAGAGTTCTCTTCAATTTCAACACCAATGTCATAAAGACCTTTAATAGGTGCGTTACAAGCAAAGAAGTCCTGAGGACGTGGTCCGAAAGTAATAATCTTAAGACCAGCAAGACCGATAAGTGCGCGAGCTACAGGAATAAAATCCTTCATCATCTTAACGATATCTTCTGCAGTTCCAACAGGATACTCAGGAAGAACAGCCTTAAGATGGCGCAAACCAATATTGTAAGAACAGTTTAAAACGCCGCAGTAAGCATCACCACGACCGTCAATAAGTCCACCGTCTTTGTAAGAGCTTTCAGCTGCAGCAGCGTACATAACTGGACCAGCAAAGTTCTTAGCAATCAAAGTTTCTGGTGTTTCTGGACCAAAGTTTCCAAGGAATACACAAAGTGCATTACAACCAGCTTTCTTTACATCTTCAACGGCCTTGAGCATATCAAGTTCGTTTTCTACTGTTACTTTACATTCATAAAGTCCAGCTCCATAAGCCTTAACGATAGCTTCTCTTCTTGATTCAGAAAGAGTTCTGATAAAGCAGTCGCGGCTAACAGCAATAATACCAAGTTTTACATCAGGGATGTTTTTAAACATAGTTTTTTTCGCTCCTTTAAATATATTTATTTTTTAATCGACTCTAAATTCTATATTATTATATATCCTTGTCAAGTTATATTTTTCTTAATTAATTGAAAAACTAAACTTTAAACTCATCAATCTGGCGGCCAATCTTAATGATAGAATCCTTCATGCGGTCAGAAACTTCGGTAAGTACGGCACCAGTTTCGTTAATTTTCTGTGCACCAACAGACATTTCATCCATGCTGGACTTCATAGAAATTGTAACATCCTGCAGCTGCTGAACCTCAGAAAGAATAAGTTTGTTTCCTTCCTGCATTTCCAAAGAAGCACTACGAACCTCTTCGGTACTGTCGTTCATCATCTTAAGGGCTTCAAGAATCTGCTTAGAACCTTCATTCTGCTCTTCCATAGCTGTCCTAATGTGAATTACAAGCTGGTCGGTATCGGTAAGCTCTTTAGAAACAAGAGAGAAGGTCTTACTTGCATCGGTAGAAGCACCAACAACTTCCTTAATAGATTCCATAATTTGGTTAAGCTGATTTGTAATCTGAGTTGTCTGCTGAGATGAAGTTTCCGAAAGCTTTCTGATTTCGTCTGCAACAACCGCAAAACCTTTACCGGCTTCACCAGCATGAGCAGCTTCAATTGCGGCGTTCATAGCAAGCAGGTTAGTTTGGCGGGCAATATTTGCAATTGCAACGTTGGCATTTTTAAGAACTTCAGATTCGTCTTCAATAGTTTGAATCTTTTTACTTACAGTATCAAGCTTATCAAAACCTTCCTGAGAATGAGACTGTAAATCGCCAAAGGACTGGTTCATCTTTAATACAGAATTACTTACAGAACCAATGTTACCAATCATTTCTTCAACAGCAGTAGAAGCCTGAGAAACACCTGCAGACTGGCTTGAAATCATATGATTAAGAGATTCAATATTAGAAGAAATCTCATCAACCGCACCGGCAGTCTGGTCAACACTCTTTTTCTGGTTTTCAAGTTGAGAGCGGAAGCTGTCAATATTTGCAATAATCTGAGTAATTGCACTTGCTGTATCCTGGGCTGTAGAAGACATATCCTCACCGGCAACCCCAAGCTCATTTTTAGAAGTTTTTACATCAGAAATAATATTCTGCAATTTTTCGGTAAAGTTATTAAAGCCCTGAACAACCTGTCCAATTTCGTTGTTTGTTTTTACTTCAATTCGCTGAGTAAGATCTGCATTTCCCTGAGAAATACCTGTAATTGCATTTTCAACAACTTTTAGAGGTCTTAGCGAAATGGTAAGAACAAGTACGCCCAGTAATAGAATTATAACTACAATTATAATTCCAAAAATAACAGCAATATTGGCAATTTTGTTACCAAGTTGATCTACCTTATTGCCTGGAACTAAAAAGCCCATTCCCCATGGTGTGCCAGCTATTCCGGAGTAAACAAGTAAGTCCTTTTTGCTTCCTGTGTAAGAATTAATCCAGGCATAGCCGTTTTCGCCTTCAACCATTCTTTTTGAAATTTCAGAAAGATCTTCGTGTCCTGCACCAGGATTTGTAATAAAGTTTCCGTCTTCAGTTTGAACAGGATGGTAGAGAACATTTCCGTTATGATCAATTATAAACAACCAGATTCCATCTGGAACAGGAAGAGATTTTACTGGTTCTATAAGAATATCAACATTAATAACACCAGCAACCATAGCAAAAACTTGTCCTCTGGCATTATTAACAGCCCGCGCAAAGTGCACAACCTTATTTCCAGTTGTCTTGGAAATTACAGGATTATCAAGAAATTGTTTTTCACCCTTATTAATTATTGCCTGCAAATAATCGCGATCCGAAATATTTGTACGAGTTCCATTGTCATTGTAAGAATAACCCTGGGCATCGGCAATCATAACGTAATCATATTCCTTGGCTCGGATTTGTGGATTCTGCTGAAGCCATTTTCCTACAAGGTCAAAATTGCCAGACTTCATAATATCTGAATTAACATATGGATTAAGCTGCTTAAAGTAACCTTCTATAGTACGTTCAAGCGATTCCTTGATTGAAGTTGTAAGCATAACATAGTTTTCTACGTGATCTTGTCGAGAGTTCTTTTTTGCAATCTGAGACAAAACTGCAACTTGAAGACTTGAAAGTAACATAATTCCTAAACCAATCATAATGATTAAGTTAGCAATTAGACTTGTTTTCTTTTTTCCTTTAGACATGATAAAAGCTCCTGAAAATCTGTTTTTCTCCGAATACTTTTTAATTACTTATAGGGTACTTTTAAAATGATTGTATGTTAGTAGTATAATTATAAGCGCAAAATGAATATAACACAAATTATTTAATTAAAAAGAGAGGTTAAAGTAGTATAAATTGAGATTTATTACAAATAATTATACAAACGCAAGGCTCATTGCGAACAAAAGCTGCCCCAGATAATACAGAACAAGGTTCAATACCCGGGTTGTGTAGCGTTTTTTCTGTCCAAAGTTGTTATAAATAAGCAGAATGTCGCTGCAGGCAAACAGAACGGCGCCACAACCGTAAAGGCAGGGTGCAGAACGGCTTACGGTAGAGATTAAGTTGCCGGTGCTTGAGATAATAGTAGTATCAGCCCCGTAAACTAAAAGCGCAGTAATCATATTTCCTACAGCAATGCTTGTCATTAAAAAGAGCATTGTTATGTAAACTAAACCAAAGGCCTTATAAATAATTTTTAAGTCGTGCAGAGACTGGTACATAATAAAAAGCACGATATATGCCGCAATAGCTCCGCAAACAAGGCAAAGTGTAAGCTTTTGAGCATATTTTATAAGTGCAATAAAGTAGAAAATGTGGCCTAAGAAGAAAAAGCCTGTCCCCATAAGAAAATAAAGGTGCTTGTGCTTTTCAAAGGCAAACCTGAAGTTAATTACAACGTCTCCAATTCCGTCCAGAATGAGTCCGGTGATGATGAACAGCCCAAAGCTGCGGTTCTGCCCGTCGTGGAGACATAAAAAACCAAGTATTATGAACACAAGGGATGCAAGCCCCTTAAAAATGAGCGAAAGTTTAATCATCCCTTTTTTTTCTACAATGAGAAAGATAATCTGAATTAAAATGCACAAAACACAGAGTAAAATGTAAGAAATCATATAAAGATTATACTACGTTTTTTGCATTTTTTACATAATCAACTATCTGTTTTGCAGAGTTTTCGCAGCGGTATTGTTTTTGAGCTTCAATTATCTGATTACGCAAAAAGTTGTCGTGCATAAGCGTAACGGCAAGTCTTCCGGCATCTTCTGCAGTGTTTGCGCACAAAGAAATATGATGTTCGGTAAAGAACTGAACGTTTTCGCTTTCACAGCCTGGAATTGGCGAAGTATGAATAATTGGAATGCCGCGGACAAGGGCTTCTGTACTGGAAAGTCCGCCCGGTTTTGTAAGAAGAAGGTCGCAGGCACTCATATAAAGCGGAACATCCTTAGTAAAGCCCAGCAGCCTTAATCTTGTTTCGCCTTCAAACTCCTTTTCGAACTCCCTGTACATTTCTTCGTTGTTACCGGTAATTGCAACAACACGTGTATGTTCGTTACCGTGCTCAAAAATGTATTTTGCAATATCAATTGTATCGCCAAAGCCCATACTGCCGCTCATTAAAAGATAGGCTTCATCATCATCAGCCAAACCAAGCTGCTTACGTGCTTCAGCCTTATCCATATGTTCTACAAGCTTTTGCGAAACAGGAATACCTGTTGGAAGAACTAAATCCTCCGGAATACCATGCTGCCTGAATGTAAACAGGCTGTCTTTATGCGGCCCGAATATTTTATCTGGTGTAGTTTCTTCAAGCATTGGAGAACAGTAATAATCGGTAGAAACAAAATAGAACGGAATCTTAAGATTATGACGGCGCTTTAAGTGAGTCATAGCTTCTGTTGGGAAAATATGAACGCAGATTACAGCTTCGAACTTGTTTTCTATTATATATTCTTCCAAGGCATCTGCATAAACCTTATTAACAAGATAAACCGGAGAACGCAGCTTTTCGTTTACGTTATTAATCTGCCCGATTTTACTGCCCATTTTGTAGATTTCGCCGAACAGCTTTGGCGTCTTTTTTACCATTTCTATGTAGGAATCGCAAACCAAATCAGAAGCAAACTGCCCGCCAAAAGAAAGGGCATCCTTTACTTCACACTCATCTCCCTGTAAATCAAAAACTTCTTTAATTGCTCTGGCTGCAGTGTTATGACCACCACCAGTGTTACATGACAGGATTAGAATCTTCATCTGTTATTTCCTTTACTACCCCAAGAGGGCAATCAGTTTTACTCTCACGAACGATTGTACAAATCGCTACTATATCAAGTATAATAACAAAAATGAAAAAGAGGTAAAAATATTCTTCCTGGAGCAAATCATCCAGCAAAAAGTCGTATAATCCGTGAATAATTGTAGGGACTATAAGTGCCTTTAATTTGAGTCTTCTTGTGCCAAAATCCTTATTTTCGCAGAACTTTTTCTTTGCGCGGCTTAAATAGTAGCCCATAAAAATACCAAAGGTTGCATGCCCCGGAATTGCAAAAAGTGCGCGTCCCAAAGAAATATCTGTTCCAAAGCTGATGAGGTAGAGAACGTTTTCCAGAGCCGCAAAACCTAACGAAGCAGCAACAGCATAAACAATACCGTCATACTTATAATCGAAATTATCATTCTTCCAGATAATTTTCATGAAAACTATGTATTTTGAAAGCTCTTCTATAAGTGCAACTCCTACAATGTTTTCCATTGCAGCATATTTAATGGTTCCTTCTTCAAAAAAGGCTTTAAGAATCAGTTCCATTACAGATTCAATACCGGCGCACGGTATGGAAAGAATGGCACCCCAGAGCATAGCCTTAAAAATCAAACTTTTCGGCTCTTTTTCAATCTTATCCTTTTTATTGACAAACCAGAATACCAGAATTACCGGTAAAAGAGCTGGAATTAGTACTGCGTATAACATTGTTCTATTTTACTATATAACAATTCATTACGCAAAGGGAAAAAGTATGCTAGAATAAAGTGAATGATGAAACGCAGCAAATGTTGTGATAAAAACAAAAGTTGTGAAAGAATATTGAGAAACAATTGAGGTTTAATTATGAAACAGTTTTCCGGTTATATGCACGGTGTAAATCTTGGCGGCTGGCTTTCCCAGTGTAATTACAAAAAAGAGCATCTTGATTCTTTTATAGTTGAGGATGATATAAAAACTATTTCGGGCTGGAAGCTTGACCATATTCGTTTACCGGTTGACTATAATATTTTCCAAAAGGATGATGGCAGCTTTATTGAAAATGGCTTTACTTATGTTCAAAACTGTATAGACTGGTGTAAAAAATACAACCTGAATATGATTCTTGATTTGCACAAAACAGCTGGCTTTTCTTTTGATAAGGGTGAAAACGAAATCGGTTTTTTTGACAGTGCAGATTTACAGAAAATGTTCTACGAGCTTTGGACAGAGTTTGCAAAACGTTATTCAAAATACGAAGATATGCTCTGCTTTGAGCTTTTAAACGAAGTTACAGATAAAAGCTACTGCCAGAAATGGAATGCAATTGCAAAAGAGTGTATTAACCGCATTCGAAAGGTTTCTCCAACAGTAAAAATCCTTGTAGGAAGCTACTGGAACAACAGCGTTTCTGCAATAAAGGATCTGGATCCTCCTGCAGATAAAAACATAATCTATAATTTCCACTGCTACGAACCGTTTATTTTTACACATCAGGGTGCAGGCTGGCTTGGACCAAATATGGACAGGGCCTTTAAAATGGCTTTTGATTCAACTTATGCGCAGTATACAGAATGGACAATTAAGTATATTTCCGAGCAGAATGCTAATTTTGGCGGTTTTGAACAGGATAAAACACCGGACAGTTCATATTTCAAGACAATTTTCAAGGATGCGCTTGAGGTTGCAGCCGAAAGAAATGTAATGCTTTATTGCGGTGAATACGGTGTAATTGAAAATGCCAGCCCTGAAGATACAATTAAATGGTATAAAGCCGTTTCTCAGGTTTTCAATGAATACGGAATTGGCCGTGCTGCCTGGTCTTACAAAAAGATGAACTTTGGTCTTTCAGATTCAAGGCTTGATTCTTGCAGGGAAGAACTGTTAAAATTACTCTAAAATCGTTAATTGTAGGGAAGAGTAAAAAATGAAAAACAACAATATTATCTCTTTTAAACGAATTACATCGGTACTGATTGTTTTGTTTGGTATTATTGTGGCAGTAACTTCTTTTTCTGGTTGTGAGAATCTGCTGAATAAAGAGGAAGCTCCTGTTGTTGCAATAAAAATATCATCACTACCTGCAAAAACTAATTATACAAGAGGTGAAACTCTTAATCTTTCCGGCCTTGTAGTTAATGAAGTTCGTTCCAGAAGCAACTCAAATAATGATAGTTATAACTATTTGTATGACTTCAATGCTTATATTTCTGGAGAAACTACTGATTATACAACAACTCCTGCTGCGGGTGAAATCCTCAATGAAACTGGTACTCAGACAGTATTAGTAGAAAGAGTTATAAAAAACAGCAGAAAACGACGTACCCAACGTTTGCAGGCTAAGTTCACTATTACAGTAAGCAACTAAAAAGTAATAATCTCTTCGTAAACCTGAATTGCAAACTGGTCTGTCATGCCGGAAATATATTCAATTATACATTTTGTAAAGGATTCATTATCAGTTACATCAAAAACCTGCGGAATGTTGTATTTTAATACTGCTTTTTTGTCCATAAAGCTGTGCTTTTCTACCGAATAAGGATGATAATTTGTGTAGCGAATCAGCCAGTCTTCAAAAGTAGCGCAAAGCTTAGGGTAGATTTTTAAAACCTGCGGTACACGTCCATTTTTAGCGTAAACCTGGGTTTTCTGCAGCGTTCTAAACAGCGTATTTATGATATTTTCCGCATAAATTGCAAACTCACCAAGCCTCCAGTGATTGTAAATGTTTGCAAAATTGAACTTTTTGAGCTCCAGAATAAACCTGAAGTATTCATCAGAAAAGGAAAGGCCTTTTTCCGGGGTAGACTGTTCGCAAAGGTCAATAATCAAATCATTTATTAGAACGGTTGTGTTTACGGCTTTACCGCTCCGCAGAGCATGGGCTCCTTTGCGTTCAAAACCAAGAGTAGAACCAACAATTTCGCGTAGTTGCCTGTAAGAAGACATATCAAGAATGTGGTAGGCACGGGCATCTTCAATGTCTCGACCAAGATAAGCAATTTTATCGGCAATTTTTACAATACAGCCTTCCCAGGTAAACGGTTGTGTAAGTCCGGGGCGTTTGATTGAATATAAATCTATGGCTTCTTCGCGTGGTTTTATGCCCTGCTGGTCAATTTCGCCGCAATGGCAGATTAAACCATCCCTTACGCCGTAGGTAAGATTGAGTGGTTGCTGAATGCCATTAGGGTCGGGGAGAGTTTCAATGTAATCTGCAAAAAAGAGGCTGTTTCGTTCATGCCAGAACTTTTTAGGTGCGTTGGTGCCTTCTTTTTGTTCCAGCAGCTTGTTCAGGCAGTTTTCCCCGTGATGACCAAAGGGTGCGTGCCCAATGTCGTGCCCAAGTGCAATTGCCGAAGTAAGCTGGTCGTTCAATCCTAAATACTTAGCAATAGTAGAAGCTACAGAAGCTACATGGCTTACATGCTCCATCCTCGTACAAATATGGTCGTTGTGAGGCGCAAAAAACACCTGAGTTTTGTGCTTCAGGCGGCGGTAAGCTTCACTGTGCAGAATCCTTGTATAATCACGCTCAAACTCCGAGCGTATATCATTATTCCGCGAATAAATTGGTATTTCTCTATGGATTGCATCCTTCCACTTCGGCGAATCTTCATTACAACACTGGTTTATAAAGGCATTTTTCATACCTTTTATAATAGCATAAAAAGATCGATTTTTCTAATCTTTATTTTTCCAGTTCCGATATTGTAAGTGAGGTAAAAAAAAATGACTTCTAATATCGGGAACATTGGTACTTTCTCTTACAGCAGCATGGTTTCAGCTGGGAAACTCTACGTTCCTGTAAGCAAGACAGCTCTGCTTTATTCTCACTTTGATCATGTTTCTGGAGTTGCCGCTGGTTCAGGACAGAACGGTGTTTCCATCAGCAAAATCAGGATTCTGAACTCTATAATTGAAAGGCTTTCTTCCATTAAAAATGAGCCAAAAGAATCAATTACTGATATTTCTGAAGAGCAGGCAGATGCTTTGATTAAGGTTTTTCAGCAGCAGATGCAGCAGGCAATTAAAAATCCGTATATTTTGAACGGCGCACAGCCAATGGCCGGCGAACTTTTCTCTTTCACAGCTTAATCAAACACTTTTTTACGCCACTCTTTCTCCAGCTCCTGCAGCGTAATCGTTTTAGAGCCTTCGGCAGCCGAATTGGTTGTAATGTTCTGCTTGATGTACGGTTCAATTACAGTATTCTGGTAGCTTTCCCATCGTGCCGGAAGATTCTGCGGAACCTTAAGCATATTTTCTGGTGGAAGATTTGTAAAAAGCTGGGTGTAGTAGGCCGGAAGAATGTGTTCAGTTATATCACGAATAGAAGAAAATCCGCCCGAAATGCCAAAAAGCTCAGTGTTCAGCGTTAGCTTAGATTTTCGCTGCAGGATTTTCTGCTGATTTTCGGAATCAAAGAACCAGCGGATAAACTCTGTTGCGCCCGGCTGATTAGGACTATCCTTGTAAATGCCAAGCATTGTAAAGGAATCTTCTGCAGGAATAAACTGTCCGTCAGAAATCCAGCGGTAATCAATATCAATATCCTGATTTTTGAGTGTCTTAAAAAGACTGTCACTCGTTGTATACGCAAACAGCGTTCTTCCCGAAGTAACCTGCCTGTAATCCGGCATAAACAGATACTTAAACGTAAAATCCTGCTCAATTTGAGCCGAAGTGTTTTCTGTGGTAACCCAGTCGTTCAGCTGTTCAACCGTATATTTAAGTTTATCATCATTCCAGACAATCTGGCCTTTTTCATCACGGAAATTAACGCCATAAAGCTTTGTAGTAAGATAAAGGAAGTCGCTGTTTCCAAGGGGTGTAAAACCAATTCGTGTATATGTGCCGTTTTTTTTCTTTTTATTATAGGAAGAAGCGATTGTACGGATTTGTTCAAGATTGAGCGTGTAGTTATCGGTAATTAAATCCTTGTTGTAAGAAGAAAAAATGATTGCAGGAAGATTAAAGCTTACCGGCAGCAGGTACTGTGAATAATCAAGCTTTCCGGCTTCCAGAAGCTGAGGGTAAAAAATTGATGTAGTAAGGACTTTACGGTCAAAAAGATAATTTAAATCTTTAAAATATTTGATAGTATTATCTGTTCGCAGCCAGGAACCTACTATAATATCGGGTTTTAGCTCATCCTTTGCAGCTGGGAGCGAGGCGGCAGGATTTTCCTTATACACAAGAACTGCGTTTGTATCGGTGTGGGTACTGTTAAAAAACTCTATGTACTGCGCAAACTCACTGCAATTTGTCCAGATAACAACCCGGTGAGATGCTTCTTCTTTGCATGAAGTAATGAGAATGATTGATAAAAAAATCAGCAGAATCTGAAAAAGTGGAAAAATCCGGAAAAATCTTTTTTTACTTACCTTGTTCACAAATTACATAGCTCCAGCTACATTATAGATGCTTTCGTAAACCTCTTCAATCTTTTCTTCATCTATACTGGAGAATGCTACGCGTAAAGTGTTGCTGTCAATCTGAATAATTCCAATTCCTTTTTCGGCAAGAAGCTTTTTGCGGATATCTTCTGCGTTTCCGGTTTTTACATTAAAGCTCATAAAGTAGCCGGAATTGAAAGGAAGAGGAGTGAGAACTTCGGATTTATGTGTATTAACAAACTTTCTTACAGCATCGTAGCGGCGTTTAAGCATATTGCGAAGCTGTTTTTTCTGTTCGTTGTGTGCGGCGTCGTTGATTGCGTGGAGAACAAGTGCCTGCGATGGTGTTGATGAGCAGGAAACTGAAGAACGGATTGCTGCCATAAACTTTGTTGTAAGAGCTGTGTACTGAGCTTCTGTCATTCCTTTTGAAGCAAAGGTGATAAAGCCAGTTCTAAAGCCCCAGGCAAAATCTTCTTTTGTAGGACCGTCAGCCTTTATTGCAAGAATGTTTTCGTGCATATCGGCAAAGTAAGCAAAGAGAGACTGAGGTTCAATATCATCTTCGTAATTAAGACCAAAGTAAGCATCATCAGAAAGAACAAGAACCTTTGTGCCGCCTTCTGCAAGTTTTTTTACAATTTTACAGATTTCGGCAGCTTCTGTTTTAGTAGGGCTGTAGCCTGAAGGATTCTGCGGGAAGTTCAAAAGCACTCGAACTGAACCATATTTTTTTGCGTCTTCATTAACGGCGCGTTCAAAATCCTTAAGATTAAAATGACCGTTTTCAAAGCATTCAAACTGATGGAACTCGGCATTTCGGCGGGCACAAGTAATCAGCTCGTAGTTGTCCCAGCATGGATTAGCCGCAAGCAGAGGTTTGTCTGTATCTATGAACAAATCTGCGGTGTAAGAAAGAACTGCTGTAAGGCCTGGAACAAGAATCGGCAGAGAAAAAGTTTTATCCTTAAGAGAAGGATTTTTTTCTATGATTTTTTCTTTCCAGATTTTGCGGAGGTCAGGATTACCGGCTGTTTTTGCATAAGCAACAGTTTCGCGTGAATTAAAGTCCGGCATAGATTTTTTGTAAGTGTCCAGCTCAATTGGAGTTCCGTTTGCAACTGCCATACCAATTGTACCGTTAGCAAAGCTTGCAGATTTAGCAGCCTCGCCACCCTGAGCTATAATTCCATTAGGAAAATAGAGCCTTAATCCCATGTCCGAAAGCAGAGCACCTGCTGTTGTTCCGGAAAGTGTATTATTTAATTCTTTTGCCAATTCGTTTATCATCATACGCCCAATTATCATAAATTGTGCATAAAAAGTCAATAATATGCATAAAATTGAATAAAATGTGTATATTTATGCAAAAAAAATACTAGATAGTTTCAGCCCTTATTAAGCTTATTGTTTTGCTATTGTAAAATATCCATTTGTTATTATAATTAAAATAATTTATCAGGAGAGAAGAATTAAAAGGAGTTTTCTATGAGTTTTGATATTATGAAATTGCAGAATGGCAGCGATGTTCGTGGTGTAGCTGTTGAAGGTGTTGAAGGCGAGAATGTAAATCTTACAGACCACATTGCGTTGAAGATTGGATGCGCATTTGTAAGCTGGCTTTCTAAAAAAACTGGAAAAGCTGCAAAGGATCTTACAATTGGCCTTGGCCGTGATTCAAGGATTTCTGGTCCGGCACTCAGCAAGGCACTTATAGCTGGAATTGTAAGCACCGGTGCAAAGGTTGTTAACTGTAATATGGCAACAACTCCTGCAATGTTTATGTCTATTGTTTTTGACCAGACAAAATATGACGGCTCTGCAATGATTACGGCGAGTCATCTTCCTTTTAATAGAAATGGAATTAAGTTTTTTGATAAGGATGGCGGACTTGAACACGAAGATATTACCGACATCTTAAAAATTGCCGGCGAAGTTCCAGATGATTACGAAAAAGAAGCCGTTTGCAGCGTTTTTGATAATGAAGTTAAAGAGTTTGATTTGCTTTCGGTTTATGCAGAATACTTAAAAAATAAAATTGCTGATGGAATTGGAAAC
>JAEEGI010013380.1_pt1 | contig 17408 bp, 15 predicted proteins | sample 8958751 | NCBI WGS metagenome assembly JAEEGI01 (sample SAMN16246545, study PRJNA631951) | gut metagenome | biome: gut microbiome; feature: rumen; material: KS-attached | host: Bos | place: Iran: Karaj | collected 2018-10
GATGCGCATCCGCTTTGACGCGATGATGTCGCACGACATCACCTACGTGGGCATTATCCAAACCGCCCGCGCCAGTGGTCTCGAGAAGTTCCCCCTGCCCTACGCAATGACCAACTGCCACAACTCGTTGTGCGCCGTCGGCGGCACCATCAACGAGGACGACCACGTGTTCGGTCTGTCGGCAGCCAAGAAGTATGGCGGTATCTACGTTCCCGCTAACCAGGCCGTTATCCACCAGTTTGCCCGTGAGGCCATGGTGAAGTGCGGTAACATGATTCTGGGTAGCGACAGCCACACCCGCTACGGTTCGCTCGGTAATATGGGCGTCGGCGAAGGCGGTGGTGAGCTCGTTAAGCAGCTGCTGCGCAACACTTGGGACATCAACGCTCCCGAGGTTGTCCTGGTATGGTTGGAAGGCGCTCCCCGCAAGGGTGTAGGTCCCCACGATGTTGCTATCTCGCTGGTTAAGGCTACCTTCGAGAGCGGCTTTGTAAAGAACAAGGTCCTCGAGTTCGCTGGCCCTGGCGTGAAGAACCTGCCCATCGACTTCCGTAACGGTATCGATATCATGACCACCGAGACCACCTGCTTGAGCTCGATTTGGGTTACCGATGACGAGGTTAAGCATCACTACGAGATTCACAAGCGTCCCGAGGACTTCAAGGTGCTGCAGCCCGGTGACGTGGCTTACTATGACAGCATGATCAAGATCGACCTGAGCACTCAGGAGTGTATGATCGCGCTGCCCTATCACCCCAGCAACGCTTTCACCATTCACGAGTTGCAGGCCAATCCCGTCGAGATCCTGCGCAAGGTCGAGGAAGACACCAAGAAGCGCTTTGGCGACAAGGTACAGTGCGACCTCGTTGACAAGGTAATGAAGGACGGCAAGGTACAGGCCGACCAGGGTATCATCGCCGGTTGCTCGGGCGGTACCTATGACAACCTAAGCGCTGCTGCAGCCATCATGCGTGGCACCAGCATCGGTAACGACTACTTCACCATGAGCGCCTATCCCCAGTCAGTTCCCGTTTATATGGCTGCTGTTCGTCAGCGCATCGTTGAGGAGCTGCTCGAGACTGGTACGATTATCAAGCCCGCCTTCTGCGGTCCTTGCTTCGGTGCCGGTGACGTTCCCAGCAACAATGGCCTGTCAATCCGCCACACCACCCGCAACTTCCCCAACCGCGAGGGTTCCAAGCCCGGTCAGGGTCAGATCTCGCTAGTTGCCCTGATGGATGCCCGCTCTATCGCTGCCACCGCAGCTAACGGAGGTGTCATCACCGCTGCCACCGACGTTGACTACATCGACGACCACAAGCCCTACGAGTACGATCCCAAGATCTATGAGCGCCGCGTTTATTACGGCTACGACAAGGCTGAGGCTGATGTCGAGCTGCGCTACGGTCCCAACATCAAGGACTGGCCCAAGATGTACGCCATGCAGGACAACATGCTGCTCGAACTTGCAGCCGTTATCCATGACAGCGTAACAACCACCGACGAGTTGATTCCCAGCGGTGAGACCTCGAGCTACCGCTCGAACCCGCTGAAGCTCTCTGAGTTCGCCCTCTCGCGCCGCGTGCCTGAGTACGTTGGCCTGAGCAAGCGCATCCAGGAGCAGGATCACGAGCGCCGCGCCGGCAAGTGCCCGCAGAACGTGCTCGATGCTCTCGCAAAGGTAGGCGCCAAGCCCGAGGACACCTCGTTCGGTTCTTGCGTATTCGCTCACAAGCCCGGTGACGGTTCCGCTCGTGAGCAGGCCGCATCTTGCCAGAAGGTTCTCGGCGGTGACGCCAACATCTGCTACGAGTATGCTACCAAGCGCTATCGCAGCAACTGCATCAACTGGGGTATCGTTCCCTTCACCATCGCTCCCGATGTTGAGTTCAACTACAACCCCGGTGACATGGTATTCGTTCCCGGCATCCGCGAGGCTATCCTCAACGGCAAGGAGGAAATCGATGCCAAGGTTATCGCTGCCGACGGCGTACATGACCTGCACCTGTTCTTCCAGAACCTGACACCGGACGAGCGCACCATCCTCGCCGAGGGCTGCCTGATGAACTTCTACGCTTCACAGAAGAAGTAATATCTTTTAAACCTGCCTGGGCTTTTGCCCAGGGGCAGGTTGATGAGTGATTAGGGATGAGTGATTAGAGAAACCGTCCCTGAACACGACAATACAAACAACAAATCAATTTTTCAATAACAACTGATCACATTTAATTTTCAATCATGATCGAAAAAATTAAAATGACCACTCCCATCGTGGAGATGGACGGTGACGAGATGACCCGCATCCTGTGGAAGATGATTAAGGACGAACTTATCCTTCCGTTTGTGGACCTCAAGAGTGAATACTACGACCTGGGTCTTGTAAAGCGTGACGAGACTGGTGACAAGATCACCATCGAGGCTGCTGAGGCTTGCAAGAAGTATGGTGTTGGCGTGAAGTGCGCTACCATCACCCCCAACCTGAAACGCATGGACGAGTACAAGCTGCACGAGATGTGGAAGAGCCCCAACGGCACCATCCGTTCCATCCTCGACGGTACCGTATTCCGCGCTCCCATCACCATCCCGAGCATCAAGCCCGTTGTGAAGAATTGGGAGAAGCCCATCACCATCGCTCGTCATGCCTATGGCGACGTTTACAAGAGTGTTGAGCTGCGTGCCGACGAACCCGGTGTTGCCAAGCTCGTCTTTGACGGCGAGAGCGGCAAGCACGAGGAAGTGGTGATCCACGAGTTCAAGGGCGCAGGCGTTCTCCAAGGTATGCACAACCTGGACAAGTCCATCCGTTCATTTGCTCACAGCTGCTTCAAGTATGCTATCGACACCAAGCAGGATCTGTGGTTCTCGACCAAGGACACCATCAGCAAGAAGTATGACGCTCAGTTCCGCATCATCTTTGAGGAGGTTTACGAGCAGAACTACAAGGCTGAGTTCGAGAAATTGGGTCTGGAGTACTTCTACACCCTGATTGACGACGCTGTTGCTCGCGTGATCCGCAGCAAGGGTGGTTACATCTGGGCTTGCAAGAACTATGACGGCGACGTGATGAGCGACATGGTCAGCACCGCCTTCGGTTCATTGGCTATGATGACCAGCGTACTCGTTAGCCCCGACGGCAACTACGAGTATGAGGCTGCCCACGGTACCGTAACCCGTCACTACTACAAGTACCTCGAGGGCGAGGAGACTTCCACCAACCCCATGGCTACCATCTTCGCTTGGAGCGGTGCCCTGCGCAAACGCGGTGAGAAGGACGGTATCAAGGAACTCATGAACTTTGGTGACCAGCTTGAGGGTGCATGCTTTGACACCCTGAACGCCGGTATCGTTACCAAGGACCTCGTGAACCTGATGGAAGGCGTTGAAGCTAAGGCCGTCAACAGCGCCGAGTTCATCAAGGCCATCCGCACCAACCTCGAGAAGCGCCTCGGCTAATCCCAAGACGTTTTTCAAGAAACCTACTGAGGGCTGCGACACGGTGTCGCAGCCCTCAGTTTCTTTCTACGGGCGGGCAACCCGTTTATATACAAAAAACTGGGGTTGAGAGTTGTGGTTCTGTGAAATTATCTGTACATTTGCGAATGCCAAATCATTTAGTATTAACCTATTAAAAACCATCAAGTTATGAAACGGACAATTACACTTATCACACTGGTTGCGGCATTGCTTATTCCGAGCATTGCCACGGCTCAACGCATGCCCGTCAAGAGCGGCATGCGATTGTCACAGTTCAAGGCTCCTGCCGCTGCGCCGGTTTTGGCCGAGGAAGAGCCCATCATGGAAGCTCCCGAGGGTGTTCTTCATGACAACATGTATGCCTCCTCGTTTGCTTACGGCCTGGGATGGGGTGACATCTATATCCAGGATGTGGATGGCGGCATCGGCAAAGTAGTTGAAGGCACAGACGGCAACCTGTACATCTACAATCCCATTTCGCAGGGTTACATCTGGTTCTCCGTCCTGCCTTGGATCAAGGCCGAGCCTGCAGGCGACGGCAAGTTTGTCGTGAAACTGCCGCAACTCTACATCATTGACGTTGGCGACCCCTACTACGCTTATTGCATGCACTATGACGAGGACGAAGGCATGCCTGTGGTAGAAGAAGAAGGAGAAATCGAGTTCACCTGGGAGAACGGTGTTCTCACCCAACTGGGCGACAAGTTCATAGGTTTGTGTGATGCCACTGCCGACTGGTTCTACATGGCTGACCAGCACATCGTCTATGCTCCCCAGACCGACGAGCCCATCATCATGCATGACGATGAGTACTATATGCAGAGTTACACAATGACCTATCTGTCAGATCCCACCGATCTGACAAAGACCAAGAATTGCTTTGTGGACGTTGTCATCGATGGTCAGGACATCTATCTGGGCAATCTCAATGCCAACAATTATGACTCATTCATCAAGGGTACCCTTGTTGATGGCAAGGCCACTTTCCCCACCCGCCAGTATCTGGGTGTTGACGAATATTACAATGGTCACATCTATGTGCTCACTGGCGATGCCTTTGTTGACACCGAGACCTACGGTACTCCTGTGTTCAACTACAACCTCAACGACGAGATTGTCTTCAATGTCGATGAGGATGCCAAGTACATCGTTGCCGAGTGGCCCGCGTCGATGGTTACTAACGTAGGCCCCACCACGCTCTCGATCATCAATGACTATGTGGCACCCGGCCTTGTTGCGTTTGACGAATTCCCCGCCACGCCTGCCACACCCATCTTCACCGATGAAGATGTCTCGGTTAACCAGTCTGCCGGATGGGTTGTGCTGCACTTCACCATTCCCACTGTAGATGTTGACGGCTACAAACTCAACGAGAACAAGTTGTACTACAACATCATCCTTGATGGCCAAGTGTACACCTTTGAGCCCGAAACCTATATCGGCTTCACGGACGCAATGACCGATATCCCCTATAAGTTTGAGGACAACATCAATTTTGACATTTACATGAGTAATGGCCGCCACACGGTTTATCTTTACACCACCGAATTTGCAACCGTGGGCGTACAGAGCATTTACACTGCTGGTGATGAAGTGAACCGTTCAGACGTTGCCTCTGTCACCATGCCTGTTAACCCGTCTGGAGTCAATGAAATTGCCACTGGAGTACAGATTGTCGGCACCCGCTACTACGACCTAGCTGGCCGCGAACTGACAACTGTTCCCGAATCAGGCTTGTTCCTGCAACGTGTCGACTACAGCGACGGGCACAGCTTAACGATTAAAGTAGCGAAATAACTCATATATTACAATTAATTGATGAGGTCCGTGACAAGTGTGTCACGGACCTCATCATTGTAGTCGACATTTTGCATTTTGTACAAAAATAATGTAACTTTGCGGGACGATAGATAACCGATTACCTCTAACGAAGCGATAGTATTATGATCAGTTATTGGAAATGTAAGGACGGGTTCGCTGAAATCCATCAGTGGAAGTCGGGGTGCTGGATAAAAGTCAGCAAACCGACTACCGAAGACTTGGCGCTGTTGAAGGAACGCTTCGCAGTGCCCGACTTCACCCATGATGCCAAGGATATCGAGGAACGTCCCCGCGTAGACCATGAGGACAACTGGACACTGGTGTTCGTGCGCGTGCCCAACAAGAGCATTGACAAGGATGGCGAGACCGCGTTCACGACTGCCCCACTGGCCGTCATGATTCGCGATGACGTGTTCATCACGGTCAATTATTACGATACTGAAGTGCTTGACGACTTCATACGCTGGAGCAACCAACGCCGCATCAACGGCTGCAAAGGCTATGACTTGCTACTGTCGCTGATGCTCTCGACATCGGTGTGGTACCTGAAGTACCTCAAGCAGATGAATGCGATGTTGAACGTGGCCGAAGATCGCCTGGAGAAGAAGATGGATAACGATGAACTGATGCGCACGATGGGAATAGGAAAATTCCTGATTTACTTTATCACATCGCTCAAGGGTAACATGACGGTCCTGGCACGACTCAAGAAGCGGCTGCGCAACACTCCCCATGACGAGGATTTGCTTGAAGATGTAGAGATTGAGACCCAACAGGCGCTGGATACCGCCAGCATTTACAATGACATTCTTGAGCGGCAACAAGAGACCTACTCGTCAATTATCGGCAATAATCTGAACCGCATCATGAAAACGCTCACCGTAGTGACTATCCTGCTGATGATACCCACTGTGATAGCCGGCTACTATGGCATGAACGTGCCCAACGGCATGGAGGCTCACCCCATGGGCTTCCCTCTAGCTGTAATCATCTCAGTGTTTCTAATGGCACTGGTCTACTTTTTTATCAGACACAGCAAATACTTTAAATAACAATTACGACCATGGATAATCAGTCACGCAGGGAATTCATCAAGAAACTGGCTGCGCTAGTAGCTGCCGGAGTAGTGTCGCCGTCGGTGTTCTTCGGTGCCAAGGCAAGCGAGGCGTCTGCTGGAGACCCAGCGGGCAAGGGCAACTGCTCGTCATCCTATGAGTGCGCCGGCGGCAACGGCAAGTGCGGCTCGGCTTACAGTTGCACCGGACAAGGCACCAACGGTCATGGCAAGTGCGGCTCTTCCTACGAGTGCGCCGGCGGTGGCGGCAAATGCGGCTCGGCTTACAATTGCAGCGGACAGGGTGCCGAGGGACAGGGCAAGTGCGGATCCTCCTACCAGTGTTCGGGTGGCAACGGCAAGTGCGGTTCAGCCTACAATTGCAGTGGGCAGGGTGCCAACGGACAGGGTAAATGCGGTTCCTCCTATGAGTGCGCCGGTGGCGGCGGCAAGTGCGGCTCGGCCTACAATTGCAGCGGACAAGGTGCCAACGGCCATGGCAAGTGTGGATCCTCCTACGAGTGCGCCGGCGGTGGCGGCAAGTGCGGTTCGGCCTACAACTGTGCCGGACAGGGTGCTAACGGCCGAGGCAAGTGCGGTTCATCCTACGAGTGCGCCGGTGGTGGCGGCAAATGTGGCTCGGCCTACCAATGCCCCGGACAATCCCGATAAGCATCTCCCATGGTCAAGTATCAACTGCCTGAACAAGTACAGATATTCCAAAGAGGCGACAAGTATGTCTTCATCAACCCCCTGCTGCCCGCCTGGCTTGTCACCAACGAGTTGGGCCGACTGATCATGTCACAGTTTGACGGCAACAACACCATCAATGACATCGTGGATGCCGCCTGCCAAATCTTGGGCGAGAGCAAGCGTGAAGAGATTTCTAACTTCTGCCAGCATGTGGTCGATTCCTCCATCTTTGAGACCACACCTCACCCCCAACCGCCACGTGATGCTGGACTGCACTGCGTGCATCTGTCGCTGTCAAGCGGCTGCAACCTGCGTTGCAAATACTGCTATGCTGCCGAGCGCATCGAGAGCCCATATGCTCCGCTCACGCTCGACGACTACAAGCATGTGATTGATGGCCTGTGTGAACTGTCCAGCAATCTGAGCATCACCATCACGGGCGGTGAGCCGCTGCTCAACCCGTTGTGGCAGCCCGTATCAGCCTATTGCAAGGCCAAGGGCTGCACCGTGCTGCTATTAACCAACGGTACACTCATTACCGAAGAGAATGTGCCGTTTATCAAGGAGACCTTCAATCTGGTGACCCTGAGCATCGACGGCCCCACGCGCGAGACCCATCGCCTGACACGCGGCGACAACTTCGATCAGGTCATGCGAGCCGTGAATCTGCTTGAGCGGCACGATATAGATCACACGCTGTCGATGACCGTCACTCGCCTAAACATCGACCAAGTGGAAGCTATGGCCCGCCGATTCGGCGGCAGGCTGAATTATGCCCCGCTGTTTCCTGTATCGGACCTCGCCGAGGATGAACTGTCGATCACTGGTCGTCAATACTACGATGCGCTGTCGGGAGCCTTCGGAGTAAATCCGCTGGGATACTGCGAGAGTTCACTTGACGTGTCGAAGTGCATCCAAACCCACAAATGCGCCATCGGCGACAACGAGATCAGCATCTCGCCCACGGGCGACGTTTATCCCTGCCAACTGCTGCACGTTGACCAGTTCCTGGCAGGTAATGTGCATGAGTGCAGTATCCAGGAAATCTACAGCAACTCTCCAGCCCTGCGACATTGCGCTGACCTGGATGTGGACCATATTGAGAAATGCAAGTACTGCGCCATCCGCTACATTTGCGGCGGCGCCTGCCGTGCCCGCGGCTACTACGAGACGGGACGAATCGACGGAACAGGCGACTTCTGCGACTACGAACTGAACGCCTTTCTCGACGGCATTGTCAAAATCTACTCCAGAAACCTGCTATAGTGTGTCGGCATGGAGCGATGAATACACAGGCCTTAGCTCTGTTATCACACATCAAATGAGCAGCTCACCCGCAGCAACGATAGCGCTCTGACCACCGACATAGACCGTGTCTTCATCACCCAGGACGGTTACGATAACCGACGGACGCTGCATTACCTCACCTTGCATGAAGTGGCACTCCTGATCATGCTTGACAATGTTGCGGCGATAAAGGTAATAATTCAGGGCAGCATTGGCCGTACCCGTTGCCGACTCCTCAGGGACACCATACAGAGGTGCGAAATTGCGCACATGAGCGGTATAGCCGTCATCGCCAATGGCAAACGCGTGCACACCGACGACATTCAGTTCCCGGCTCAACTCAGTCAAAGCGTCCATGTCGGGCTTCAAGGCATTCAACGATTCCACGTTACCTACAGGCATGATGATGTCGGGAAGACCTGTAGATATCACCTCGACGGGCATATCTACCCATTCCACCCTATTCATGCCCGCCATGATATCATGCAAGTACTCGATATCCAGCAAGGGGACGATTACATGCGGCTGCGCCATCTGCATCATCACCTGTTGCGACACTTTGACTTCAAGGTCTCCCGCAAGGGTATGATTACGGCACACGGCACCGTCAGCAACAATGCCTTGCTTCCTGAGCAAACCAAAAGAGGCGATTGTCGCATGTCCGCACAGTTCCACTTCGCTGCAAGGTGTAAAGTAGCGAATGGAGAAATCGGTGGGACCATTCTGCTGCACAAAAGCGGTCTCGGGAAATCTTAACTCTGCAGCCACTTGCTGCATCACTTTATCACTGGGGAAAGGTGTATCCTGTCCAAGAATAACGACTCCAGCGGGATTACCGCCAAAGGGTTTTTCGGTAAAAGCGTCAACGATATAATATTTCATCTGTCAATTCTTAATCTTATTATTACTGCAAATATAAAACAAAAAGGCAGATAATCCAAATATTCGACACCTATTTTCCACAAGATTTCATCGATTCCGGTATGGTGTCCCACGAACAGGAATGCCGCACACGGCAACAGAAAGCGCCAACCTGTTGACAGGTCAGCGCTCTTAATCGTGAATGCAGGATGTGTCAGCGCAGAGCGAAGGCGGCACCGCCCACACCCACCAATTCCTGATAGGCCAGGACACCGGGTTGCGAAAGCTCCACACGGGTGTAGCTACCGTCACGCGTGAGCACATCAACATGGGTGTCGTCAACGTAAGTGAACAACTTAATCTCTTGGCCGTTGTTCTCGAGTGACCATGAGTTATCCTGAGCATTGAAGTTGAAACAAGTCACCTGCTTGGTGGTCATGTTGGTAATGGTGTAACCATTCTCGTTGCTAGCCACAAGATACTGTGCATCCTTGCCGTCAATGACCTTAGTCTGTGCAAGAGCGGGATTATTACCCGACCAAAACTCGATGGAGTTGAGGATGAACAAGTCGGCAGCGAAGCACAACTCATAAACCGGCAAAATCCACATTGCCACAAAGACGATTTCGTTAACGAACTTGTCGCCCACATGTTCATTCCAAGTTTTCACCTTGTTGAACAAGGCAAAACTGCCAATACACGACTGCATCATCATCGATGCCGAAAGTGCCACAACTGTGGCGATAATCAAATGTTTCTTTCTCATAATGATTACTATTTTGGAATTATTTCTTGAAATTCTTTTGATAATCCTCGTAGCAATTGAGGACCTTAATCACATAGTCCACAGGTTCGGTGCCACGACAATAGCCATTGGAGCACACCGAATCGTTATAGTATTCCGGATCCATCTTCCAGAGCATCGCCTGCTCGACATTCTCATCCCACACGCGAGGGTCAAGTTCATACTTGCGTGCCAGGGCGATGGCATCGGTCACATGACCCGAACCCGCATTGTAGGCAGCGAGAACAAACTTCAGACGGTCCTCGGGCCCCGTGCGGCTGCGCATGATTCCATCAAGTTCCTTGAGAATCTTGGAAGCCACTCTCACACTCACTTCAGGGTTGGCAAGGTCGTCTTCATTCTCCACACCAAATGAGCGCGCTGTCTTGGGCATCACTTGCATGAGTCCCCGTGCCCCCATCCAGGATGTCGCATTGGGGTCAAAACCTGACTCAGAGTAAGCGATTGCCGCTAACAGTCGCCAGTCCCAACCCATCTCTTCGGCATACTGCTTGAACACTTGATCGTAAGGAGATATTCCGCCAGGAGGGGTCACTGCTGGTGTGTCAACCTTCACCGAGTCGGGTTTGGGTCCACGGTTCATCTCGAAATAATGCTTGAGGACCTGCTTGGAGTATTCCTGCGCATTGACACTGGCAGCCCACTCGTTGATGCTGTCGGCCAGCCATTGGTCACGTTTGGAAACCGCCCACGACGAACGTTGTTCAAAGCCCACATGGAGCTCGATGTTAATGCTGTCGTAATAGGTGAGATTCATCTGTGCGATGTCGCTGTCCACAATTGTGAAATCGATTTCCCGCCTTGACACCTGTTGAATGAGTTCGGTGGGCAAAGCCTCCTCGCCCTCAACAGTGTGGATATTGATGCCGCCGCCCACCTCGTTGTCGAGATTGCGCAAGCGAGACTCATACTTAGAGCCTTTTTCGACATACACGTCACAGCCAATGAGTTGTGTCACGTCATTGATCGCATCGGGCCCGCTGTGCTGGACAAGCACCTGATAAGTCTCGTTGACAGCGCCACAATGCAGCACTTGAGACTTGTACTCGGCGGTAACGGGGATTTCGCAAGCCAGCACATCTACATGGCGTTTCTTGAGCATATCCAACAACTCTGGCATGCTGCGGGCTACCTGAAAACGCAAAGCTATGCCATGTGACTGCGCGAAATCACAGATGCGGTCATAGTCATATCCCATCGTGTCACCCTTGAGAATAAAGAACCCCGTGGGACTGTAGAGAGTTCCCACAGTGAGCGTGTCAGGCAGATGATGTTCCTGCTGCGCTGTCTTGTCGCTTGTGCTGCATGAGAATGCCAGCGTAACCAACCAAGTCAGGAAAAGAAACGGGATGAGATGCTTCATACCTGAATGTTAGTGGATATAGGGAACGACAACCAATATGTAGATGAGTACAGCGGGCACAACAAGCAAGAGGCTGTCGATGCGATCCAGGATTCCGCCATGACCAGGCAGGATATTTCCCGAATCCTTGACTCCTGCAGCACGCTTGATGAGAGACTCCACAAGATCGCCAAAGGTCGAAAATACAGCCACCACAACACTCAAGCCCAGCCATATGGGCAAATCAGGCACCCAGAAAAACTCGTCAAACCACTTGTGTGTCACCCAAGCACCAACGACACACAGAATAATGCCGCCAATAACACCTTCCCACGATTTCTTAGGCGAAACGCGCTCGAACAAGCGGTGGCGTCCCAACAGCATGCCCACACAATAGGCGCCCGTGTCATATAACCAGATGAACAGGAACATGCCGAGCAACAGGCGGGGAGCGGTAATAGTCATGATGCAATTGAGCAGAGAGACCGGCAAAGCGATATAGCCCAACGAGAAGAAGGAGCGCTCGAGACTGTGAATCGCATTTTGCCGCGGGCGGTAGAGTTGCACAATAGTGCGCAGCAACAAGTAGGCGGCAACTGGCAGAAGCCACATCGTGTGAGACTGGGTCGCGCCAGTGAAGTGCATGTAGAAAGTCACAAACAGGCTTATACCGCCCAGCATGTCGATAATGTTCACCAACCATGATTGGGTGGCGTCGTCCTTGGCCATGGTCACCATTTCACCGATGCCCAACACAATCAACAAGGGGAAGACCAGCAGATACATCACCGGAGAATTGTCCAGCAACAGGATAGCTGCCACTATCAAAGCGATATAAATAGCTCCTGACAGGATGCGTTTTATCAGATTCACCATAATCCTTCTCTTTATTTGGTGCAAATTTACACTTTTATCACGACATGGGCAATAGTGAAATGAAGCTGATGCCCAAATAATCGAAGAAGCCTTCCCTCGTCATTGAAGGGAAGGCTTCAGTTAATCATCTGGAGAGGGATCGCGCTTCTGTCAATTCAGAACCATCGATTCGAGTCCTCTCGGCAACTCGACGTTATACTGGTAAGCCCTTGCAAACTGCTTGAGGAACTCTAATGTGGCCTTTTTAGGACCCTTTACCGATGTCATAACGTCATTTGTTTTGTTAGGCGTAGTAGTTCTGTGCATAGGCAGTTTTGTTTTTAATAATTACATCTTCATAACGCAAGCCTGATGCCTTATATTATATCAATTTCCTGTTTTAAGTTTTTTTTTCATTTCAAGGTCAAAAAAAAAGGGCCTAGCGACTCAATAAACTATCGCAAGACCCTTTCAAATGATGATAAATGAATACTCTTATTCCGTCAGTCTGTTCAAGACGGTCTTTACCAAATCCTCGACCGCAGTCTTGTAATTGGGGTTGACATCAGTGGCCACACGGTTAGCGATAATCGAACAAACGGTCATGGCACGGTGTCCCAGCATGAGGGCCATACCCTGCAGAGCGCTACTTTCCATTTCATAGTTGGTGATGTGCCCGCCGTTGTACTCAAACTTCTCGATGCGGCTGTTCAGTTCAGGCTCAGCGAGATCAAGACGCACGCGACGGCCCTGGGGACCATAGAAGCCCACTGCCGAGATCGTGTAACCGCGCACCATGTCATCACGGCCGATTTTTTCCACCAGCCATGGGTCAGCATCAACGACATAGGGCTTGGCAAACAGCTTGTTCCACTTCACGAACTCACAGAACTGTTTCTCAAAGTCCAAATCAGCTACCTTATTGCGGTCAGCATAATAGTTGATGACACCATCAAATCCGATAGCCTTGGAAGCGATAACGGGGGTTCCAACGGGAACATAGGGTTGCAGACCGCCCGAAGTGCCGATGCGCACAATGTTGAGCGTGCGATGTTCCTTGCGCGGTGTGCGGGTCTCGAAATCGATGTTGGCCAGGCCGTCGAGCTCGGTCATCACGATGTCGATGTTGTCCGGGCCGATGCCATGGGACAATGCCATAATGGGCTTTCCGTGATAGGTGCCACCAATGGCATGGAACTCGCGGCTCGAAGTCTCCCACTCGCGTGTGTCAAAGTAGGATGCAATCATCGTCACACGGCCAGGATCGCCGCACACGATGATGTTGTCGGTCAACTGCTCGGGTTTCACATGGATGTGGAAAGCAGAGCCATCATCATTGATAATAAACTCTGAATCGGGAATTCTATTAGCATTCATATCGTTGTGAAATTTAAAAATCCGTTTTAGTTATAAATGAAATTTCAAAGATATTGCGTTCTTCCGGTTTATCAAAATTCCTCACATTAAAAATTGTAAAAAGAATTTATATGAGGGTATATCTGCAGCCAGGGAGGGTCGTGATCACATTTTGGCAATCGAGTTCGACGAGGATGCTCATGAGTTTGTATACCGGGAGATGCATTGCATCGGCCAGAGCGTTGAGATGAATCTCGCCGCTCCTGCGGATGACATCCACCACGGCTTGTTGCTCCTTGGTCAAATCAGGGAACAAATCGAGTTGCTGCGGAGTTTGTTTGACGCCTTCCCAACGCATGGCAGCCAGCAGGTCATCGGCACACGTAATGAGGGCAGCCTTGTTAGTGGCGATGAGTTTGTTGCAGCCTGTGGAGAACTCATCACCGCAACGACCCGGGACAGCCATCACGTCGCGGTTGTAACTCATCGCTAGCGAAGCCGTGACCAGTGCCCCACCCGAGCCCGCCGACTCCACGATCACCGTGCAATCGCTCAACGCCGCCACAATGCGGTTGCGAGCCAGGAAATTACTCTTTTGCACCTCATCCTGACTGGTGTAGTCGGTCAACAGCATGCCGTTGCTTTTAACAATCGAGATGGCATCGTTGCGATGCATGGCAGGGTAGATGCGGTTCAGCCCTCGCGGCAGGACAGCCACGGTCGGCACTCCGTGCTTGAGCGCTGCACGATGTGCTGCAATGTCAATGCCATAGGCCAAGCCGCTCACAACCACGAGGTCGGGCAAGCGTTGCGCCAGATCCCTAATGAGTGTGTCGCAGAAACGCTGCCCATATTGTGTCGCATGGCGGGTACCCACGACACTGATGACATGGGCGCTCTCGAGGTTACAGTGTCCCAAGGTGTAAATCATCGCCGGTGCATCGGGTGCCTCTATCAGGCGATGAGGATAATTGTCGTCGGTGAAATAGGAGACCGCGATGCCATGCTCGCGCACAAAGGCCTCCTCAGTCACAGCCCGCTCCAGGATACCGCGGCGGTAGTCGTCACGGTAAATCTTGCTGCGGCCGTGCGTGAGATTACGCAGTTCCGTCTCCTTCATGGTGAAGAACTGCTCCTCACTGCCGACCACATCAAGCAGTTTGCGTGCCAGATCCACTCCCATGCCTTGCAGGCTGGCAAAGGCAATGCGATAGGCCAATGGTGTGCATCCGTTAGTCGTCATGACCGGTCAAGGTATTTGGCAATGCGGGCGGCAAGGTCATCGCCACGGTTGATGCGTCCGTTTTCCATGCACACAATGGTGACCACAGCACTCAGAACCGCTTCACCACCATCTTTCCTGAAAATGTCCTGATGAAAGATAAAACGGGGGCCTTCGCGTTCAATCCACAGCCGGCTGACCATCACGTCACCGCTGCGCAGAGGCGTGCGATAGTCGATTTCCATGCGGCGCACCACGGGCACCAGACCTTCGCGGGTCAGGCTGCCGAAGGGGATGCCCTCCTGCTTGACAAACGCGTGACGCGTATGCTCCAAGTAATGCAGATAGATGGCATTGTTGACGATGCCCTCGCTGTCGAGTTCATAGTCGCGCACCGCTATTTCCAGCGTGAAGATGTATTTGTCCTGATTCATCGTCCATTGTTTTAGTAACGAGCCACAAAGATAATGAAAAAGCATCAAACCACAGCATGTGGCGGCAGGCTTTTACATAACAAAGCCTGCCCGCGGGCTGAATCATCAGCGTGACGCGGGCAGGCGAAATATCATCGGTTGGCTTCAGAATTTACTTCAGCCAGTCCTGTACCTTGTCGTTGGGGACCATGCGCTCCTCAAACACGTAAGCGCCAGTCTTCTCGGAGCGAACCATCTTGATGACCTTGCTCCATGAGCGTCCTTCACCAGTCTGAAGGGTTGCAACTACTTTCTTTGCCATAACTTATATATAGTCGTTAAATGGTTTTGTACTGTTTTACTTAATCTCCTTGTGAACGGTCATGCGTTTCAGATAGGGGTTGTATTTCTTGAGCTCCAAACGCTCGGTGGTGTTCTTGCGGTTCTTGGTTGTGATGTAACGGCTGATGCCGGGAACGCCAGTACCCTTCTGCTCGGTGCACTCGAGAATCACTTGCACGCGGTCGCCTTTTGCTTTCTTTGCCATAATTCGGTTCCTTTCTTACTTGTTGATAACTTGGATTTCGGTGAGGTGTCCATCCTCAGCAGCCTTCTTGAGGGCAGCGTCGAGACCCATCTTGTTAATATTGCGCAAGCCTGATGCCGATACGGTCAAGCGAATCCACTGACCCTGCTCGGGCCAATAGAACTTGCGGTTGAAGACGTTAACGTTGAATTTGCGTTTCGTCCTGCGCTTGGAGTGCGACACGTTGTTGCCCGTGATCGCCTTCTTTCCGGTGATTTGACAAACTTTAGACATAGTTTCTCGTTTTGTTTAGTTATTGTTCTTGTTTTACATTCTTAATTCATCGACTCGCGATACATGCCTGCCTGTGCACAGAAAAACACAGGCGCAGCACAATATTCCGGGTGTGGACATCCAACATGAAGAGGGCGCTCATCCCCACCGGTGTGAGAAGCCCACCGGTATGACTGGGTTGAACAATTATTGGGTGTCTCGCTCGTTTTAATATCGTCCTACGCTTGACTGCCAGGCACTTAGCATCATAGCCTTGACATCGAAGTTTCAACGATCAAGTGTCACACTCTTGACTTGACTAACGCATGAGCATCAGGGTCAGCAAGACATGTGCCGCGAAATCGGCTGCAAAGATAGAACCTTTTTTTGAACTACACAACACATTTCCAGCACTTTTTACCGATTTTTTTGCTCATCCGCCTCATTCTGAGCCCTCCAGGGTACATAGTTCATCAACGCTAAACCTCTAAAGAAGGCCTTCTCAAAAAAGAGGCACGCCAGAAAAACAGCGTGCCTCCTTTATTCTATATTGCCACCAATATTAAGATGTTCTCATTATATAATTATCATAATTGGTGTGCGGCATTCAATCTCTAGTGAGCAAATAATCAATAATATCTGTCACGTCGTTGATGCTAACCACGCCGTCACCGTTGAAGTCGGCATAGGCAGGCAATTCACCGCCGTTGAGCATTAGGTCAACGAGACCCGTCACGTCACTCACGTCAATTTTGCCATCGTCGTTGATGTCGCCCGGGTCGGGTTCCACATCAATGCCAACGATGTTGACGAAATTCATCCATGGCTCAACGGATTGATAGGCTTCCACAGACTGCTTGGGCACATAGAGTGTCGCGGTCTCGTAGGAGCGCCTTAACGACCAGGGTACAGTGTATGGGGGAGTCCTGTTCAGGCTGACAATACTCTCAAGAGGCACTTCATCAAAAGCGTCATTCCCAATAAACTCTAAAGACTTGCCGAGGGTGACCGTTTTCAATTTCTTACAGCCATAGCAGGCATAGCCGTCGAGGTATTTCAACGAATTGGGGAACACCACATCACGAATGCTATCGCACAGGTAGAAGACGCCGTAACCGATGGTATCCACGTTATTGCTAAACTTTACCGTTTTCAATTTTTTGCATAAATGGAAGTTCATTCCACCCATATAGGTTACCGAATTAGGGATCTCAACATATTCCAGTTCCCAGCAGCCGTAAAAGGTGGCTCCCGTCATGCGCTTGACCGAGTCACCCAAATTAACGTCAACCAAATCGCGGCAATTGCTAAAAGAGCCGCCATCAAGCACTTCCACCGAATTGGGCAGATCAATGCTTGTGAACGATGCGTAATCAAAAGCACCATTACAGATCTTTTTCACCCCGTGAGAAATCGTCACCTGCTT
>JAEEGI010013384.1_pt1 | contig 17404 bp, 9 predicted proteins | sample 8958751 | NCBI WGS metagenome assembly JAEEGI01 (sample SAMN16246545, study PRJNA631951) | gut metagenome | biome: gut microbiome; feature: rumen; material: KS-attached | host: Bos | place: Iran: Karaj | collected 2018-10
CTTCTGATAATTTACATAATTCTTTTGTTATTTGTTCTATTGTTGAAAAATTCGTATAGTAATTTGCTATTTTTACTAGTCTTTCTAAAGAATATGCATCTTCAAAAAGAAGACCGTTATGAACGTTACGCAAGCTAATATGTAAAATATCGTTTTTGTTTGATATTGTTAATAAGTGCTTTGCAAATTCAGAATATATTTCAAATTCTTTTTCTATATATTCACTTTTCATTTTTTTTTAAATTTTAAGATGAGTTATTTTTTAAATTTTTTTCAATTATAATTTATTTGGAATTTCATTAGAAAATTTTTTTTTTTTACTATTTTTTTTTGATAATAATAAGAAGAGATTATAATTTATTTAGTTAGTTCATTTTTTATTGAAAGATATTACTTGTTTAATAAGGAAAAAAAGTTTTTATAAGAATATATATATTTTCGAATATAAATTAAAAATGTTTTATCATAATATTATAAATAAATAAATAAAAATAAAAAATAAGCAAAATTAAAATATTATCCAAACAATCCTTTCAAAAACCTTCCAACTTTACTTTTTTTACTTTCACAAGAAGTGCCAGAATTTTGGGAAGTTATAGAGCTTTTTTTTTGAATATTATATTTTCTTTTTTTTTCAGCTTCTTCTTTCAAACTTTCTAATTCTTCATTAATTTGGTCATAAATCATTTTTTTTTGTTTAATTTGATGAGTAATAACATTATTTTTTTCTTTTAAAGACTTTAATTTCTTTTTCATTTCAGGTAAACTTCTTTTAGCTTTATCAATTTTTTTACTTAATTTAATAAATTTATCTTTTAAATCAGAAATTTTTTTATTCATATTAACATTATCATTTACATTAATATTATTATTAATATTATTGCTATTATTATTAATATTATTATTAAATCTATTAATTGAAAATAAACCATTATCATTCATTAAATTATTTGAATTTAAAACAACACTCATATTAAAAGGATTTATTCTTTCATTTTGAAAATTAGATTGATTCATTGTTTCTAAAATAGAAGCATTTAAAGTTTCATTTGCATCTGATAACCTTTCTTTTTCTATTATTGCATCTATTTTTTCTTGAGTAATAAAATTGATTTCATGTTCTAATGTTGATATTTTTTTTTGGGAATTTTCTATTATATTTAATAAAGTTTCTTTATTTGTTTTTAAATTATTTGTTAATGATATTATATCATTCATTTTTACTTTTTTAAATATGTTTATTAAATATAAATTTATTCCATTGTTTTCTAATCTATATTGAAAAAAAGGATTTGAAGCTAATTCTGTTTTTCCTTTTATTAATGATATAATATTTTTATTTGAGTCTTTTAAAAAATTTATTTGACATTCTAAGTCTTTTTTTAAACTTTCTTCTGTTATTATTTTTGGATTTTCTTTTTTACTTTTATTCTTTTTCATTTCTTCTACTAATTTAAAAGGATTTTTAGTAATTTCTTCTTCATCTTCTTCTTCATCTATCTTATGTATATTTCTCATTTGAATATTTACTATAATTAAATTATATTTATTTTAAAAATATAATAAACAATTTTTTTTTTCTTTTTCTTAGTTGAATTATTGAGTTTTATATTATATGAATTTTAAAATGATATTTATTACTTTTTAAATATAAAAAAAAGGAACACTGTAATATTCAATATGAAAAAAATATGTTAATTTATTTAAAATTAAAAAAGTTAATGTTAAAATAAGTTTATTATTGATAACTTTATTTTTAATTTTTTATTTATTTTATTTATTTTCAATTTATATTATTTGTTCTTTGCTCTCATCTTTCTTCTTCTTCTTTTTAATCTTCTCATTCTTTTTTTTCTCCACTTTTCTCTCATTTATTTTTAATTAATATCTTAAAAAATAATTTAATTAATAAATTTATATTTATTATTTATATATTAAATTACTAAAACAATATAATACATAAAAAAATTATTCTTTAATACTTATATCTTCAATTTTAATAATACTACTTTGTTGAGTTCTATCAATAATTGTATCATTAAATAATTTTTTCTTATTTCCAAATATATTAAAACATCCACAGAAAAATAATTCAAATTTTTTTTTGAATGATAATCTATTTCCATTTAAATATTTATTTTGTTCAATTTCAATTCTTAAATATTCAGTAAAAATAGGATAAAATAAATTCAGTAAAAAAAACCTTAAAATAACTATATAAAATAATAAAAGCATAATAGTAAATGTTTGAAAATGGTTGTTTAATTGAAGTAAAGTATTAGTATCTTCTATAAAAAAAATTATTTTTAAATTTGTAATTGCACTATAACTATAAGTAGAAAATTCTTTAATATAACTTCCATAAACATAATAAGTTGTTATTGTCATTCCACAAAGTAAACAAAATATAGTAATTAATAATAATAAATATTCAAAAAAACATTTTTTAAAACATATCATTATAATAGTTATTACTGAGAAAAATTCAGAATATTTTAAAGAATATAATGAAATTAAAAAAAGAGAGATTAACTCAAAGTATCTTCCTTTTTTTTGTAAATTTGCATAATTATAAAAATCAATAAAATATGGTGAATTATAATATTTTTGATAATCTACTTTATATTTATTAAAAATAGATACAGAATATACTAAGAAACTAAAAGCAAAAATTAAAAGTAAATTTTTCATCCTAAATAATACATTATAAATAATTAAAATAATATTTGAAATTTTCTTAGCTTCTTTCTTTTTAATTTTCTGAAAAATTTTAATTACAATATTACTAAACAAAATAATTAAGATAATAATTCTAACAATATCAACAATTTTAAGAATTTTCTTATTTTCATAAATATTACTGATAAAAGGAATAATATCATAATAAGAAATAGTAGGATAACCATTAATAGATTTTTGAATTAAAATAACATTAGCTGTAAAAACATTTAAAAAAGGCTCATATAAATTAAAAGTTAATTCAATTCCTTGAATATTCCCTTCTAATAATGCACCAGCTTTTTCTTGATATTGATTAGAATTTATTATTTTTTCTAATATTTCATAAGCTTTTGAAGCATTTTCTTTATCATTTGGATTATATCTTATAATAAAACCTGTTTTATCAAAATTACCATAAAATGTTTTATATGTATGAATTATATCTATTTTTTCTTCATATTTTATACTTATTTCTTCATTTGAAATATCAGTTTTATCTTTACCTTTTTTATTAAAACCTGAATAATAACATTTTAAATTTGTTATATTTAAAAATGTTTTTATTAAATCATTTTCTTTTGCTCCAAAACAATCTTTTTCTTTTGTTTTAAAAAATCTATATTGAGTTATACCAAAAAATTCCAAGCTTGAATTATCTAATTCATAATTGATATTATCAAATTGCATTAATAACTTTAAATATTCATACATACTATATTCATTAAAAGTAAATTTTTCTCTATTATTTAAAAAATTATGACTCATTACATTCATTTTACTCCAATTTTTAATTTTTGAATATTTCAATCCAACAGAAATAAAAGATAAAATAATTAAAATTAAAACAAGTAAAAAACACAAAAAATTATTTTCAGGTTCATTAACAACTTTTTCAAAATCTTCATTAATATCTTTAGATTCATAATGATATTTATTTAATCCTTTTAAAATTTTACCTTGATTTAACTTTTCAACACAATTAAAAAGATCAAAATTAGAATTAATTATATTAGATTGATTTCCACTTCCTTCATTTTTATTCATTGCTTTTTCTTGACAAGTTAATAAATTATATTGATCTTTTAATTTCACAATTAAATAAAATATAACATATCCTTCAGGTAAAGTTGAATCACTTGGTTCATAAAAAGAAAAATATTTTTGTATATTTTCATCTAAACAAATTTCCATTGAATTAAATGAATCATCATATAAATAATAAGTATGAGGAGATATTTTTAATATTTCACATGCTTTTTCTTTTATTTCGTTAAATAATGTATTACTTGTTAATCTAAAAGTTAATATTGGACCACATGTTTTTAAATTTTGATAATTTAATTTTCCTAATTTTGATAATTTATTTAAATTTTCATATGCATTTATTCCTTCTTTTATATTATTTTTAGCATAAAATTCTTCACTTATTTCTAACTTTTTTATTGATATATATGATATAGTTAATTGTCTTTGTTGTTCTATTAATCTTTCTATATTTTGAACTTTGTATTTATCTTTTAAATTTTCACTTATTTTTTTTTGGATAGATAAAAATTCTTCTTCAATTTGATGTTCTAAATTTGTGAAATCTAATACTTTGAAATTATTTGACAATATTTTTTTTTTATTATTTTTTATTTTTAATTCTCCTATTTTTTTTTGAAGTGTTTGTATTTCTTCAGTTTTTTTATTTATATTCTCGTTTAATTTCCCGTTTATTTCTCTTAATTGAATTAATTCTTTTTCAAGGTTCTTCGATAATTCTATTTTTTCTTTAATTTTATTTTGAATTTCTGCTATTTGTATTTCTTTCATTTTTCAATTTTGGTTTATTTAAATTAAAACAATATAATATATATAAAATTTTGAAAAATAATTATTAAACATTAAAAAAATTAATGGAAGTCTCACCAGAAATTTTTGCTTGGTTATCGAGTTTAGATATAATAAATCCATTTAATCCAAATAATAATGATGATCAACCATTTATTTTTATAATTCCAGAAAAAATTTGTCAATTATTTTTTGGAGGAAAATATATGGATTTAATATTAAAAAATTTACAAGATTCTTATGAAAAATTATATAATTTAGATTTAAATTATATAGAAAATTTATCAAAATTAGAAAAGATAGATGAAAACAAAGATTATATACCAAATAGTGTTAAATTTAATAATTGGCATATTATAAGAGATTGTTTAACAAATTTTGGAATAAATTATAAAGAAGAAATAATAATGAAATTAATAAACGGAGATAAATCTATTTTATTAGAAATATTAACAAAAATATATGAAATAATAAATGAATCACTTAAATTTACAAAAGATACAAAAAGAGAAAATTCACCTTCAAAAACAAGTGAAATATCAAAAGAAAGTTTAACAATAAGAGAAAAAAATGAAATAATAAATTTAAAAAAAATAAATCCTTCAAAAGAATATATAGAAATAGAATCTCCTTTAGAATTCTTCATAATATCCTTATGTAAAAATTTTTATTTAAATCCAAGACAATCAGTAGCATTATTATCAAATAATAGAAAATATTTAACAATATTATGTAATAAAGGAATAAAAGGTGATTTTGAAAAAATAGAAAAATGGTTAAAAGATATTTCTTTTAATATGAAAAATTTATTATTTTTAATTAAAAAATATGAAGATGGAAAAAATATATCATATGCAACAATAGGAAGTGCTTTATGTAGTAAAGATTCAAATATAGTAACTGAATGTATTAAATTATTAAATATTATTCAACTTGAAATTGGAACTTGTTGGAATTGGATTTATCAAGAAGGAATTGAAAGTTTTATGTTTGCTATTAATAAACATAATGATATAAAAGAAAATTTACTTAAAGTTTTATGTGATTTTATAAAAGAAGATTATGATAATTTTATTAATGAATTATATAAGAGGATTTATAATAATGAAAAAAATAAAGTTTTTGAATTTATTTCTTCTATTTTACCTATTTTAAAAAATATTAATGATGTTTTTTATAAAAAAATGCAAAAATTTATTTTTAAAATTTGCTTAGATGAAAAAGAAGATTATGCTTTTAGTGTTTCTATTTTAGGAGATGCAATATATTATTTTTTTCCAATTGATGAAAGTTATATTAATGCTATTTTAAGTTATTTTAGCGTTTGTATTCAAAGCGGAAAAAATATTGCTTTTTCTTCTACAATCACTCAAATTTTTTCTCTTCTTGAAAGATTAGGAGAAAATAAAAATAAATATGCTCCTAAAATTTATAAAAGAGTTGTTTCTTTTTATATTAAAAATTTTGATAATGAAATTTATAAAGAATTTATTTTATTAAATTTCGAACATTTTTTTAATAATCATCAAACTGTACCTCTTAATATATTTCTAGAACCTTTTTTTAATAAAGTTAAAAATTCAAATGTATATTTTTCTTGTGATTTAATTTTTATTTTTAAAATTATTGAACATCCTAGAATAAGTAGTGATAATTTAATTGAAATTATTGAAATAATTTTAGATGTTTGTTTAAATAATTCAATATTGAATACAATAGTAAATTTAATTTTAAATTTAATTTTCCAAAAAAAATTAATTAATGAAGTATGTACATCAGATGATATAAATTATTTAACAAAATTATTTGTTAATTACATAGATAAATCTTTAAGATTGTATAATTTAAATCCAAAAGAGAATAAAAATTTATTAGAAACACCTTATGATATTTTAAGTGAAAATTTTACAAATGTAAATGAATTAACGTTAAAAAATTTAAAAGAAGCAATTTTAGAATATAGAAAAAATTATAATGCTAATTCAAATTGTCTTTTAGGTTTATTGTGGTTTTATCCTGATAGTGATGATATTCTTTTATCAAATGAAGAAGTATTTAAACCTATATATGAACCAAGAGCAATTGTTGAAAAAAGAATCAGAGAAAAACAAGAAGAAATTGATAAAAAAAATTTCACTAAAAAAACTCAAAAAATGTTAGAACAAATGAAAGAAAAAAATTTGAAAAAATTGAAAGGAAAAGAAAATATACAAAATGAAATATTTTTAAAAGAAAATTATTTGAAAAAAAGTTTAGAAAATCAAAGAAAGAGAATTAGTATTATGTCAGGTAAATTAACTGGTTTAGATAATAATAAAAATATTATAAAGAAATTAAAAGATATTTTCAATAAAGATTTTCCATTAAAGAAAGAAATTAAAAATAATAATGATTCACTTGAAATAAATAATCAAAAGAGTAATATTGAGAATGCTATAGAAAAAGCATCAAATAATTTAATTAATAAAAAAGTTTTTTTAAAATCTTTAAGTGCTGCAAACATAAAAAATAGTGAAGCTATTAATTTAGCTTCTAATTATCTTAATTTGAATATTTTAAATAACATAAATAATCAAAATGATGAGATAAAATTCATTGAAAAAATAAATATTATGACTCAATTAATTTATCCTGAAGGAACAATTATAAAAACAACAAAAGATAATAATAATTTATATTCAATATCACAAAAAGTAAGAAGTAATTATATTTCAAGTGAAATTTATAAAAATTTTCTTTTACCTATTGATTTAAAATATGAAGAAAATAGAGAAAATCAAGCAATAAATGCATATAATAATCAATATAAAAAAAATTTAAGATTTTATTTTAGAAATTATTCAAATGAAATAAGCCAAACAATAACAAAAAGTAATTTCTTAAAATTATTACGTGATTGTGGTTTTGACAAATATAAAATAAATTTAGAAGAAATAAATATATCAATAAGAAATATATTTGGAGAATTATTAAATGAATTAACATATGAAGAATATCATACTTTATTAATCCAATTATCATATTTAATATTTACAAAAACAAGAGATACATTAACAATAAGTGAATGTTATGGAACTTTAATGAAAAGATTAAAATTAAATTCTTTAACAAATGCCACAATAATATTAAAGACAAAAATGGAACCAGTGATAAAATTAATAAATAAAAGAATTAACAAGGGAAAACATTATAATTTGCCTCCAGGATTTAAAATAAAAGAAAAAACTAAAATAGTATATCAAAATAGATTATCACCTCATTTAATTAAATATATAGGAGAAGGTAAATTTATTTGTTATCAAATATTAGAAGATATAATATTTAATGTATTAAATTCATCAATAATAGAACCTTATGTTAAAATAATAAAAACAAATGAAATTGAAATTGAAAGTGGAGAAATTCATAAATGGAGTATTGGTTTAACAAAAGCTTATGTTAGATTAAAAAAAAAATATGAGAATTATGGTATTGAATGTGCTGATTTATTAGAAGATTGTTTAGAAAAAATATGCAAAGGAAAAGATAAAAAAGGAAATTTAATTATTCCTTTAATTTATAAATGGCAAAATGAAGAAAATAATAAATTATATGAAATTGAAAGATTAAAAGAAGAAAATAGAATGAAAAGAAGAGTTGAAATTAAAAAACAAATTGAAGAATATAAAAAAATTAAATTAAAATTTAAAAAAGAAAGAGAAGAAAATAAAGAAAAAGAAAGAATTAAAAGATTAAAACAATTAAATGCTTCTTTTGAAAAAATAAAAGAAAATGATAAAAAAAAAGCTAAATTAGTTCAAGAAAGAAAAAAAAAATTAGAAGAAGAAAATAAAAATAAATTATTAAAAGAAGAAGAAGAAAAGAAGAAAAAAGAAGAAGAAAAAGAAAAAAAAAGAATTGAATTTTTTAATCAACAACAAAGAAAATTAAAAGAACAATTTAAAATGATAAAAGATAAAAGAGAAGAAAATAATAAAAATATATATAATATGCAACCAAGTGTTCAATTAAATTCAATAAAATCAAATTCAAATTATTTAAAAAAAGATAAAAATTATATTGAATTTGAAAAAGATTTAAATTCAACAATGAAAAATTTATTAGAAAGAGAAGATATGAAAGAAGTAATAAATAAATATAAAAAACATTTAACTTTAATATATGATATATATAGTAAAATTGGATATAATAAAATTTCTTTTTATAGTAATGAAGCAATGCGTTTAAATGAATTTAAAGAATTTTTAACAAATTTTACTGTTTTAGGATTATTAATTACAACTGATCAAATGATTTATATATATAATAAAATTACTCAAGGATTCCAAAAAGAAGATAATAATTTTTATTTTAGTTTTGATGATTTTATTTTGTCAATTGGATATTTATCTATTATTACTAAATTTTCTGAAAGAACTAGAAAATTATTACCTGCAGATATTGATAATTGTAATTCTGAAAATTTAGAACATTTTTTTAATTATATTGGACTTAAATTACCTTTTAATAAATTAGAATTAGAAAATTTTATTAATAATAGAAGAGCTATGAATTTTAAAACTTTATTTGATTTACAAAAAGAAATTAAAAAAGAAAAAGTTGGTGAATATAAGAATTCAGACAACACAAAAAATAATGATAAAAATGATAAAAATAAAAAAGAACAAAATGAAAGTGAAAATGAAAATGAAAAAGAAAAAGAAAAAGAAAACGAAAAAGAAAATGAGAAAGAAAATGAAAATAATAATAAGTAAAAAGAGGATAAAGAGTTATAATATCTTTCATTATTTGTAAATTAAATTTGTAATATTTTATAAATGTTTTTTTTGTTTTCAAATTATTTTTATTAAAGAAAAAATATATAAGTTAATAATTTAAATTTAGTTTTAATTATTAGTTTTATTTTAATAAATTTAAAAATTTTCAAGTAAATTGATTTATCTAATTCAAATGATAAATAATTTAATTAATTCAATTGTTATTGACTATTACTATTATATAAGATTATTAATGGGTGATAGAAAAAATTTATAAATCAAAATTTTAAAATAATAATTTAAAATACATTATAATTAAACTATTAGCAAAAAAAAAGTAAAATTATAGTAGAAAACTACTAACTTTTATAATAAATATTAAGGAAACATCATTTTAAACATAAACATTAAGGCATTAAAAAGCATTAAAATAAAACAAAAAAAAACAGATGGAAACAAACAAACAAACAAAAAATAAGGTGTCATGAAAAAACAAAAAAACAAAAAAAACAAAAAAAAAAACACATCACACATATAATAAACAAAACAAAAACAAAACATTCAAAAAATCAAAAATTCAAAAAAAAATATTTTCCAATAAAAAAATGGCAAATATATATTAATCACTTTTTTCAGAGCTTCCAGAATTTTTCCTAGAACTATTACTATCACTATCCTTACTTTCCTTACTTTCTTGAGAACTTTCTCTTTTTCTATCATTGCTTTTATCTCTATCCCTATCCCTATCCCTATCTCTATCTCTATCTTTATCTCTATCTCTATCCCTATCTCTGTCTCTATCTTTATCTCTGTCTTTATCTCTATCTCTATCTCTATCTTTATCTTTATCTTTATCTCTATCTCTATCTCTGTCTCTGTCTCTATCTCTATATCTATCTCTGTCTCTGTCTCTGTCTCTATCTCTGTCTCTATCACGATCTCTCTTCTTGTCACTTCTTCTATAACTTCTACTCCTACTTCTCCTTTTTCTTCTTCTATCATCATGTCTTCTCCTACTACGTGAATTTGAACGTGAACGAGATGAGTATCTTCTACTTGATGAATGGTGATCTCTATGACGACGATTCTTCATTCTAGCACTCCATTTAAGGGCTATTTCTAACCCGCCAACTATTTTCTTATCACATTTTCGAAGAGCTCTTTCAGCATCTTTTTCATCATCAAAATCAACAAAAGCATAATTTTGTTTTAAGGATACTTTATTTGGACCATATTTTCTGAAAAGCTCTTCCAAATCTTCTTGTTTTGTTGAATGAGAAATGTTACCTATGAATAAAGACATTTATTATATTTTATTTAGAATTAATTATTCATATTTTTTACTTTTTTAGGATATTTTTTTTTATTTTTTGTTAATTAATTTTTTCTTTTTTTTTGGAATGATAAAATATAATAAATTATTTAAATTGATATTTATATTTTATTTTTTATAGAAATTAAATATCAAATATTCGGAAAATATAATTAATCTTTTTACTTATATTTTCAAAAAGTCAATTTAGAGAGAAATATATATATAATATTTTATAATGTTTATTTTTGTAATATCAAAAAGACATTTTTGTATATTAAATTAAAAGATAATATTTTAAAATTAATAAGTGATGAGGTGGTATCATAAAGCAAATATTTTTGTTCAAAAAAATTTAAGGAATCTTATTATTATTTTTACTAATACCGATTTATCATTTTTTTTTAAAATCTTATTAAATTAGGTTTTAATGAGATTTAATTAGATATATCACCAGAAATATAAAATATAAGAAAAAAAGTTGTTTTTAGCCATCAAGAATGTCCAAAAAATTTTTTGTAAATAAAAGTAATACTTATTTAAAATTAATTGATAAATGTCTTGAAAAAAAAAACATGAAAAAAGAATTTTATCTTCATTTAAATATTTAAATTTATTGGAAATGTCTTTTATTTGAAGTAATAATTGATTGAATCATTTTAAATACATTTGAAAAAAAAATAATAAAAATTTTTATATTTTTCAAAAGCAATATTTATTACTATTTTTCCTTTTAATATTATATTTATCATACATAAATTAAAGTTCTTTAACTTAATTCTTTAAAAAATATATAATTAAATATTGAATAAAAAATTAAAGAAACAATACTTACACCAAAATAAAACAATTTCATATATTAAAAAATAATACATTCTTTCTTTAATTCTTCTTTACTTTTTTCATAATTATTTATTATTTCATTATCATTATTTTGAATAACATTTTCATAATTTATTTTTTCTTCAATTTTTATATTTTTATCTACTTCTTTAAAATTACTTTCTTTAATATTTGCATTATGTTTCATAACAGCAAAATTTTTACTTCTCATTCTCGTCATATCTTTAACAACTTGATAATTAAATCCAGAATTTTTTGGAGGCATAACAACAATATTTTCAAGCATAATTCCTTCTTGAAAATCAGTATCATCATTTGATTTTCTTTTTTCTTCAATTTTTTTTTCTTTTTTATTTTCTTCTTTATTATTTAATTCTTTTTTTTCGTTGATTAATTGTTCTTTTTCTTCTTCTTCACTTTTTGAAGAAGAAAAAGAATTATTTTCATTCCATAAATTTCCATAAGAATTATTTAAAGGAGTTTTTAATATAAAATCATTCGGATTTATTTCTTCTTGTTCTACCATATTTTCAAGTAATAATTTTATTTCATCTAATGATGTTTTAATATAATAAAATGCCATTTCATAATTTTTTATTCTTAAATCACTTGAATTTTGAATATCATTTGTTATATTTTTTTTTTGATTTTCAGATAATGGAATATATTTCATTACATTTAAGTTATTATCTATTAATCTTTTTATTTCTTCTAAAGGCTTTTTATTTTCTTTTAAACTGTTTTCAAATTGTTTTTGAATATCTGAAATTATATTTAAAGTTTCCATTAAGTTAAATTCATTTATTTGATTTAAAGTTTCATTAGTATTTAATTCATTAATTAGTTCAGTATTTGAAATATTTTTTGATTGATTTATAATTGTATTTTTTATATCTGCATTTATATTTTTTTTATCTTCTTTTACTTCTTCAATATTTTTTTTGGAAGTATTTTTAGAATTTTTTGTAAGTTTTTCTTCTTTTTTTTTAATTTGGAAAGAACTATTTCTTCGATGACTAATAATAATATCATTATTTTTATTTATTTTATCATTTTTTAAATTATTATTCACTTTTATTTTTTTATTCTGAGCAATTGATGATGAAGTAATTGTAGATGAGTTTGAAGGAATATTATTTTTGTTATTTTTTAAATTTTTATTCAAATCTGGAACTTGAGAAATAAAAGTTTGACTATACATTTTATTTTTTGGTTTTTTAAGTTGTGTTTGATTTGGATTATCTTGTTTTTTTGTTTCTTTTATCTCTTTCTTAATATTTTTCTTTATATTTTTGCTTGATTCTTCTTTTGTTTTTTTTCCCAAATTTATTGATTTTTTTAAATGATTTTTTTGTTTTTCCATAAAATTTTTTAATTTAAAATTAAAATTATGTTTATATTATTATTAAAAATTTTTTTTGATTTTCTATTTATTTTAGATTTATTTATTAATTTAATTATAATTTGCTTTACTAATAATAAATTTATTTTTGTTGAATCCATTAATTTATAATTCAATATAATTTTTTTATTTGAAAAGTTATTAAAATTAATTAATATTTAATAAATAATTATTTTTCAAAAACTAAAAATCCATCAAATCATTTAATTTTATATAAAAATATATAAAAAGAATATATACCTTAAAATATAATCAAGTATTATTCAACTTTAACAATTTTAAATAAGAAAGATAAATTACACTCTTTATTGTTTTTCTTTATTTCATCTTTTTTTTTGTCAAGATTTAATTGAAATACAGCCTTAATCAAATTAATTATATATGGTGAATAAATGAATTTTAAGAAACAACATTTGCAAATGGTTCTAACATTTGTATTATTAAAGTAATTTTTTTGAATCATGATTTCAGATTTTAAATTCATTTTTAACTCAAATAAAAACCCTGAGGAACAAACTTTTTTAAACAAAAAGTTTTTTTCATAAATTAAATAAAATAAAAATTGATAACATTGTAATATGTTTTCAAATCTAATATATTCATTTGAATTACCATTTTTATTGTTACATATATCACATTCACGTTCAATTGATTCATTATTTGAATAATAATTTAAACAGGTATCATATATCTTTTTAGAATCTTCTTTTATTTGTAAAAAGTCTTCTCTTTGTTTTGGAAATCTTTTTACTCTTCTTTTACGTTTAGGAATAGATAATCTTCTAATTTTTAAACTTTTTTTTCTTGAAAATAAAACAAGTCTTCTTCTTTTTGAATAAGGACGTAAATCTAAATTTTGAATTTTGTTCATAAGTAATAAGACTCTTCCTCTGTTTATATTTTTTAATTTTTGATTCAATTCTTTTTCATTTTTTTTTTCAATTACTGTTTTTAGGGTTGTATCAGGATAATTTTTTGAATATTTTTTATCATAATATTCAACATTATAATCTGATTCTTCTTCTTTTGTTTTTTTTTGAGAATTTTCTTCTAAATCAATGTTTTTTTCTTTACTTTGTTCCAAAGCCTTATAAAATATATTTTTTAACTTTTCCTATTAATATTAATAATATTTTAATTTACTTTAATTCTCAAATTAGAATCCAACTTTCCAGGATACATTTTTATAATAAAGTTTATTTTTTTTATTAATTATTTAATTATTATTGGGATTAATTTTTGACATTTTATTTCAAACAGTTATTTATTGATTTACATTTCTTTTTATTTTTTTTATAAAACTTATTGAATAAATAATATAATCAAAATCGTTTATTTTAATTTTATATTTTATTTAATTCTATAAATATTATATATTAAAAAATCTCATTAATTATATACTAAAGATATATCATATAATTTAAATAAATACAAAAAATTATTGAAAGAAAACATATAAATTCATTCTACTTCAATTTATTTACATTAATATATTATTTTAATGTTTTATCTCAATATTACCTGTACAATTTAAACTTATATTCAAATGTATCATTTTTTTCTTATTTTTTGGTTTTGATAATGAATATTTAATATAATATCAATCTTTAATATAATATCATTGTTTAATGTAATATCAATCTTAATCTTTATCTACTATCAGATTATATTCTCTCATTAAAATCTTTCCATAATTATAATATTCATTGTTGTAATATCAATATAATATATATTTCTCCACAAAAAAAAAGAGTTTTCAAATATTTTTTTCTCTTATCGCAAATCATTCATAATTAATCTGATTAAAACATTTTTCAACATTATTATTATTAATACATCTATTTACAATAAATGTATTTATTTAATATAAGTATCCGAATTATAAAATTCAATTTTATCTTTATAATTTTTGTTCTTCCATGAACAGTAAAATAAGAATTATTTCTTCTGTTTTTTTATAAATTTAATTTTATTATAACTTAGGAAATAATCTTATTTTACATTTTCCTATTTTTTAATTATTATAAAATAATTATCCTATTTTATAAAATACCCTTTTTTTAAAAATTGAATTTTTTGTAGTTAACCTAAATCAAAAACAAAATATTTTCCTACCAAATAAGTATTATTTAATAATATTTCAAGCTTAAGACTTTCAAATTGGATAACACAAGAATAATCTAAATTTTTATTTATTACCTTTTAATATTATTTTTCCAAAAGTTACTTCTATCATTAATTGATATATTTTATATTTACTAATACTATTAAATTGTGCAATTAACATTATTATAGGAAAATCTTAATTAACTATCATTGTATATAAGCCATTGTACTGATTTTTAATTAAAAAAATCAATAATCCTTTTTATTGTCATTTTTTATATGATTATTTTATTTATTAATTAATTATTTAACTATTTATATTTCATTTATTGTTTTTTTTTTATTTGTTTTTAATTTAAAATCATATTCATAAAAATTAGTCTATAATATTTTTACTCATTAAAATTATAATTTTGATTAATATCATAAACTTTTTCTTGTTTTTGTTTTAAATATTCTTCAATACTATTTTTAAGAGCATAATTAATAATTAAATTTTCTTTTAAAAGTGGTTTCTTAGTAATAGGATCATAATTATGATTAATTAACCAATTTTCAATAGCATCTTTTTCATAAGAAAACCCATAAGGAGTAATAACAGGTACTTTCATAATATTTTTACTCAAAGGACAAATATAATAACTAGGAATATTATCATAATTTAATTTATTATTACCTGAAGTCATAGGAGTATAAATACAATTTAATTCATTAATTAAATTGTTATTTATTTCCTTAATATCTTCTTTATCATTTGTTATTTCATTTTTATTTTTCTCTTTCTCTTTTTCTTTTTCTTTTTCTTTTTCTTCATTATATACTCTTGCAAGGTAACCAGCTCCTGCAGCAATTGTTAAAGGAGCTGAAATAATAAATGCAGCTCCAGTTGCAATTCCTCCTACTATTTTTTCTGCTGGAGTCAAATTTTCAAATTTTTCTTTTAATTTTTGAAACATTTTTTTTTTTATTATAAAGTTGAAAAATTATTATTTTAATTAAAAATGGGCTGCTGTGGAAGTAATGATACTAAAGAAACAAATTATAGGAAAAATACTTATGGGAATAATCAACAAAGTTATGGAGCTCCTGGAGAAACAAATCATGATCCTGAAGAAATACAAAGAAAAAGAATGGAATATTATAATAGACCAGAAGTTAAAAATAAACAAATTATAAGAAATTTTGATTACTAATAGGTATTAAAATATTTTTTTATATTATAAAAAATATAAATTATGGAAAATCCCTACAATATAAAATCAATAATAATTAAATTAAATATAAAATTTAATTAAAATATTAAAAAAACAACAAACATAATTTTGAAAACAAAAATAAATATAAAAAACTTACAAAAATGAAATTGATTGTTAAGTTGTTTCCAAATCAGTTCTTAGAAATTTATTTATCCTGACATATAATATCCCTTATCACAATATATGAAATCTCAAATTAATAAATGGATTTAGTATATCAATATTTTGGTTAATATATTTAATAAGAAGAATATTAGGACCAATATGAATGAATGTAGTAATATTAAATGAATTCATAGATTTACATAATAATGTTTATTTCTTAATTCATAACAAAGGTTTCTCAAATTAGATATTTTTCCCTATAAATATACTCCTAATGAACTAATCAATTTGGAATTCAAAATATGTATTTTCATCAAATAATCTGTAAGCATCCTTGAATTTTTAAAAAATGTAAGTAGATTTCTTATTGAGCTTTATTTTGTAAGAGAAAAATGAGAGAAATTCATGTTAATTGTTATTATATGTTTAATGAGTTGGATTCTTTAATCTTTATAATTTATGTTCACTTACCTATTAGGTTAATTTTTATTAAATGGAAAAAAACAAAAAATTTCATTAGATCTTGATTTATTATTCTATTTATCAAAATTCGTGTAAGTAATAAAGATGAATGTGATTTAGATTGTTGAAAGATACAATATTATTAAACAATGAATTTATTATCCCACATCAATATTCCTATTTGAATTTCATTAAGTTTTATAATTCTTAGTTCAAGCATACTTTAATTGATGTATTACAATATTCAAATAAAAACCCCAACCAATTCATATATATAAATAAAGTTAATAGAGTTAAAAAATAATTTCTTTTTTTTTATTCAGATTTATTTTATTTGTTTGATGAATTTTGATTTAAGGTCATTTTAGGGTTTATTTATGATTTATTTTTTATTTATTTATTTTTTTTTTGTTTAATCTAATTTCATTATAAAATTAATAATTTTTAATTTAAATAATGAAACAAAATAAATCACATCAAAAAATATATTTAAGAGATAATTCAAGAATAATTTAAATTACTAAAAAATATAATAAAATCATTACAAATAATACAATCAAACCAAATAAATAATGTGTAATTACAATTATTATAAATAATAAGGTTA
>JAEEGI010013385.1_pt1 | contig 17404 bp, 10 predicted proteins | sample 8958751 | NCBI WGS metagenome assembly JAEEGI01 (sample SAMN16246545, study PRJNA631951) | gut metagenome | biome: gut microbiome; feature: rumen; material: KS-attached | host: Bos | place: Iran: Karaj | collected 2018-10
AATTAATGAACTATCATCACTTTCATCCATTTTAGGGCAACTTTGTATATACCGACGGCGAGGGTCAGGTCATGGATCAAGACATTCATGCTTTGCGCCCAATTTGCAGTGGCTTTGTCTTCGGGGCACTTACACCACAAGGCGATATTGATATGCATGCAATGGAGCGTCTGATGAAGGCCGCTCAAGGAGTGCCTGTGACATTTCATCGTGCATTTGATCGCTGTCGTGACCCGTTCACTGCACTCGAGCAGATAATAGACTTGGGGTGTGTCCGCATTCTCACCTCGGGGCAACAACCTAAGGCCATTCAAGGCGTTGATCTTTTGCAACGACTCAATGAGCAGGCCGCGGGACGCATCATCATCATGCCTGGTGGCGGGGTCACGCCCGACAATGCCCGAGCCATCCTTGACCACACTGGCTGCCATGAAATCCATGCCTCCTGTTCATCAGGCACCGGCATCACCGACCCCAGCGCTGTCCACCAGCTCATCGAGCAAATTCAGTAAATAGCAAAAAATCCGTACAGTAAAACTATGTTTCTGTACGGATTTTGTATTTCAAAGGCTTATTATCGGTTGCGCAGCATGTTGAGGACGCGGTCGACGGGCAAGGCATCGACGTGCTTGCCATTGCGCCCAGTCATGGAATCGGCCATGAACAGCGAGTTCCACAATGCCTCGGCAGTCGCCTCGATGGTGGCGGCAAAGATGGACGACATCTCGCCATTGGCCAGTACCGTGGTGGTGAGTAGTTTGTCCTTGTCGTTGATGAGGTTGCCTGGAGCAACCGACAAGGCGATCACATAGTCACCGCTGCCGTTCGAGGCGATGCCGCCAGTCTTCGCCATACCCATCATGGCGCGTTTGGCGACCCGCTCCAGATTGCGCGCATCAAGTGGTGCGTCGGTGATGACAACCATCATGCACGACCCGTCGACGTTCTCGGTCTTGCGCACATGGTTGATGAAGTCGTACTTTTGTAGTTTTTGACCCACTTGCACCCCGTCAATCTCAAGGATGCCGCCATAGTTGGTCTGCACCAATACACCGATGGTGTATCCGCCCAATGTTTGCGGCAGCACGCGTGATGATGTACCAATGCCCCCTTTGAACCCAAAGCAGATAGTACCCGTCCCGGCACCTACATTGCCTTGTTCTACCGGGCCGCTATGGGCGCCTTGGATGGCATCAATCACCATCTGCGGTGTTACACGCATGAGCTGGATGCTGTTTAATTGTCCATCGTTGGTCTCGCCCACCACGGCATTGACCGAGCGCACGTTCTCGTTGCCTGGCTGCATCAATGTGTAGCGCACAACTCCTTCAATGCCTGCAGCCACGCTCAACGTGTTGGTCAGGATGATGGGCGTTTCGATGTTGCCCAATTCGCGCACCTGAGTCACGCCAGCCAGTTTGCCGAACCCGTTGCCCACATAAATGGCTGCTGGCACCTTGTTGTGGAAGATGTTGCCGGGATGCGGCACGATGGCGGTCACGCCCGTGCGTATTGAGTCGCCCTCAATGCAGGTGACATGCCCCACGGTCACGCCAGGCGCATCGGTGATGGCATTATACTTCCCTGGCTCAAAGATGCCAGTCGGGAATCCCCACTCGCGCAATGTCTTATGTTGCGCCGACAGCGACAGCACGGCCACCATCCCCACAATTATCAATAAAACAAGTCGTCTCATAGTTTCTTGATCACTTTTAATAGTTGTTCGCCCAGGTTGATGGTGTAGCCTTGCTGGATGTGAACCACGCGGTTGAAGGAATCGCACACCACAAATATTGGCAACGCGTCGCTGGTTAATTTCATGTTTTCGCGGATCTCCTGCAGCACTTTGCCGTCCTTGTCGATGCCCCATACGATGGTAGAGGGCAGGCCGGCGAACTCATCGCGGTTGAATCGCTGGGCGGCATCCTCGTTCTCGAAAAGGAGCACCATCTTGCGTCCCCAGTCCTCGAAGCCTTGCTTGCAGGCAGCGATGTCGCGCAGGGTATGGTTTGTCGGCTCGTGATTGGGTGCCACGATGCCCACGATATAGTAGCCACGGCCCGCGGTGGCGAGCAGGCTCTTGTCGGCATCTTCACCCAAATCGTGGTAAATGTTCTCGGCGTTGAGGCTGCCGATGACCTGTACGTCTTCGTCGCTCTCGCGCAGGGAGAGGAACAGTTGTTTGTCATACTTGTCGACCTTGAAACGGTCCAGGTGGGTAAGCACCTTGCCACTAGCCATGCGAGTGCCTGTAGTTAGCAGGTATTCGCCCGGCTCGAGTTGTACGCCCTTCTCAAAGTCGCTACTCCAGGTGGCTTCTTCGGGATAGGTGAGCAATTGTAGACGGCCATCGACGATACGGCTCAGCGTGAAATGGATATAATACTTCGGATCGTCAACATAAGGCGGCTTGACGTTATATCCCAGCGAGAATGTGCGGCTAGGCGAGGTGGCACGGGTGGCTTGTTGTTTGTCGAAACTCACATCGTGCCAACGCCCCTGCTGGTAGTACTGTAGGCGACCGTCTACCTCGTTGATGCGCGCTGGCCAGCCTAAGCTGCGCGCTGCCGATACAAAGAAGATGTTGCGTCCCAGTGCGTCGGTCTTGCCCTCGCGGAACACGCTCATGGGTTCCATACGCAGTTGCTGTGGGTTAGTTCCATGTAGGTGTCCATCATCCGACCGCCATTCACGCTCAATGGTGATGTTTTGTTTGCACCACATGACAAGTTCTGAGGGGCTTTTGAGGTCGGATAGCAGTTGGCGCAACGGGGCCTTGTAGGGCGTAAGCCACTCGTTCTCTACACGTGGGTTGAGCACATAGCGTAGGTAGATATCGCTGGTGTCGACTTGCGACACTTGATTATCCTTGAGTACATCCAAGGGGATGTCGCGCAAGTCTTTCTCCGAGATGACGCTGAGCAGTCGCTGGGCCATCAACTTGTTGGGCACTTCCTTGATGAACTGTTGGATAGTGGCATAGTTCCCACGCCATGCCTCAGCAGGCATGGTGGCTTCATAGGCACGGCGGAGGCTGTCCTCTACTGCCAGGCGGCGGTTATTCTTTTGGCGTTGTTCATCGGTGACTACGGGCAACAGTCCGCTTGCCACGGGGGGAGTCACATCGATAGCGCAAGACTCGGGCAAGGCATCCTTGCCAAGCGTGATGGTCACGATCTCGTTGTGACCCACCGATACGGGTTTGACACCCATTTGCCCGTCTTTGGAAGCCCACACCAGCAGGTCGCCCCGTCCGGCGGTGAGCCAGGCGTGTCCCTCGGCATCGGTGGCCTTCATTGCCACAGTATAGAACTCGGCGTAGTTGTACAGTTTGAACTCGACCAGCGCTCCTGCTGCTGGGTGCCCCTGAGCATCGTTGACATAGACATCAATGCGTGCCGTGGGAGCATAGTTTCCAGTGACATTGATTTCGGTATAGCAGTCGGTCTGGCTCACGATTTCCTCGGGGCCATCATATTGGCCAAATACTTTGGTATGCATGAGCATGGCGCGGCTCGCACTCTCGTTGAACCACCCAAGGTCTAGCACTGGCTCGGGTTCGCATGCTCCCAAAAAGTGCCAGGCACCATCGGCCCAAGCCTCCACCCAAGCATGATTGTCATCGGTGTGTGCCCAACGCGGGGTGTAGACCTGACGGGCAGGGATGCCCACCGACCGCAGGGCGGCTACCAGTAAGGTAGACTCCTCACCGCAACGCCCGTAGGCGGTGCGTACGGTGGCGAGTGGACTGCTCGTGCGTGCGTCGCTAGGACGATAGGTCACATGTTCATGGCACCAGTGGTTGACTTCGAGAACGGCTTCGCTCATTGTCATACCTTTGACACGTGGCTTGAGTGTCCGATAAAACACTTCGCGGCTGTTGTCAAGGTGCTCATTATTGACGCGCACAGGCACCACAAAGTGCCGGAACTCACGTTCAGGCACCATGTTCCCCCACGGCATCTCGCGCCGCGCCTGCAGCGACAATGCCACATTCCGCTCATAAAATGCCCGGTCATAATCAGTCCGGTCGGGCAACGGCATGTATTGATAGAGGAAATTAAGATACTCGTTTGCCTGGCCAAGCATTTGCCCAGCAAGCACAAGCATCAAGGCGAAGGATAAAAGCAGTCTTTTCATCTGTAATCGTGAAATGCGGGTGTAATGCGTAGGTGTTATCGCCTGAGGACGAGCCAGCCAGCAAGCAGGAGCAAGGCAATGCCAGCGACTGTCGATGCCACAAGGGCATGATCCTTGAGCCATTGCCACCAGCTGATAGACGTCAGTTGCTCGCTTTGTGATCCTTCAGATGTCATTTGCTCTGTCTCCTGATTGCGAGAAGCGGCCTGATTCCTGACCACTGACTCCTCATAGGCCTTAGCCTCGAGGCTGTCGGCATAGTCCACGCGATAGAGGTTGACGGCATTGCCGCCCTGGTAGTTGCGGGCTTGCGATGTTACCACCAGGAAGCGGCCGTCTTGCGTGATGTCCAGCCCTACGGGATAGGAGTCAACGGTGATTTGTCCGATGGCCTGCATGCGCTGGGTATCGACCACATAGAGCGCACTCGCCGAGTTGCATGCAGCAAAGACATAGCGTCCACTGGGTGAAGCTTCGATGGTGCGTGCTCCGCCACCCACTTTGGCCACTTGCCACCCGCGCAGGGTGATGGCATTGCCCTGGCGGTGCTCAATGGCATGGATCACCGAGTCTAGCGGCACTCGCTGCACCAGTCCAGCAGCGTTGACACTGGCATAGAGGTAGCCGTTGTTGATGATCAGGTGGCGGGCGTTGCTGATGCCGCCAATCTTACCCACATAGCGTGGCTCGGGCTGCATATCGATAACTGCAATGCCACCACCGCCCATACAGCCCACGAGCAAGTAGCGGTCGTCGGGCGTGAACACGGTGCCGCGCAGCAATAAACCACTGTGCGCGTCGCGGTTTACCTCATGTGTGAGACTGAAGTCTAGCTTCAACTCGTGGTCGACCACAACATAGGGTAGGTGATGCCACTGGCTGGGGTCGTTGCCAGTGATGTCAATGAGTCCGATGGTATTGTTGCCCCAGTGGGTCACGGCAACGCGCGTGCCCGCATGGTTGCACATGATCATCTTGGGCAACGGACCTGTTTCCATCATGCGAACAATCGAGTCGACGCGTGTGTCGATGATGGCGATGGCGCTGGGGTCTTGTGCGTTGAGGTCAAAGGTGCGGCGGTAATAAGGCACCCACAGGTAGCGACCGCCGTGCGAGAATGTCGCCTCGACAGGTTTGCCACTGAAGGCACGCTTCTGTCCATCGGGATAGTGTGTGAACCGGTAAATGCCGCTGGGTTTGTTCCACAATGGCCCCTCGCCGCTAGCATGGCGGTGGCTGATAACTTTGAGCTTGCGGTTGGTCTCACGGTCATAGACCACCGTGGCACAGCCCTCAAGAGAGTTGACATAGTATTTTGTGCCGTCGGGGTGGAAGTTCACGCTCTTGGGCGAGAACACGTCCTCGTCGCGGGTGGCGGTGTCACGCCAGTCATGGTTCTGTTTCTTGCCCACATTGGTGATGGTGAGCACGCCGCCCTGGGCAGTGATGGTCTCGCCGATGCGCGAGTGGTGCACGGGAGGCTGGGCTTGTACACTTGCTGCCATCAGGCAACTAAGTGCCATCGCAAAGCACCATTTTTTTAGGTTAGGACTAGACATATACATGTTGAATCGAAAAATTTGCACAAAAATAGTAATAAAACCTTATATGGGCATCGTTTTTCCAGAAAAAATGCCTAACTTTGCCTTTTGAATACTTTAGCCCGTTAAGATTATGAAATCTGACAGTGTGGTCATCATCCCGACCTATAACGAGAAAGAGAACATACAAAAGATGATAGAAACTGTGCTAGCCATCAACGAGCATCAGTTTGATATCCTGGTCATTGACGACAATTCGCCCGATGGAACGGGAGAGATTGTTGACCGCATGATTGCCAACCAACCCGACCGTGTGCACATCATCAAGCGTACGGGCAAACTGGGACTGGGTACCGCCTACATCACGGGCTTCAAGTGGGCGTTGGCGCAGGGATATGAATATGTCATCGAGATGGATGCCGACTTCTCGCACCCCACCGACAAGCTCCATGAGTTGCAGGCGGCCTGTGCCACAGGTGGGGCCGATGTGGCGGTGGGATCGCGTTACAAGACGGGTGTCAACGTGGTCAACTGGCCCATGGGGCGTGTGCTCATGAGTTACTATGCTTCCATGTATGTGCGAGTAATTACGGGTATGGACGTGCGCGATACGACCGCGGGCTTCGTCTGCTATCGCCGCGAGGTGCTCGAGGCCATCGATCTCGATAATGTCGAGTTCAAGGGCTATGCTTTCCAAATCGAGATGAAGTTCACCGCACATCGCATGGGGTTCAAGATTGTCGAGGTGCCCATCGTCTTTGTCAACCGAGTGCTGGGGACAAGTAAGATGAGTTCTGGCATCTTTGGTGAAGCTTTGTTCGGTGTCATTAAGTTGCGTCTTGAGTCGTGGTTTACGCCCAAGAAATTTCAACGCAGAGCCAAATGAGAATCATATATAACGCCCAGTTGGCGCTGGACAATGGGTTTGCGGCAGGTTTTGTCGTGACCGATGGTGATGAAATCAAGCAGGTGACCGAGGGCATGCCCGACAGTCATCTGCTTAGTGTGTGTGACAGCCGTGTGGATGCACAGGGAGCGATGCTCCTGCCAGGTGTCATCGACACGCATGTGCACTTTCGTGAGCCAGGACTCACTCACAAGGCAAGCATTGCAAGCGAGAGCCGCGCTGCTGTGGCTGGTGGCGTTACGTCTTACATTGATATGCCCAATGTCGTGCCGCCCACTGTCACCATCGAAGCACTCAAGGACAAGTGGGACCGTGCTGCTAGCGACTCGATGGCCAATTACAGTTTCTACATTGGAGCCACAGCCAGTAACACCGATATGCTTGTCTATGACATCGACTACACTCGTGTGCCAGGCGTGAAGGTGTTCCTTGGCTCGTCGACAGGCGGCATGCTGGTTGACGATGCGGCAGTGCTCAGGCGCATCTTTGCCGAGGTGCCTGCGCTCATTGCCGTGCATAGTGAGTATGAGGCGATGATTCGACGCAACATGGAGCACGCTCGTGCCCGATATGGTGAGGACATCCCTGTGTCGATGCACCCCATGATACGCAGTGAGGAGGCTTGCTATGAGTGTACGCGTCGCGCCGTCGAGCTGGCACGGGATTTAGGCACACGTCTGCATGTCCTGCATCTGACCACTGCACGCGAACTCGAACTCCTAGACGGGCTTGATGAACAGGATGCCAAACTAATTACTGCTGAGGCTTGCGTGGGCCACCTGTGGTTCTGCGACGAGGACTATAACCGATTGGGTACCCGCATCAAGGTCAATCCTGCCATCAAGACTGCAGATGACCGCAATGCGTTAAGGCTTGCTGTGAAAAGCGGACTCATCGATGTGGTGTCGACCGACCATGCACCTCACACCCTGCAAGAAAAAAGCCAAAAATACTTAAAATCACCGTCAGGAATGCCTTTGGCACAGTTTTCGCTAGTGACAATGTTAGAACTGGCCGACGAGGGCTGGTTCAAACATCACACAGTAGTGGAGCGGATGTGTCATGCACCAGCCAGTCTCTTTGGCATTGCAAACCGAGGTTTCTTGCGACCGGGTTACATGGCCGATATGGTGCTCGTCGAGGATGTGCCACAAGGGTGGACAATCGGTGATGACGATGTGATGTCATCGTGCCAGTGGACGCCATTAATAGGCGCAACCATGCACCATCGTGTAGCGCGGACGTGGGTCAATGGGGTAGAAGTCTATCCCAACAAACCTTCTTTCACGCCGGCTCAGCCCCTTCGCTTCACCCGGAACGCGTAAATTTTTAGCGAGTCGAGTGCAAACCATCCTTACATGAGTTTGCCGAGATGCAGCAAAAATTGTCTAAACCGGAACAGAAATGAAAAAACTCATAGGACTAACCGAACAACAAGTGCTCGAAAGTCGCCGTCTGCACGGCGACAATGTTCTCTCACCACCGCCGCGCAAATCGCTGTGGAAGCAATTCCTTGAAAAATTTGACGACCCGCTCATCAAAATCCTGCTGGTGGCACTGGTGCTGTCGGTGGGTATTTCGCTTTACGAGTTGCTGCACCTGCATCAGGGTGCCGAAGTGCTATTCGAGCCATTGGGAATCGTCATCGCGGTCATTTTGGCGACCCTAGTCGGCTTTCTGGTCGAGGTCAATGCCAACAAGAAGTTTGACCTGCTTAACAAGACTAATGACGATGTAAAGGTCAAGGTGATGCGTGAAGGTCATGTCACCCAGGTGCCGCGACGTGACATTGTGGTGGGCGACATTGTCATCCTCGACACCGGTGAACGTGTGCCGGCCGATGGACGTTTGACACAGAGTGTGTCGATGAGCGTCGACGAGAGTTCGCTCACGGGTGAACCCATAGCACACAAGTCGCATATCTTGAAGCAGCAGCAAGAGGGACAGGAAACCACCTATCCTGCCAATGTGTTGTTGCGTGGCTCAACGGTGAGCGAGGGCAACGGTGTGATGCAGGTTACAGCGGTGGGCGATGCCACCGAGTATGGTAAGGTATTTAGCGAAGCCACAACCGAGACCGATATCAAGACCCCGCTCATGCAGCAATTCGACCGTTTGGGACGTCTCATCGCGTATGGCAGCTACATTATTGCTGCGCTCATCATTGTTGGGCGCGTGCTCGCATTTTTCCTTGATAGTGAACCCAATGGCTCATGGATCGATCAGGTGCAGTACTTCGTGCAGACGATCATGCTTGCTGTCACATTGGTCGTGGTATCGGTGCCCGAAGGTCTTCCCATGAGTGTTACCTTGAGCCTGGCGTTGAGTATGCGCCGCATGCTCAAGACCAACAATCTGGTGCGACGCTTGCATGCCTGTGAGACCATGGGGGCTACCACCATCATCTGTACCGACAAGACCGGCACGCTCACCCAGAACCAGATGCAAGTGGTTGAGGCACACTTTGACAATGCACAATTGCAGGCAGGCAATAATTCTCCATTGTCAACTCTCGATTCTCAATTACTGGTCTACTTATCGATGGCTTGCAACACGACGGCCTATCTTGATGACAGTGACCCGGAAAAGGTCGTGGCATTGGGCAATCCCACCGAGGGAGCGTTGCTGCTGTGGCTTAACGAGCAGGGCAAGGACTACTTGGCGTTGCGCGAGCAATATCGCATCGTTGACCGATTGCCATTCTCTACCGAGCGCAAGTACATGCTGTCGGTTGTCATGCTCGATGACAAGCAACGGGTGCTACTGATCAAGGGCGCTCCCGAGATTGTCATGGATATGACCGACATCGACCCCGATAAGCGTGATGTGGAACAGTCATTACTCGAGCAATATCAACTCAAGGCAATGCGCACACTGGCTTTTGCCTATGCGTTGCTCGACGATGACTGTCAAGGCATGGATATCGAGCAACTCTTGGCTCGCAGCACCAAGCGCTATCTGGGTTTTGTCGCCATCAGCGACCCTGTGCGCCAGCAGGTGCCCTTGAGCATCCAGGACTGTCGCAATGCTGGCATACGGGTGAAGATGGTCACTGGCGACAATGCCGCTACTGCGCGCGAGATTGCACGACAAAGTGGAATATGGACCGATCAGGATAGTGACGAGAACATTGTCACAGGACCTGTCTTTGCAGCCATGCCCGATGGTGAGGCTGCCCAGGTGGCACAGCGTGTCAAGGTTATGGCTCGCGCACGCCCCAGCGACAAAGCGCGGCTGGTGGCTTTGCTGCAGGCGCAGCACGAGGTCGTTGCGGTTACAGGCGATGGCACCAACGATGCACCGGCGCTTAATCTGGCGCAGGTGGGACTGTCGATGGGCGACGGAACTGCTGCCGCCAAGGAAGCCAGCGACATTACCATCCTCGACAACTCGTTCATCAGCATTAATAAGGCTGTGTTGTGGGGGCGGTCGCTCTATCGCAACATCCAGCGGTTCATTCTTTTCCAGCTAACCGTCAATGTGTGCGCTTGCCTGGTTGTGGCATTCTGTTCGTTTTTCAGTACACAGCAAGTGCCACTCACCGTCACGCAGATGTTGTGGGTCAACCTCATCATGGACACCTTTGCTGCACTGGCACTGGCTTCGTTGCCACCCAATAGCATTGTCATGCGGCGACCACCGCGCCAGCCAGGCGAGAACATCATTACACCCTCTATGACGTGGTTTATCGCACTGGTCGGTGGCCTGTTTGCTGCAATTATGGGATTCCTCTATTACCAGTTGCTGCACAACCAGGCCGGGCCGCTCATCCATGCAAGTTTCACTCGCCACGAGGTGTCGCTCTATTTCACCACATTTGTATTCTTGCAATTCTGGAACTTGTTCAACGCCAAGTCGTTTGGTAGTGGGCATAGTGCGTTCCACAATATCGATGGTAGCAAGGTCTTCTTTGCCATCGTGGCGGTGATTTTGATAGGGCAGGTGTTGATTGTGCAATATGGTGGGCGCATGTTTGATGTCGAGCCACTGTCCATTTCCCAGTGGTTATGGGTCATCATCGGTACCAGTCCGGTCATGTTAGTAGGCGAGATTTATCATCTGTTTGAACCAAAAACCAAGCATCAAGACCATCCTGGTACTGTGGAAAAGGGTAAAAAGTAATGCCAAAGCAAATAAATTGCCCAAATTATTTGCTACTTTTCAAAATAAATCATTACTTTGCAAAAAATATTCTAAACTACAGGTTAGTTTTGCGCATCACTTCTAGTTAATCTTCTATGCTTGACAACATACTCAACTGGTTATTTGGATTAAAGGTCGTGCGCTTGTTCAAAATCAAGACCACGCCACGATGGGTCATTCTGCTCATCGACCTGCTCATTGTCCTCTTCAGCTATACCATAGTGATGGTGGCCGACTACTATGCTCGTGGCACGGTCTATTCGCCGATGGCACTTGTGATAAACGCCGCCATCTTCCTGGTTGTGTATTTCATGGTCATCTTCTTTAGCAAGAGCTATACCAGTGTGATTCGACTGTCGGTTATCGAGGACCTGTACCGCGTCATTCAGGTTGTCGTGTGCAGCACTTTCATTCTGCTCTTTGTCAACATGGCGTCGGTCATCTTCAAGACGACTCCACTCTTCCGTTTCTGGAACGTCCTTTCGATAGGGGCCACCGTCTTCACGCTGATGGTTGCCGAGCGACTGCTCATCAAGTACTTCTATATGCGGCTAACAGCGGCGGCCACCGATGGCCGACGCCGTGTGCTCGTGTTGGGCACATCGCTCAACTCACTCATCCTCGCCAATGCACTCAGGAACGAGATTGGCGGTAAGTACGAGCCCATCGGCTTGCTCAGTGTGAAGGCCGGCAAGGAGAACGATAGCATTAATGGGTTCAAAGTGTACCACTTCGATCCCGATACGGTGGCCAACCTCTTTGTCGAAAACAGTATCTATGCCTTGATTTTTGACTCGGCAAGCATCGAACGAATGAGGGGTGGCTTTGCCGACTATTTCATGCGCAATAACATCGCATTGTTGTGCATCAACAAGGTCGAGGAGTTTGAACTCGATGACAGCAAGGACGAGACGACGGAGGCCAACATCTCGACCTTCGTACGTGAGGTGCAGATCGAGGACCTGTTGGGGCGTGACCCCATCGTTCTCAATAATGCCCTTGTGAGCAATACCATCAAGGGGTCGTGTGTGCTCATCACTGGCGCTTGTGGCTCCATTGGCAGTGAGATTGTCAGGCAGGTGGCGTCCTATCAAGCCAGCCGTATCGTTCTCGTCGACCAGGCCGAGACCCCCATGCACGACATTTCCATCGAGATGCAGCGCGACTTCCCCGATGCGCAGATTGAGCTCTTCATGGGCGATGTGCAGAATTATGAGCGCATGGAGCAGGCGTTCGACCAGTTCAGGCCATGCTTTGTCTTCCATGCAGCTGCCTACAAGCATGTGCCCATGATGGAAATCAACCCCACCGAGGCCGTGCTCACCAATGTGCAAGGCACCCGCAACATCGCCGACCTATCGCTCAAGTATGGCGTCTACAAGTTTGTCATGATCTCGACCGACAAGGCCGTCAACCCCACCAATGTGATGGGCTGCACCAAGCGACTGGCCGAGATTTACTGCCAGTCACTCTTCTTCGACGTGGCAAAGCATGGCGGAAAGACCCAGTTCATCACCACACGCTTTGGCAACGTGCTGGGCAGCAACGGTTCGGTCATCCCGCTGTTCCGCAAGCAGATTGAGCGCGGCGGACCCGTCACCGTCACCCACCGCGACATCATACGCTACTTCATGACCATCCCCGAGGCATGCTCGCTCGTGCTCGAGGCGGGCTGCATGGGACATGGCGGCGAGATCTACATCTTCGACATGGGGCAGCCTGTGCGCATCTACGACCTGGCACAGCGCATGATCTCGCTGGCAGGACTCAAGCCAGGAAAGGACATCGAGATACGTGAGGTGGGGCTGCGCCCAGGCGAAAAACTCTACGAGGAACTGCTTAACGACAAGGAGAAGACACTGGCCACCAGCAACAAGAAAATCATGATTGCCAAGGTGCGTGTCTACGACTATCAGGAAGTGTGTCGCAACATCGACAACATCATCTCATGGGCACGTCAGGGCAACGTCCACAACATGATCTACGACATGAAGGTATTTGTTCCCGAGTACAAGAGCAACCAGTCGCAGTTCGAGGCCATCGACCAAGAAATTCAGCGCAATGCGCAATGAGCCATGAAACACAATCTTGCTTTCTCGTTGATGGTTTTGCTGTTGCTGATGGGCTGCAGGCATCATCGTGCGGTGTCCCCACTGCTGGTGGAGCTGGACTCGCTCATCGCCGTGGCTCCTGACAGTGCTGTTGCCTTGCTCCAGGCCATCCCCACCGACTCGCTCACTGACCCCGAGAACCGTGCCTACCATGCCCTGCTCCTCACTCAGGCTCGCTACAAGGCGTACCTGCCATTCAGCGACGGTGCGTTGGACACCATCAATATGGCTGTGCGGCATTACAGCGACGGCCACGACCCAGAAAAAAACACTCGCTCCAATCTTTATAAAGGCTGCGTGTTTGATGCCCAACAACAACTCGATAGCGCTATGTTTTATTACAAAGCTGCCGAGGACCTCGCCACCCAATCGGGTGATACTTACCATCACGGCTATGCTCTGATGCGCCAAGCGTGGCTTTTTCATTCTCAATTTGATTATAAACGTGCTATCAACTTATATCGCTCTGCTCTTGATTCTTTTGAAACACCCAAGGATGACAAACTGACTCTCCAGGTACTTAATGCAATAGCCAGCTTATATATAACCATTGATAATGATAGTGCTCAATTATTTGGAGAAAGAGCAATGCAATTATGCCTGTCGTCTGATAAACAGGATTTTGATTATTGTTCCAAGACTCTGGCAGACATTTATTTTGTCAAACATGATTATAGGCAGTGCATTGAATTGGCTGAAGAAGCTATCGCAAACACACAAGACAGGCAGGTGTATTTTCATTGTCACCAATTGTTAGCGCAGGCATTCGCTTATTTAGGTTCTGCTGACTCTAGTAGGTATTATTTGATGATGTCCACACCTCCCGCCAATAAACAAGATAGCCTAATGTTTCTCACCACACAATCGGTGATTGCTGCATCCAATCAAGACAACCGAGAAGCCCAAGAACTACAATTGTTTGCAGGTGATATGGCGGACTCCATAATTATCGGAAAGTCTATCCAGTTACTTGATCAAGCAGCACATGATTACCAGGCATCAAAAATGGCATCCCATCATGAAATGAAGCTGACGAAAGTATTTTGGTTTGTATTTGTGCTGGCTTTTTTGCTACTTTTGTCTTTTGCTGTGAGCATCTTCATTCGCCGAAAGAAACAGGCTGAATTATTTAGAAAAGAGGAGGAAATTTCAAAACAGAAGCAGACAAATCAAAGCCTTGACTATGAGAACAAGGAGCTATTGCTTCAAATGCAGGAAATGTCCTCTGAATTAGACAGAAGACAGCAAGAGATTACAGAACATAGGCGAACCAACGAGGAGTTGATTAATGCCAATGTTGATTTGGTCAGCGCGAACCAATTCCTCAATGAATCCAATAAGGAATTATCGAGGCAAATGGAAGATAAACAGCTTTTACTACAAAAGGCTGATGAGGAACTCAAACAGCTAAGGGAGGCTATCGCTAATATCGGGCAATCGCCCATAGCCAATAGTACAGTTGAGTTTGATTCAGCCACAAGAGCACGTATCGGGACATTAGTTGATGAGATAAAGAAACAGGCCATTGCACATACCGAAGCAATCAAATCCAGCACCAAGTCATCGTTGCAAGTCATGAAAATGATGCGTGATTATTTTGACGAAGAGTATTGTCTGAGATTGCAAATGCTTGTTAATGCCTTGTATCCAAAATTCCGAGGCAACATAGAAAAAGCTGTCACACCGCTGACAAAAGAGGAGATTGTTGTAGCGTGTATGCATTTCCTAAGTTTTCCGAACAAAGTTATTGGAGCATATCTTGGATATACTTCCAGGTTCACCATATCTCACAAAAAGACAAGTATCGCAGAAAAAGTCATGGGACAAAAGGCAACAATTATTCAGATTATCCAATAATGGTATTTGTTGCAGATTCATAACGATATAATAACTAGCATGCTGATATTCAACGACTTGAATTTATTTCGATTATTCTTATTACTTTAATTATAACTCGTTAAAAAAATCTAATACGAGACTTCAGTTGTTAAGAAAGCAACAAAAAATGTTAACGCATCACTGATTATCAGTTAATTAAGCCACTAAAAATAGCAACATCAATTATTTGGAAGCTCATTCTTAGTGGCTTTACCTTTGCACTACCGAAAATAATTTCGGCGACAACCAAACAATTTCAATTATGAAAACAAAAGATCTACTACTTTTAGCGTTAGCGCTATTTACACTATTGCCACTTTGCGGGCAATCAGTCGGAAGTCCCGATGGCAACCCATACAAAGACCGCATCATCTTTGGTGGCTCTGCGCAATAAGTTTCACATGGATTTATTGTATTACACAGGAAATGCGGTTGTCACATATATTGAGGATGTTAACACAACCTATTATCATAACAATGTCGCCTGTCAACCAACTATCGAAGACCATGCTATGATACATCAACTTGCTTTGTTTGTTGATCGGCGCCGTCGTCAGATCGTTGCGTTTAACAATGCAGATGTAAATGAGGATGGAATCGTTGACATAACCGACACGCAGATAATACTGAACGAAATGCTTGGCCATAATACAGGTTATGGCGATCGCGCTGATGTGAACCATGATGGCATTGTTGACATATCTGATTACAATCAGGTGTCGCAGGTCATGCTCGGCCATCTTGACGAGATGGGATATGATGAATAAAAATCAACCTTGAAGTTGATGGCATCTGAGGTAGTAACTATGAGTCCACTTGAAAAGGTCAATTAGATGGCTTTGAAGACTAAAAGAGATATGAAAGTCCATTTAGACAACACGAAATCAGACTTGCATACTAAATAACATATCTTTATGCCCTTATTCTTCCATTTATTAAGTGGACTCCGGTATTACGACCTGTAATTCCTCACGCCACTCTCGGCAAGGGTCAAATGGTGAACAGAATAGTTACCCGAAGCTGTTTGATTGTCAAAAATTGCAAAAAATCAAATTAAGTATTGTGTTATTTGCAAATAAACCCTATCTTTGTAGAATAAATATTGACACTTGTTGCAAATCATTCAAATTCCGTTAAACAATCTTCATTCAACTAGATTATGAGAACGCTTATACTGGCATGTTTTACAGTTTTCGCTATGAGTGCCGCCTATGCAATAGAGCCCGTTATCACATGGGAGGGAGAGCTCAAATACTGGATTAAAGGCGACACGACGGCTGTATTGCTCCACAAATCTGCAGAAGTGCATATAGTAAACTCATTTATTTATTCAATTCGCTACACTTCTGATGAGAATTACGCCAACCTCCCATCTCGCCTGATGGTCCCAGACTCGGTTACAGCAAACGGCAAGAGATATCCGGTCACTCAAATTGCCGACAAGGCATTTTCAGGGACTGACTTGCATGAGATTGTGTTGCCCAAGACTATTGTAACCATCGGTGCTGAAGCATTTGCACAATGCCCTAACTGCACCAATATTATCATACCTGGGAATGACAACAAAACAGTAGGAATCGGTGCTCTTTTTGGAGGATACAGCGGCAATGAGGTGGGTTATGTTGCAACAAAAAAGCTACAACTTCCCAAACAGACCGTGTTTTACGGGCTTACCGATGAGGATTATTCATATATCAGGTATCGGCCATTGTCATTGCTCACCCATCTGTTCAGTGAGGCTCCTGCTGACCTCATGAGCTTGTTGAGACTTGAGAAAGAAATAGTTCCCAATAGCCATGTCAAGTATTATGGCTTGATGACACATGACGAGAGTCAGAGATACTCCGGTTTGTCAGATGCTTACTCCACTGTCAAAGGTTTCGGGCTTTGGGGGAAAGACGTTGAGACTCAAGGAGAGGATGAGTTTGTAGATGTGCCCATTGAGCTGAACCGGCTTGACCCGATTGCATCGGTAAGCTTCACTGTGCTATTACCGGGTGATGTTGAACTCATCGCGCAGGACAATGACCAAGGGGGACGCCTCAATACTGAGCGCGTCAATGACCACCAGCTTGCCATCATCGACAACCAGATTAAAATCACGTCACCCACCCAAACCCGACTGAATGGCTGTGACAGCACCTTGTTGACACTGCGGCTGCCGGTTGGTGATTATGACATTGTCCTGACCGACATCACCATGACAAACATTGATGGAGAGACCATCGAACAGGACAATGACACCATCCGTGTTGGTCTTGGCTGCAACCAAGAGACCCATCACTACGACATAGCGGATGTAAACTACACCATCAACCAGATGCTTGGCAAAAGAAACGTTGGAACCTTTGAGGTCGAGGACGTGGCTTTCCAGATGGTGGCTGTAGGAGGCGGCACCTTTACAATGGGTGACCCTAACTATCAAAATCGCAGCAATCCGGACTATTACGTTATTCATGAGGTTACATTGGACGATTTCCTGATTTCCAACACCGAAGTTACGACCGAGTTGTGGAACGCAGTAATGGACGACATGGATGCACAATACCCCAAAGCCGCCATTGCGAAAAAATGGGACGATTGGAACTCGTTTATTTCAAGGCTCAATGAGCTTACCGGTCTCAACTTCCGTATGCCCACTGAGGCAGAATGGGAATTTGCGGCAAGAGGTGGTGCTTTCTCTG
>JAEEGI010013387.1_pt1 | contig 17402 bp, 11 predicted proteins | sample 8958751 | NCBI WGS metagenome assembly JAEEGI01 (sample SAMN16246545, study PRJNA631951) | gut metagenome | biome: gut microbiome; feature: rumen; material: KS-attached | host: Bos | place: Iran: Karaj | collected 2018-10
AATATAAAAAAAATTGTTAAAAAAACAATGTAATTTCATACTTTTATAACTTTTAAAAATAATATTGAATTTTATTTTATTTAGTAATAGGCTGATTTTTATTTATATGAAAAACAAATATTAATTTATTATAATAATAAATGTTAATATTACTATTAATATGATTAGATTTAAAAGTAGAATAAACAAATAAAAAATAATTTTTGAATAATGTTTTTTTATTTTCTTCAAATTTTTATTTAGATGAAAAAAAAAAATATTTCTTAAAAAATAAATTAAAAAAAAATTGATCAAATAATAAATTATAATTATAAAAGAATTAAATGAATACTTTTGTAAAAGCAAATTCAGTTCCAGAATCAAGACCAGTTGGTTTAATTTTAAAGTCTAAAAAACCAATTCAATTTCCAAATATAGATAATAATTTATTAAATAGGATGAACATCGCATTATCTGAAATCGATTTGGAAGATGACGATAATATGTTTTATTTTAAGAATTTTAAAACTTTTCAATATAATGAAAATATTATTATTGTATCAAACACTGAAACCTCTGAATTGATTTAATATTTGTTTTTAATTTTGTTGTAATTATTGATAAAGTATTATTGGATTTAAATTAGTGTTAGTGTTAAAGTTTTTTAATTTTAGAATTTATTGATAATACAAATGTAAATCTCAAATTGTTAATTTTATGCAATCATTTGAATATCTTTAATATATTTGTATATTTCCAAAGTTTAAATTTAATTTTTAAAATATTTTATCTATAAATAAATTCATTTTAAATAAGTCTTTTTATTTTAATAAAAAAATAAAAAAATGTCGTCTTTGATAATGATAGGAAAAGAAATTACTGATAAAGATAATATATTTAATGAAATAAAAGAACCAGAAAAATATACATTAATAGATTTATCAAATAATAAATTAACATCATTACCTCCTGATTTAAGTAAATTTATAAATTTAACTCATTTAAATTTAACAAAAAATAATTTTATAAATTATGAAGAAGTTGCAAATTCTTTAAGTACAATTCCTCAATTAAAAGAATTACAAATTGATTTATCAAATCAAGAAAATGCCATTGCAATTTTATCTGTTTTAACAAATTTAAATAAATTAAATGGACAAAATACAAATGATACAATTTCTAATTCTTTAAATTCTACTTTAAGAAAAAGTAGTTATAATAAAAATAATGATATTACAGGAGATTATTCTAAAATGGAATTTAATAATGATATAAGTTTAAATGATGAAATTGAAAGTTTTACTGAAATAATTCAATTCTTTAATGATAATGATTTTAATCTTAAATTTCAACAAAAATTAAAAGATGAAGTTTCAATCATTAATTCTAATATTCAGAAACCAAAACAAATTTTTAATATTTATACTATAAAAAGTAAAATTAACATTTATCATTTTTTAACCAATGAAATTTTAAATAATATTTTAAAGTATAATAATGAAAATGTTGATTCTTTAAATAATATTTTAAATTTGATAAAAAAGAAAATTATTGAAAATGAAAATTTATTATTTAATAATCTTCTGAATTTTTCTAATTTAGAGTTATCAAAATCAAAAGATGAAAATAAATTAAATATTGAAGAAGACTCAAACAAAGAAATATTTGAAGAAAAAAAAGAAGAAAATTATAATAATAATAATAAAATAAATATTCAAGGAAATAATAAAACTCAATCTAAATTTTATGCCGATAATGATAATATAAATATAACAAAACAACAATTAATAAATTTTTTAAAAAATATATTTAAATTTCATAAAGATATAAATAAAAAAAATCAACAAAATCATTTACCAAAAGAAACATTAACAACATCAGTTTCAACTTATTTACAAACAAAATATGGTTTAAAAAATATTTCTCAATATTGGGAAAAACAAATATTTATGGGATTAAATTATTTTACAGATGAAGAAACAGAAATAAAATTATTTACAAATATAATAGAAAATAAAATAGAAGAATCAACATCAGATTTAATAGAAGAATTAAGAAAATCATGTGATAATATATTATTAGAATTAATAAAGCAAAAAAATCCTTTTAAAGTTTCAAGAGAAATAGATTTACTTTTTAAAAAGAAAAAAAATGCTTTTTTAACACATAAAGATTGGAAAAAAATCTTAGATTCTCTTTTTCCAGAAGATAATGAAATTTCATATAATAAAATAGTAGAATTTATTAAAAATGCAAATAATCAAGATCAAAAATATATTGAATTTAATATAGAAAAAGGTTATGAATATTTAATGACTAGAGAAGATAAAAGAAATTTCTTATCAAATGCTAATAATTCAACAGTTAAATTAAATATTATTTATACTGATTTTGTTCATTTAATTTCAGACATTCAAATTGAATTAAGAAAAGATTATTTAGAAAAGATTTCTAATATTTTTATTAAATATGATGATGATTCTGATGGTTTAATTAATGAAGAACAATTTAATGAATTAATGAAAGAATTAGGTATTCCTCAATTTACTGATAAATTTCTAGATAAAATTGACCCTTATGAAAATAGTTGTATTTGCTTTAGTGATATTATTAATGTTTTTATGGAAGAACATTTACCTTATGATAATATGTCACTTCTTGATAAAATTTTAAGTTTTTAAAATGTTAGTAAGTTAAATTAATTTTTGTTTTGTTTTTTTTTTCATTTAAAAATTTTTTTGTGAAAAATAATTTATGATTTATTATATAAAGAAGAAATTAAAATCATATTATTTTACATTTTATATAATAAATAATATTAAACTTCTTCTTGATTATTAGTTAATTAATTATCATTTATATTTTCATTATTATTATCAATATTATTATTATTATCATAATCATTTAATTTATTATTATTTTCAGTAATAAAGAATTGACTATCATTATCTTCAATTTTCTTAAATTTTTTCTTCTTTTTTTCTAATTTTAAATTTTCTTTTTCACTAGAAACTTTTTTAATATATTCATTTATTTTACTTTCATTTGGATCTTGTTTAATTCCAAAAGCAACCATTCTTCTTAAAGTATTTAATCTATTAGTTAAAATTTTAATTTCTTGTTCTTTTTCTTTTGATTTATTATTTAAAAAATCAATTTGATTTTGACTTTCAATAATTTTTTTTTGATTTTCTTTTTGTCTTTTCAATAAATGATTTAAATGAAATTCTAATATTTTATTTTCAGATTCATATTTTTTTTTCTTATCTTCAATAGCTTTATTATCTTCTTCTAATTTATCAATATTTGAATATATTTCATTTAATTCTTTTTTATTTTTAATTTCCAATTTTTTTCTTCTATTTTCAACTTCTTTAATTTTTTTAATCAATTCTTTTGAATCAGAACCCAAAATTTCTTCTAATTTTTTTTTAAATTCTTCAGTAATAATAGAATTAATCATTGAATTTTTTATTTTTGATTCAACTGTTTTAAAATTTATTTTTTTTAAAGGTTTTTTTTCTATTATATTACTATTATTCTTATCTTCATTATTATCTTTTTTTTTTCTTTTTTTTATTCTTAGATTTTTATTCATATAATTTTTTTCCCTATCTTCATCTTCATAATAACCAAGTTCTTCATTTTCTTCTTCTTCATTTATTTCTTCTCCAAACATTAAGGCATTTAATTTTTTTGATTTTTTTTTTAAATTCATTTTTAAATTTTTATTATTATCTTTTGATTCTTTAATCTCATTTTTTAATTTTTCTTTTTCTTTATTAAATTCTTTTTGTTCTTGAATACAAATTTCATGTTCTTTTAAATCATTATCTAATATTTTAATTTCATCTTTTAAATTTTGTATAAATTCTTTTTTTTCTTTTAAATCATCTTCTAATTCTACTTTTTTATTATAATCACCTGTTCTTTCTAAATTTTCTTTCATTATTTCATTTTCTTTTTTTAAATTTTGTAATTCTTCTAATTCTTCATCTAATTTACTCTTTTTTTTTATATTTTTATCACTTTGATTATTATTTTCTTTTGTTTTATTTATATCATCTGATTTTCTATTTGATTTATATGTATTTGTTAATTGAATTGTTAAATACTCAATTGCTTGTTTTTGTCTATCATTTGTTAATTTTAATTATTATATTTTTCTTCTGTTTTTTTATATTGTTTTTTTACTTTTAATATTTTTTCTTCATCTTCTGGTTTTCTTTTTATTGAATTATTTACTTTTATTTCTAATTCTAATTCACTTTCTAATTGCTTTATTTTTGCTTTATATTTATTTTCTTTTTCTTCTATTCTTTCCAATGATTCTTCATTATTATATTCTTCATTTTCTTGATAAGATAGATAATTTTCATTATCTGAATTTTCAGTTTTCATTATTTTTATATTTTTTAATTAAAATAAAAATATTCCTTAAAAAATTAAAAAAACCCATTTTAACCATTTTCTAAATAAAAAAACTATAATTATATAAAAATTATAATAAAATAAAAATCATTATTCAAAAAAGACTAAAATCATAGTGATATCATCAACAACTTCTTCTTCAGCAATCCATCTTTTTTTACTTTCTTCATACAAGAACTGGGCACATCCTTTAATATCATTATTTTCATAGAACTGACTGACAAACTGAACACATTCTTGACTAGAAATGAATTCCCAAATTCCATCACTAGCAACAATAAGAAATTTATCATCATTTTGTAAATCCCATTCTTTGATTTCTGGTTCAGAAATAACACCAACAGTGGCAGCAACACGATCTCCAAAACTTCTGGTCATAGCTAATCCAGGAACATCATCTTCTTTAACCCAAACTCTACTAGGACCAATAAATTCTCCTTCATCAATGAAAGGTTGAATTCTTCCATCATTATCAATTATTCTCTTTGCTTCATCTTCTTCTGTAGGTTTATGATCACGTGTTAAATCAATTGATTTATATTTTCCACTCTCTTTATCATATCTTCCTAATACTGCTCGAGAATCTCCTATATTTGCACTTATTAATCTCTCTGGTGTATATATTACTGATACACATGTTGATCCTGAAAATGCTGAATTTATATTTTCATTTTCTATTAATTGTTCGTTTGCCATTAAAAATACTTCTGTTATTATTTCGTGAATTATTTCTGAATTCTTTAATATATTCTTTCCTTGTAAATTATTACTTAAAGTCGATGGAAGAATCTCTTTTATGAAATTCGATACGTAATGACCTTCCACTCCATGACCATCACATACTGACATGTAATAATATAATTTGTTTCCTGCAAAATTACTATATATGAAATAGGAATCTTGATTATTCTCTTTGTCTTGCTCACCATCAAATCCTACGTGGGTAAATGTGTGCATATTTTTTATTTTTTTTTGGATTTTTTTATTTTCTGGTTTTATTGAAATTTTTTCAATTTTTTCAGTTTTTTCTATGTTCTTTATTATGTTTGATTGAGGTTGAGAATTACTTCTTTGATTTAATTTTATCGGAAATTCTTTTTTTTCTTCTTTTTCTATTTTTATGTTTTTTGGACTTTCTGGATTATTATTTTGACTTCGTTCTGTCATTCCTTCTTTTGTTGTCTTTTGCATTTGTTGGCTTATTGTCAAAGACTCTTTATCACTTTGACCAATTGTATTTGAATTTAAAGAATTGTTTGAATGATTATTAATAATATTATTTGATGAATTATTATGTTTTGTTTCATTTATATTATTTTTATTTGAAAGATTTTTTAATTGTTTTGATTTATTGTCTTTTTTATTATTAATATTATTATTATTCATACTAATATTTCCACTTCTAGATATATTTATTTTACTATTATTTGTTGAGTCTTGTGTTAAATCACCAGAAATTATCATTTGTTTATTTGGATGTATATTTACATTATTTACTCTTTTTATATTATTATTATTATGAATTGCTTTTTTTATTATATTTCTATTTGAATTATTTAATATTTTTTTTTTTGAATTTGAATTTGAATTTCCACTTGTTGAACTTCCTAAATGGAAATTTTTATATTTATTTATTATATTTCCTATTGGATTTGGGCTTTTACTTATTAATTTAGTTTTTAAAAAATTAGGAGATAATTTAGGAGTGTTTTCTTTTATTCTTGTTATTGGACTTAAACTTCTATTATTTAAATTATTTTTTTGTTTAAAAGTATTATAAGTATTATTCGTTTGATTATTATTATTACTTGATAATAATTTATTTGTACTATTTACATTCACACTTTTTGCATGAGTATGACCTGAGTTATTATTATTAAAATTATTTGAATATTTTTTTTTTTGAAAGTTTAATAAATTATTTTTTGGTTTGTAATTTTTAGGAACAGGAAGAGGAGATTTTCTTGGAACTTTATTATTTATTAATTTTTTTTTTGTTATATTAAAATTTCCTTTTCTTGTTATTTTACAATTTGAATTATTTTGACTCATTAATTCAAATGCATTATGACCAACATTTTTTCCTTTATTTTGATTATTTTGTTTTTGATTTTTATTCTGAAAATTTAATTCTCCTTCAATTTGAATTTGCCCTTTTTGAAGATTTATTTTATTTACCATTATATTTTGATGATGATCATTATGGATTATATTATTGTTATTATGAAGTTGGTTTTTGGATATATGTTTTGATGATGGTCTTGAAATCGGAGAATTTGATTTTGGATGTCTTGTTCTTTCATTACTTTTTGTTCTATTATTTTTATTATTTATAAATAATTGACTTGACATTTTGAATTTTTTTGTATTTGATTTTAATTATTATGCTATGAATAAAAATTAAATTAATATTTTTTTTATTCTTCATCACATAATTTATAATTTTTAATGATTCATTATAATTAATTAAATATTAATTTAAAAAAATTAAAAACACTAAATAAAATTTTGAGATTTTATTTTTCTTTTATAATTTTTTTCATTTATTTTTTTAAATTTTTAAATCATTCATATTAAAATATTATTCAAGATAAAATGTCTGTAGATAATGAAAATAAATCAGAGAAATTAAAAGAAAAAATTATATATACTAAATCTAATCTTGATAATAAAAAAACAATGAAAAAAAATTTTAAAATATCAGAAACTTTAGATTTAAAAGTAAAATTACCTTTAATCCCACTACCACACAGAAAAACTCCAAAAAATAATTTAACAGAAAATTACCTAAATAAAATAGATGAATCAACATTTAATCATAGTAATGATAATTTAAAAACAAATAAAACACATTTTTTGAAGAAAAATTTCTCATTACAAAATTTAATAAAATCAAACAGTAAAAAATTACTTAATGAAAAGGAAACAGAAGATAATAATTTAAAGAATTATATGAGTATAAACCAATCAAATAAAAAAATAAAATTATTAAATAAAAGAAATAATTCATTTACTAATATTCACAATGAAACAGATTTAAAAAATTTATATAAAAAAAAATCTTTAATAAACAAAACAAATATTCATTTAACTCCGAAAAAACATAAAGAATATATAACAAAAACAGAAATAATGTCAAAACCAAAAACAAAGAGTGTATTATTAGTAAATCGTATAATAAAAATGAATAAAATAATAAATCAAAAAACTATATATTATTCAGATTCAAAAAATGGATTAATCATAGAAAATAATGAAATGTCTCAAAAAATAAATCAAGATAGATTATTAGTTATTCAAGATATATTAGGAATCAAAAATTTTTCAATTTTTTGTGTTTTTGATGGTCATGGTAATAATGGTCATTTTATATCATCTTTTATTCAAATATATATATCACAATATTTTAAAGATTCAACTCATTTTTATTTTCCAAAAAATAATAAGAATGAAAATAAAAAATTATCTTCATTAAAGCATTTTAATATAACAACAAATGATATTTATTCTTTAATAAAAAAAGATAATTATTCATTTATATATAAAATGATAAATTCTTTAATAAAAGAATTAAATAATTCCAATTATGATTTAAATGATAGTGGATCAACATATTGTCAATTAATTCAATGCGGAAAGAAATTAATATGTATTAACATAGGAGATAGTAAATCAATATTAATAAATAAAAATGAAATAATTTCATTAAGTAAAGAACATAAGTTAAATATATTAGAAGAAAAAGAAAGAATAGAAAAATTAGGAGGAGAAATTTTAAAAATAAATTCAAATGGTCCTTTTAGAGTTTTTGAAAAAGGAAAAAATTATCCTGGATTATCAATGAGTAGATCAATAGGAGATTTAATAGCAAAAAAATTAGGTGTTATTAGTGAACCTGAAATTATTGAAAATGAAATTAATTGTGATAGTTTAGGTTGTGTTATTGGAAGTGATGGTATTTGGGAATTTCTTTCTAATGATAAAGTCGCTGAAGTTCTTAGTGATTGTTATAATTCTTTTAATGGGGAAAAAACTTGTGCTTTAAAATTAAGTGAGTTATCTAGGAAGGAATTTCTCAGAAATAATCAAAATGTTGATGATATTTCTGTTATTGTTATTTTGTTTAAGTGAATGTGTTTTTTTAATTATTGGCTTTTTTTGTTATTTTTGTGTTTATTTAGTTTTTTTTTATTGTTTTTTCCTTTTTATATATTTTGATGTAATAATAAATAAAAGATATTATATATTTATTTTGAATTACAAAAAATATATTGATATATCTAGAAAAATTATAAATCTATATAAAAATCTAATATCTGCAAATATGAAATTCCTTTTGATTCAACAAAACTAGAAAAAAATTATTAAATTAATAGGAAGGAAGAAACATAAGAAAAAACAAAATACTCCATCATTACAATAAAATAAAAGGTGAAATAGATAATATAATGGATAAAGAAATATTATTTTTCCAATATAAATAATATAAAAAAAGAAAAAATGATTCTAAAAATTTAATAAAAAATTACTTAAAACCAAAAGACTTAAAAAATCATATTAGAAATAATTATATTGATTAGTTTTTCCAAATTAAAAAGAAATATCATTAATAAGAGGAATAGAATATAATTTAATAAAGAAAACAAAAGTAATGTATTCAAAAACTATATTAAAACATATTTGTAATATTCACTTTAATTATCTATTATATATGATTTTGACATAAGATAATTAAATTCATTTGAAAAACGAATATTTTATTGTGGTTTAAATTTCCACATAGAACAAAAATATAAAAGAAGTTTTTTAAATTTTTTGAATTCAATTTTAGATGAAAATATGAAATGACTTGAAAAAATATATCATTAAGAGGTTAAAAGAAATAGTCATCATCCTCCAAGAAGTCATTTTTAAATAATAGATAATGAAAATAAATAGGAATATTATGGTTATTTTTATTGATTTGTTTAATTTAATTAAGGTTTTAGAATTACTCTATTTAATAATACAATAAAATTTATATTCGTTTCAAAAAAAGTTAAAAGATAATGAAAAACAGAATACCCAAAAAAATTTTCAAATATATTGATTTTTAACTCCTTATTAATCTATAATTTGTATAATTTTTCATTATTATTTTTATGAAGTCATCAAAAAAATAATATGACAATATTAAAATCTTTTAAATTTACTCTAAAATCTAAACAATTAAAAAACACATTAACTTTTTTAATTAATCTTAAATATTAAAATTAAAATGACATCATCAACTAAAAAATAAAAACATAAATAAAAAATGAACTTTTAACTCTAAAACCAATATAAAAACTCATTGAAAAAAATAAATAAAAAAAATGTTTCAACATTATGTAAAACTTTCATTTTTTTTATTATTCCTAGTAACAATGAACCACACAGATATAACTTTAATGAATATATCAAAATTAAAATCTTTTACAAAGGAAATTTTACTTTCTGAAATTCCTCAAAAAGCAATAAATAGAAAAATTCCAATATATGAGAAAAAAATAATAGAATCAGGATATAATTTTGAAGAACATAAAATAAGAACAGAAGATGGATATATATTAACAGCATGGAGAATTCCAAAAAAAATAAATGATACAAATAATAAAAAAAGATACCCAATAATATTACAACATGGTTTAATAGATTCGTCTTATACATGGTTAATATTAGAAAAAGAATTTTCACTTCCTTTTTATTTAGTAGATAATAATTATGATGTTTGGTTAACAAATACAAGAGGAAATGCAGTTTGTTTTGAACATGAAAATAAAGATGAATATGATAGTCATGATGCTTATAGTAAATATTGGGATTTTTCTTTTCATGAAATGGCAATTTATGATTTACCTGCTAATGTTAATTATATTAAATTAATTACTGGGTTTAATAAAGTCAATTATATTTCTCATAGTCAAGGAGGTTTAATTTATTTTATTTTATATTCTATTAATCCTATTTTTATTGAAAATAATATTAATTTTTTCTTCTCTCTTGGTACTGTTGTTACTACTTATACTTCTAATAGTTTATTAGTTAAATATGGTTCTTTTTTTAAAATGAGTGATTATTTAAATTTTTTACATATTAAAAATAATTTTGTTTTTGATATGGAATTTTATCATTTAATAGGAAAATTTTGTAAATATTTTAAAAGTACTTGTTTTTTATTTGTTAATTTTATTATTTCTAATGGTTTCAATACTCATAGAATTAATATTAAAAAATTATTCAGTGAATTTTTATTTGCTCCTGCTGGAACTTCTGCTAAAAATTTAAGTCATTGGAATCAAATTTATTTAAGAAAAAAATTTGCTCAATTTGATTATGGTAAAAAGAAAAATAAAGAAATTTATGGAAGTGAAGAACCACCTGAATATAATTTAACTGAATTTATTAATTATAAAGTTAAAACTATTTTATATATTAGTGATATGGATCCTTTTTCTAATTGGAATGATTTAAATCATTTACTTAAATATTTGAAGAATAATAGCAATGTAAAAATAAAGAAAATGATTAATTATAATCATTTAGATTTTTTGTGGAGTGATGATGCTAAAAAAGATATATATGATGAAATTGTTGATACTTTAAATAAAGGCTTTATTCAATAAAAATACAATGAATTTTTTCACAAAAAAAATATGAATTATCAAATTCAATAATTCAAAATGAAAGATTGAAAATAAAAAAAATGAAATTATGATTTTTCTATTGATTGTTTTTTATTATTCACATTTTTTTTATTTTTTTAGAAGTAATGATATAATGAAGGTATTAACTTTAAAAAATATAAATATATAATCTAAAAAAACATAAAATCAATTAATTTCCTTTTCTCAATATCAATTAACTTATCTTTTTTCATTATTTATAATTTTCCTTTGAATATCCAAATATTATCTTATTTATAATATTTTTAAAATATCTCTCTAATTATTTATATGAAATTTAAATTTAAAAGAAAAATAAATTAAATTGAAACCAAAAAAAAATAATTTTTTTGTTGCTCAAACTAATTTGTTCTTTACTATTACTTTCAAGGTTAGCTCTTTTATCTTGTAATTCTTAAAAATGAATCTAATAAATATTTTGCATTTACTCCATTATCATGATATCTTCTTTATTTTCTAATTTTGAAGATAGTCTATTAAATTTAAAATGTTATTTAATATTCTTAAATTAACCTTCTTGAATTGACATTCTTTGATTATTTAAATCTATAATTGATATTTTCAATTTATATTATTTAAATTGAATGTGTATCTTAAAGAAATTAAAATTAAATATTTAAACCAAAATATTTATAAAAAAAATTCTAAAAGAAATTATTCGAATCAACCAACAATAATCAAATATAAAAAAGAATTATGTATATTAAGAATAATTCCAATCTATATTATTCTTATTGATTTTTATAAAAAGACATTTCCAATTAAGTTTTTTGTTTTAAATTACTAATTCATAGATTTAATCAATTATTTGTATTTAAGAATATAAGAAGTTGTTTGAATAATGTAAAAAATATATCTTCATCATTTTATTTTACTACATAATTATACTATGAAAATCTTTTAAAAGTATAATAGAAAGTAATCTATTAATTCAATATAAATTTATTGAAGATTTAATTATAATTAATTTTTGTTTTCTTATCTTTTATGATGTATATATTTCTTTGAAAATATTTTTTTTTGATTATTATAATTTTTTATATGGCTGATTTCGTTAAAAATAATAATACTGAGGATTTAATTAAAGAAAATTTTTCTTCGGAAAAAGAAGAGGACAATATTATATTATTACCTGAAAATTATACTAAAAAAATTTTAGATAATATTTTAGAACATATATTAGAAGATTTTCAATTTGAAAATATTCCAAAAGAAAAAATAGAAAATGAGCAAAATAAAATTATTAACTTAAAAGTAATACCTCAAAATAATATTAATAATCAATCAGAAAAAATAAAAAAAAAGAAGAAAAATAGAAGAGTAAAAAATAATTCATTAGAGAATAATAGTTTTATGAATTATTCACAAGAATTCTTTTATAATTACCCATTTAAATTTAAATCAATGAAAAAATTAAGAAATAATTATGATAAAAATAATTCATTCGAAAAAACATATAATGAAGTAGAATTTAAAAAACAAAATTCTATTTTACAAAATGAAATAAATGAAACAATAAAAGCGAATAAAAATTCAGAAAAAGAAAAAAAATTTTATGAAGAAAAATTTCTTATGTTAAAAAACAGAATTAATTCATTTCAAAAACATGAAAAAGATTTAAATAAGCAATTAATAAGATGGAAAATACAAAAAAATAATTTATTAAAAATAAAACAAAATAAAGAAAATTTAAAAAAAAATTTATTATCTTTGGATATTGATAAAAGAGAAGAATTAGAAAAGAAAAAATTAAAAATTAAAAATGAAAAAGATAAAATGAAAATTGCAATTGAAAATTCTCGTAAATTAATAATAGAAAAAAAAAATAATGATTATAATAAAATAAAAAATGAAAGAAATATTTTAAATAATAAAATAACAAGAAATAAATCTTTTATTGAAGAAAAATATATTGAAAAAATAAAAAGTATAAGAGCTGAAAGAGAAAAATATAAAATTGAAGAACAAAAAAAACATTTTTTACAAAGTAAAAATGTTAAAAATTATTATCAATTAAAAAATGAATTTAATAAAAAAAGAACAAAAGAATTAAAAGTAGAATGTGAAAAATTAGAAAAAATTGAAGAAAAATATATTAAAATATTTAAACAAAATAATGAAAAAGAATTAATTAAAAAAGTAAACTTAAAAAAAAATAGAGCAAAAAGTACAATTGGAAAAAAAGATAAAAAACTTTTTAATAAAATAAATAATAGTGAATTTATTGAAAATAAAGAAAAAAATAATAATATTTCTGTGAATAAAACATTATTATAATATATATATTCATAATTATTAAAATTATTTATTTTTTTTAAAAATATGTTTAATGAAAATAATATAAAAATTAAAAAATCACGAAATTTAAATGTTATTTCTTTACCAAAAATATCCCAAACTTTTACTTTATTTAAGAAAGGAGTAATGAATAACAATTTATTTAGAAATAAAAAAAAATTATTTAATAATGAAAAAGCAAAAATTACTTATTTCAATTATAAATTAATTCAAAAAAATTTATTGAAATATAAAACTTCAATAAAAAGATATGAAAAAATAATAATAAATAATTTAATAGCTTCAATAAAAAATCATGATTATGCAAATTTTAGAGATATACTTTTAATTGAATTTAAAGGAGAATTTTTAAAAAGATTTTATCAAAAAAATGAATGCTTTGAAAGAATTCTAAAATTTGCAAAATATTATAAAAATTATTTACTCTTTTTTTGTAAATCAACTTTTAGAAATTTATATTATAATAAATTAATTCATGATTATCATGAAAAAAAAGCAAGAATATATTATAAAATTCATAAAAAGAAAAATGATGAAAATAATGGTAATATTAAACAAAACTATAATGTCAAAAATGAAGAAAATAGTTTGAAAATTATTTTTGATAAAACTGTTAGAAAAAATATTGATAAAAATTCTTTAGACTTTATTAAAACTTTTAATTCAAATGTTGAAAATAAAACAATTCCTGAGAAAACATCTTTTCATTCTTATAAAGAATCAAATGAAAATTCTATTAAATCTCTTTTAAATTTATTTAAAATTGAAAAAGAAGAAAATAAAAAAGATAGAATAAAAAGTGTAAATAATAAAAACCATTTAAAAAATGTTAAAAAAAAAGAAAAAATAAATACAGATATTAATTATTTTAATATACAAAATAGAAATAACAAAAAAAAAATAAAAAATTTTAAGCCTGTAATACACATAACAAATATATCTCCAAATATATTAAAGCAAATGAAATTAAAATCATTAAAATATTTTAAAAAAAATAGTTTTTCAGAATCACATATTTCCAAAATAAATAAAGAAAAATCAAAAGAAAATTTATCAAATAGAATAGTAAATAAAAGAAAAACAAGAAATTTAAAAAGAAAACCTTATTTAAATTTAGATAATGAATCTTTAACTTCAAGAATAGTAAAAACTGATACTCAATTTTTAACTTCAAGTAAAGAATTTAGTGTTGAAAGAAATTCAAGTTCTGTAAAAAATAAAAGTAAAGGAAGAATAAAATTATCTGATTTTATTACAAAGTCTATTTTTAATAATTTAAAATTAAGTAAAAGAAAAAAGAAAAATTTTAATATTAGTATTACTAAAGAAAATAATAGTTCTAAAAAAGAAAAATCTATTAATTCTGTTATTAAACAGAATATAAATATTAAACATTCTAGAAATAAAGGAAAAAGAATTATTAAAATTGATTATTTAAATGAATATTATAATAGAACTACTTATAGTATAAGAAGAAGTAATATTAATGAAATGAATAAATTATTTAATTTTAATAATTTCAATCTTTCTACTTCTTCTAAATTATTAAGTAGTACTATTAATTCTTCAATTTCTAATTTTGTTAAAAATAATTCTTATAACAACGGATTTAACAATAAAAATTGTAATAGAAATTTAAATAAAGTTAATGAATTAAGTAATTTAGTTTTAAAAAATAAATTTCTTTTTGAAAAGGGTAAAATTGATAAAACAATTCTTGTCAAAAAAAGAAGAAAAATTTTAACTATTAAATAAATTATCAAATATAATTTAAAAAGCAATATTTATTTTTTTAATAATATAAAAAATAAAGACTAAACATATAAATAATTTTTTTTAAAAACAAAAAAATTAATTACACAAATATATTAATTTTAAACAAATAAAATAATCTTTTATTTTTCTGAATAAAAAACAAAAAAAAAAAAAAATTTTTTTAATTATATAAATAAAAAGATGTCAACCCCAATATCAAATATAACAACAACAGATCCATGGTCTCAGACATTATACAACATATCTCCATTTTTTTGGGCATATACAGGAGTAGCATTTGCATTAGGATTTAGTGTACTAGGAGCAGCATGGGGAATATTTTTAACAGGATCATCACTATTAGCAGCATCAATAAAGGCACCAAGAATAACATCTAAAAACTTAATAAGTGTAATTTTTTGTGAAGCAGTAGCAATTTATGGAGTAATCATGGGAATAATTATGACAGGGAAAATTGATATGAATCATGATTTATATAAAAATTATGATTATTCACTTTGGACTGGGTTCTCTTTATTTACTTGTGGATTATATGTTGGATTAAGTAATTTATTTTGTGGGGTTTGTGTTGGTGTTACTGGATCTAATGCTGCTATTGCTGATGCTCAAACTCCTGAAACTTTTGTTAAAATTTTAATTATTGAAATTTTCGGAAGTGCTCTTGGACTTTTTGGTATTATTGTAGGCATTATTCAAGCTGGAAGCGCTACTGGATTAAATTAATTATTAATTTAAATTTTTTTCTTTTAATAAAATGATTTAGTTAAATGTTTATTTTTTTTAAATTGCTTTTATTCAAATAATTTTTTTATTTGATTATATTTATTTATTTTTAATTTTTTTTTTCAATTTTTTTATGGAAAAGATGAAAGAAGATAGTTTTGGGATGTTAAAGAAAAAAAGAAAAAGAATATTTATTAATAAGAAGAAAAGTTTATATCCTAAAATTGAATTTTTGTTGCATAAAATAAAATTTTATCCTAAAGTTAAAGAAAATAATAGGGCTGACCAAAATCAAAAATTAAAAAAATATTCAAAAAAATCACCTTTTATTTTTTCTTTTGAAGAAAATTAAATTCATTTTTGTCTATAATTGATGATTTTTTTTGTTTGACAATATTTTTTCAATAAAATCATTAAATTTATACATTTAATATTAATATTAAATTTATTTTAAAATAAATTCATATAACAAATAAAAATAAATGTACATTGTTTTAATTAAAACATTAAATTTATTTTTTTTTCTTAAGAATCTTTATTATTATTTTATTTTTTGATTCTCTTCATTAGATAATAAATATTCATCTATTTTTTTATTAATAAAGTAAAATAATTTTTCTTTTTTTATACTAAATTTTAATGATTTTTTTATTGAATTTATATTTGATTCATCAATATTATTTATTTCTTCTTTAATTGATATATTTTTATTCTCTTGTTTTAGTTTTTTCTTATATTTTTTAAAAATTTCATTTATTTGATTTTCTATTTTTTTAAAAAGATGTTTTCGATTATTTGAGATTTCTGTATAAATCATTGTTTTTATTTCCCTTTTAAAATTTTTTTTAAGTTCTTCCATTGATGTAATTAATTCAGAATGTATTCTGTGTCAATATAAATTATTTGACAGAATTTTTAAAATGTAATTTATCTTGTGGAAACTTTGAAAATGAATTGTGGAAGTTCTGTTTCCGTTGTTTTTTTGACAATTCTATCTAAATTTGTGTTTTTTTTAATTATTGACATTTTTTTGAAATGAAATTTAAAAAAAAATATATTCATTTTAAATTCAAGAATTTTTTTTCAAAATAGAAAATAATCTTTACAATTCATAATATTGATATGATAAGAATTAAAATATTAATTTAATCATGTTAAATGTTCTTAAGAACAATAATATGTCTTATAATTATCATTTGAAAATCCAAAAATTAATAATTATTATAATATTTATTAAAATAAAAAACTAATTATTTTAATAATAAGATGAAATTCATAATACCAATTTTTTTCTTAATTTCAGCATGCTTATGAGCTCTTGTATTTGATCCTCCCTTTGATCCAGAAACTAACAATGCCAACTGGATAACTACATATCCAAAATTAAAAGCAACAAAATTCAATGAAACAATAAATAAACCACTTTTCCATTTTGCACCAAGTTCAGGTTGGATGAATGATCCAAATGGATGTTTCAAAAATCCAAAAACT
>JAEEGI010013388.1_pt1 | contig 17401 bp, 19 predicted proteins | sample 8958751 | NCBI WGS metagenome assembly JAEEGI01 (sample SAMN16246545, study PRJNA631951) | gut metagenome | biome: gut microbiome; feature: rumen; material: KS-attached | host: Bos | place: Iran: Karaj | collected 2018-10
GGCCGGACCACCCCCGCAGGCTGCTCCCATTCCCCCGGCATGGGCCGGGGGGTGGGGGTGGCGAACACCGCCGGGGCCACCCGCTCCGCCGCCGCAGGGACGCTCACCGGGGCGCTGTACAGGGCGAAGGGCAGCAGCAGCCGCAGAAGCACCGGCAGCCACAGGGCGTACTGGAGCCGCTGGGAGATGCGCCGGCGGAAAACCAGGCGCAGCAGCAGCACCGCCGCCGTCAGCACGGAGGCGGTGACGATCCACTGGTTAAGCATCCTCTTCCCCCTCCTTCTCCGCTTTCTCCAGAATGGCGTAAAGCTCCCGGATCTCCTCCCGGCTGAGGCCCTTCTGCCCCGCCAGGGAGGACACCATCAGCCCCAGACTGCCCCCGTAGAGCCGGTCCAGGAACCGGGCGGTCTCCCGCTGCCGGGCGTCCGCCTGGGCCAGGAGAGGGGTGAAGACCTTGCTGCGGCCCTCGGTCTCGCTTTTCACCGCCCCCTTCTCCTCCAGGCGGGCCAGCATCATGTTCACCGTGGCCCGGCTCCAGCCGGTCTCCTCCCGCAGCAGCTCCGTGAGCTCCGGCACCCGCAGAGGGGCCTTCTCCCACAGCAGGTTCATGATGCGCCATTCTCCATCCGATAAAACGGTTTTTCCCATGGTATGTTCCTCCCCGGAGTATATGATAACAACTGTCAGCATCACCATAGCATACTCGCTGACATTTGTCAACATACAGAGGGAGAAAATCCCATGGGAAAATGTGCGGAGTTTTTCGGTTATCTCTTGTCGGTCAGGCCCAGGATGTAGTCCGTGCTGACCTTGTAGTATTTCGCCAGCTCGATCAGGGCCCAGACGGGGATCTCGTGGATGCCCTTCTCATACCGGCGGTATACCTCCCGCCTGCACCTGAGAAGGTCCGCGATCTCCTGCTGGGTCTTGTCCGCGTCGATCCGCAGGTCCTCCAGCCGCCGGAAGTACATGCCGCATCACCTCTGTGGTGATGCTACTATTTTGTAGCTTTTCAGATGGAGTTATGCTACAATTTAGTGGCATTGGAGGTGAAAATGAATGGAAGACTATCGGAAAATGTACTGCATTCTCTGCAAAGCGGCCTCGGAGGCCCTGGACCTCCTTCCGGACCGGGAGGACACCCGGGAGGCCCGGAGGGTTTTGCAGGCCGCCTTGCTGGAGGCGGAGGAGGTGTATCTGTCGGGGGAGGAAGGCTGAACCGGCTGATGGAAGAATAGTCCCCTGTGCAACTTCCCCAAACCGGGGGCGGAAATTTGTGCAAATCGGGCTACAGACATTTGCCTCCGGGCATGATAGAATAGCTTGTCCGAATGTGCCGCAGGTCAGCTTGCGGTGTGTTATTATCACTATTTTTTGAAGAGGATGGGTTTATTATGCTTACTGCGAAAGAAAACATGCGTCAGGCCATCATCAAGGGCGGCAAGCCGGATCGCTTCGTGAACCAGTACGAGGCCATCAAGCTCATGTTCACCCCGATCCTGATGCACAACGGCGGCGCCCCCGCCCGGGGCATCGTGAACTCCCTCAACGCCTGGGGCGTTACCATGTCCTGGCCGGAGAACGTCCCCGGCGCCTTCCCGGTACACACGGCGGACAAGATCGTCATCAAGGACATCGAGCACTGGCAGGATTACGTCAAGGCCCCCGACATCGAGTACACCGAGGAGGAGTGGGCTCAGTTCGGGGAACAGTACAAAAACGTGGACCACGAGAAGGCCTTCACCGCCTCCTTCTTCGCCCCCGGCCTTTTCGAGCAGGTGCATTACCTCTGCTCCATGACCGCCGCCCTGGAGTACTACCTCACCTACCCCGATGAGATCGCCGACCTCATCAAGTACCTCACCGAGTGGGAGCTGAAGTGCGCGGAGAAGATCTGCAAATATCTGAAGCCGGAGATCATGTTCCACCATGACGACTGGGGCAGCGGCACCAACTCCTTCCTGCGGCCCAGCATGTTCGCGGATTTCTTCGTGGAGCCCTACAAGCAGATCTACGGCTACTACCACGATCACGGCACCGAGTTCATCGTCCACCACAGCGACAGCTACTGCGCCAACATCGTGGACAGCATGATCGAGATGGGCATCGACGTCTGGCAGGGCTGCATGGAGAGCAACAACGTGCCCGCCCTGAACAAGAAGTACAACGGCGCCATCACCTTCATGGGCGACATCGACAACAAGAGCGTGGACTTCACCGAGTGGACCGACGAGAACAACGACAAGGTGGTCCGGGCCTGCCTGGAGCGGAACGTGCGGGAGCACTTCATCCCCTGCATCGCCCAGGGCGGCCCCGGCAGCGTGTTCCCCGGCGTATACGCCTCCATGTGCGACGTGATCGACAAGGTGAACGAGGAGAAGTTCGGCACCCCCGTGGCGGAGATCGCCAAGATGCGGCTGCCCCACGACATCATGTTCTAAAGCCCTCGGGCAGAATACAAACCCCGGTATCGCAAATGCGATACCGGGGCCGTCTTTTTTGCCTCGCAGAGTTCGCGCCCGCAGGGGCGGGTCGAATGGGAACATTTTCGGCAGAATTCATTTCTGCCGAAGCGGGACCGGGTCGAAGCCCGAAGAGCTTTTACAGGTATCCCAGCTTTCTGGCTTCCGCCCGGAGCTCGGCACGAAAATCCGGATGGGCCACGGCGATGAGGTTGTTCACCCGCTCCCGGACGCTGCGGCCGCTGAGCCGGGCCACGCCGTACTCGGTGACGATATTGTCCGCGATGCTCCGGGTGATGGTCACCACCGCGCCGGGGGTGAGGGTGGCCTTGATGCGGCTGACGGTGCCGCCCTTGGCAGTGCTGGGCAGGGTGATGATGCCCCGGCCGCCCTTGGACTGGCTGACGCCGTAGGCGAATTCCAGGGCGCCGCCCTCCCCGGAGAACTGGACGGGACCGATGCTCTCGGAGCAGATCTGCCCGGTGATATCCACCTCCAGGGCGCTGTTCACGCTGACCATGTTGTTGATCCGGGCAATGTTGAAGGGATCGTTTGTGTACTTCGCCGGGCAGATGCGCACGTTGGGGTTTTTCTCCAGAATGTCGAAGAGCTTCTGGTCCCCCAGGACGAAGGAGCCGATATGCAGCCCCGTATCCACGTTCTTTTTGCTGCCGTTGATGACCCCCGCCTCGATCAGGTCCCCCACGTAGGAACTGAACATCTCCGTATGGAGGCCCAGGTCATGGCGGTTGAACAGGTTGGAGGCGATGGTATCCGGCATGCCGCCGATGCCGATCTGGATGCAGTCCCCGTCCTTGATGAGCTCGGAGGCGTAGCCGCCCACGGCCTTGTCGATCTCCGTGGGGATGCTCCGGGGCACGATGAACAGGGGGGTGTTCACCTCCGTGAGCCGGGTGACCCGGCTGATATGGATGGTGATGGACCCCTTGATCTTGGGCAGGGCGGGATTGACCTCCAGCAGGATCTTGTCCGCCGCCTCCAGGGCTTCCGTCTCAAAAAGCATCTCCCCGGAGACCATGAGGTTGCCGTCCTCGTCCATGGGGGTGCAGGCCGCCAGGAAGACGTTGGCCTTCCGGTGACGGTAGCGCACGGGGAGGTAATCATGCAGATGGCAGGGATAGAAGGTGACCAGGCCGTTCCGGTATCCTTCCCGCACGCCGGGCTCGAAGAAATGGGACACCACGTCGATCTTGTCCCGCATCTCCGGCATGGTATACACCGGGTATGGGATGCCCTTGGCCCGGAGGATCTCGATGTTCTCCACCCGGGGAACGATCTTCTGGATATTGCTCAGGATCTCCACGGGCTCGCACAGGTTCCCTGCGGGGCAGAGGATATCCCCGGTCTCGATGCAGTCCAGGCAGTCCTGTACGCTGCCCAGTTTATCCTGATACATGGCCTGATAATCAGCGGTATTCATGCTTTGCGGCTCCTGTTCTGATGGATTATGTTTAGATTACATTAGAATAAGAATAACACAAATGCCGGAAAGCTGACAAGAGCTTTCCGGCTGTTTATTGATCCTTTTCAGAAGGTCCGCTCCAGGTCCAGGGTGATCCGGTCCCCCGCGGGAGGCGTCCACACCAGGCGCAGGGCGTCCACATGGTCGAAGTCCCCGGAATAGTCGATACTCAGCCGGTAGATCTGCACCCCGGTCTCCTTATCATAGGAGCCGCCGCTGCCGACGCCTCCGTTCACCTGAAGCTCCTGTCCCCCAGACAGGACATAGCAGGCGAAGTTTGACTGCAGTCTCGCCAGGAGCGGGTCGTAATCCCCTTCCAGGGCCGAGCAGAACACCCAGGCCCGGAGTTCGCCGCTGCCGCCGCCGCCCCGGTGGGCAAGACTTTCCACGGTGATGCGGTAGACGCCGTTATCCGCCGTGCGGTTTACCTCCACCGGCGTATACCCCGCGAAGAGACTGTCGAACTGCCGCCGGCGCGTCTCGGCCTGGCGCTCCGGGTCCGGTATATACCCCTTGCTGGGCTCCTGGGGAACGATCCGGGGCAGATTCCCCAGCTCCTTCATATCCAGAGGGACGGTCAGGACCGTATCCTCAAAGCGGACGACCAGGGTCCGGGCCTTCTCCGGGCAGTCCAGGGCATAGGCCACAAGCCCCTCCGTCGCGCCGGCGTAGCGCACCCCCAGGGCCAACCGCTCCCCCCTGGCGTCCAGGGCCTCAAAGGAAGCCTTGCCCCCCAGGTTCACCGGCGCGCAGATATCCCGGTCATAGGATACCGGCTCATCGGATCCCCGCTGGACCTTCATCAGCAGCTCCGTGGTATACCCGTCGGTCCACACCCCGTCCAGGGACAGGGAGAACGCCTCCCCCTCCGCCGTGAGCTCCGGATGGACCGGCGCATGGTCCCCATAGAGCCAGGCCCGGCTCTGCTCCAGGGGAGAGGCCTCCAGATCCCATATGCCCTGCCGTTCCCTTGGGGTCCCCTTCTCCAGGGGGTATTCCACCCCGTCGATCCGCAGGGCCCGGACATCCCGGATATCCACCGGATCCTGGAAGCGCGCCTCCAAGAGGCTTTCTCCCTGGACGCCGGAACCCATCCGGATATAGGAATTAGGCGCAATGTCCAGGACCTTCTCCTCCCCATCCCGGAAAAGCAGCTCCAGGCTCCCGTTCCAGCGGGCGTTGTAGGTGAACTTCTCCGGTTCGGCCACGTCCTCCTCGGTCAGCCCGGAGATATTCGTTATCATCCTGGCCCGGAGGCCGAAGGGGGAGAGTACGATATCCGCGTAGATCTTCTCCGCATCCGCACCGCCCTGGGGTTTGGCGACCTTGGTGAGGCAGGGCTTCAGCTCCGCCTCCGCCTCCAGATAGCCGGGGGCCCAGCTCTCCCGTGTCTCGTTTTGGATCAGGCCGAAGAGCCGGAAGGTGACGCGTCCCAGGCCATTCAAGCCGTTGGCCCAATAGACGTAGGTCCTCTTTGCGGGATTTGTCTCCCCGGTATCCAGCGGCGCGTTCCAGATGCCGCTCACAGACCGGGCGGGGTAGCCATCCTCCTTCAGGGGGCAGATGAGTATGTCCGGTGCCCACCCCCCTTCCATGCTGCCTCCGTCCAGCCGTTCCACGCTGTAGACCAGAACGATGGTGTACCTGTCCGTCACCGCCTCGTGGAGGGTAAGGCGGAGGCCGTCGTTCTCCACGGTTACGGCGATATGGTTTACATAATCTTCAATGGTCTCGAATTTCTCCGGGTACAGCCCTTCCAGCAGGCCCGCCTCCCTGGCCGCCACCCCCAGCAGGGCCAGGAGGGCGATCACCGCCGCCAGAAGGATGGCGGTGCGGATGGGGCGGCTGAGCTTTCGTTTCGCCGGGGCGGTCAGGACCGGCTCAAGGAGCTCCTCATCCGTCTCTCCCAGAAATTCCGTCAGCTGCCACGCCGTCATGGGTCGATCCCCTCCTTCCGCAGATAGTCCCGCAGGCTTTCCCGCAGCTTCCCCAGCTTCCTGTGCAGGGCGCTGCGGCTCATGCCCTCCGCCTTCGCCAGGTTTTCCAGGGTCTCCATGCCCCAGTACCGCCGGAGGAAAAGGTCCCGGTCCCCCTCCGGCAGGCTCCGCAGGAAGCCGTTCAGAGCCCGCACCGCCTCCCGGCCCAGGGCCTCTTCCTCCAGGGTCGTGCCGGAGACGCAGTCCTCCAGCTCCTCCAGAGCCAGGGCGGTCTCGCCCCCGAAGCGCTTTTCCGCATGGTCCCGCCGCCACCGGTTCAGGGACAGGTTCCGGGTGATCTTCCCCAGAAAGGCCCCCAGGCGGGCGGGCCTATGGGGCGGCATGGCGTTCCAGGCCCGGAGCCAGGTGTCCGAAACGCATTCCTCGCTGTCCTCCGGGCTCTCCAGGATCCGCAGGGCGATGCTCCGGCAGAGGGGGCCGTATTTGGCGTCGGATTCCGAGATGGCCCGCTCGTCCCGGGCCCAGTACAGCTCTACGATCTCCAGATCTTCCATGGCCGCGCCTCCTTTCACCCTATAGGACACCTTTTTCCCGGGTTTTTCCCGCGTTTCGGCCCGATTTCCGAAAAAGATCCCCCGCCCCGGAGGGCAGGGGACCAAAAAGGCTCAGTTCCGATGCGGTATCTGCAGTATAGGCCGGGTCCGGCGGCTTGTCAAGGCGCGGCGGTCCGCTCCAGATCCAGGGTGATCCGGTCCCCTGCGGGAGGCGTCCAGACGAGACGCAGGGCGTCCACATGGTCGAAGTCGCCTTTAAAGTCGCTCTCCAAAAGGTAGACGTACACCCCCTTCTCCCGTTCGTAGCTGCCGTTCACGCCGCTGCCCAATCCCGCAAGGATCTCCCGTCCATCCGTATGGACATAGCAGGCGAAGTTCGACCATATGTCCAGGAAGTTGGCATACCCGTCCCCCAGGTATTCGCAAACCACGAAGGCCCGGAGATTCCCCTTGCCCCGGCCGCCCCGGAGAGCCAGATATTCGATATGGATGCGGTAGAGCCCGTTCTCCCCGGCATAGTTTGTCTCCACGGGATCAAAGCCCTCGAAAAGGCTGTCGAACCGCTCCTTCCGGTACTGCGCCTGCCGCTCCGGGTCAACCTGGTACGTTTTGGGCTCCTGAGGCGTGATTTGGGATACCTTCCCCAGTTTTTTCATGTCCAGAGGAATGGTGAGTTCCGCCCCTTCAAAGCGGATGACCAGGGTCACGGCCTTTTCCGGGCACTCCGCCACCAGGGCGAACAGTCCCTCTCTGAAAACGCCCGGACGCACCCCCAGGGGCAGAAGATTTCCCCCTGCATCCAAGACATGGATCTCGAAAGCGCCTCCCAGGTTCACCGGCGCGGGATAGTTCGGCTCCTTCACGATGGGTCCTCCCTCGGGATTTTCCAGCAGGACCTTCATCATCAGCTCCGTTGTGCAGCCGTCCGTCCAGATGCCGTCGACGCCCAGGGTCACAGACTCCCCGGCTTCGGTCATCCCTTCCGCCGTCATTTCCGGGTGCACCGGCTCATGGTCCCCGTAAAGCCAGGCCCGCACGTGATCCAGCTGAGCTGCATCGGGGTCACTCAAGCCCTGCCGCTCCCGGGGGATGCCGCCGCTCTCCAGGGGGTACTCCACTCCGTCGATGCGCAGGGCTTTCACCTGCCGAATGTCCACCAGGTCCCGGAACTGGACGTTCAGAAGGCTCACCCCCTGGCAGGTACTGTCCTTGCGGAGGCAGGCATTACCGGTCAGATCCACGCTCTGTTCTTCCCCGTCCCGGAACACCAGCTCCAGGCTCCCGGTCCATGGATCGTTTATATGGGTCTGATCCGGCTCCGGGGCGTTCTCCAGGGTCATGGCCCCGATGTTCGTCATCACATGGGCCCGGAAGCCGAAGGGAGAGAGGACGATGTCCGAATACAGCTCCTTCGTGCTCAGGTCCCCCCGGAGCTTAGCGGTCCGGGTGGGGCAAGGCTTCAGCTCCGCCGTCGCCTCCAGGTAGCCGGGAGTGAAGGTCTCCCCTGTCTCCCAGTTTTTCAGGCCGAAAAGGCGGAAATACACGCGCCCCAAGCCGCCGGTCCAGCCATAGCATCGCCAGACATCGGTGATTTTAGCCGGATCGGTATCCCCCAGATCCAGCGCTTCGCCCCCGGAACTGATATAGGTCAGAGGGTAACCCTCCTCCGTCTGGGCACGGATTATGGAGTCCAGGCCCCAGCCCTCCATGCTGCCTCCGTCCAGCCGCTCCACGGTGTACACCAGCAGGACGGTGTACCCGTCCGTCACCGCCTCGTGGAGGGTCAGGCGCAGGCCCTCGTTCTCCACGGTCACGGCCACGTGGTTTACATAATCTGAAATCGTCTCATACTTCTCCGGGAACAGCCGCTCCAGGAAGCCCGTCTCCCTGGCCGCCACCCCCAGCAGGGCCAGGAGGGCGATCACCGCCGCCAGGATCAGGGCGGTGCGAAGGGGGCGGCTGAGCTTCTTCTTCGCTGCCGGGGTCAGGACGGGTTCGATGAGCGTCTCCTCCGTCCGGCCCACGGACTCCATCAGTTCCATTGCCGTCATAAGTCGATCCCCTCCTTCTGCAGATGATCCCGCAGGCTTTCCCGAAGCTTACCCAATTTTCTGTGTACCGCGCTCACGGAAAGCCCGGTCTGTTTTGCCAAAGACTCCAGGGTCTCCACGCCCCAGTACCGCCGCAGAAACAGCTCCCGGTCCCGATCCGGCAGGCTCCGGAGAAAGGCGTTCATCGCCCGGTCCAGCTCCCGGGACTGCACCTCATCCTCCAGGCTCTTCCCGGAGACGATCTCCCCCAGCTCCTCCAGAGCCAGGGCGGTCTCGCCGCCGTACCGCTTTCCCGCGTGATCCCGGCGCCATCGGTCCAGGGCCAGATTCCGGGTGATCTTCCCCAGGAAGGCCCCCAGACGGGAGGGGCGCTGGGGCGGCATGGTGTTCCAGGCCCGGAGCCAGGTATCCGAAACGCACTCCTCCCCGTCCTCCGGGATCTCCAGGATCCGCAGGGCCACGCTTCGGCACAGGGAGCCGTATTTCCGGTCCGATTCATCGATGGCCCGTTCATTCCGGTCCCAATAGAGCTGTACGATCTCGGTATCTTCCATGGCCGCGCCTCCTTTCACCCATTAAGACGGGATCCTGCGGGGTTTTTTCTGCTTTTTCGCGGAAAACAAAGCGAAATCGGCGCCGCCTCATTGAGGCAGCGCCGAAACAGATACCGGAATTACTCCGCTTCCTTCTCCACGGGGGACTCGGGGGCGTTCTTCCTCACGCTCTCGATGCCGTTGAGGCAGGTGTCCTTGGTCTTGTAGCCCTGGGAGGCCAGGATGATCTCCCCGTTCCGGGCTTTCAGGCGGAAACGGAACTTGCCGCCCTTGTCCTCGAAGATCTCGAACTTGGGGTGCTTGACCTTCTCGAAGCCCTCGACGGTCTGGTCCTCCACGCCGCCCGCGCAGCAGCGGCGGACGCTCTCGATCCCGTCCTTGCAGGAAGTTTCGCTCTTGTACTTCTCGCTGGTGCCGATGACCTGTCCGTTGGTGGCCAGCAGATTGAAGTGGAAGCCGGCGTCGGACGCCTTGATCACAAACTTGCCCATGATATTTCCTCCTTATATTTTTCTATAGCATTTTTGAGTGAATTCGTTTCAGCGGCGATCGTCCGCCGGGAAATCGGGGATGCCGTCCCCATCCAGATCCGGCGGCATGCCGGGTCCGCCGCCCATGGGCCCAGGGTGATCCCCATCCCCGTCCGGAGCCGGACGGACGCCGGAGCCGTACAGCTCCCGGCCCTGGATCCCCAGCGTGCTCCTCTGCTTTTCGATGATCGAGGAGAGGAATTTCCGCACCCGCTCGCAATCCTTGATATTCTTCAGCTCCAGCTTGGGGTTGGAGGAATCGCTGCTCATGAGGGTGATGGTCCCCACGCCCAGAAGCTTCTGCCCCAGGGTCCGGGTGGACTTCACGTCCAGCACCCGATACAGCAGAAGCTCGTTGGTCTCGCTGCGAAAAAGGCCGGTCTGCACATAGAGCCGATCCTCGTCCACCCGATAGCGGGTGAAGGACAAGGGCATACCCATGATGTGCTTCCGGTCGCTCCACAGAATGGGCTTCTCCTGAAGCATTTCCCGATATGCTTTATATTTCGCCATATGCAGCCCTCTCTTTTCTGTTTTTATATAGTATATCGCCGACGCGGCGGCCTTGTCAATCGCAATCTGTTCCCGTCGGTCCCGGCTGATTGACTTTCCGCCGGGGAGCGAATATAATGGAGAAAATATTACGGTTTCATGTTTATTCGGGAGGTATTTATGTCCGTTCTGGATGCTTCCGTCCCTGTATTCCGCTTCTTTGAGGAGATCAGCGCCATCCCCCGGCCCTCCCGGGGAGAGGACGCAATCAACGATTATCTGGAGGCCTTTGCCGCCGCCCGGGGCCTTCCCTGCCGCCGGGACGAGTCGAAGAATCTGCTCATCACCAGGCCCGCCTCCCCGGGACGGGAGAATGAGCCTCCCATCCTGTTCCAGAGCCATTCGGACATGGTCTATCTGGATCCCCCGGCGCCTCTGAAGCTCCGGGCGGAGGAGGGCTGGGTCAGCGCCGAAAACAGCACCCTGGGGGCGGACGACGGGGCCGGCACGGCCCTGATGCTGGCTCTGCTGGACGATCCGGAGCTGTCCCGACCGCCCCTGGAATGTCTCTTCACCGCCGCCGAAGAGGTGGGGCTGGAGGGAGCCAGGAATCTGCGGAGAGACATGTTCACTGCGAAGCGTATGGTGAACCTGGACGGCATGGGGGAAACGGAGACCTGCGTCACCTCCAGCGGCGGCCGCCGGATGATCCTCCATTTTCCCGTATCCTTCTCCGAATCCCTGCTGCCCTGCTATTTCCTCACCCTGGGCGGCCTTCTGGGCGGCCACTCCGGCGCGGAGATCGGAAAGGGCCGGGCCAATTCCATCCAGATGGGCTTCCGCGTCCTGTACCGTCTCCTGGGGCGAGGCGCGGATATCCGCATCGTCCGCATCGCCGCGGGCAGCCGGGAAAACGCCATTCCTTCGGATTTCCGGGTCTTCTTCGCCTCCTCCGCTCCCCTGAACCTGCTGGAGGCAGCCGCGCGCCAGGTGCTGGAGGAGCAGCGGGCGCTGTACAAAGCCGAGCCGGATATCTTTCTGACCCTGGAGGAAACGGAACGGGTGAACGCCGCCATGATCCCTGAGGACAGCGGCGCCCTCATCAGCATGGGCTACCTTCTCCCCACCGGGCCCCAGGTCCCCTCTCCGGAGCTGGGCATCCCTCTGGTTTCCCTGAACCTGGGCGCCCTGGAGCAGACAGAGACCGAAGTGCAGTTCCGCATGAACATCCGCAGCCCCCTCAAGGGGCAGCGGGAGGAGGTCTCCCGGCAGGTGGAGGCCGTCAGCTCCATCTTCGGCGGCTTTCTCTCCCTGGAGTCGGACTATCCCGGCTGGCCCTATCGGCCGGATTCTCCCCTGCGGGAGGCCCTGCGCCGGGTGCTGGCGGAGGAGGGAAAGGAGCTGAAGGAGCTATCCCTCCACGTGGGTCTGGAGGCCGGGATCTTCAGCAGCCTCTGCCCGGAGATGGACATCATCACCTACGGTCCCGTCGAGGAGGACTGCCACACCCGCCGGGAGCGGATGGACCTGGAAAGCCTTCGCCGCAGCTACGGCGTCCTGGCCCGGCTCCTGGCCCTGATCTGAACGAAAACAAAGAAAAACGAAATATCATAGATTGCGTGCAAGAGGAAAGGAGACATCATTATGTTCCGTAAGATCCCGTACGTCCCCGCAGAGCTCAAGGTCGTGGACGAGCTGCCCGGCATGTTCGGCCGCCCCGCCACCCCCCTGAGGAATTTCCCCGTCACCCCCAGAGAAAACATGATGGCCCTGTACTACGAGAAGCATCCCTTCTGGATGCCTGTGTCCAACGAGGGCAAGATGATCGGTTCCGCCCTGTACAGCGATAACCTGGGCCGGGGCATGGGACACGACAACACCGACAGCTTCGGCATCGAGTGGGAATACATCGCCACCGTAGGCGGCTCCATCGTCCGGCCCGGCGAGCCCCTGCTGGCGGATGTGAACGAATGGAAGGAAAAGATCCACTTCCCGGATATCGATACCTGGGACTGGGCAGGCGAAGCGGAAAAGGTGAAGCTGGACGGCCGCTTCCCCTACCAGATCTCCCTGGTGAACGGCTTCTGGTTCGAGCGGCTCATCAGCTTCATGGACTTTGCCCCCGCCGCCATGGCCCTGGTGGACGAGGACCAGGAGGATGCGATCCTGGAGCTGTTCCAGGCCAGCACCGATTTTGCCTGCAAGGTCATCGACAAGCTCTGCGAGAATTACCCCATGCTGGACGGCTTCAACATCCACGACGACTGGGGCTCCCAGAAGGCCCCCTTCTTCTCCGACGAGATCGCCTACAAGTTCTTCGTCCCCTTCATGAAGCAGCTCACCGGCCATATCCACAAGTGGGGCCGCTACGCCACCCTCCACTCCTGCGGCCACGGGGAAGACCGGGTCCAGTGCTTCATCGACGGCGGCTTCGACGAATGGGATCCCCAGGTCATGAACGACATCCACGCCCTGTACGACCGTTACGGAGACAAGATCGTCTTCGGCGTCTGGCCGGACAAGTTCGATCCCGAGACCGCCACGGAGGAGGAGCAGCGGGAGGCTGCCCGCGCCTTCGTCAAGCAGTTCAACCAGCCGGGCAAGCCCGCCATTCTGGGCCACTACGGCGCCTGGGCCAACACCCCGGTGTTCCTGGAGGAGGTCTACGTCGCCTCCCGGAAGCTGTATTGCGAATAAAGGAAAATCCCATCCCCGTCCGTGTTCGGCAATACCGAACACGGACGTTTTTATTGTGCGAAATTGCCGGAAAGACATTGCATTCCCAACAAGAATGAGATATAATTCATAAACTGGACTTATTTTGTAAAACAAAAATCCCAGAATACTCCGAATATGGGAGGCGATAGGAAAAATGGACGGAATCGACGAGATCCTGAAGGCGGAGAAGGAGGCCGAGCGCATCCTGCGGGAGGCGAAGGAGGCTGCCGCCGCCGCAGAGGGCTCCGCCGAAGGATACCGCACCCGCGCCCTGGAAGCTGCCCGCCGGGAGGGCGAGGAGGAGGCCGCCGCCCTGGTGAAGGCCGGGGAGGAACGGGCCGCCAGACGGCGGGAAGAGCTGAAGGCCGTTGCGGACGTGAAAAACAGCGAGCTTCGGGCCAGAGCGGAGGAAAACATGGAGAAAGCCGCCGCTTGGGTCGCCCAGGCGCTTTCCGAGGTCTGACATGGCGATCGTAAAGATGAAAAAGCTGCGGCTCGCCGCCCTGGGGAGCCAGCAGTCGGACCTGATGTACGAGCTCCAGCGCCTGGGCTGCGTGGAGCTGCGCCCCTGCGAAGCGCCGGAGGGGTACCTCACCCCGGATACCGGCGGGGACCGGGACCAGCGCATCGAGACGCTGCAGGAGCAGAAGAAACGGGCGGAGGCCGCCCTGAAGCTGCTGAAGCAGTACGCCTATGAAAAAACGGGGCTCTTCCCCGCCCGGGACCAGATCACGGAGGCGGACTTTTTCGCCGATATCCGGGAGGAAGCCCAGCGGGCCTGCGGGAGCATCCTGGAGGCCGCGGCCACCCTGGACCAGCTCCAGGGGGAGATCTACGCCCAGCGTTCCCTGGCGGATTCCCTGGCCCTGTGGGAACCTCTCAGCCTGCCGCTGGAGATGACCGAGACCCGCCGGACCCGCATCCGCCTGGGCTCCATCCCTGTGAGCCGCGGGACGGAAGCGCTGGAAACCGCTCTGGCCGAGGTCGGCGGCGAGGTCGCCGTCGTTCCCGCGGGCACCGACCGGGACCGGGCGGGGGTCATGGTGGTCTATGCCCGGGAGCTGGAATCCGCCGTGGAGCCCGTGCTCCGGGGCTTCAGCTTCGAGCGCGCCCCCACCGGCGGCCGTACCGGCAGCGCCGGGGAGAATATCGCCGCCGCCCGCAAGGCGGAGGAGCACGCCCGGCAGGACATGGACGAGGCCAAGGCCTATCTGAAGGAATGCGGCCAGTACCGCCGCCTGATCCGCCTGTACTCCGACCGGCTCACCCTGGAGCTGGACGCCGCTGCGGCGGAAGGGACGCTGCTCCGCACCTCCTCTGCCTTCGCCATGACGGGATGGGTGGACGAACCCAGCGTGCCCGCCCTGGAGGAGCTTCTGGGCAAGTACTGCTGCGCCTGGGAGCTTTCCGATCCGGAGGAGGGAGACACGATCCCCATCAAGCTCCGGAACAACGCCTTTACGGAGCCGCTGAACATGGTCACGGAGATGTACAGTCTGCCGGACTACCGGAACGTGGACCCCAACCCCCTCATCGCCCCCTTCTTCTGCATCTTCTTCGGCATGATGTTCAACGACCTGGGCTACGGCCTGGTGTTCATCATCCTCTCCCTGATCGTGCAGAAGAAATTCAAGCTCACCGGCGGCACGAAGAACATGATCCGCCTGGTGCTGGAATGCGGCGTCACCACCGCCATCTTCGGCATCATCACCGGCAGCTTCTTCGGGGACGCCATCCCCGTGGTGGCGAAGCTGCTGGGGAAGGAAGTGACCATTCCCTCCCTGCTGAATCCCCTGGCGGATCCCATGAGCGTGCTGATCCTCTCCCTGGTCCTGGGGGTCATCCAGATCCTCTTCGGCATGGGAGTCAAGGCATACATCCTCATCCGGGACGGGAAGCCCCTGGACGCCCTCTTCGACGTGGGCAGCTGGTGGCTCCTCTTCGCCGGGATCGCCGTGGGCGCCCTCCGGGGCTTCTGGTGGATCGCCATCGCCGGCGTCGCCGCCCTGGTGCTGACCCAGGGCAGAGCCAAGCCCACCATCCCCGGCAAGATCGTAGGCGGCATCGCCAGCCTCTACGACATCACCAGCTATTTCAGCGATATCCTGTCCTACTCCCGTCTGATGGCCCTTATGCTGGCCGGCGGGATCGTGGCCAGCATCGTGAACGTGCTGGGCTCCCTCTTCGGCAGCGTGATCCTCTTCATTCCCATCTTTGTTATCGGTCACGTGTTCAACATTGGCATCAACGTGATCGGCACATACGTCCACGCAGCGCGGCTGCAGTATCTGGAGTTCTTCGGCAAGTTCTATGTGGACGGAGGCAAGGCCTTCCGTCCGTTGGACCGGAAAACCAAGTATTTTGAAATCATTAAGGAGGAATCCATCCATGGCTGAGTTTATCAATGCATTCGGCGGTCTCGCGCTGGCGTTTCTGGGAGGCGGCCTCGCCGCCGTCCTTTCCTGCATCGGTTCCGCCCGGGGCACCGGCATGACCGGTGAAGCCGCCGCCGGTCTGGTGAGCGAAGATCCCGAGCAGTTCACCAAGTGCCTGATCCTGCAGGTCATCCCCGGCACCCAGGGCCTGTACGGTTTCGTTATCTGGTTCTTCGTCCTGCTGCAGATCGGCATCTTCGGCGGGTCCGGCGTTCAGACCCTCACCATCCAGCAGGGCCTGGGCTACCTGGTTGCCTGCATCCCCATGATGCTGGGCGGTCTCATCTCCGCCAAGTATCAGGGCCGCGTCGCCGCCGCCAGCATCAATATCGCAGCCAAGAAGCCCGACGACTGGTCCAAGGGCATCATCCTCTGCGTCATCGTGGAGTTCTACGCGATCCTCTCCCTGATCGCCTCCATCCTGATGATCCTCAACGTGAAGTAAGATGAAGGGGATCGAAAACATCGCGCAGCGCATCCTGGAGGACGCGCAGCAGGAAGCGAAGGATCTCCTGACCCAGGCGGAGCAGAAGGCCGCCGAGGCCAAGGCTGCCGCGGACCGGGAAGCCGGTCAGCTGCGGGAGACCCTCCGGAAGGAGGGGGAGGCCGAGGCCGCGCGGCAGTACGACCTGCTCCTGGCCGCCGAGGAGACGGAAAACCGGAAGCAGCTTCTGAGCGCCAAGCAGGAGCTGGTGGCCCGGGCCTTCCAGCGGGCGGTGGAACAGCTCTGCGCCCTGGAGGACGAGCCCTATGCGCAGCTGCTGGCCAGGCTCGCCGCCTCCGCCGCCGAAACGAAGCAGGAACAGATCATCCTCAACGAGCGGGATAAAGCCCGCGTCGGCACTCGGGTGGTGGAGGAGGCCAACCGCCTCTGCTCCGGCAGCCTGACGCTGGCGGAGGAATGCCGCCCCATCGTGGGCGGGCTGATCCTCTCCCAGGGGAAGATCGAGGTGAACTGCGCGCTGGACACCCTGGCCGCCCTGCGCAGGAACGAGCTGGCGGGCAAGGCCTCCGCGCTGCTGTTCGGATAAGGAGCCGCCGTGAGAAAGCATAAGGATACGGATTACCTCTTTCTCTCCTCCTACCTCCATGCCCGGGAAGCCCGGGCGGGAGAAGCCGGGTCCGAGACGGATAAGGCCGCCATCCTCCGGGATCTGGAAAGCCTTGCCCCGGATCCGAAGATCGTGGATTTCTTTCGGGTGAAATACGATTACCATAACGCCAAGGTCTTTCTGAAAAGCATCGCCGCCAACACGGACAATTCCCGGCTGTATTCCCCGCTGGGCCGGGTGACCCGGGAGGATCTCATGCTGGCCTACCGGGACGGGAAGACGGACAAGCTCTCCCCCACCTTCAGCCAGGCCTTTCTCCAGGCGGACGAGATCCTCTCCCGCACCAAGGACCCCCGGCTGGCGGACTTTCTGCTGGACAAGGCCTACGTGCAGGAGCTGAAAGCTACGGCGGACGCCACCAGGGCCAAGCTTCTCATCCGCTACGCCGCGCTGAACGCGGACGCCCTGAACCTCCGGGCCCTGGTGCGGATGCTGAAGAGCGGCGTGGAGCCGGAGCAGCTGAACCAGGTGCTGACGGACTGCGGCACCGTTTCCCTGAAGGACGTGAACGCGGCCTACCCGGACGCGGCGGCCACCCTGGCCCTGTACCGGAGCACCGGCCTCGCCTCCCTTCTTCCGGAGGCGGAACGGGCGGCCCGGGGGGGCGGCTTCTCCGCCTTTGAACAGGGCTGCCGCAGTCTCCTGGCGAACTGGATGGATCAGGCTCGGTTCACCCCCTTCGGGGAGGACGTTCTGATCCGCTACCTCTATCGACTGGAGGCGAAGGAAGCATGAGCGCATACAAGGTCGCGGTACTGGGAGATCGGGAGAGCGTCATGGGCTTCCGGGCTCTGGGCCTGGATGTGTTCCCCGCGGAGCCGGAGACGGCCGCAGCGGTGTTCGACGCCGCCATGAGCGGCGAAGGCCAGCCCTACGCCATCATCTACATCACCGAAGAGCTGATCGCCCCGCTGAAGGAGCGGATCAACGCGGCGAAAGAATCCATGACCCCCGCCATTATCCCCATCCCCTCCAAAAACGGCACCCTGGGTCTGGGCATGGACGCCCTCACCTCCGCTGTGGAGCGGGCTGTTGGCGCAAATATCCTCTGAGCTCCGGCTCAGATCCTATCG
>JAEEGI010013391.1_pt1 | contig 17398 bp, 17 predicted proteins | sample 8958751 | NCBI WGS metagenome assembly JAEEGI01 (sample SAMN16246545, study PRJNA631951) | gut metagenome | biome: gut microbiome; feature: rumen; material: KS-attached | host: Bos | place: Iran: Karaj | collected 2018-10
GCTGCTATCCTTGCCGGCACCATAATAGAGAGCACAGAATTTGCGGAGGAAGCGGTGGCAAACGTCGATACCGTTGGTGTCCCACGGCTTGCTCTGTTCCACCGGACCGAGGAACATCTCATACAGGCGCAGTGTGTCGGCACCGAATCGCTCGACAATCATATCCGGATTGACGACATTGAACATCGATTTCGACATCTTCTCCACGGCAAATCCGCAGATGTATTTGTTGTCTTCCAGCACGAACTCAGCATCGGCATACTCAGGCCGCCATGCCTTGAATGCGTCAATATCGAGCACATCGGCACTCACGATGTTGACATCCACATGGATGGGAGTCACGTCGGCAAAGTTGTCTTTCAGCCCGTAACTGACGAAGACGGGATGGCCTTTCTCCTGACTGGCGGTGTTGTCACGGTAGACGAAGTTGGAGCGGCCTTGAATCATTCCCTGGTTGATGAGTTTCTGGAAGGGTTCTTCCTTGCATGAGTAGCCCAGGTCGTGGAGGAACTTGTTCCAGAAACGGGAGTAGATCAGGTGTCCGGTGGCATGCTCGGTGCCTCCAACGTACAGGTCCACATTCTGCCAGTATGCATCGATGGCAGGGTCGACAAGGGCTTTGTCATTGTGCGGGTCCATGTATCTCAGATAGTAGGCACTCGACCCGGCGAAACCCGGCATGGTGTTGAGTTCGAGGGGGAATACGGTCACATTGTCAATGCGGCTCTTGTCCACTACCTCATTGTTGACGGTGTCCCATGCCCAGCATGTGGCATGTCCCAGTGGCGGCTGTCCGTCCTCGGTAGGTTTGTATTGCGATACCTCTGGCAGTTCCAGCGGCAGGCAGGTTTCGGGAATCATAAAAGGCATACCATCTTTGTAATAGGTAGGGAATGGCTCACCCCAGTAGCGCTGGCGTGAGAAGATGGCATCGCGCAGACGGTAGTTGACCTTCACGCGTCCCAGTTTCTTCTCCGTCACATATTTCTTTGTCTTCTGAATGGCTTCCTTCACGGTCAGGCCGTTGAGGGAGAACTCACCGTTGGAACTGTTCATCACGATGCCTTCCTTGGCGTCGAAACTCTCCTCCGAGATGTCGGCACCCTCGATGAGCGGGATGATGGGGAGATTGAAGTGACGTGCGAAGGCATAGTCGCGGGAGTCGTGGGCCGGAACAGCCATGATGGCACCCGTACCGTATCCTGCGAGCACATATTCTGCAATCCACACGGGAATTTTTTCTCCGGTGAGCGGGTTGATGGCATAGGAACCAGAGAACACGCCGGTCACCTTATGGTCCATCTGGCGGTCGCGCTCGGTGCGTTTCTTCACATAGGCGAGGTATTCATCCACTTCGGCCTGCTGTTCGGGGGTGGTGAGTTGTGCCACCAGTTCGCTCTCGGGTGCGAGCACCATGAAGGTAACACCAAAGATGGTGTCGGCACGGGTGGTGAAGATGGTGAACTCGATGTCAGAGTCAGCCACGCGGAACTGCATCTCCGTTCCCTCGGAGCGTCCGATCCAGTTGCGCTGTGTCTCTTTCAGTGAGTCGGTCCACTCGATGGTGTCGAGTCCGTCGAGCAGGCGCTGAGCGTAGGCCGACACACGGAGGCACCACTGCTGCATTTTCTTTTGCACCACGGGGAATCCACCGCGCACACTGACACCGTCGACCACCTCATCGTTGGCAAGCACCGTACCCAGTCCGGCACACCAGTTCACCATGGTCTCTCCGAGGTAGGCGATGCGGTAGTTCATGAGCACCTGTTGCTGTTCCCGCTCACCCATTGCCTTCCATTCGTCGGCGGTGAAGGAGAGTTCTTCGGTGCAGGCCACATCGAGTCCTTCGGTACCTTGGGTCTCAAAATGCTCAATGAGTTTCTCGATGGGCTGTGCTTTTTGGCATTTGTTGCAGTAGAAAGAGCCAAACATCTTCTGAAAGGCCCACTGTGTCCATTTGTAATATCCGGGGTCGCAGGTGCGCACCTCACGGTCCCAGTCGAAGCAGAAACCGATTTTGTCGAGTTGCTCACGGTAGCGGTTGATGTTGTTCACCGTCGTGATGGCGGGATGCTGTCCTGTCTGGATGGCATATTGCTCGGCGGGCAGTCCGTAGGCGTCATAACCCATGGGGTTGAGCACGTTGAATCCCTGCTGACGCTTGTAGCGGGCATAGATGTCGCTGGCTATATATCCTAAGGGGTGTCCCACATGCAGTCCGGCTCCCGAGGGATAAGGAAACATGTTGAGCACATAATATTTCTTGCGGCTTGGGTCTTCTGTCACTTGATAGGTTTTGCGTTCCACCCATCTTTTCTGCCATTTCTTCTCGATTTCTCTGAAATTGTAATCCATTGTCATTGCATCTTTTGAATTTGACTGCAAAGGTAGTGCAAACCGAGAGCAATGCAAAATAAAAAGCAATTTTTATTTTCATTGCCGAGGTGCAGCCTACTTTCGGTGCAAAGCACCAAAGTATCGATTAAACGAGTGAAAAGCCAAATTTTATTTGACCTTTTCCGAAGTGCAGCCTACTTCAAACTCCGTTCTCCGTGTTTCATTGCTTCACGTATCTTTTCCTTATTTCCCCATTATGATATTTGATGATGTTGATGCCAGGAGTCAAATGAGGCAATCTGTTTCCGTTGATGTCGAATATCATCTGAGGTTCCTCAGTTGCTGTTGGCGACAGGATGGCCGATGGTTCCACATCATCAACGATATGAATGAATCTGTTCCAATGAGCAGCGGTGGCGTAATTCTGCAAACTCCCTGACGGCACATGCAGCGTAGCCTTGCTATAAGTTTTTTCCCAGAATGTGTATTCACCAATCTCTGCTGGGGTGGAAGAGTGAACATAGATGTCGGCTAAACTAATATAGAGAATTGCGGCAAAAATACGATTTTTTTATTTATTCTTGTAACACTTTGGCGGTTTTTGGTGTCTAACATCATGTAAGCGCTTCGTAATAACTTCATTATTAACTTAATTTGAATAGAAAATGAGAAAGATAATATTTGCCATCGTGTGTGCTTTCACCTGCATCACCGGTTTGTCTGCCCAGACAGTGGATGACCTTTTTAAGGAGTTCAAGGACAAGAATAATGTGGAGTGTGTCAATATTCCCAAAGCCTTGTTGTCGATGGCTCCTGCGGTGATGAAAAAGGAAAAAGGCAGCGACTTGGTCAAGAAAATAGACCACATCCGAATTTTGAACATTGAGAACGATGATGCTCTCTGCAAGGAGTTCAAAGCCAGGGCAGCCAATCTGAACAAAAAAGGCTATGAGACCATGGTGAACAGCAATGAGGACAATGAGAAGACCCTCGTTCTGGTGAAGACGAAAGGTGATTCCATCTCCGAGATGGTGATTCTTGCCTTGGAACCATCGGAATGCTCACTGATACAACTGAAAGGGAAGTTCAATTCCAATGATATAAAAGGTTTGGAAACCACGTTCAACTAAACTTTCACAGATTTCTGTTCCACTGTCCTGTCAAAAGGACACTCTTCACCTGTCAATGCAAGCATCTGAGTTCAAGCAACTATTCCTGCCTCTGTCACGCCAGATTTACTGGATGGCGTGGCGGTTGACAGGCAATGCCGAGGAGGCGGAGGATCTGACGCAGGAGGTGTATGCCCAACTTTGGACCAAGCGGGAATCGCTGTCCAGCATCAGCAACCCCATCGCCTATTGCAGCGTCCTTGTCAGAAATCTCTATCTCAATCAGGTCAGAAAACAACGGGTGGAGACCACTGAGATGGCCAGAGAGTTGTTCGTTGCCGACGGACACAGATTGGAGGATGCCGTAGAACAGAGGCAGGCGTGCGAGCAAGTGATGAGGCTGATAGGGCAATTGCCCGAACAGCAACGCAAGATAGTTACCATGCACGACGTGGAAGGGTGTTCGAATGAGGAGATACGTCAGCAGACCGGACTGGCCTCGACGCATATCAGGGTGCTTCTGAGCCGTGCGAGGAAAACCATCAGACAATTGTTTAAAAACTAACCAAGATGAAAGAGACAGATGATATTCTGAGGCGGATAGCCAACAATGAGGCTACAGAAGAGGAGATGAGGGTGGCGGATGAATACCTTCAGAGCCTTAGCCAAAGGCTTTCCTCGCAGATTGATGACTGGGAGAAGGAGGAGGTTGACGCCCGCTCCCATCCGTCGCGCAGGGTGTGGCTTCGCACCGCTTTGACTGCCGCCGCCTGTCTGTTGCTGTTGTTCTCCGTTGCACTCTGGTTCGATCGCCCTGACGACACAACTGCTGCTGCGATGGTGCAGAAAGATTCCTTCGACGATCCCGAGGAGGCTGCTGCCGAGGCTGAGCAGGCTCTGCTGAAATTTTCCGAAGTCATCAACAAGGCTACATGCTACAACACCAAATAGAGACAACTATGAGACAACTTTTCCATATCCTTATCCTCATGACAGCCTTGGTCTTTTCCATCCATGCATCGGCACAGAAGGCTTTTTTTGACAAGTATGAGGACACCAACGGGGTGACCACCATCTATATATCCAAAACGATGCTGGGCATGATTCCCAATGTGAAGGCAGGTAAGCACGACATCGGGAATATAGCCTCCAAACTTGACTATATCCGGATTCTTTCATGCGAGAAGCCATCCCTGTTCTCCAAATTGCTTGACGATGCGAGAAAAACCTATCGGTTAGGAAATTATGAGACGATCATGAAGATGAATGATGGTGACGAGAAGGTGACAATCTATCAGCGGACACAGAAAGATGGCAAGAATGAGTTTGCCCTGCTCACAGAGGATAAGGACGAAGTGGCCATCATCAATGTCATGGGCAACATCACACTAAAGGATATCAAGGATATCGCAGGACGGCATTAGCCATAATTTTAATAAAATACCCAGGAGTGCGGACGTCCCCATTCGCATCAATAGCGGCGGGACGCCCGCGCTCCCATGTTCCATGCCATGTGCAGTCTGCTGTCGGGGCAGAACACATAGCCTACATATCTATTTATTATTCTTCAATAGATATGCCACCGTCAGTATTCCGCAGCCTTTCTCGTCCAGCCCGTTGAAGTTGCTGCCAGCCTTTTTCCACATGGCACTGACGCGCAAGTGCCCGATATCAACACCGGCTCCGAGATATATGCCGAGCCTCGTCTCACTGTCGTAGATCAGATCGCCTGTCTTCTCTTGCGCCGTCTGACCGTCATAGTACTTGAACCTGACATTCTTCTCCTTTATTCCCATGTTCCATGCCATGTGCAGTCCGCCCTTGATGAATGGTTTGATGCGGCTGTCGGGGCAGAACATATAGCCTATTCCGATACGTGCTGCCAGTTCATCGATGCTCATTTTCGGACTGCCACCCTCCAACATCTCCTTGGATGCTTTATAGCGGTGGGGGGTATAGCAGAGTTCCAGTTGTGCCATGAGATACCTGCTGAAGCGTGGGAACATGAAGTCGGCACCCACAAGGAACGTTGGGGCTATACCGTTGTAGTCGTTTCCGGAAAAGGCCTTGCTTTGACCGTCGCTGTAACTCGGAGCCTCGTAGGAGGCAAAGCCGATGCCAGCCCCCACATAGAACCTGCGAGAAACGGCGGACGCCTTTTCCCTGTCATAATGGAAGACGATGCAGTCGCCAGCATCCGTACAGTATCGCTCGTCATACTGCTTCACCAGTTTCGTCAGGTTGTCGGTTGTCAGGTCCATCTTCCACAGACGGTCTGCTATCGTGTTGTCTCGGCTCATCAAGACATTGACTTCCTGCACTTTCTGGCGCCTGTCCTGTAGTTTCTTGTTGTAGGTACTCAGGTCGGAGTTCAGTTTATCGTCACGAATGATGACCTCCTTGCCGTCACCATCCACGAAGCCGTAATAATTGGTGTCATCGTAGTAATAGCGGTAAAGGCTCACACCGCCTTGAATGAGGAACTCGGCAAAGAGCAGTTCCTGTCTCTCGCCGTTGTTGAATAACCGGCTGACATAGCAGATGCTGTTGTCGGCAAGGCGGTAGCCTTTTATTTCAGCAGGCGAAAGTGACTTGTATCCGCTCTCCCCATTTCTCTGGAAGAGACACGCCTTGACGTTCCGTGCGTCCGACAGGAAGTCGATGACACCATGTACGGTGTCATTCCCGTTGGTGATGATGATTCCTTTCTGCGGGTTCACCTGCGCAGACAGCCGCATGGGCAAAGTCGCCAATGACAGCAGCAAGAAGAATAATGCTTTTTTCATGTCAGTATGTAAATCGAATGTATAATGAAAATAACTATGAATTCACCATATATGCTATGCTTCAAATATCCTGTTCCTTTGATGCATTATAAATGATTATTAGAAAACCTGTTTCACAATCTGTACTGCATAAAACATTTAGTTGAAACAGTCTTTGAATAATTTCATTTTTCATTTCATGTGGAATGCCCTTTTTTATTACTTTATTGTTGTTGAAAAACGTGCCAATAATTTCCTTTTTATTTAATGTGGACAATTTATTGTGCACTGGTATCCAGTCATCGGAAATATCTTTTATTTCTTCATTGATAACAAATTTATGATGTTTTTTGTATGATTCTATCATATATTGCTTATATTCTTCAAATGATAAATCATTATAAAGAGAAAGATATTTATAACAATTTGCATTTTCAATTATATATGTATTTGATTTGTTTTCAACTTCTAGAAAAACACTATGTCTTCTTCTGTCATCCAATGCATATTCTATCAGAGCTATATTTTGTTCTTTTTGGTTGCAACTAAATAAAATGACAAGAAAATAAAGAAAACTACTTATGATGAGTATCCCATAGTTTTCTTTCGGGAATTTTTTCTTCTCCATAAGTATTCCTTTTGGGTTCATTGATCGCATCACGAGCAACGTTCTCAATATTAACTGCTTGTATTTCATATCCCATGATATTATTAGATGTTTTTGTATAGTCAGTAAAATCATAGGGACAGGTTTTTGATTCCTTCCCATGCTTTTTCTCTATTGTCTGTAGTGAATCACTGGGTCGGAGAATTTGATCCGTTTTCGTATTCGTTTTCATATTTGTATTCATTCTTTGGCTCATGATCTGCCAAATTGCTTGGCATTCAATTTTTTTACAAATATACATCATTCGCTCCGATCTGCAAAAAGAAAGACAATAAAAAGAATTCAATTCACAGTACCCAGCGATTCACCAACTGTCATTTCTTGTTTCATCCAGGAGCGCGGACGTCCCCGTCCGCATCAATAGCGGGCGTCCCGCCCGCGCTCCCAGGTGAGCCGGATAATCAAAAACCTGTCCCTTGATGCCTTGGCATTGATGCCACGTTAAATCCTATTTCATAGTCGATTGTTCCATCAATTGCATATATACAAGACTTGTCAATAGCGTCAAACTTAATGTCCTGAAGACTTAAGGAAATATAAGACTTGCCATCTTCCGTCTTTATATCAATTATTTTTATTTCACCACTTAGCGAAAGAGCCATTTTTATGATTTTTTCTGTCCAAGTTCGGTGATATTCGGCACGAACTTTGAACTGGCTGATGTCAAATGTGTCCCCTGTCTTGAACTTGTTGAAACTAAAAGGTTGGCTTCCTTCGAAGATAATTTCCAGTCCGTCAAAAACTGTGGATTCTTTGATGTCACAAGCAAATATCATTTGATGTATAACACGCAAACTGTCTCCTTCCAATCTGTTCTCTTTTCCCGTAAAGCAGTGGGGACGAGCCACCAGGCCACTTCCCTGCCTGTCATTATTCGACAAAATCAGCAATGTATTGGTGGGCGTATTTGAGATAACATAGATGCATTTCCATCTAGTACTATTATTGATGAAATCTTCTGAATCAGCTGTCTTTTGCCACTCCACTTTCTTTCCATCATCATAATACGTATCACACAACAAGCATGAAGAGAAATTGTTGTAGATAAAAAAGATGGTTTTAGACCTCCAATTGCATTGATATACCTTGTATATAGCCATAGGAGGAACAGTCTTCTCTATTTCGGAGATTTTCTCAGCCAACCAGATAGGTATATCTTCCTTAGATAACAGTTCTGTTGTTGAACTTTCCATGAGTTTGGGCAAATCTCCCAAAACATCAGTATTCATCCCGCTTTCAATGTTATCATCACTGTTGCATGATATTACCATAAAGCAAAAAGCAAATAAAGCCAAAATTGTAAAGAAAAGATATTTTTTCATATTGTCTTATATTGATTAATAGATGAGAATTGACATTATTTCTTGTTGATATATTTTTTTCCATCTTTGATAAATATCGCTTGTTTGGGAATAATGATGCGCATGCCTTGCACATTGAAAAACATCTTTGAAGGGGTATGGGCAGGTACATTGTTGATTGTACTTGATGAAGGTACGGATAACAGAGAACTCCATCCGTTAAATTTCAACACTATGTGACTGATGTTCTTTGCCTTTGGATGAGTTTTCTCAAATGGATGCTGATATAGATAGATAGGATTTCCAATAAAACCTACCTTAAAGAGTATGCTTCTAAAGCAAGGCAGAGCATCTCCATCTTTTATAACATCATGGTAAAAAACGAGGGCTTCTTCCGAAATAACCAGTTCTTTTATAGGCATTCCCATGATACCATATCTCATGATGGTTCCTGGCTCAAAGGTTCCAAAGTCATATAACAGTTCCTCCTCATACACCTTTTGTTGAAAACAGGCTCTTATATACACCACGGTGTCGCCTCGTTCTGACCGCACATAAGCCACAAGATTGCTTATGCTATCCTCTTCCTTGTACATATTCAGATATTCCGTGCCCTCTATGACAGTTTTGCCGCTCAGCCGATAGATAGTCATGCTGCCATCATCATAATAGTTGATCCATTCCGTTCCCTCTCTCCACACATCTTGCGCGGAGAGGAACAGCGGATACAGCAACAGAATTATGGTCAGTATTCTTTTCATAGGCAATATTGAGACAGATAGTTTTCCAATGTCTCGTTGGTGATGTCTTCGTCGAGTTTTTTCTTCATCCTCTGCTTCCTTACGGAGACGGAAGAGGGAGAGATTCCATAGATGTTGGCTATCACAGGATGGGGCACCTTCATCGCCACTAAGCAGCAGAACCTGACATCTTCGTCGGAGAGTGAGGGATGGTTCTTTTGCAGCGTCCGTGTGAAATGGGGCAGCACCATGTCTGTGTTCTTCTCTATCAGTTTCCACGATTTCTCGTTGAGGTCGATATGCCCAGTAGAAGTGCGCTTGGCATTGAGGATGGGGAGGAGGATGGCATACAGGTGCTTGTAATATCTGCGTTGCAGATCCTCGTTCTGTGCTCTGATTTCCGCCTCACTGCTCTGTGCGTCCTCTGCCAGTCGAAGTGCCTCCAGTTCACCTTGCCTTGCAGCGATGGCTCTTTTTCTGAGAATGACGACAGCCAAAGCACAGATTGCCAATACAAGAGTGAGCACCAAAAGAAAAAGAAGTTGGCGTATATGTGCCTTTGACTGGATGGCTTGGCGCTCGGCCTTGGCCTCCAGCATCTGTTCCTCGTGTTTCAATTGGTGTATTTTGGCCGTTGATTCAGAAGCCTCCAACTGTGCCGCAGAGTCATTGAGGACAGCCAGTTGCTTGGCATCCTCCAGTGCCTTTGCTGTCCTTCCCTGGCTCTCATGGATTTCCTGAAGCAGACTGAGAAGTTCAATGTTGGTGTAAAGTTCACCCTTGTTTTGATAGGTGAGGATTTTCTCCTCGGCTTCCTTAGCCTTGCCCATGTTATATGTCAGATAGACATCCGTAAGGACATACAGCGCCTCATCAGTGATGGCTGGGTATGTCTCCTTGGCCAAGATTAGCGCATCCGCCACCGAGTCAATCTTCTCTTCTTGCAGGTAAATTTGGCCGCGCATGAGATGACACCGAGACTGAAATCGGGCAGAGTCTATTTCTGCAAAAAAAAGGGCCTGACGCAGAAAGCCCAATGCTTTCTCATGCTGTGCCATGGCATAATGAGAAACACCCAGCGTAAAATAGGTGTCGGCTATCCTTGCCTTATTGTTTTGTGTAATGGCAATATCCAGTTGTTTTTGGAGGTTTATGGCTTGCAGGCCGAACATGTTTTTCCGTTCGTATGCCTTGGCCAGTAATTTATAGTATTGAAAGACGGCATCAGCGTCACGGCATCCCACAACATAATTACCTGCCGAGAGCAACATGGCAACAGCACTGTCCACCTCTTGTTCGCCTAACAGTTGTTCGCTGTTATTGCACGTTTTTTGTACAATTGCGGTGGAGTCGGATTCTTCTGCTGCATCAGAAAAGGGATGGCTGCATGAGAAACCGAGCATGACGAAAAGGATCAGTGGCACGTATGTTTTCATGCAAGCAAAGATAGGTGTTTTAATTGATTATTGCAACCTCTTTCTGTATTTGTATATGTAAAATAAAGCGCGAAATAGATGTTATGTGCTGGATGTCAGAGACTTGAAAGAAAAGTAAATGTATATGTATTGCCTGTTCACACCCCATCCCTGCCCCTCATGGGAGGGGAACTGCTGGCGCACAAGGTTAATCCTTGTTGACACACCTAACCGTGAGAGCAGAAAAATCAGGGGCGTCCCCGTCCGCAATTGATGCGGGCGGGGACGCCCGCGCTCCCAAGTGAGCAGAAAAATCAATAACCTGTCCCGATGATTCCCCGGGCATGATGGACTCCGTCTGCCTCCCGAGCGCGTCATGGGTGGAACTGCCGTAGCCGTGGCCGTCGCCATACTGCGAGAATGACAGTGACGAGACGTCGCTCTCGTCAGGCAACTGTACGGAGGACGTTCCCGCCACCGGTAGCCATTGGCGGCAGACGTTCCCCGCGGCGTCGTATGCCTGGAGGGTATAGACGTAGTTACCGCCCGCGCCCAGCCCGTTGGTGGCGAAGAGGACGGGCCTTCCCCGTCCGTCAAAGAATAGGTACGTCGTGACGGCATGGGCCTGTAGGCTGTCGCGCATCCTGTCCGTCCTCACGTAGTTGGCGTCGGGCTGGGCAAGGGCGGCCGCTGGCGCGGTGAGGAGGAGAAGCAGTATGCTGATAAGTCTTGGGTTCTTCATTTTCTGACAGGTTTTCATGATATTCCCCTTTATTTAGTTAACGCTGAATTTCTCTGAATATTGTTGCCCGTGATTATCAAGAACCCAATGATCAACCTTGGAATCAATTACTCCGTCCCGTGTTTCATGGACAGTCATTGCTAAGTGGCTGGGTGTTAGTTGATGCTACATAGAAACTGTGATATATGTTTATTGCTCATCTTCATATTTACTAATTACAATACTTCTAATTGTGCTTCTCCAAACCCACACTTGCAAACCAGATTTGTCAAAATCATATACATGTTGGTTTTGATGTGAATTAGGCAAATAACAAATGTCATAATCTGATGGCTCTTCTTTGATTATTTTTAGGAAATCCTCAAATTTCATCATGATAAGTTCATGACTTTTATAAATGCATGATTCTCGGCAACATATACTTTCAATACGACTGTTTTCACACCATAATTCAATATTATAACCATGAATCTCTATCTCGTAATCATCATATATGTTTGGATCATCATAATGATTTTTGCAATGAGCAATATCCTCATATTTTGAAATATCCTCACCTAAACAAAAGATATCATACGATGTATTCAAAACTAATCCTTTTTCCATAAAACACCATTTATCGTTTAATGCCTCTACTGTGTTCTTCACCATTACGTTTTTTCTCTGCATCTTTTACGATATTTTTCATTCTATTTCTGATTTTTATCTTTTCCTTCTTAGTAGTAGCATTTGATAGTTGATTCTGCAGATCTGATAGTTTCTTGTTTGCTTTTGCTTGTGCTCTGCCTCCATCTCCATGCCTTTCATTATTACTGGCATCTGTTCTATTTCCACGATTATATCCACCATCTCTGTTGTTCGCCGCATTCATTTTAAGAATACTCCCCGCCAGCCCTGTAGTTGCACCTGCTCCAGTTATAGCTACGCCTAAAACAGCAGTGGGAGCACCTGCCATCGTTGCTGTGCCGCCACTGCCTACCACTATTGCGCCGCCAGCAGCCATGGTGGCCGCTCCTATTGCAGTTCCCCCTTTACCTACATCGGACATACTCTCCCCGAGTGCCATAAACGCGTTGTCTGTAGTTCGCAATGCAGCATTGTAGTCACCGGCATCTGTGGGAGGGTATAAGTCTCTTAATGTATCAGAAAACGGTATGAAATTGGTAACCGTTCCTATCATGTAACCCACCACCTTGTCAAAGTCGTCATTGCCGTCGGGGTCAATATATCTGATAGGATTGTTCCGTCCATATACATACGGACTTTGCCAGGGTTTCTTCTCGCACATGGGGTCGATGCTGGTCCATGTGACCAGTATGGGGTCATACATGCGTGCGCCGTAGTCATACCATTTCAAGCCGTGCATCAGGTCGAGCTCCTTTCCGTTGTACTTGTATCGCTGCAGCGTGGCGTTGGTGTTCGCGCCGGCCGTGGTGCGCTCGCAGAAGGGGGCGCCGAAGGGGTAGTAGTGCGTCACCTGCTCCAGCGCACCGCTTTCGTTGACCACCTCGCGGTTGTTGCCCAGGTGGTCGCGGTTGTAGTAGTGGAAGGCCACGGAGGCGTTGCCGCCGCCGTCCCTGAGCGAGCAGTATCCGCCGGGGAAGAGGTACTGCGAGGGCACGCCGTTCTCCATGATGAGGTCGCCCAGGTAGTCGATGGAGTCCTTGGAGAGGATCTCCGCGTCCGTGAGCAAGTGGGTCTCCCCGCTTCCCACGGTGATGCCGGGCACGGCGGTGTAGTATATGGCGCGGAGTTTCCTTCCCGTGGCCGTGTAGACATACTCCGTGACGCTGCCGTCGGCGAACTGTATGCGCCGTGGCATTCCGTTGTCGTCGTACCCGATGAGCATGATGCCCTTGCCGGTGTCCTTGATGAGCGAGCCGTTGGCGTTGTATGCGAACGCGCTGGAGTTCGACTCATCTCCGCTGAAGTCGAACGCCCCGTCGTAGAGCAGCTTTTCGGCATCGTCCGTGACGTAGTGCAGGCGGTTTCCCCTCACGGTGATGTGCAGGTTGTCCACCTTTCCGCGTTCGCCGTCGTTCTTCCTGCCCCGTCTCTGCAGCCGCTTCACGGCCCCGCCCGGGTAGTACTCCAGTATTTTCTCGTTGTAGTAGTTCTCATGGTGGTCGAGCGCCTCGCGCTCCCCGTAGGTGCCCTCGGTGAGGCGGTTGAGCGCGTCGTATCTGAACATGTATCCGCGCTTCTTCGCATAGTTGCTGTTGCTCCACTTCTGCACGCTGACGTTCCCGTTGTAGCACGGCGTGCCCGAGGTTCCTCCGTCGGAGGCATAGAAGAGTTCCTCCCTGAAGCTTGGCGTGGTGATGCCGGTTGCCCATCCGTGCAGGTCATACTGGTAACTCACCGTGCCCGCGCTTCCCGGACGGGCCACGGAGGCCGTCTGCCCGAGTCCGTTGTAGGAGATGCTTTGTATGGTGCGTGATGACGTGGGCTGGCTGCTGTTGAGACCCACCTGAAGGCCGGCGGTGTGGGGCATGCCGCTTGCCGTGTAGAAGGTGCTGGCGGTTCGGGCGATGAACGCTGTGCCCTGACCGCTACGGAGGAGCCGGTACTCCTCGGTCTGCGTGTCGCCCGTGAAGGTGTAGGACGTGGTGGCGATTTCCGTCAGGGATGCGTCCGGCGTGGTGCTGCGCGTCTCCGCCACGCGTCCCCTGTCGTCGTAGAGGGTGAGCGAGTACACGAAGCCTCCGTTGGAGAGTGCCGTCACACTTCCCGTGAGCCTTCCCCTGACGCAGATGCCGTTCTGTGCGGCAATCGGTGAGAACCTGCCGGCCATGCTGCCGCTTAGGAAGGCATATCCATCGTAGTAGTAGACCATCTCCAACGAGGGAGCCGTTATGCTGACGCCGTTGCTGACGACGTAGTCCGTGGAGAGGAAGCCGCCGGAGTTCAGGGCAAAGGTGACCGTGGGCGCCGCGGAGGCGACCGCCGACAATCCCCCTCCTCCGCATGTGCCCTGGACGGCAAGCCTCCCCAGGGCATCGTAGAGCATGAAGCGGTAGCGCCCTTTCTGGCGGAGCATGCCGTCCTGCATGAATGCCACGCGGTCGGCGTGGTCGTACCAGTACTGGATGTACTCGGTTCCTGGAAGTCGTTTTTTGACCATGCGCCCCAGCTCATCGTACTCATACCCGTAGGAGGTGTGGTTGGGGTCTGCCGGGTTGTGGCCCGGCATCAGGACGCCGGCCAGCAGCCCCAGGCCGTTGTATATGTATTGGGTGATGTTCCCCGTGCCCCTTTTTTCCATAACCTTCATTCCGCGCAGGTTGTTCCATACGGTGACCGCATGCCCGTCCTCGTCGGTGGCCGTCTCGCCGGTCAGTGAGCCCGCGGGGTATGAGGTGTTGTCTGCGGCCCTGTTGATGATGTGCGAGACCGTCTTCCTCTTGCCAGCGGCATGCCATGCGTCCCCGGGCATGACTGACTCCGTCTGCCTCCCGAGCGCGTCATGGACGAAGCTGCCGTATCCGTGGCCGTCGCCGTACTGCGAGAATGTCTGTGACGAGACGTCGCTCTCGTCAGGCAGTTGCACGGAGGACGTGCCTGTGACCGGGAGCCATCGGCGGCAGACGTTCCCCGCGGCATCGTACGTCTGAAGGGTGTAGACGTAGCTTCCTCCGGCGCCCAGCCCGTTGGTGGCGGAGAGGACGGGCCTTCCCCGTCCGTCAAAGAACTGGTACGTTGTGACGGCATGGGCCTGCAGACTGTCGAGGATCCTGTCCGTCCTCACCCAGTTGCCGCCTGGCTGGGCAAGGGCGGCCGCCGGCGCGGTGAGGAGGAAAAGCAGGGCGGTGAAGCATCTTAGCTTTTTCATCTCCAAACATGTTTTCATGACATTCCCCATTATTTGGTTAACGCTGAATTTCTCCGAATAATAGTGAAGTGATTATCAAGAACCCAATGATCAGCCATGGAATCAGTTTTTGTTCGAATTGTTAACATACGGGCTAATGGACTGCTGTCAGATTGATGATCGTCTGAGACAAGCCAATGGCCTGTCCTATTCCGCTTATTTGCTATGTCAGCCACTTGATGTTCCATCTCTTCTCTTTCTGATAACGAAAGCTCTATGGCTTTATTACTCTGTAAAAGAGTTTTTCAATCAAAAACTTGTCCTCCTGATTCCTCTGATTCCCTTATCTTATATTCATCGACACATAAATACATATAGAATAAACAAATACAGATATGTAAAACGCATAAAGACAAATAAAGGTTTGTGACGGTAATAATTCTTGCAACTGATTCCTTTCCAAATATCCAAATTGGAAATCGAAACAACGTGTTAGATTCATCAATAATACCATCATGTGTTCTATTCGAAATATAAAAATATCCCCACAACGTACAAAGCGTAATAAAGAAGAAATACGAAATCGCAATTATCAAATCATATTTAATAAACTTTCTTCTGAGTATTTTTCTTGATTCAAGAACCAGCACAATCGAGTTAATAACAATTGCGATAATCATCATGTCATATGGCTCTGAATCCAATGGAAGTATCGTTCTCTCCATATTATAATCAAGCGGTGGCTCATATTGTAACCGTCCTTCGAACCATATAATCCAGAAAATAATAGCAATATCGATTACACTTAGAATCACGACTCTATTCTTCAACAGATATTTAAGGATTGATTTCATACCTAAATTCTCCTTTATTACCATCATTCAACCATTTATTATAATCTTGCCACACGCGATTTTTTAATTCCTTTTCACTGTTTATATGTCTCCGTTGTCTTTTGAGTTGTTAGTTGGGGGGGGAGGGATTAATCCATTTTGAAGGAGACAGGGATGAAACATTTGGTTTTGACTTTGGATCCATATTTTGTTGCTGGTTTCCATTTAGGCATCTGATTAACAATCTGCAGCGCCTCTGCATCAAGGAGAGGATGGACACTCCTTGTAATTTCTGGGTTGGTGATGCTGCCGTCTGCTTCTACAATAAAACCAACAACCACCCGACCTTGTATGCTATCTTTCTTTGCTTGCTGTGGATATTTTATATTCTCACTCAAATACTTGAGGAGGGCTTCATTACCACCGGGAAAGGAAGCAAAATTTTCGTCGTAACAAATGTGCGGTTGGCATTCGACACCCGTGATTACGGCCGACAAAGTGTCTGAGACAGAGCCTTGGAAGCCAGTAATTTGACTTTCTATAGACAGACTGTCGCGAATAGAGTTTGCTGGTTTTGTTTTACTCTCACACGCTGTCAGTGTGACCAATCCCAAACACACTCCGACCACAGTCATGATCTTGCTCAGTTGGCGGCAGCTAACGCGCACAATAATTATAAATAAATTTTTCATAATATTGTTGTGTTATTGTTGCAACAAAATTAAATTAAAAAATAATATGTTCATAAAAATCCAGCATGAAAGAGTACACCAATAGTACACATTTTGTGTAATTGTTTAAATAACAGTAATTTACCCTACTTATAATCCTGGAAAAAAACGCTATGCCGTCTTCTCACCTAGCATTGATAGCGCCTGAGAACGAACCAGGTTGGGGGGTAAGCTAAAAAGAGTAATAGTCTTTTCATCATTTGTTGGATTAGATTGTTTATTCGCTAATTTAGGAAATCATTTGGTATCAAGCAAGAGAATCTGTGGACAATCTTTCATTCTGAATGAAATATATCGTCCCCTCTGCGGTTTAGGATAATCACTCACTTCACATACTTCCGTCCGTTCTTGATGTAGACACCGTGAGAGGGGATGCTGCTGAAGCGGCGGCCTGTAAGGTCAAATATAGAGGTGTCCTGGGTGACGGGGGGCGTGACGGCGGTGACGTGAGTCACGTCGAACTCCACGATGTCTTTGAAGTTCCTCCACACCTCAGCGCTCCTGTAGGTCTCAGCGCAACCTTGTGGCACGTACAGGCGCGTCTGGTAATTTTCCATGAAAGTGGTCTCGTCGGCCAGTGGGGGCACCGGGCAGAAGAGGCGGATGGACGACAGCGGCTCCTCGCCGAAAACGCCGTAGCCAAGCTCCGACAGGCCGGAGGGCAGGCTAATGGAGTCGAGTGAGGCACATGAGACAAAAGCCCCGTCACCTATCCGCCGGAGGCTCTCCGGCAGGCGCACCTCATGGAGAGATGAACAATCTATGAAGGCAAATTCCGGTATCTCCTCCATGCCCTCAGGGATGGCAACTGAGCCCAGGGACTCGCAATAACCGAAAGCCTCGCGCCCAAGAGACCTCAGACTGCCAGGCAAGGTGATGGCCGCCAGTGACTTGCAACTTCTGAAACACCGCGGCTTGATGATCTCCAGGCCATCAGGCAGCGTGAC
>JAEEGI010013392.1_pt1 | contig 17398 bp, 12 predicted proteins | sample 8958751 | NCBI WGS metagenome assembly JAEEGI01 (sample SAMN16246545, study PRJNA631951) | gut metagenome | biome: gut microbiome; feature: rumen; material: KS-attached | host: Bos | place: Iran: Karaj | collected 2018-10
AGTCTTAATCTGAGTGGTCGGGAAGCATTCAGGGGCACTGAATGACACCTTGAGACAGGCGGCCCATAAACGGGCAGCACGCAATCAGGCGGCCTTGGAGGCGGAATCGAGTTCAAGGCCCATATCGCCCATTATGTCGAGGAGGGCGGAGAAGGAAGCTTCAGAAGAGATCATCGAAGCGAGAGTGTCTAGATTGTAGTCCGTGTTCTTCATGGCTATGGTGTTTATTTGTTTTCTGATGCAAAGGTACTGCACGCTTGTGCCGAACCACGGCACAAGCTAAATTTTTCACAAATATTTTTGCTAAGTTTGTAAAAAGATACAGTCATGGGCATTAGGAAAATCCTCACCCTCTCGGCGATCATGCTGTTCCTGCTTCCGGGATTCAGCACACATGGTAGAAGTCTCCCCGGAAATCTGAAGTACGTCAACCTGTTCATGGGAACAGCCGGAGACAACGGCCAGGTCAATCCAGGCGCAGCCGTCCCGTTCGGGATGCTATGCCTTAGCCCCGACAGCGACCCCAGGCAGCATGCCGGCTACGACTTCGCCGTGCCCAAGACAACCGGAGTCTCGATCAACCGCCTTTCCGGAATCGGCTGCAGCGGAGTGGGCGGCAACCTGAGGATCAAGCCCACAACGAAGGACGAGGAACTCCTGGTTGTAAAAGGAACCGAGGAGGCCGTCCCGGGATATTACAGGACCCAGTTCAGCAACGGTGCGACCGGTGAATTCACTGTCAGCAGGACGGTCGCCTTCGAGAAATGGACGCTTCCCGAAGACGGAATAATGTTCATTGATTTCAAGTCCGCTTTCGAACGAAGGAAGACTTCCTGTGAATATAATATCGTCAGCGACAGGGAGATAACCGGACGGATCGAATCCGGCACCGCCTGCGGACGTGGCCAGTATTCATTCTTCTTCAGGCTCAGCTGCGACCAGCCTTTCTCAGTCATGGAGGCGGCGGAAACGGAAGCCACCGTGAAGTTCCCGGGGAAGCAGGTGGAGATCCGGATAGCGGTCTCCCCCATCGACCAGGCTTCGGCTGACAAGGAACTGGAATATGCCGCAGGCAAATCCTTCGAAAAGGTCCGCAAAGAAGCCCTCGGGCAGTGGAAGGATAAGCTTTCCAAGGTCAGCGTGAAGGGCAGCACGGAAGAGCAGAGGATCCTGTTCTACACTTCATTGTACAGGCTCTATATGAGTCCCATGGACGTCACGTCGTGGGACGGCAAATACCTCGGAACCGACGGGACAGTCTATGATACCGAAGGCCGGAGGGCATTCAACAGCTGGAGCATGTGGGACACCTACAGGGCGAAATTCCCGATGCTGCTCCTGCTCGATCCCGAAGCTTACGCCGACATGGCAGCCTCCTGCGTCCACCTGTTCAGGACCGGTAAGAAAAACTGGGCCACGGACTGCGAGAGCGCCCCGACCGTTAGGACCGAACATATGGGTCTGATGCTCCTGGACGCATACAAAAAAGGTATTCCCGTCGACTTCAGGCCTGGTTATGACGGTATGGTCAGAGAAGTGCTGACGGAGCTCCCGAGAGAGTCCCCGGACAACCTGCTGGAGCTTTGCAACGACCTTTGGGCGCTCGGCCAGATTGCCGGAATCATAGGCAGCAAGGAAGATGCGGAGAAGTTCACCGCGGAGGCTGACAGCACCTTCGAAAAGGTCTGGAAGGAGGTCTTCATGACAGTCACGGACGACTTCTCATTGATGAAGGACAACGGCCTCTACCAGGGTACGAAATGGCAGTACCGCTGGGCCTGCCCGCAGTTCAGCGACAGGATGGCCGCATGGCACGGCGAAGAACTGCTGGCCGAGGAACTGGACACCTTCTTCAAGCTCGGAATGTTTAACCAGGGCAACGAACCTGACATCCATACTCCCTTCCTTTTCAACTCCTTCGGGAGGCCTGACAAGACCCAGGAATGGGTACGCAGGTATCTGACCGACGACAGCATGGTCCATCTCTATGGCGGCCAGGCCGAGTACCCCGAACCCTTCGTCGGCAGGGCGTTCCAGAACAAGACGGACGGCTACGCCCCGGAGATGGACGAGGACGACGGGACCATGAGCGGCTGGTATATGTTCGCCCAGCTGGGATTCTATCCCCTCAATGTCGGAACCAGCGAATACGAACTCTTCTCCCCCATCTTCGACCGGATAACCATCAGGACCGGAGGTCACAAGGTCAGGATCAAGGCCTCCGGCCGAAAGTCCTACGAAGCCCCTGTCAGGGAGATCCTTGTCGACGGCAAGAAGCTGGACGGCTGGGAGATGGACCACGGAATATTCAGGAAGAACTCGAAGATCGTTTTCAAATATTAGTAGGATGAGCGAAGAAAGAAGCACGGACAAACTTGCAAGGTATATAATGTGGGCAGCTGCTGTGGTGATCATCGCAGCGCTGTGCTGGTACTTCAAGAGCGTACTGATCTACATCATCACGGCTTTCGTGGTGTCACTGCTCGGCAGGCCGATAATGAAACTGCTCAGGAAGATCAGGATAAAGGGAAAGTCAGCCCCCGACTGGCTGCTGGCCATCATCTCCCTGGTCCTTATCCTCGGGATTATACTCGGCATCATCACCCAGGTGATTCCGGTGGTCTCGAGCATAATCCAGAGTGTTTCCAGCAACCTGCAGACAGCCTCCTTCAACACATCCGAGATAGCCCGCTGGATGGACAAGCTGAACATCTGGCTGATAGACAGGTTCCCCACAATCGGACGTGATTTCAAGCTCCAGGATGCCCTGATAGGATGGCTCAAGGACGCCTTCGACATGTCGTCCGTGACCACGGTAGTAGGTTCCGTGGCCTCCGCCCTCGGATCGTTTGCCATAGGCCTCTTCTGCATCGTATTCATCGGTTTCTTCTTCATCAAGGACGACAGGCTCTTCCGGAAGATCATCGGGGCACTTGTTCCCGACAAGGTCGAAGCCGATGCGATCGAGGCGGTCGGCGACATAGAGCACCTCCTGACCAGATACTTCAGCGGCCTTCTGATCGAAGTCCTTGGAGTCGCCACCCTCAACTTCCTGGGCCTGTGGCTGTTCGCGAAGGTCGGCTTCTATCCGGCCATGGGTATAGCCTTCATGACGGGCATGCTGAACGTCATCCCTTACGTAGGTCCCTGGATCGGTGCCGCCATCGGAACGATACTCGGCCTTATACTGAAATTCAGCAGCGCGGCAGCACTTGGCACACTGCCCAATTTCTGGTTGATCCTGGTCACCCTTCTGGCAGTATTCGTCTTCACCCAGATGGTCGACAACTTCCTGTTCCAACCGATCATATATTCCAAGAGCATCAAGTCCAGCCCGCTTGAGATTTTCATCGTCCTGCTGATGGCAGGCCACGTGGGCGGAATATTCGGAATGCTCGTCGCGATACCTTCATACACCGTGATCAGGGTCATAGCGGCCCGATTCCTGAAGGGCGTCAAGCCGGTCAGGAGACTCATCGCCGCCACCAGTGAACCGGAAAAGACAGACTGAAAAACTTAAAGGATATGAAGACAAGAATAACCCTCACCATCGGACTTTTCCTCGCCTTCGCCATCGGCCTCGGGGCGCAGGAAACATATTCACCCACAGGCACATACCTGTTTTCCACAAAGGACGGGCAGGATCTCTTCATGGATGACTATCACGCCACCGCAGGGAGCGAGACAACGCTGGACGGGAAGACCAAACCGACCATAGTTTATATGTTCGGCGGCGGCTTCGTTATGGGTACCCGCAACGACAAGCGCTTTATGCCCTGGTTCAAGAAATTCAACGATGCAGGATACAGGGTTATAAGCATCGATTACCGCTTGGGAATGAAGGGAGTCAAGACTTCCGGAGGTGTCGGTTCCGTAAAGGCGTTCCGGCACAGCGCGCAGATCGCGGCCGAGGACCTCTTCTCCGCCACCGCCTATCTTATAGCGAACAAGGAGGCCCTTGGAATCGACCCTTCGAACCTGGTCATTACCGGATCCTCGGCAGGAGCGATAGCCGTCCTGGAAGCCGACTGGCTGCTCAGCAACGGCAGGGCATCGGATTTCCTTCCGGATGGGTTCCGCTACGCCGGGGTAATGCCTTTCGCCGGAGCGATCATCTCCATGGAAGGCGTGCCCTCATACAAGGTACCTCCGGCACCGACCGCATTCTTCCATGGCACCGACGACAGGATCGTCAACTACAAGAAAGTCCATGTGCTCAAGTGGGGCCTATTCGGATCCGACAAGCTGGCAAAGATCTTCAGGAAGAACGGCTATACATATAATATTTACAGGTTCGAGGGCAATTCCCACGAAATTGCATCCACCTTCATCAGGACTTTCCCGGAGCAGATCCGTTTCCTGGAGACCAATGTGGTCCGGGGGCAGAAAAGGACCGTGGATTCCAGCATCGACGACCCTGATATTCCGGCTTTCGAATTGCCATCCACCCGTAGGAAACTTTATTCACAGGACTAGTTCATGAAGATAGTTTTCCTGGACGCAGCGACGATGGGGACCACGCCGTTGACCGCAATCGATAGGCTCGGGGAATTCGAGAGATACGATAATTCCACGGCCGAAGAGGCCCGTGAAAGGATCCGGGACGCCGACGTTGCGATAGTCAACAAGGTCATTGTGGACCAGGCCTTCCTGGATGCCGCCCCTGAACTGAAGCTCGTCTGTGAAGCCGGGACCGGGATGGACAACATCGACGCTGAACTCTGCCGCAGGCGCGGGGTCGCCGTACGCAATGTTCCAAGCTACTCCACCGATGCCGTAACACAGCACACGTGGATGCTGATCCTCGCCCTGGCAGGCAGGATCTTCCACTATGACAGCTATGTCAAGGACGGGCGCTACACGCGCGCCAGGCTCCACACCGACTCCGACCACCCATACACCGGACTTACGGGCAAGACCATCGGGATAGTAGGGATGGGTGCCATAGGAAGCAAGGTAGCAAGGATTGCCCAGGCCTTCGGTATGAGAGTTATATATTACTCTACGTCAGGCACTTCCCATTGTACTGAATATCCTTCCGTCACCTTGGAAACCCTGCTCCGCGAGGCCGACGTGGTCAGCATCCACGCTCCCTTCAACGAACGCACCGCAGGCCTGATAAACTATGACGGACTGTGCCTGATGAAGCCCACCGCCTTCCTCGTCAACACCGGCCGGGGAGGTATCGCCGTCGAGGCCGACCTGGCCCGCGCCATCGACGAAGGCAAGATCGCAGGCATCGGAATAGACGTCTTCGTCGAGGAGCCCCTCCCTTCCGACAACCCCCTCCTGAACACCAAACACCCCGGACGGGTCATCCTGACCCCTCACGTAGCCTGGGCCAGCGAAGAAACCCGCCAAAGTCTCGCGGACGGGATAGCGGGCAATATCCGGGGCTTTTTAGACAATAAAGAAACCAACTAAAATCCAGTGAATATGAATAACAGCATCTTGAAACTCTTCGCGACATTGGTCGCAGCGTTAATGGTTCTGTGCTCCTGCGATCCTACTGAGACTGAACCGGCCGGGGTAAAAGTGTCCTCGGTCACACTCAGCAGTACCTCACTGGCGCTCGAGATCGGCCAGACAGCCAGCCTGACCGCCACTGTCAACCCGTCGGACGCGACGGAGAAAACAGTCACGTGGTCAAGTTCCGACTCAAAGATAGCGACAGTTTCCGGAGGAAACGTAGTCGCTGTAGCTGAGGGGACGGCGACAGTTACCGCCTCCTGCGGCGGGAGAACCGCTTCATGTCAAGTCACCGTCACAAAAAAGGTCATACCAGTATCTTCCCTGACATTGGACAAGACAGATGAGCAGATGGAAGAGGAAACCAGCATCAAACTTACCGCCACAGTCAAACCTGACGACACTTCTTTCGGTGTCGAATGGTCATCCAGCGACACCGATATCGCCACTGTGGACAAAGACGGTACTGTCCATGCGCTGAAAGCCGGCACCGCGGACATCACGGTGAAGGCAGGCGACAAGACGGCTGTCTGCAAGGTCACTGTCAAAGAGCCTGAATACAAGGTCAAGGAGAGAGCTGCCCTCGTTGCCTTCTTCAAGGCAAACAACGGCGAGAACTGGAGTGAATACGGTAAGCAGAACTGGTGCACCGACAAGCCCCTGAATGAATGGACCGGTGTTGAAATGACCCCGGACGGAAAGCATGTAAGGGTGCTGTGGATCAATGAAGAAGGACATCTCACGGGAACCATCCCGAAGGAAATAGGCGATCTCACCGAGTTGGAAGTCTTCCACCTGATAGCTGACACGGATGGTGTAGGCGGTGGTCCCATGCCCTCTGAGATCGGAAACCTGAAGAAACTGAAAGACTTGTATTTCTGGCGCTATCCTATTTCCGGGAAGCTGCCCGCTTCCTTATACACCCTCGATAATCTCGAGGTACTGTCCTTGCGGCACGGCAACGGTCTGGACTCTTGGAGTATCCCTCCTGAAATAGCCAATCTGAAGAATCTCAAAGAACTGACATTCTTCGATTGCAATCTTGTAGGCAAGATCCCTTCCGAGATCGGAGAGCTTACCGGCCTCGAAACCCTTTACCTTATGGACAACAACTTGTCCGGCACCATCCCGGAGTCCATGGGTGCCCTGAAAAGCCTCAAGAAGATCGATATCGGCGGAAACAATCTAGTCGGACCGATTCCAACCACTCTGACCAGCCTTGAGAATTTCTGGATGCTCTGGTACGGGATGGTCAACAATACCAGGATAACACTCGATGACCTGAGGAACGCCCGTATCCCCCTCCCCGAGAGCCCCCTGATCAAGACGATAACCGGAGAGAAGATGGACATCAAGGAAGAGTTCATGAGAAACCAGTATACGGTCTATCTTGAATTCGAGCCCCGTAACGGAGATGGCCTTGAGTTCCTTGAACAATTGGTGGATCTTTACAAGGCGAACAAGAGCAAAGGCCTGGGAGTGATTACCGGAATCACCAACGGCTATACCGAAAAGGCGGACAGGGACAATTATGACAATCTCTTCAAGGATGCCCTGACTAAAGCCGGAGCTGACTGGAAGTCATTCATCTGGTATATGTATGATGACTACCCTGACGGCGCCCCATTCTATTCTGAAAAGGGTCTCAACATGTGGCCTTCAGCTGTCATGAACCAGCTTGTAGTCTTCGGCCCTGAGAACACCCTGATCTACACCAACCTTCTTGATGCCGGCAGGGAATCCCTCCCTGAAGCCATGAAGTATCTGCAAAACCTGTTCAAGTACACACCTACCCATTACGAGTCCAAGACATACTCCCAGGATGGCAAGGTTGAAAAGTACCAGAGCGCCTCTGTAGGCAATGGTATCGACATCGTCATCACCGGAGATGCCTTCTCAGATCGGCTGATCTCCAATGGAACATTCAAGAAAGCCGCCACCCAGGCAGTCAAAGACCTGTTTTCCGTTGAGCCGTACAAGTCGATGCAGAACAGGTTCAACATCTATTTCGTCAACGCGGTCTCCAAGAATGAGGATTATTTCAACGGAGGTTCCACGGTCTTCAACGGAGTGTTCGGGACAGGATCAGCCGTTGGAGGTGATAACGACAAGGTGCTTGGCTATGCCAAGAAAGCCGTCGGTGAATCCCGGATGGACAACGTAGCTGTACTAGTGCTCATGAACACCCTGAAGAGCGGAGGGACCACCTATATGATGGATCCTGACAACAAGAGTGTCTATGCCGGAGGCGCTTCGGTATGCTGGGTACCATACAAGGACGTGAAGGTCACTGACGGGGTTTCATCCGAAGGTAACACCATAATCCATGAGCTTGGCGGCCATGGAATAGCCAAACTTGGTGATGAATATGCCTACCGCGACCAAGGCGAGATCCCTTCCGAGGCTGTGAACGCTATAAAGGCAGAGCAGAAAGGCAAGAACTGGTACCTGAATGTCGACTTCACCTCAAACCCCAAGGAAGTCCTATGGAGCGAATTCATCGGGGACAGCAACTTCTCAAGCGAGAAGATAGGAGTTTACGAAGGAGGCTTTACCTTCTGGCTCGGTGTCTGGAGACCGACTGAGCAAAGTGTAATGAACAACAGTTTCACCCATTCGACCTTCAATGCCCCGAGCCGCGCCCTGACCTGGAAGAGAATCATGAAACTGTCCGAGGGAGAATCATGGAATTACAGCCACGACGCATTCGTAACCTGGGACAAGCAGCATCCGACTACGACCAGGTCTGCGACTCGAAGTATTGTGGAAGTCGATGGAAAGGAGCACGTTCACATTCCGCCCATCATAGTCGGGAAGACTTGGCGACAAGTCGCTGAAGGCAGATGATGCAAAAGAGGTCGGTCGAAAGGTCGGCCTTTTTTTTTACGTTGCAGATTATTCTTTCTGCGTAACTTATATACGCGCGCGCTAACAACAGCACCGAACTCTCTTGAAGGGTTCCGGTTACCACTTATTCGATCCAGCTCCCGTTTTGGGCGGCCAGTGTGTCTACTTAAAAATGTTTTCCCCTTACCGGTTCAAATAATTAATATAATTATTTGAAAAGACTCAAATGTTTAGTAACTTTATGTTAATAACCAATGAGGACTACATTCAGCATTCTGTTCTACATCAACAGGAGCAAAGATAATAACGGACTGGTACCTGTTATCTGCCGCATCACGGTCAACGGCGGCATCGCACAGTTCAGTTGCAAACTGAAAGTGCCGATGAACCTATGGGATCCACATGCCGGAAGAGTCATAGGGAAAAGCACTGTCGCCAACAATGCCAACAGCATACTGGATGGTATCAGGGCCAGGATTGTCACGGTATACCACCAACTTGCCTCCATGGGGCTTACAAAATCCGCCAACAAAATCAAGGAGATGACGATTGGAAGGGAACCGGGAAAGGTTACGCTGCTGGAACTGCTAGACAAACAGACCGAGATAATCGCCTCGAGGGTCGGCAAGGACAGGTCGATGGCTACCCTGAGCAAATACAGGATAGTCCGCCGGCACGTAGGGGAATTCATAGCTAAGACATACCACGAAAAAGACTTTCCGGTCGAAGACCTGAATGAGGCCTTCATAAGAAAGTACTGTATATATCTAAGGGAGGATGTCGGAGTAAGCCAATCATCGGTATGGGTGTACCAGATGCCACTGCGGACCGTGGTTACCGCCGCATTCAATGACGGGATTATCACACGGAATCCATTCCACAACTTTCATGTGAGCCCGGACGTCAAGAAAAGGGATTTCCTCACCGAGGGCCAGCTGAAGTTTCTTATCCGGTTTCCATTGAAAGGTCATCTGGACTTCGTCAGGGATATTTTCCTTTTCTGCTGCTTCACCGGGCTGTCGTTCATAGATTTCAAGAACCTGAAGCCGGCGGACATCGTGGAACTGAACGGTTCCAGATGGATCATATCGAAACGTCAGAAGACCAAAGTCCCCTATCAGGCGAAACTGCTTTCCATCCCTGAGAAGATCCTTAACAAATACAGCCCGGCGGAAGATGGAAAACCGGTTTTCGATGTCGGAGGCTACACCACCGTGAACAAACGGCTCAAAAAGATAGGTATCCTGTCGGGCATTTCCGACAACCTGACATTCCACATGGCCCGCCACACCTTCGCCACTCTAGCCCTCTCCAAAGGCATGTCGATGGAAAGCCTCCGGAGCATCCTCGGCCACACGGACATCCACACCACCCAGATCTATGCGAAGATCACATCCCAGAAGCTGGAACACGACTACTCCTGCCTGACCGACGGCACGGGCGAGATGTGGTAAGAAAAATCGCCGACCATTTGGTCGGCGATTCTACTCATTGTTCATAGGAGACTATCTCTGAGTACTAGTGCCAGCGGAGATTTTCTCTTTCCTTTCATTGAACTCGTTACGGATACTGGATTCATTCTCCTTAACGGTCTCCTTGGGCTTGTTCACGAAGATGAACGGGTTGGATCCGCCGGAGCCGACAGTGTACTGGATACCGCTGGCCTGATAGTCGTATGACCAGGCCCACTGGTCCTCCCTGATCCTATAGAAGAAGTCAGGATCAAGTCCAGTGAGACGGACGATAGGGTATCCATCCGAGTCAATTTCACTATTGCTGTTGATCGCCACCTTGTCGAAAGACTTCCAAGCATCCTTGGGCAGGGTGGAAGGATTCGTGATGGTAGGATCATAATCGGCGTATTCGATGGTGAATACGGCAGTGTCATCTCCCTCCAGACCTTGTTTCTTGATCCAGATGCTGATAGGAATCTTGACGGTAGGACGGTTGAACTTGACAAGCGGCTCTGTTGCACCATCAAGGTAAATACCGGATTTCTCATCATTAGTAATGACATCGGGACCGCCAATGGCATCGTCGTTGACCTTGATTTCGAAACTGATTATCTGCTTGTATCCCTGGTAGGCTGCGGTGGTATCGTTGTAGCCGCACCAGTTCGCAGAGAAGTCAAAGCCTGTGGTGGACACCCTCTGGGTTGTAGTATTTACAGTCGGCGTGATGGTGAAACCTGCTGCACTAGGAGCTACAGGCTCGTCGAACTGAAGATAATCCCCATCCTTACCGACACATTTTGCTACCTTGACGGTTACGTCTTCTTCAGAGGCACCCGGAGGAAGTCCGAAGGAAGCGGCGATGACATCGACGGTTACCGGGGAAGTGCCGGACACGTCGGTGTTTCCGCTACCGCCGGAAGCCGCGGCAATTGCGGTGAAGATGGAGGACAGGTCAGCCGTGCTGGCATTCTGGTAGAATACCCTGTCGGCTGCGGCTACGGGAGTGCCTCCCTGCGTGAAACTGATTGCATCCGGATAGTTCGAGGAAGTGAAATTCATATATTGCTCAACATCGTCAGCATCATCACCGAGATCGGAGAATACTCCAACGGTAAAGACCTTGGCGTCCATCTGCTTGGCGTCGTGAGCCCTGGAAATTGTATGACCGGCTACGTCATCGTCGAATTGATTTCCATGAGTAGGAGAGCCGTCGGTGAAGAACACGACAGTCTTGGTGTCGGAAGTATCCCTCGCTACAGGAATGTTATCAAGAAGTCTCCAGGCTAGGTTCATTCCGAAGTCGGAGGCAGTTGCGCCTGCGGCGTGAAGACCGTTGATTGCAGTCTTCAATGCAGTAACATTAGCAGGGGTTCCGGTCAGGGTAAAGTCTCTGACTACCTGGGTATAGTTGGCGTTCGTAAGAGTTTGACTGTACCAATAACTATCATCTCCTTCGGTCAATGGAGCATTTTGATTATTCCAAGTTGTATTATTATTTACATACCTGTTCATCGCATATTTCACGATGGCGATCCTGTTGCCAAGTGTGGTGTCGGCCCCGCTGACGCCTTTTCTCCTCTTAGGGTTTCCCGTAGCTTCATCAATAATCACCTTACCTGATTCGTCAGTCTCATACAGGTCATTCTCCTGAATCTTGTCGATGAAAGTACCTACGGCGGTCTTCAGATTAGCGATCTTGGTTCCTGCGTTCTCTCTTGTATACAGCACTCCCGTCCAGATGGTCTCTGTTGTACTGGAGGCATAATGACCGTCTAAGGAATCATAGGCTTGGGTCCCCCAAAGATACCAGGTAGTATTACCTACTGTAAATGTCAATCGACGGCGATTTTGTCCCGCACGCGATACCTGATAATACTGGCCGTCTGTGTGCTTATAGTAATACTCACTATTGCCATAACTATTGTAGGTATAGCCTTGAGATGCCCTGGCAGTGTACTTATACATATTTTCATCCATCGACCCTGAGACGTCGAGCACGAGTACGATGTCGGCGGGCTTGGAACTGACTATCTTGTGGACTGCACCGGTCACAAAGGCCTCGATGTCGATGATGTACCTGTCCGTGGTTCCGGGCTTGAGGGTTGCGGCTTTCCTGTAGGCGATTCCGTTCTTCTCCAGATAAGTCCCTTCAGGAAGGTTCTGGGCGAAGGTGGTCAGGCCGGCCAGCATGGCCGCCGCGGCTAATATGTATTTAAATGTATTTTTCATGATTCGTTAGATATTAGTTTCTGTTACCATCCTCACCTGTTAAAGATCATTGATGTTGAAGTTAGGATCATAATTAGGGCTGTCCTCAGGATTCAGCGCAGCCGTCCAGGCTTCGAGGTAGGACAGGGTGTCACCGGCTGCGGTGACGGGCACTCCGATGGCCTGGACCATGAGGTCCATGACGAAGTGGACGTCCTTGGCCGGCCTGCGGACTCCCGAGTTGTCGGCGATGTAGAACACCGGGGACTGGTCGATCTCGTAGGAGAAGAAGAGCGGATCGGTGTTGGGGACGGTGGCTCCGGGGCCGATCGGCTTCATGTAGTAGTAGAACTTGTCGTGGCGTCTCCAGTTGCGGACCTCCTCGCCTCCGGCGGTCTTGGTACCCATGGCGGGCAGGCCGTCGAACACTCCGTAAGGCACGTAGGTGTAGGTCGCGGAAGGTGACTGCCAGTCGGGATAGACCTTGGTGGTACCGCTCCAGGTGAAGTCCTTGTCGTTCCAGCGTGCGAGCTCGACATGGTTCACGTATTCGCCGGTTGAGTTCTTCAGTGTGTCGGTATAGCCCATCAGGATGGTCTCGTAGTCGTTGTACACGTCCTTCTTGATCTGGCGGTAGCCGACCCAGTTGCCGATCATGTAGACGCGGACGTACTGGTCGACGTTACCGGTGTTCTCGATCACGACTTTGGATTTCTTGTACTTGTAGACGTCCATTGAGTCGGTGATCTCCACGTCGACGATCGTGGGCTTGAGGGTATAGGTGCGGAGTTCACCGGCCTTCCACTCGATGTTCTTCTCCTTGAGGAGCTGTCCGAGGTTGAGGGTGAGCGTGCACTTCTGGGGAGCCCTGGACTGGACATATTCGAGCTGGAACTCCACCTCTACGGTGGTATTGGCGGTCAGCTTCTGGGGGATTATCCAGAACGTCCCGGTCGCGTCGGCGTCGTTGAGGTTCTGGTCGGCGTTCTCACCCGTGAAGGCCTCGGGGAGTTTCTGGGAGTTGTACTCAGCGAATGCCGCAGGATATTCCTGGGACATGACCACGCCGGTCCTGGTGGTGTCGCTCCACACTACGGTCGATCCGTCTCCGGAGGAATAGTCGTCGGTCTTGTCATCCACGTAGCCGTTGGTCTCCTTCCTGGGGGTGACGACGCAGATACCCTCGTCGATGAGGCCCTTGAAGGTGACCTTCTTGATGACGGTCTTCGTATTGTCGTCCGGGTTGGGGAAGTAGTTCGCGAACTTGACTCCCGTCAGGGCGTGATGGAACAGCACGTCGGGATAGGTGTTGTTGGCGAGCGCTTCCTCATACTCGGCCTTGGAGAGTGGACGGGCCGCGAAAAGGATGTCCTTCTGTGCAGAAGCCGTATTGGGGCTCAGGTATTCAAATTCAATGGTCTGCTTGCCATTTTTGAGGCCGTAAGTGAAGGGTTCGCCACCTTCAGGTGTGACGATGCCGTCCATCGTGGCGGGCATCCTCATATAGAAATACAGTGATTCGGTACCCATTCCCTCCCAGGGATCCTGATAGAAACGGCGGGTCCACTTGTTGTCGGCGTAAGTGAAGGGACCGTCGGCGAACTTCTGGTTGTCGTTTTTGTCAAGCACGACGGCGTTGAACGCGCCGTAGATCTTGTCGACGTTCTCCGTGTAGGCAGGGGTTCCCCTGGTGATCGCTGCGGAGCCGGGAACGGCGCCGAGGCGGGTCACGGTCTCCTCGAGTACGAGGCCGAGTTCCTTGCCCTCGTCACCCAGGGCGATCTGGGTGGTAATACCCTTGGGCTGCACTGCGGCAGACCTCGTTACAGGCGAGCTGAAGACGATCTCGTCATCGGCGGGTTTAGTGAAATCAACGTCCATCTCCTTTTCGACCTGGCAGCCGTTAAGGAAGAAGAGACAGCCTGCAAAAAGCGTAAAAGCGATTCTGATCTTTTTCATAACTCTGTCATCAAAAGGTTAGAACTCAAACCAATTCTTGTCGGCTTGCTCGCCGAAATACTCCTCTCCACCGTCGATGTTCTTCAACTGATCGACCTGGACTTTTTTCATAATAAACGAGTCGTAGAGGATACCCGTTTCCATCTCGAACATCTGGACGATGCTCGTTGCTGGTGAAATGTACCGTTTTTTCATCATGATTATAGTTATACTTAATTACTATTTGTTCCTAATCAATTTTTCACGCCCAAAACTTGCGCTAGATGCTTCAACATGCTGCTGCATAACGTCTTACAGTATATCCATAAAAGTGTAGTGGTGATGATTTAGAAACAGATATAATGAGAGGTAGCGTACGGTAATCTGTCATCTGATGGGATTGAAACAAGATTATTCAAGGATTCCTCAGTATCAGACGGTAAACGATTTGAAGATGGAATGTCGTGCAAAACCCAAGAATATGTCCGGAGCAGGTTAAAAATTGCTTGCCTCAATGGAAAAATAGGGGTGGAAAAGAGGATGGATTCTCAAGGGTGAGTTATCAAGGAAATCAACCATCGGATTGTTGATAAAATTGCTGAAAAAAAGGTCGAAATTATTGTTCGAAAGGATAATAATTGCTAACTTTGTAACCAAATTATGCACCAAGGTATAGGGTATTTGATTCTATACCAATGTTTTAGTCGTGTAGAGAGAGGTAGAGGGGCGGATCAGGATACTTGTCGGGGGACGGTTTTGAGGAATAACGGAGCAAGTTAAACCTGGGCAAAAAGTGAATTTTTGGGCGTGGAATAGAAACGCATTAAGGCAATATATTAATTACAACCATATCATGATGAAAAAACGGTACATTTCACCAGCAACGAGCATTGTCCAGATGTTCGAGTTGGAGCATTCGGTCCTAACTGGATCCCTTGTCAAATTCAGGATGTCGGTCGATCCACTTGAGGAAACCTATTATAAGGTGGATGAAAGCGGGAACGAGACTAATTCCGATTACCTCATCAAGTTCTAACCATTAACAAGACAGGAAGTATGAAAACAAATCACATTGCTTTGTCATTGCTTGCAGGAGCAGCATTGATGCTTTCATCTTGCGTGAACGAGAGTGAGATCAACGTTGGTGACGGTAAGTTCAACAAGGATGAGGTCGCCTTCAAAATGGGAGTTATCCAGGTCAGGTCTGCGGCTCAGGCAGAAGGCCTTGGAACCATCCGACTCGGGACCGTCAACACTCCTCAGGGTGCTTTCATCCTTGAGGACCGTGTCGAATCCCTTGATAACGCCCTCGCCACGAGAGGTACGCCTGCTTATACTGAGAATGTTCAGGCGCTTTACGGTTCTTTCAACGCTATCGGTAAGGGAACCAGGAATATCCCGGATGCCAGTTATACTTTCGGTGACGACAGTTTCTGGACACACCATTTTGCCGGCATGGGTGACCTTTGGCCAGAGAATGCGTCCTACCAGTTTTTCATGAGGATGCCTGGTGATATCGCAAATGGAAAGTATGGACTTACCAGCGCTCCCACTTACAACGACGATGGCAGCATCGAATTCAACTACACCAGTCCCAAGGGCACCGAAAACAATGCAAACAAGAAGGACGCTGAGGCTCAGACCGACATCCTCTTCACCTCGAAGACCGTTACTCAGAACGGTGAAGACATAGTATTCTACCATGCCCTCACCGGTGTGAAGTTCGCCAACTATTTCGACAATAAGGGGAAGGAAGTTAAGGACGAGGAAGGTAACGTAACGGAGAAGGCCACGACCAAGACCATTATCAAGAAAGTGAAGATCACTGGACTCAAGGGTTCGGGACATTGCACGGTCGATCCTTCTGCCGAAGGCGATAATAGTGCAGCCAAGGTTTCGTGGGACGATGTACAGGACACCCTTCATTTCAGCCAGGAATTCAGCAGGGACTTCGCCACCTATGGATCAACCTATAAGCTTGACACCAAGCTCGAAGAGGGAGGTGCCAAGCAGAACCTTAACGACGCCAACGGAACCCAGACATTCTGGTTCATCCCTCAGAACCTCGCAACGAGTGAGACCAACACCATTCCTGTTGAGATTACCGTCATATTTGACGTAGAACCGGTTGCCACGATTCTTCCCACCGGAGAAACGGCTAAACCGTACACGGATACACTCACGGTTAACCTTAGCAACCTACTGGCTCCTGAACATAAGTTATGGAAGGCCGGTCAGCTTCATACTTTCACCCTCAGGCCCACGGCCGTCGGAGTTGAGATCAATGACAAGCTCACGGAGTACGTCAAGTCGGATGTCGTCGTTGAAAACATCGGTAATGTCTATGAGTATGTCCGTGTGAATATCATCGGCAACTGGGTTGGCAAAGTCTGTATCGAGTCATCAGGCCCTGAAGAGGATGCAACTTTGACCTATTCCACGGAAGATGTGATTCTTATGGGATACCCGAACAAAACTGCTCAAAAGATGGTTAACCCTTGGAATGACAAGGACTTCTATCAAGACGGTTCTTACAGACCTGTCGCCGCAGATGATCTTTTCATATCACCTTATCCTGCGACTGGCTACGGCACATTCGTAGGACTTCCCTACATGGCTGCGGAGCCTGCAGCGGGTCAGCCCGTCGGACCTGGCGGACAAAACGAACACAATTGGATCAGGCACGACAAGTATTATTATTATATGCTTCCGATCGGCCCTGGAGATTCAGTCACAGATAAGCTGTTTGACACCTATACTGTTGGTAATTCGCCTGCAATCTGGGTGGCAGACCAATGGGGAACCAGAAGGCCTGCACTTGATGTCCACCTTGAAATGGACCTCGCAGTCCAGGCAGTCGAGTGTCCTGTCGATGCAAACAACAATGCAACAAAGACTTACCTTGAGGCATGGACCGCGGCCCTGAATCCGGACAACGATCCGAAATTCAACATCAATGATCTTTAATAGGTGAAGAAAGGAAACAGTTATAATTAGAAATGAATACAATCATGAAACAAATATATAGATTTATCATTGCATCTGTGGCCTTCTCCGCCGCAGCCCTCATCTCAGGGCCCAATCTTGATGCACAGAACCTCCCGGAGGAAGTCTATCTTGAAGAAGACGGTATTTGTTTCCGGAAAACCGCAACACAAAATCCAGACGGGAAAAGCTACACTATCGACCTTGAATCATTTGTAAAGGGTGCGGTACACTATGTAGAATCCGCGGATCCTTCAGATATCGTCCTGGTTTTGGACGTTTCTGGATCTATGAATAATAATATTACTTCATATAAGTATGTTGAGGCTACTACTCCTACCAATGTAACTTATGATAATAGGTACTACAACTTAGAGAGCAACCAGAATCAGAGGTATATTAAAGACGAGAATGATTATTATCTTGGAAGGGGTGGTGGCTAGCAAATATCAGATATAGACTGCGATGAGGATAGTGGGTCCGGATTACCGGCAAGG